>Ga0076002_111_pt1 | contig 23089 bp, 20 predicted proteins | sample RifGroA2_FD_68048 | JGI IMG/M metagenome (GOLD analysis project Ga0076002, IMG submission 68048) | Parcubacteria (Giovannonibacteria) bacterium GW2011_GWA2_53_7
ATTCGAGTTCGTGCCCGGCGCGAGGGCCGCATGGACGTGCTTGTCTTTGAGGACGACGGCTCGGGCGTTGGGGAGGAAGTGCGGGATCGGATCTTCGAGCCATTGTTTACCACCAAGTGCCAAGGCACGGGGCTCGGTCTGCCGATATGCCGCCAGATCATCGAGCGGCATGGCGGCACCATCGATCTGTTAGAGAAAGAGGGTCCGGGGACCGCCTTCCAGATCCGCCTGCCATCTGCCGTTTCGCAGGGGTTGTGCCCGGCGGGTGGTGCTGGCTAGTTATCAATACTCCTCGGTGATAGATGGGGATTTTGGAACGTATCCACTCAAGCCGATTGAAACGGCGTGGGAAATCCCTCATCGCGACACAAGCCTAACGGACCCACGGTCCGTTTTTGCTTCGCTCAAAGAAAAGAAAATGGTATGATGGAGTCGTATGACAATCGATGTCGATCGCGCAAGGGTTGCACAGCTTCAGGCCACACAATCTCGCGCGCGAAGAGAACAAAAAAAACAGGGCGCACTCCAAACGCTTGGCACGAAAGCTCGGCGTTTTGCGCTTCCCCTTATCGCGAGCGTGGGGCTTTCATTTCAAAGTCCCTCGTCTCAATCTGTTTTGGATCAAGATGACAATGCTTCGGAACAAGTGATTCAAGATCGTTCTGGACAACAGACCGTCCAAACCCGACTCGCAAACGCGCGTGCGACTATAGCCTCCCTTGGAGTTCTTCAAGCGGGACAAGCGCAAGCAAGAACCACGAATGCAAGAAACACCTCGGTGAAAGGTGCGGTCCAGCAAGCCATTGCCAAAAAACAACAAGAAGCCGAGGCCACCAAACGAAACGAAGACCTACGTCGCGGACCCATTCGTTCGACGCAAGCAACCCTTTTCAGCGGATCCGTGCTCGGAGCGGAAACGGTCATTGCCCTTATCATGGGAGGAAGCACTTGGCTCGCGTGGAAAGGCATCGAAGGCTACAAAACCTTCACAGGAGCGGATGTCGGCATCTTTGAAAAAGTTGTGGTGAAATGGAATTTCCGAGAAGCTCTCACTTTTTTGATCGGAGCGCTCCTCCTTGGAATCATCACGATTATCGTGATGGGGATCCTCGGACTCGTCGGCTACTACTTAATGAACCCAGAGCTCCTCATTCAAATTCTCCCTTCGCTTGGAGACGTGTTCAAAATCATTTTTGGATAATCTATGTCAGAACGTCTTAAACGCATCTTCGTCATCCTCGGCTTTGTTCTTGTCACGGCCTCTATCGCGACCGCGCTCTATGTCGTCTTCTTCCAAGGACCCTCAAGCGACTTCGCCCCTGTCCCCCCTTCAGAAACTCCGTCTTCAGAAGGAACAGGTGAAGGTCTGCCAAGCGCGGGTGAAGGAACGCCGACGGTTGTCTCACCCGAAGATCGAGCTCCGGGCGCGCTTCCGGAAGCAAGTCCCGTTGCCGATGGAGGTGTGACAAAAACAGAAGCGATCACAACGGGACGCGTGGTGGCTCCAACCCTTGCAAGTGACGGAGTAAGCATGGCGTACTACGACCGAACCGACGGACGTTTCTACACCGTTACAGACGAAGGCGAGGTGGAACGACTCTCGGACAAAATGTTCCCGAAAGCAGAAACGGTAAGTTGGAATAAAACCGGCGACAAAGCGGCGATTGAATTTCCAGACGGCTCCAACGTCATCTACGATTTCGAAGATGAGAAGCAAACCACGCTCCCGTCTCACTGGGAAGATTTCTCGTTTTCTCCGGTGACCAATGAACTCGTGGCAAAAAGTATCGGGCTCGACCCAAACAACCGCTCCATTGTGATTACCTCAACCGACGGATCACGCACGCGCGCGGTGGCTGCGCTTGGAAACAATGCCGACAAAGTCACCCTCGACTGGTCACCGAATAACCAAGTGATTGCCTTTTCCGACACGGGTCCAACCGTCTCCGGCTTCGGTCGAAAAATGATTCTTCCGATCGGAAAAAACAGTGAGAACCTCCCCGGCATTACCGTTGAAGGGATCAACTTTAAAAGTCAGTGGAGTCCGCAGGGCAACCACCTGCTCTTCTCCTCCGCCGGCGCAGAGGATGATTATCGTCCCATGCTCTGGGTCGTCGCGGGAGATCCAAACGCGATTGGACAACAACGTCGTCGTCTCGGCCTGAACACCTGGGCAGACAAATGCACGTTTGCCGACAACCGCACGCTGTACTGCGCCGTGCCTCAAGCGCTCGGCCCAAACACCGGATTGCAACGCGCGCTCGCCGACAACGTTGCCGACAGTATCTACCGCGTTAACATCGAGACGGGTGTTACGGAACGTGTCGCGATCCCCGAAAAGGCGCAGTCGATTGATTCCCTTACCGTGAGTCAAGACGGAAAACGACTCTTTTTTACCAACCATGAAACGGGTGTTCTTCAACAAATTCAATTGAAGTAATATGCAAACGTCGGCCCAACGATGGAGCACGCTCCTTATCCTTCTCTTCTTTTCCGGAGTGATCTTTTTGTTCTTTCATCTCTATTTGCGTCCAGCTCCTTCAAAAAACGTTGCCGAGATTTCGACGGAAGAGCCCGTTCTGACACAACCAACCGTAGGGATCATCAACCCCACGCGCGGTCTAGAAGACGCTCAAGTAACCGTGGTCCTCTTCGGAGATTTTCAATGCGAGGCCTGTCGTGACACGGCCGTCTCCATCGATGTAGTCCGGCGAGAATTTCCAAAAGAAGTGCGTGTCGTCTGGAAAGATTTTCCAAACGAGTCTTTACACGAAGAAGCCACCCCCTCCGCGATCTCCGCGCGTTGTGCCGGAGATCAAGGCGCGTTTTGGTCCTACCACGACCTCCTTTTTTCACAAATGAACCTTCTCAACGCGTCAACCAACACCACCTTGGCCGACGCACTTGGACTTGAACCAAACGCCTTTGCGCGCTGTCTTTCCACGCGTTCCCCCCTTCCCAGGATCCAGCGTGATTTTGAAGAAGGACTGGAACTTTCCATCACCGCGACACCCACGTTATTCATCAATGATGAGCGCTTCGTCGGGGCCATCTCAAGCGACGAACTACGAGAAGCGATCACGCGACACCTTCCCCTATGATGACCCGCTTCTTTTTCTTCGTCGTCATGGTTCTCCTTTGCGCGCCGAGTCTTGCCTTTGCGGACACGATCACCGTCGAACAAAAATGTATTTGTGAATTCCAAGCAACGGGAGCGATCGGTACGACAAGCGAGACATTCACAGGCACGACATGGCTTAACGCCATCGATACGACGACTCCACAAGAACCCGAACCGCTCTGCAAAGCCTTCTGTCTTCAAATCTCCACGGCACGGGGAGTCACTTTCGTAAAATCCACCTACGGAGAACAAGAGTCAAAACTGATACCTGTGATCGCTCCGGAGCTCGGCGTTGCCATTCCTGGACTGACTGCCTTTTCCACGGCAAAAGAAGCCGGAGGAAAATTGTCGATCAACTTCATCGGACAATACATCGTCGCCGTTTATGAATGGCTCATTGGGGTGATGGCTGTCTTTGCCGTCATCATGATCATGGTGGGTGGAGTTCAATACATGCTCGCGGGGGGTTCTCAAGAGGGCATCAAGCAAGCACGTGATCGGATCACCCACGCGCTCATTGGGATGGTCATCCTTCTCGGAAGTTACCTTCTTCTCCAAAATACAAATCCACAACTCGTCATTTTTAAACCGCTTGAAATCTCCACGGTTGAAGGCAGGCCCGTTGAAACGAATGTTCCAGGTCCGATCGGGACTTCTTCAAAACTCTGTGAAACGATTGAGGATTGCAAAAACTTCTGCGAGAAACCAAACCTCGTTCCAGAAAAAACAATGGGGATGGCCACTCAAAGCCAAGTCGTAGAGCTCACCGCCGGAGAGGGATTGCGTCTTTTGAAAAAAGAATATCTGCTTCCGGAATCCAAACAAAAGTTGGAATCTGCCGGACGCATTGCCGCGTCGCGTGGCTATACGATTATCGTCATTGATGCGTTTCGACCTCTCTCGGGACAAGTGAGGCTCGCTTGTAATGAAATTCTTGACGCCGAGAAGAAAAAGCGAACTCCAAACATCCCATCCGCCGTCGCGTGGCCTGGAGGCTCAGCGCACGGAAGTGGAGTGGCTCTCGATATTCGACTAGGAAACAAGGATGGTGGTCAACTCTGGCAGGTCACCTTCGCCACTCAACGACAGGCAAAGCTTGAATACGTCAAAGCCCTTGCCGAGATTATGTATGAAGCTGGATGGCAACGTTACGTAAAAGAAATCTGGCATTTCCAAACAAACGGGGGTCAATGTATCTCAGGTCAATGCTTCAGCTACTTTGGCGATGAAGACTGTAAATGTAACTAGATCCCCACCAAGTATGTTCATCTGTTCCAAATGTGACGCACAACAATCTAAATGGGCCGGACGCTGTCATGAGTGTGGGGGTTGGGGAACCCTTCGAGAAGAGGACGGTGGTGATACGGGAGCTCGTGCTTCGAACGTCGCGGGAGCTAAGCCGGCGGACGTCACGGCGCTTGCCGACGCGAACCTCTCCCCCGCGCTCCGCACGCCAACCGGCATCGGTGAACTCGACCGCGTGCTCGGTGGAGGGATCGTCGCGGGATCGCTCGTGCTTCTTTCGGGAGAACCCGGCATCGGAAAGTCCACACTGGCCGCCATGATCGGAAGCGCGTTCGGAATGACCAAACCGATCCTCTATGCGTCAGGCGAGGAATCCGCTCCGCAACTCTCCGGACGATTGACGCGTCTTCACGTGGAACTCGGGCGCGTCTCCTTCATTGGCAACACATCCGTCGAGCGCGTGGCAAAGACGATCGAAAAGGAAATGCCTCCCCTTGTGATCGTGGACTCGGTTCAAACACTCACCTCGACTGAGCTTGACGCGACCGCCGGCGGAGCTTCCCTCGTCCGTTACGCGACCAACGTGCTTTTGGAAACGGCGAAACGCACCGGCGTCCCGATCCTGCTTGGCAGTCTCGATTGCGGCCTCCAGTTCCTGGGTGCGTTTCGCGATTCCCGGGGCATACTTTGTTTGAAATGCGAGAAGAAGGACTCGTTGGTGTTGAGAATCCATCGGCTCACTTTCTGGAAGAACGCATCGAGACACCAGGATCCATTGTGACGGCTGTCTTGGAAGGCTCGCGAGTCTTTCTTGTCGAGGTTCAAGCGCTCGTGGAAACATCCGTCTTTGCCAACCCCATTCGGCGCGCGACCGGATTTTCGGAAAAACGTCTCCTCATGCTCTCGGCGATCTTGAGTCGAAGAGCCGGACTCAAACTTGCAGACAAAGACATCTATGTGAACGTCGTCGGGGGCCTACGTCTCACGGAACCCTCCGCCGACCTCGCCGTCTGTCTTGCCATTGCGGGAGCGCTCGAGAAAATCGTCCTCAAGACACAAACCATCGTGTTTGGAGAAGTGGGGCTTGGAGGAGAGCTCCGCAAAGTCCCGGGCATGGAACGCCGAGAAAAGGAATCCAAGCGCCTCGGATTTGAAACCATCGTCTCCCCCACCACCACCAAAACTCTGAAAGATCTCTTAAAATAACCTTTTGCTCCGGAGCTAGCTCCGGAGGCTCTTGTTTTTTTCGCTTATTTTAGTGAGGAGGTTGGTGAAATAACCTTTTTCTACTCCAAATGCAGTTCGTCGGACTTGGCAAGAAGGTGATCGTGCGTTACCGAAAACATTTCCTGGACCCCGAAACTGTAAATCAAGCTCCGCCAACTCGAACCCGTTTTGACAACGTACCATTGCCTGAAGACGCTCGAGACTCTTCCCTTGAAGAAACCCTCCCGGACGCAGAAAACAAAACGACGGCTTATCGGATCGCCCGACGCGTCCCCGAAGTTGATGGAGTTGTGCCAACCCGAACCGCTCGGCGCCCTCGATCACCATCACCGTCGCTTCCAGCACGTCAACGCCCACTTCAATAACGGTCGTCGAGACGAGAACGGGAACTTCACCCGACCTAAACCTCCGCATCACTTCTTCTTTCTCCTCCGCTTTCATTCTGCCGTTCAGCTCGGCAATCTCAAACTCCTTGAGAGGCCCACGACGCAAGCGCACGGCGGTTTCGGAAACGGAAGCCGTGCCAAGCCTATCGGACGGATCCCCGACAGAGCCAGGTCCGGCTTTGCCGGAAATCAAAGGACAGACAACATAAACACGGTTCCCTACATCGAGCTCTTTTTTTATCTTGGCATACATCTCCGCTTCTCCTTTATCAAAAACGATCTTCGTCTCGATCGGCCTTCGACCCTTAGGCATCTCCGCGATAATAGAAAGATCCAGGTCGCCGTAAATGGTGAGCGAGAGCGAACGCGGAATAGGCGTTGCCGACATCGAGAGCAGATGCGGGACGATCGCCTGTCGAGCAAGAAGCTCATGCCGTTGACGCACGCCAAAGCGATGTTGTTCGTCAATCACCATGAGCGCGAGCCGATCAAATCGCCACTCTTCTTCAAGAAGCGCGTGCGTCGCAACCACCACGAGCGGGTCCATCTTGAGGCGATGTTGAAGTTCCAGACGATCGACCGTTTCTCCACCGATCATACAATCCGTCCGCGTGAGAAGTGCAACCGATCCATTTGGAAGCAGATCTGAAAGAACCTGATGTTGTTGCTTGGCCAATAACTCCGTCGGCGCCAAATAGGCGACTTGTTTCCCTGCTCGCAACGTGGCGTACATCGCCATCGCTGATACAACCGTCTTTCCAGATCCCACGTCTCCTTCGAGCATGCGGTTCATGGGGTGCTCCTTCGCAAGATCCTGCACGATTTCCCACGCCGAAACCTTTTGTGCCGATGTGAGTTGAAACGGAAGTCCGGCGACAAAGGTTTTGAGATCAGCTTCATCGATAGGGATCACATAGGCTGAATGATTTGATCGATCTCTTTTGACTTCAGCAAAAAGAAGTTGATGCAGAAAAAGTTCGTCGAACTTAAGACGCATGATCGCTTGATCAAGCTCGACCATGGAGGTTGGAAAATGAATGGACCGAATCGCCTCCGCGAGTCCCAAAAGATCTTCCGCCTCACGCATGGTTTCGGGGAGCACATCAATCAGTCTCGCTGTTGCTGAAAGAGACTCGTGTATGGCGGAGCGTAAGCGTTTTTCTCCAACCGTTCCCGTTCGCGGATAGATCGGGATGATGCGCCCCGTATGAAGCGTCTGCTTGTCTTCATCTCCAAGCCGTTCGTACCGTGGGTTCACAAGCACAAGGTCTTCACGCAAATCAACCGTGCCAGCAAGAGAAAGACGCATCCCTTGTTTAAAAGCCTTAACCAAAAACGGCTGGTTGAACCACTTCACGGTGAGTTCTCCCGTTTCATCCTTGACGATCGCTTCCGTGACCATCACGGAACTGCGATGGGATCGACGCTGGTCAATAGACACGACTTCAACAAAAACCGAAACCGTTTCTCCTCCCTTCAACGCATTGATTTTTTTGACGCGAGAGTAATCTTCATACCGAAAAGGGAAATAAAACAAAAGATCGTAAACGGTTTTCACTCCGACTTTGGCAAGCGCTTGAGCCCCCACGGCTCCCATACCCTGAAGCGTGGAGACTTTGTCGTAAAGGGTTGGCATAACAAGGATATGGTAACAGAGGTGATGAAAAACAAAAATCACCATCGGTGAGATGATGAGATTTATGAGGTTCTTCTCTCTGGTCGAAGTATGAACGACTAGAAAGCACCAGCCCTTCGACTCACTTCGTTCGCTCAGGACATTCGACTACCGTCATGATAGTACAACGGTAGTCGAATGGCGGAGGGGGTGAGATTCGAACTCACGGTACCTTGCGGTACGGCGCATTTCAAGTGCGCTGGAATAAACCACTATCCGACCCCTCCATAAATGTCTTGTTTGTTTAGATCACTTTTTTTCTAAATAGTGTTCTTCATAATGACAATTTGGACAGATTAATTCAAGATTGTTCAGAATGTTATTCGATCGATTTCTGTCCTTGTGATGAACTTGGAGAATTTGTTGTTTTTCATATCCACATCGTTCGCAAATGATCCCCCGTTCCTGTAATAACCGTACCTTCAGCGCCCGCTGGGATACGACTTTATCTCTAAGTCTGTTTATCTTGTACTGAATTCCAGTTCGATGTTTGTTTGCACATGCCCGATTGCATGTTTTTTTATTCAGTCCGGCAAGAATTGCTTTGCCACAAACAACACACGGTTGCTCTTTCCTGTTTGATAACCCATAACACGTCATGCTACAAAAAAACCTTCTACCGTTTTTTTGAATTTCCACGGGTCTTCGATAAATTTGCTTCTTACAAATAAAGCAAGAAACGTTTGGTCTTCTTTTATATGGCTCGGACACTTGTCCAGTATACCATAACCTTTTGGCGAAGAGGGGGATGCAACCCCGCACGAGCTCTGTTGCAATCCTAGGAGCTTAGCAACGCTACCCTGCCACGTCATGCGACATGGCAGGCACCACCTATCCATCGAAGATGATTCTAAAGGTTTTCTTTCTATTCGTCCACTTTTGTTTACGAAAAACACTCCAGCAGAAGCTGGAGTGTTTTTCATGGCGGAGAGAGAGGGATTCGAACCCTCGCGGGCTGTTACACCCCTAGGAGATTAGCAATCTCCCCCCTTCAGCCTCTTGGGTACCTCTCCGTGTGCTGAAAAGCTCCGACACTGTAACCTAATTGCGGTGAATAATCAAGCGAACGACAGAGGTTTCTTTCAAAACATAAAAGGTCCACAGGCTTGGTTTTTCTTTCTTATAAAACTCTCACAAAAGTGGTACACTACGGTTCGTATGGAAGAAACGTCTCAAGAAACCGACGGCATCTTGCTCGCCTGGGCCATTCCTGAATACGAAAAGCACGATCGCGGAATGCGTTGGTACGTCATTTCAAGTATCATCGGCGTGGGGCTTGTGCTCTTTGCGATCCTGACCGCGAATTTTCTCTTCGCCATTATTCTTGTCATGGTAGGGATCATCATGTTTCTTTCGTCCCAACGTGATCCGGATTGGGTCCCCTTTGCCATTACGCCTGGCGGGTTTCTGATCGGAACTCATTTTCATCCCTTCTACGAATTCCGCAATTTTTCTGTGCTCTATCAACCCCCTCAACTGAAATGTCTTTATCTTGTTTCAGAGACTCGCGTACGACCCACAATCAAAATCCCTCTCGAAGACATGGACCCGAATGCGGTACGAAACCTGTTGCTTGAAGTTCTTCCGGAAGATCTCGAACGCGTGGAAGAGTCCTTGACGGAACTCATCTTAAGAGTGTATAAACTGTGAGCTGATCGGCACGAGCGGTGTTAGCTCAGTTGGATACCCGCCTGACCGGACGCCCGCCTGAACGACTCAGTCGGGCAGGACGCCGGTCGTTCGGGCGGGGAGCATCAGATTGCACCAAGCACGGATTCATTTAATGAGAAGGTTTGTGTACACTGTTTATGTTCTGCAAGATAAAGACGGGCATCTTTACAAAGGAATGACCAATGACCTTGATCGAAGGTTGAAGGAACATGCATTGGGTAAAACACAGACAGCGCGTCGAATGAATCAACTTGTAGTCGTTTACACAAAGGAAGTTGGTTCACGTGAAGAGGCAAGGAAACACGAACTTTATCTTAAGACATCTGCTGGGAGGAGATACCTTCACAACATTCTGCGCTCGTAGCTCAGTTGGATAGAGCATCAGCTTGCGGAGCTGAGGGTCGCACGTTCGAGTCGTGCCGAGCGCACCACAAACATCACCACTCACGTGGTGATGTTTGTTTTTTGGATCTTCGTTTCATTCCACCGCCACCTCATAACCATCCTGCCAAGAATAGGCGAACGGCGCATAAGAGAATTGATGGGGCTGTGTGAGAGATTTGATCGGGAGCTTCATATCCCGAATCACCCTGTGCAATTCCTCGCGATTAGAGAAAATGATAGTATTTGTTGGGATGAGCACCGCCACAGCCCCGATTGCTTTAGCACACTTCTTGGCGTATTCGAGCATGGCCTGCATCAGACGTTCGCCACTCACCTCACGAAGCATCGTTAGACTTGGATTAATCCCGGGAAGAGACAGAAAGGTTTTGCTACCATCACGAACAATCTCAAAATGCATTCCACCGCGAGCAACGCCATCGTCACCAAAAAGTACGACGTTACTGAATTCCTCCTTATTCCAGAGCTGATCGTCGACAGCCACGCAAACACCCATATTGAGCCCGGCGATGGCATGGAGCTTATGCTTGGTGATCTGAAACTGTATCTGTCGCTGTTCTCCACCTTCAGCTCCCTCAACGAATGACCATTTATCCATCTCCTTCTCCATGGCAGAACCATCAACCCCGAGTATTTTTTGAACGATAACCAAAGAAATTTTTCCAGCTTCCGAGGACATTCCTTTTGAGCCAGCCAAGAGCTGATCCACCACCGTTGCGGTCGCTTTTTCCAAAACAACGTCGTCTCGGATATTTGTGACTGATAGGCGAACCTGCTCGTAAACATCTCCTTCGAACTTCACGCCTGCATCTTTTAAGACGGCACGAATGCGTTCCCCTTTTTGTTCATCTGCCAGGCGCGGATTTTTCAAAAGACCAACAACCGATTTGATAATGCTTTTTTTTGCCTTGGGCGTTATCTCGCGACGGGTTGCCTGAGCAACTTCCTGTTCAAACAATGCGGGATCGACTTGTTGATACGCGCGCAATGCAACGTCTACAATGTCGCGCAACGAATCCTTGGACCACTCAAACAAACGGGTTGCGTCTTCTTGTCCAGATACAAACTCCGGTAATTTCGCTCCTCCACGGCCTACGAATAATGCGTAGCCGTCTCGAAGAGCAGTCTTCGTAGACGTTGTGCTTGATTCAGACAAAATCCGAACCATAGCCCGACCGACTTCAACGACTTGACTCGGCCCCATGAGAATCTCATTCGGTTCCGCTTGTTCTTTGTCTTCAGCAACAACTTTCTTGCTATTTACTTCAGCAATCACTTCACTCAAACGGTTCCACGGTGCAATTTCAAACTGTTCACCCTCAACAAGTTCCCATTTGCCGAGCGGAAATGAAATCTCCTCGCCCTGAAACGATGTCCACTCAAAAGGAACATCACTCTGCCGATCTTCGCGACGACGTACGAGCCGAGCATACTCTTCACGCGAAACGCCGAGCGCCGGAGGAAAAACATGCGAGAGCAGACCGAGCTTGTAATCATCAAGTCCGCCCTCAGGCCACTCGCCTTCCTGAATGTCCTTGACCTGTTGCGTTACTTCTTGTGTCATCTCGCGAGCCACGTCTTTTGTGCTCCGTCCGCTCGCGATATGTTCTTCGAACTCGCTGAATAACGTTGGTGACCATGGAAGCTTTGCATCAATGTATGGAATAAGATTTTCTTCTCTCACCAACTGCGGAACTGGACCTTTTAATTCTCCGTCACGGCCCTTTCCAAATCTCACGTCCGTGTAAAATGACATGAAGTCCTGGAAACGGGCTCCAGTTTTATTCATGATTTGTCGCAAAATTTTTGCACTGTCCTTATCCGGACAAATCAAATCGAGATATTTGATACTTCCAGCATCAAAGCAATCAATCCAATTGGAAAACAGTTGGAATGTTCTGAATGCCGACGCGCCTTGATTTTCCAACGTCGGTCGAATAATTCCATCAGCAACATCCTTGGCTGGTAATTCCCACGGTTGAAACATGCTTCCCAAATCCGAAAGATTTCGACTGACAGCCGATGGTGGAAGCTGTTGAATCAACTTGGGAAGATTTCTTCGAATAAAATCCTGATAGCCCTCATCGTATCCGTCCGCTCGTTTTGGAATGAGTGAAATGACCCACGCTCGATCATCTGGCGTCATTTTTTCAAATCCACCAAAGCCGGAAGCAAGATATGCACTCTCTTCAATTCCTTCTTTCCAGACACGAACCGCCTCCTCGCTAAACTCCAAGGCTCGAAGAATTGGGAGAGATAGACGTAAGTAGGCCTCGCGTTCTTCGTGAGGCTGTGGCTGTTCTAATATGCGCCGGATTTCTTGTTTTGCGAAGAGTTCTAACAAGCGGTCAAGATCATCCTGAACCACCCTCAAAACCGAAAGTGGATCCTGCGTGTAGTGCCCACGAGCAATCTGATTCCACTCGTCAGGGGGAACCGCGTCTCTGAATTCGTTCCGGTGTGCGTCTACGACTGCAATTGAAAGATTATTTTTTATTGCATCGTTTACGAACTTGCATTTTTGTTCTCGATGAAAATGTTTCCAAGGCGCATGAGTGAATGTATGTTCATCCACTCCCAAGGAAATCCATCTGTCGACAATCAACTCTGGCTCGACCTTCTCCATCACAGCTCGTGGTAAATACGCTGTATTGAAATGCGGTCTTGAAAAAAAGAATTGCTGAATCTCCACGTCGGCTTGAATTTGGCTAGGAAGAGCCGCAAACATTCCCACTGGGCTAATCTCGGACTCAAATCTAGTAAATACCTGCTCCCAAAAACGAATATCTGCGAGAAATTTTTGATCTACGTTTTCTACGATAGGAGCATATGTGACAGCCCAATCACGCCCTCGATCGTCTTCGTTAATGGTTCCAATTGCTACCTCCAGTTGCCGGACCCCCCCCTCAATCTCCAGCACCTCTCGCGCTTCTCCCGTACGTTCAACTTCCGCCTCCTGCATCTCTTCCCGAAAGCGTTTACTCTGGTCGATAGATCGACCTCGACCAAATCCAGATACTTCTTGTCCCTTTTGCATAAAATCTGAGTTTATCAATCAGAGCCAGTATATAGCACAAGAGGAGATTCAGGAAGAACGGAGGTTAGGCTACGGGCTTTTTCAAAAAAGAGCACGCAACAACGTCGCTCTTTTTTCTTTTTATTGATAGACTTAACGCATCCGATCTCAAACAGTCCATATGACTAAAGAAATCGTAACCACAAAAATAGCCGTTTTTCAGAAAAAGGAAATACGAAAGATTATCCATAAAGACGAATGGTGGTTTTCGGTTATTGATGTCATTTCCTGATAGAAAAAAGCGAGAAACTGATTGTGCCAACACAGAAACTATTTTTCGAATCATTCAAACGATCCCATCACCTAAAGCCGAGCCATTCAAGCGTTGGCTAGCTAAAGTGGGATATGAACGAGTACAGGAAATTGAAGATCCTGAATTAGCAATAAAGCGTACGCGAGCTATTTACAAAGCCAAGGGATATTCTCATGCGTGGATTGAAAAAAGAATGCGGGGTATCGAAGTCCGCGCAACACTGACGCATGAATGGAAAAATCGAGGCGTCCAAGAAGGTCAAGAATATGCGATTCTTACTGCTGAAATTTCAAAAGCAACTTTTGGAATGACCCCAAGCGAATATCAGAAACTCAAGAAATTGAAGCGAGAAAACTTGCGTGATCACATGAATGATCTGGAATTGATTTTTACCATGCTGGGTGAGGCATCGACAACAGAAATTGCGAAAAATAAAAATGCGCAAGGATTTCTAGAAAATAAAATGGTAGCACGGGAAGGTGGAGCGGTGGCGGGTAAGGCACGACAAGATTTAGAGTTAAAGAGTGGCAAGAAAGTATCAACAAACAAAAACTATCTCCCGAAAAATAAAAACAAAAAACGATTGAAATAAAAAACACGGTAGACATGAGACAAATTTTCAGTGAAGTTCTTAGAGTCGTGAATGAGGAATTTTAAAAAAGAGCGATCAACAACGTCGCTCTTTTTTGTTTTTCAAAAAGCTAAGAGGGATCATTCAACAGCCATCCCTTTACCAACCCCCGCTTCCATGATAAACATGAGCCATATGACTCACTTCTTCCAACGCTTTTTCCTCCTCTTCTTAAGCCTCTCTATTCGCTTCGCGAACACGGCAACAAGACGGCTTACGCTTACCAAGACGTTTCCCTCTCAAACACGACAGGACAAAAACTCCTTCTCGTCTCCTACACCAAAGTTGAATCGCCTCGCGGGAACGGAGACATCACCGGACTTCCCTACCTCTACGCCTACGCCATGGACAGCAACGGTAGCATCCTCTCCTACTTACAGAACCCAAGTTTACGTTCGCAATCGTCCGGCTCATGGATCGTGACGTCCTCCATCTTCACGGTCCCAAGTCGCACGACCACGGTTCGCTTCTTTCTCAAGCAAGCTTCACGAAAGGGAACGACAAAAGATGGACGCGGTGCCTCCTTCACGGAACCCGGTCTCTTCGTGGCAAACTCAAACACGGAGTTGAGCACCATCGTTCAATCCTATCAAAATCGCCTCGCCTCTCTCTCCTCTCCATCAACACCAAAACCACCTCGCCCCCCTGCCACCATCAACTTCGACACGATCTATGACGGCTACGGTTTCGTCGAACTCGGCCCAACACTCACGCTCTCTCCAAAAGCCTCGACGCAACCTTCCGAAACACATGCGTCGCTTGTCACTTCCAAAACCGCCTACCGCGGAAATTACGAAGCACGTTTCACCATGACGACCACGGCGCAACTACGCACGGGGTCGTCCCCGAATCCATGGGAAACGGGCTGGTTCGTCTTCGGCTACAAACCCGATCAAACTTTCAAATATCTCATCTTGAAACCCGAAGGCTACGGCATCGAGCTTGGTGAATCCCTCAGCAATGATCGCCAAAACTTTTTGTGGACGTCTCCCGTCGGCGTAGACTCCTTCCCAATTGCACGCTCATACGACGTTCTCGTACGTGTCCGCAACGGCGTGATCACACTCTTAGTGGACGGAGCCGAGCGTCTAAGTTACCATGTCTCTTCTCGTGATCTTCTCTCCACTGATGGAAAGATCGGCTTCTACACAGAAGACGCTCGCGTGAAAATCGAAAACGTCTCCGTCCGCACGTTTTAACCTCTCTCCATAATCAAAAACCCACCGCGATCCTCGACCTTCAATCTTCTGACGCGCCCTAAACGCTCCTTCAAGATCTTCCTTCATCCTAACCGTCTGCCGAGATTGTTGTTTCGTGTGTCTTGTGCGTTCAAGCACGTTCCCCGCGGGAAGATTGAGTCGATCCGCCACCGTCTTTCCAATCCAAGCTGACTGATCAAACCCACGATGACGTTTTTTCCGAACATGAAGTGGGATTGGCACAACCAACCAATCGTCTCCCGATAAAATCTCTTCCAACGGAATCTCTTCCATAAGTTTTTTCAAATACGGCTCCACGGAACGCACAAACTGAAACTTCCATCGACGCAGAAGCCCATGCGTCACGGCGTCCGCGTACGGCATCGCAAACAACAATCCATCGAGAGACGACTTACAGGTTTCGTGTTTTAAACCGATCACGGAAGGTTTCCCGCAAGCCGGACAAACAAAAGAGCGCGTATGCAAAAACATCGCACTCCAGCACGTCGAGCAAACATCCTTCCCTTCCGCACCGCACCGAACGCACGTGCGTGGAAAAAAAGCATCTACGATTACTTGGCCCACTCGGCCCCACGGACGAGCCATGTTCCGTTTTGAAAGACGAGATCCATGCGCAACGTCTCGTACTTCGTCGCCGTATTTATTGCTGACTCGCGCGATTCTGTTCTTTGCAAGACAGCTTCCATCGTCGTCGCGGATTCGGAAAAGGAGAAGGACGTGAGAGAAACCAACTTGGAGGTCACCCCGTAATAGGTTTCCGACAGAGTTGAAGACGCGATCACGGCCTCCTGTTGAGCTCGAAAACTCGACGTCATGAGCGGATAAAGATCGCGGATATTAGCAAACCGACTCTCCGCGGAGAAGCTCGAAAATCGCTCGGCAAACGTGCGCGCGACCGCTTCGGCACTGGCTTGTGTCGGCGTCGGCTCTTCACGGATGAGAAGCGGAGCGACCAAAGACGGCTCTGGTGTTGGCGCGGGCGCGGAAGCGGGTCGCTCTTCAAGAACCGGCTCCGTCGTCGTTTTCTTTGGCCAGAAAAAAATGAGGAGGAATACGAGAAGCAACAGTGTTCCAGCAATGAGCAAACGTTTTTTCTTTGTATCCATAAGACGCTACGATGGTTGAGTTGGTGGTTTTTCCAAAAGATCCTCTTTCGCTTCAAGCGCGGCGGCGGCCTGCATACGAATCGCCGGATCCTTCCCTCCCGCGATCGCTTCCTGTTCTTCCGTCTCCTCCCGTTCCATCACTCGCTGTTCCTTTTCCATGGCAAGAAGCTGTTCCGGATTGGTTGTCACGATGCGGTCTTCATTGTAGGACGCGACGATTTTGATCGCGGCATGTTTGGATCCCGCGAAGAAAATCCCTTCTCCGACACCGGACTCAAGCAAGAGATATTTTTCACTGTCCGTCAAATTAAACGTGTCCTTCACGACGTCCACGCCAGCCGGTGATTGCTTCATGAGCAACTGGAGCGAGGAGTTCGTCACGATGGCCTGTCCGTAAGCCGAGCGCAAAAAGTCGTTCACATCTTGCGTGATGGTTGTCACCCCAAGATAATACTTGCGAGCGCGCTTCACGAGCGCGAAGATAAACTTTGCCGAGTCTTCGTGTTGCATAAGCCACCAGGCCTCGTCGATCACGAGAATGCGTTTCTTTCGTTCGGATCGCACGATATTCCAAATGTAATTGACGATGGTGTACACCGCGACCGGTCGCAGTTCATCTTCAAGATCACGCACGGAAAAGACAACAAGTTGGTTGGCCATCTCAACCGTCGTCGGAGAATTGAGAAGTCCCGAGAAGGTTCCAGACGCGTACTTCTGAAGACGCGCCACCAGATTTTCTCCTCCCTCCATCCCTTCCAACACATCGATCAAGTCCTGCATGATCGGAGGTTCTACTCCTTCCAAACTGGCGAGATCCGCCGTGATGTCCTTTTTGGCGTACGCCTCAATAAGCGCGCGATCGAGCATGGAATCTTCTTCCGGAGTAAATCCCATCTTCTCGCTTCCTCCAATCGGCTGGCCGATCATGATGCGTAAAAGACCCTTGAGCGTAATAACCGCCGAACGAATAATGTCGTCCACCGCCGTTTCCGATCCTTTTGGACGAGGGAGATCGAATGGGTTTACCTTCGCGTCAGAAGAAAGTGAGATATTGATGTAGGTTCCCCCAACCGCTTCCGACAAAGATTTGTATTCCATTTCAGGATCGATGACAATCACGTCGGTTCCAAGCATCATCGAACGAATGATTTCCAATTTAATCGCGTAACTTTTTCCAGCACCGGATGTCGCGAACACGACCGAGTTGGCATTTTGTAAACTGAATCGATCGAAGATCACCAGACTGTTATTATGGCGATTGATGCCATAAAGAATCCCATTATCAGACGTGAGATCGGAAGAGATGAAAGGAAACGAACTCGCGATCGGCGAAGTATTCATGTTGAAACTGATCAACAATTCATCGTTGCCCAAGGGAAGCGTCGAGTTAAATCCCTGTTCGGACTGAAAGAATCCGCGCTTCGTATAAATGAGTTTGCTTCCGAATTCCGATTCAACTTCCTGCGTGATCTCATCAAGCTCATCTTCGGTTTTCGCGTAGAGAGTCAAATAGAAGGCGAACTGGAAAAAATGTTCGATCCCTTGCGTCAGGTCGTCGCGAAGACGTTCCACATCACGAAGCGCGGTCTCCTTGATCGGGTCGCGTGGTTTTCCCTTTTCACTGTCCGTACTGATACCGGCCTCCAAAACTCCCACTTTTTTCTGAAGTTGTTTCAAGATGATGTTGGCCTTCACCGGGTAAAAATACATGGCGATGTCAACCGTCTTATTGAGGTTGATAATCGGCGCCGACCACCCGACGGAAACATAACGTGGATAGGTGACAACAAACAAGGTGCGCACGTACACGCCCGCAAGTTGCAAAAAACGAGGCGTCACTTGAAACGAAGCCGGAGCGATGAGATCGCGCACCGCTGCTGTCCCGCGAACATAGACGCGCTCCTCCTCAAGGAGATCGCGTTCCTCTTGCGTCTTGATTTCCTTCTCGCTTAACTTGGGAGTCAAAGGAGCCGTCACGCGCTTTTTGTCCAAGTCGAATTGTGATGATTCAAATGCCATATCTAGAAACCTTCTTCCATGCGAAGTTGATTCATGTCCGCCAATCGCTCGGATTCGAACACGTCAGGATTATAAGCGTTGTAATAGAGTTCCATGAGCCCTTGCGTGTCCATGGGAACACTCGTAAGCGACATCGATTGAAGCGCGCCTTGAATGATGGACACGCGACGATCTATTTGTTTTTTCCGTTCAGCAAATTGAGAAGATTTCAGTTTGAGAATGCGTGCCGGAGAAAGCGCGCTTCCGAGACGCTTGAAAAATCCTCTCCCCTTGTCCGTCAACGGATCGTAGGGAATGACAAGATAAAAGCGCTTCTGCATGATTTCCCCGAGGCTCACCAGTTCTTGAATAAAAGAACGGTAGTCAAGAATTTGATTGCGAAGCGCGTCGTTCTTCGTCTCTCGTTCCGCTTGGTTCAGGCTTAAGAGATACGCGTCGATATTCATCTTACGCGACTGAATCACAACCTGGATCGGATATTCGAGCGCGTTTAAAAATGACATATACCCTTGAATGATGGCTTGTTGTTCGTCCTCGCTTTTGAGCGCGAAGTTGATACTTGAAACCATGAGCACGGCACGCAAGGTTCCATCCTTCAACACGACGATCCCCTCTCGGATTTCGGCAATATCCAAATAATTCTGCGCGGGAGGTCCTTGTTTGGGCTTTTTATTGCGCATGTCCTCGGATGTTTTTTTTGCCTTCTTGGCCATAGCTAGGACGTTTCGTCGGGATTAAACACGCCTCCTGTATTCACAATCAAGGAGAGATCTTGAAGATGAGAGGAAGAGAGTGGAGCCTTACGAACCACCTCTTGAACCACGGGGGCAAGATCCGCCTTCATGCGTTCATGAAGTTGCTGGTCCGTAATCGTCTTATCCCACACACGTAGTTGCGGACGACGAAAGGTTTGAATGAGATTCAAGATGAAAAAGTGAACGCTCACGCCATTGATTTTAAGAAACGCAAGAATGGCAGACCCGATGACGAGTGGAACGCCCGACAACAGAAAGAGTGTGAAATCGAACAAGCGATAGGCCAGCGTGGCAAACAATCCGGCGATGAGCATGATGACAAACTGTCGCACCGTAATCGGTCCGAGAATTTTATCTTCCGCGTCAATGAATTGTGGGACGACAAATTGATCAGCCATACCTCTATTCTATCAGACTCGAAGCGTTCCGTTGAGTTTAATGAGCGCGCGCACTTCTTCTTCGGTCAACATCTCCTCTCCGGAAGATGCGTGCGAATGCAAAACACCAGCAATCGATTGGCCACCCTGCATCGCTTCGGACACTACCGAAACATACGTTTGATAAAGCGGGCTTCGTCGCCACGCAGAGAGTCCGGCAAGACGTTTCGCGTAAGATTCCTCTTCCAGAAGCCCGATGCGTTCCTTCACTTCTTCCGCGGATTCTTGTGCCTTGGAACCCCACCGACGAAAATCAGAGATCGTCATAGAGGACAGCTCTTCGATCGGACCGGAAAGCTTCCTGGGCGCCATGACATCTCTCATCTTCCCCTTCTTTTTCAGTTGTGGAAGTGAGGGACTTTGAACGGTTGTCTCCGCAGGTAACGCTCGCGGAAGAACACGACCATCTGTGTCCTGCGAAACATCACCCGAATCCTTTTCCTCATCATGGATAAACCGTGCGATCCGTTTGTCCACATACGCCCGCTTTTCTTGTTCCGCCTTCAAAACGCCCTCGGCCTCGAGTTTCGAGTAAACGTTTTCGATGGCCTCGAGAGCTTGAGATAATTCTCCGCCTTTCCAAGCCAGACCCTCGGATGACTCAAGCGCCGAACGCGTTTTATAGGGATCCCGAATCCCCTTCAGTCGTGTCTTCACGATCGCGTGAAGTTTTTTCTTTCCTTCTTCGTCGAGCCCCTTCGAGGCGTCTATGGCTCCTATCGCCCTCTCCGTCGCGGTGTCGATGTCGTGAAGAGGGGCGACCTTTGGAATTTTCTCTTCGTGAGCCTTCAGTTCCACATCGTCGTCGGGACTCATCGTCGTCGGATCAAACACGGGTGGCTTCACGGGGGTCTGAACCGGCTCGACAGGCGCCTCGAACTTCACCCGCGTGCGTGGAGGAAGCGGTTTTGGCATGGAAACCGGAGATGGTTTTGGAATCTCCACCTGTCGCGTGGGAGGGGGAGGAACATGCTTCGCGTCATTTGAAAGTCCTTCGAGTAAATTTTCTGAAGCGGTTGGATGTAATCCAAGTCCTCCGACTTTACGCGGTCGCGTCATGAGGTCGAGCGTCTCTTCGTGATTTCTCTTTTTAGCCACGAACTCGGCAAGCACACGCTCGAATTTTTTTTGCACGTTTTGATCTGGAAGTTCCAGTCCGTATTTTTCAAGCTCTTCATGAACAAACGTGTTCGCGGAAACCTGTTGTGCCGAATGTGGAGCCGAGGTTGCTAAGTTCGTCATCGGACCCGTTACGTTCCACACTTCGATGGTTCGCTCTATTTCAAGGAAATGCGCACGGAGAGGAAAAAGAAGAACGCTCGTAAAATCCTTCGCAAACGCGAGTGCGACTTCGGGAGAGAGTTTTAACTTTTCCTGAAGTCGCGCGGGGATATCCTGCGGTTTCAATTTGCCATCGACTATTTGGTCAAGCATGGGATCAATGGCCTTCTCCGTTTCCGGCGTGTCCGACAACCCATGCTTTTTCATGAGCGCGTCAAGCTCCCCCAACCGTTTGGGGTCGTCAACAAAGTCGTAGACGGATTGAGCCGTCGTTGTTTGTCCGTCATCCTCCGACATACCGTGTTAGTTTTCAAGCACTGACATTAATTGACGCATGCGATTACGATAATCATTCTTCAAACTCTCTGGAACACCATCAAAACGATCTGCCATCTGTCCATGAATGACCTCAATCAATTGGCGCCATTGATCTTTGTCGCCGGAACTTGCTTTGCGATATTCTTGTCTCAATTTGGAGACATCAACACGATCCGCGGTAATCGATGCCAAATCGTTTCCACCTTCTTCAATCTTTTTTGTATGCCCAAGGAGGAAGCTCGGATCTTGTTTCACCGCTGTCTCAAATGCTCGACGTCCTTCATCGGTCTTGAAGGTCGAGCTCGTCGCGTCGTACCCCGTCGCGGGAGAGCTCCCAAGCATTTCCGGAGTCGAAGAACTTATCACCAACCCAACCTGCAACTTACCGCGCGTCTTGCGAGCCTCATCCTCGCTCTTTCCGGTCGCGTAACTTCTGTTGTTGAGCGCCGCCTCGATTCCCTCGCGGAAGGCATTGCCTTTGGTACTGTTACCAAGTTCCTGAAGTTTCTTTGGAGCCACTTTTTCAACCAATGTGGCCGCATTGTTGCGTACATAGTTTTCAGAGAGATTCTGAATTTGGAATTCCGGAGATTGCATAATAACTTCCAAACGTCCGTTTAACGCCAAGGCATCGAGAACTTCTGTCGTTTGTTTCTCCTTGGGAAGCGTCTTTAAGGCTTCGTCGGAAATCAAATCCGTGTCGACAACTTTTCCGGCTTGAGCTTCCTTAAGAACTTCCTGTTGCTTCTTGTTTCCAAGCTTGCCAGCTTGCATCAAATCGAGATAACTTCTATCAATCCCTTTCGCGGCATCATACTTTGAGTACTTCGAAAGAGCCGATTGAACATCCTCGTCACGATAGGCTTCAGGATCCATCTTCAACAACTCGTCTGGCTCCATCTCGCCGAGAATTTTCTGCTTATCTTCCCCACTCAAAAGATCTGGACGTGCTTTTTTAACATTGGTAAACTCTTGAGCCATTTTGCTATCTCCATTCACGGCGTCCTCACCCCCATTATCTTTAAAGTCCTTGAACATCTTTGAGAGGTCTTCCGAAGAATACTTCTTGCGTAGATAAGCACTACTCAACACTTTGTGTCGCAAGGCGTTCTGCTTCATATTGCCTTCAGGCGTAATAGCATTCCCCTGCAATCCAGCGTCGATCTCATCCTTGTTGTAATTCTTAACCTGCTCCGAATGCTCTCCAAGACGCTTTGCGGCATCCTCACGACGAGATTGTTCAAGCGAGGTTCCCGCACGAGAAATCCCACGTCCCACAAACCCCGGAGCCCACTTGCTTGCCCCAGCCTTCGTGAGTCCTTGACCAACCCACTTTCTGGCTCCTTGACCCCATTTTGTATTCTTTGTGAGTTTCCCAGCACCGATCCCCGCTCCGACTCCGGCTCCGACTTTGCTAGCCAAAGCGATCGCTCCCAAATTTCCCGCCGCCAATGCTCCGGCTCCCGCAACCGCGCCAGCTCCGGCTCCAACTTTGAGAGCCCCCGTAACTCCCCCCTTCAAAAGTCCCGCGGCACCGGGAATCGCGCTCGCGAATTTTTGCGCGGCTTCAAAACCAACAACCATCATGCCGATACCAATGATAAAACTTAACAAGCGTCCCGGTTCCGCGATCTTCGTCGTAAATCCGGTCACGCTTCCAACTTCTCCAAGCGCGGAAGAAGGCGCACCCATCGGGAAATTTTCCGTCGCCGCGATATTCCCAGACCCGGCAACCGAAAGCGTCAGCCATAAGAAAAAGACCAGAACGGGACCGATAGCAACGGCCCCTGAAAACTTCTTCCACCACTCCGCGTAAGGATCCCCAGCTCCTTTGCTCAACACTTCGGCTCCACCAAAAAAGAAAGCGAGCGGAGACAAGACGACAAGGACCCACAAGGTCACGATGCGGTAGACCAAGATGATCGTGAGAATCACCATGGTCCCAAGAACAATGAGCGTCATGATAAGCGCAAGGAGAGCGGAGGTGAAGAGACTCACGGACGTCACCCCTTCATTTTGAGTAACAGCATATGTGATCGCATCGTTATCAAGCGTCACGAAATCCGCCAAGCCGAACACTTGAATGATGTTTCCTCCAGCAATATCCTTGATGGCGTTCGCGAACGTCAACATAATCACCTGTCCGATGTCGATGACAAGAGAACAGATCATTCGGCTAAAATTGATGAGAATCGCGAAGAGAAGAAGTTTCGGAATCTGTTGTTGCCACTTCACCGACCAAGAGCCGACTTGTCCTCCAAAAATC
>Ga0076002_102_pt1 | contig 21219 bp, 21 predicted proteins | sample RifGroA2_FD_68048 | JGI IMG/M metagenome (GOLD analysis project Ga0076002, IMG submission 68048) | Parcubacteria (Giovannonibacteria) bacterium GW2011_GWA2_53_7
TATATGGCAGAAGGATACGATCGTTCGAAGCCGCATGTGAACGTAGGTACCATTGGTCACGTTGACCACGGGAAGACCACGCTCACCGCTGCGATATTACACGTGCTCCACATGGCCGGTAACAAGGTCAAGTTGAAGGGTGTCAATGAGATCGACTCCGCTCCTGAAGAGCGCGAGCGCGGTATTACCATTGCCCTTTCGCACAACGAGTATGAGACCCCAGCTCGTCACTACGCACACATCGATGCGCCGGGACACGCTGACTATATTAAGAACATGATCACGGGTGCTGCCCAGATGGACGGCGCTATTATCGTGGTCGCCGCAACTGACGGTGTGATGCCGCAGACGCGTGAGCACATTCTCCTTGCAAAGCAGGTTGGTGTTCCAAAGATCATCGTTTTCTTGAACAAAGTAGACATGGTCGACGATCCTGATCTCGTTGAGCTCGTCGAGGAAGAGGTTCGTGAGCTCCTCACGAAGCAGGGCTATGATGGAAAGGACTGCCCGGTCATCCGTGGCTCCGGTCTCAAGGCGCTTGAAGCAAAAGATGTCAATGACGAGTGGGCGAAGAAGATACTTGAACTCACCGACGCACTCGACACTTACATTCCGGTTCCGGTTCGTGATCTCGAGAAGCCATTCCTTATGCCGGTCGAAGACATCTTCTCGATCGAAGGACGTGGTACGGTCGTTACTGGCCGCATCGAGCGCGGTGTCATCAAGGTCGGACAGGAGATCGAGATCGTCGGTTTCACCAAGACCACGAAGACAACCGTCACGGGTATCGAAATGTTCAACAAGACACTTCAGGAAGGACAGGCAGGCGACAACGCCGGCATCCTTATTCGCGGCACCAAGAAGGAAGACGTTACTCGCGGACAGGTGCTCGCAGCTCCCGGTTCCGTCACTCCCCACACTGAATTTGACGCAGAAGTTTACGTGCTCTCCAAGGAAGAAGGAGGTCGTCATACTCCATTCTTCAAGGGTTATAAGCCCCAGTTCTACATCCGTACGACGGACGTCACCGGTGAAGTTACGCTTCCCGATGGTGTTGAAATGGTCATGCCGGGCGACACCGTGAAGTTCAAGGTGAAGCTTATCGCTCCGGTTGCGCTCGAAGCTCAGCAGCGCTTTGCTATCCGTGAAGGAGGCAAGACTGTCGGCGCTGGCGTTGTAACGAAGATCAACGCCTAGTCGGCCGCTGATCGTTATCGAACCTTGCATAACAAAATGACGACGACATCGGAACAATCAAAACGAGCTCCCGCAAAGGCAGCAAAGGAGGGTGTGACCAAGCTTCGCATTCGCGTGCGTGCGTATGAATACAAGATTCTCGACGCTTCAGTGCGCCAGATCATGGACACCGCACTCCGCTATGACGCGAAGGTTCTTGGACCTATCCCGCTTCCGACTGCGATCACCAAGTACACCGTGAACCGCTCAACGTTCATCTACAAAGATGCGCGTGAGCAGTTTGAGATGCGTGTGCACAAGCGTCTGATCGATATTCTCAATCCGACACCGAAAGTGATCGAAGCTTTGACGAATTTGACACTCCCTAGCGGCGTGAACATCGACGTCAAAATGATGTAATCTGGGCCTTCAAAATGAGCGCACTGCGATCTTGGCTGCTCGCGTGAGTTCGGCGGACGTAGTTTTCTACGCCCGATCGAACATCCCGCGATGGCCAATCCCGCATTGCATCTCATTATTGAAACCCCAGAAAGTTCGAGTGTGGTGACGAAATAAAATTCGCTCACTCCTCACCCCAAAATTGTTCCCTGATGTTGCGGAAGAAATACCCTGGTCTCCTTTTGTTGAGAGCAGGGTGGTCTTCCGTATTCGTCATACAAGCTCTAATGCAGGTCATTACTGAACGAACGAATATATGAAGTTTATATTAGCAACCAAAGAGGAAATGACGCAGTACTTCTCTCCTGACGGGAAGTGCGTTGCGGCCACGCTTCTTTCTGCCGGACCGGTCACGGTTACGGATGTGAAAACAAAAGAACGCGACGGCTACGATGCAGTCCAGTTTGGCTACGGTACGCGTCTTCCGAAGCGCATCAACAAGCCTCAGCAGGGCGCGCTCAAGGAGCTCGGCAGTTTTCGCTGGCTTCGCGAGTTCCGTCCGAAGGAGGGTGTTGTTACCGAAGTAAAACGGGGCGACAAGATCGCTGCAGATGTCTTTGCTGCCGGTGACGAGATCACTGCGAGCGGAACATCGAAAGGCAAGGGCTTTCAGGGTGTCGTGAAGCGTCACGGTTTCCATGGAGGTCCGCGCAGTCACGGTCAGAAGCATTCTGAGCGTGAACCAGGATCTATCGGTGCAACAGGCCCACAGCGTGTCATGAAAGGTACGCGCATGGCTGGTCGCATGGGTGGTGATCGAGTAACAGTCAAAAATCTTCGCGTGCTTGCGGTCGACACAGCGAACAACCTTATCCTTGTGTCAGGTGCGATCCCTGGACGACGTGGCACGCTTATCGAGCTTCACGGCTAATCCGGCTTATGGCAACTACTCAAAAAGTTAAAATGGCAACAGTCAGTATGGAAGCGCCGGTCTATGATCGCGAAGGCAAGAAAGCAGGTAATTTCACGCTCCCCGAGCAGGTCTTCGGTCTTCCGTGGAATGCAGACCTCGTCCATCAAGTGGTCGTCGCAATGGCGGCGAATGCACGACAGGGGAATGCACATGCGAAGGATCGCAGCGAAGTTCGTGGTGGTGGCAAGAAGCCTTGGGCCCAGAAGGGTACCGGTCGTGCACGTCACGGCTCATCCCGTTCGCCGATCTGGCGTCACGGTGGTGTGACCTTTGGTCCGCGCAATGACAAGGATTATTCTCAGAAGCTTCCGCGCAAGATGAAGGCGAAGGCACTCTGGACTACCCTTGCTCGTAAGCACAAGGACGGCGAACTCCTTCTTGTCGACAAAATTACCTATGAGACTCCGAAGACAAAGGAAGCACGTGTCATGCTCGATAAGTTGGGTACGATCGGTGGTTATGAAGGTGTCGCAACACGGCGCAAGAATGCCATCCTCTTCGTCCTTCCTGAGCAGGATCTTGCAGTGAAGAAGTCGTTCGCGAACTTTGGCAATGTTCGTGTGGGCACTGTCCGCTCGATCAACGCCGCTGATGTCCTCGCCTATAAATATCTCGTGGTGGTCGGTCCCGAGGCAAGTATGAATGTTATTCTCTCCAAACTCGCATAATATGGCCCTCTTCAAAAAAACAGAATCAAAAAAGACAAAGGCTGCGGAGACGACTGAAAAGTCGCTCGCGGTTCCGTCGGAGAAGTCCGTTTCCGTGCGTGGAGGAATTGCATTCGATGCCATCATCCGCCGACCCCACGTTACTGAGCGTGCAACTGAGCTCTCCGAGCGCGGTGTGTATGTATTCGAAATAGACTCGAAGGCAACGAAGGCGCAGGTCAAGCAGGCCATCGAGAAGCTCTATAAGGTGCATGTGGTCCGGGTTGCGACGATCAACACCAAAGCCAAGTACACGCGCTCGAAGAAGACCAACCGCGTTGTCGTGAAGAAGCAGGCATACCGTAAGGCACTTGTTACATTAAAAGCCGGCGAGAAAATTCTCCGACATCATTCGGGCGGAAAAACGTGAATCTCATCCGTTTGCGTAAGTCCTATTCATCTAAGAAAAATATGAAAACTTTTCGTCCCACAACCCCTTCTCGCCGCAATACCGTTCTGACGCCTTACCGTCAGCTTGGAGTCAATTCCAAGTCGAAGCCGGAGAAGTCGCTCACGACAGGTGGCAAGAATACTGCAGGCCGCAACAATGCTGGACGCATCACCATGCGTTCAATGGGTGGCGGTCACAAGAAACTCATGCGTACCGTCGACTTTAAGTTCGACAAGCGTGATATTCCTGCGAAGATTGAATCCGTAGAGTATGATCCTCATCGTACTGCATTCATCGCTCTTGTTTGTTACAAGGATGGTGAGCGCCGCTACATAGTGACTCCGAAGGGTCTCAAGGTTGGTGATGTCGTTATGACATCGGCCAAGGCCCCGATCACGCCAGGGAATCGACTTCCGCTCAAGAATATTCCCGTCGGTACGTTCGTCTATAACGTCGAGATCAAGCCCGAAGGCGGTGCCAAGATCGCCCGTGCCGCAGGAAACTTCGTCGAACTTATCGCGAACGACCTCGGCTATGCATATCTCAAGATGCCGTCATCAGAAGTCCGCAAGGTTCACGAAATGAGTTGGGCGTCCGTCGGTGAAGCATCGAATGATCAGCACAAACTTCGTAACGAAGGTAAGGCAGGTCGCAACCGCTGGAAGGGTATTCGCCCGCACGTTCGTGGTAGTGCCATGAACCCGGTCGATCACCCGCACGGTGGTGGTGAAGGCCGCGCCGGTCGTGGACTCAAGCGTGCGAAGACCAAGTGGGGTAAGCCCTCCGGTAAGGGTCAGAAGACCCGCACACCGAAGAAGTACTCTAACGTATTTATCGTCAGTCGAAGGAAGGTTGGTAAAAAGCGTTAGCTTTTTATTCCAAAACAAAAAACCGCCACTCGGCGGTTTTTTGTTTTTCCTATTTCTTTACTACGGTCTTCTTTGGCTTTTTCTTTTCTTTCTTGATGTTGTGATCCCCGCGTCCCATGGTGTACGTATTATTTATAATAGGATACGCTCTTCATTGTGGGGGAGAATATTCGTTTGGTAAAGTAGGATCGAATTTTTTCTAAAAAATGGATCCCTCATTAGTTGAGGGATCATGGGGTTGGATGAAGTAGTTTCCTGTGCTCTTCCGTCAGTTCGTCGATATGCTCGGTGCGCAGGAAGCATTGTTTGTTGCTTGGACAACGTTCATCTCCACGGAGGCGCTCTTTGAGTTTCGGAAAGTCGCACGCACAAACATCGGGGCGAAAGGTTGCTTCGTGGAGGAGTACTTCACGGAGCATGATCGGACAACAAGTCCGAAATGAATATTTCTCCATAAGTAACTCCTTGTATCAATAATGAAAGAACAATTGTGCAAGAAAAAAGCCGCCAATGGCGGCAGGGTCAGTGTCTTTGAGTGAAGGTAAATGATGTTTGCTTCTTGCACATCAATATCTAAACTAGCATGTTGGTTAGGCGAGCGCAACTCCATGTTGGTCGAACGCCATTTATACACAGGAGGTGCATTGTCCTCTCAGTGAATGCGGTATAATGATCCCAGTGGCCTGGGCGCTCCAAGATCCGGAGGAGAGGGGAATCGTGGGTTGTGATTTGCGTTAAATCAGAGCAAACAAAACCCTGATCCGAAGATCCCACATAGCGCCGATGTCATTCCCTTTTGGAGGACACAGATGTTCGTGAAGACGGAAAAAACGGCTTTAATGATATCTGCCCAGCCTCTTGTCTCGTGTTGAACGCCAGGGGAACATATGCAAAAACAGCTTATTGTGTATGAACTCATGACGATGAAGGTATACACAGAAGGGTGACTTGCGTTCATTAGGCGATGCGTAGTGTGTAGTGCGGAGGGAAAGAAGCGGGGTACCCACCTTGTCTTCCCGACTGGAACAGAGAAGCTGTAGGTTCCGGAAGGGAAGTGCACCTCTTTACATGAGACCGCATCAAATAAAAATCACCACCGAAGGAGGGACCTTCGGTGGTGATTTTTTACTGACCTTTTCCACAGAGGTTGGAAAAGTAAAAATTTCAGATTCGAATACATGACGCAGTCCTGGAGCGGAAAAATCCTTGAGGCGTAATATTGTTACGGTGAAAAGGGTTTTTTCGAGAAGGACAAGTCATGTGCCGAATATGGGATTTTTACTCCAATCTCTGTGGAAAAGGTCAGTAGAGCCCGCAAAATAAATAAATCAATATAGGCAACGTCATTTGCAAATGTATGATAGTGGTGGAATTTGAACTCTTTGTTGTTTGAAAGGAAACTGGTAATGAAGAAAATTCTGAAGATCGTGCTTCCTGGTGGCCCAGGTGGTGGCAAAACAAGCGCGAAGCCATTTCTCGCAAAACGTTTTGTTGAGCGGGGGTATTATCCGCTTTTTGTTCCGGAAGCTGCGAGTATTCTTCTTGAAGGCGGAGTCACATTTCGAGACGGAACTCTTTCTCCTCGAGAATTTCAGGGGCAGATCATGGATCTCATCTGCGCGCTTGAGGCGCAGTTTGAATTCGCGGCGCACGCACTAGCTCATCCGAAGCCCGTAATTGTTTGTGATCGTGGCCTTATGGATGGACGCGCTTATGTGACCGAAGAATTATTCTGGGAAACCGCGCACGTGCGGAATTTTGATGTATATACAATGAGGGATGCGCGTTATCATGCGGTCTTTCATCTGCGCACCGCTGCGCTTGGTGCCGAGGAATTCTATATTGAGGGGAAACTCGAACTACTCTGGAAAAATATATGCCATTTTCTGGGCGAAGTACCTCCGCCCACAAGCGCTCCGTAACAAAATCACCTCGACGTATCGAGGTGATTTTTTGTACTATTTTGCAGTTACCTTCTTTGGTTTCTTTGTTTCCTTGCGCCGACTGTTATTTCCTTTGGCCACGGTGGAGAGGTTAAGTAATAAGGTGATGTTGTCATTATCTCGCACTTTGTGTGCTTATTAAAGGAAATGGGGTGGAATGTTGTGGACAAGTTGCGTTCTTTTGCGGGATGAGTAAGGTGTGAATAAGAGATTTGGTCCTTTTATAACGGAGGTGGTGATGAAAGAAGATATTGAGAAGATGGCGGGACGGTGGCACATGGGTATCATCGGGGCGGTGATCGTACTCTTGATCGTTTTGGCATTTATGTTGGGAAATCGTTCCCACACTATTGATCCGGCTGTCCGCGCAGTCGCGAACGGTGTGCCCGCATGTAATGATCTTCGCCGGATCGTCGGCGGCGAACCTGCCCGTATAAGTCGTTTGTGGAACGAGGAACAAGAACGGTCTTGGCTGCTCGGGATATGGAGTTCTGTGCACTTTTCGAACAAACTCCATGGGACAAGGAAACTGCTCTTATTGCCAGGGAGGCGGGAGGGTCGTGGCGAATGCGCTTCATGACACCGGACCGTCCCGCTCCGGAGAAGGGAAAGTAAAAACTTAAACGCGTGGAGAATTCCGCGCGTTTTTCTTTATCCAAAAAAGGCCTTATTTTAGGCCCCTTTTTCACGAACGCCACACTTTACTTTTTTTGGGTCTTCTGTTAGTATCTCGCCTATGGAAAGCAAAAATAATCCAGTCATGGAGATTGCTAAGGACCCCCAGATTTATGAGGTGGGGTACCACATTGTCCCGATCGTCGGCGAGGACAACCTTGGCGCACGCGCGACCGCTGTCCGCGACATGATTGAAACCCGAAAGGGAGTTATACTTTCCGACGAATTTCCCAAGTCTATGGACTTGGCTTACCCGATGGTCAAGATCGCTGAAAACAAGCGAGCGACCTACACCAGCTCATATTTTGGCTGGTTCAAATTCCAGGCGGAGCCGAGCGCAATACGCGCGATCGAGACCGACTTGAAGGCGGACAACAACATTATGCGCTTCATGTTGGTGAAGACGGTTCGCGAGAACACGATGTCGCCAAAGAAGCCGCTTCGTCCTACACGCGAAGAGGGACGTGAAAATGGCCCCCGCGAAGAGAAGCCTGTCATGAGTGAGGCGGAGATGGATAAGACCATCGATGATCTTGTTGTTACCGTTGCAGAGTAGGAGATCTTTCAAAATTGGATGAAGTTCATTGAACTTCATCCGACTACCTCAGTCCTCGAAAGATGAACGTTTTTGTGCGATTATGAAAGTGCAAATTATTATCGGGTTATTGTACTCACCATGTACATCAACAAAGCTCTTCTCTACGGTAATCTCACCCGAGACCCGGAGATGAAGTCACTTCCTTCGGGAATCGCGGTCTGTTCGTTCTCCATTGCGACCAATCGCACATGGAAGGATAAGAACGGCGCAAAGCAGGAGTCGGTGGATTATCACAACATCGTCACCTTCGGCCGTCAGGCAGAGCTGGTCAACCAGTATCTCAAGAAAGGCTCCGGTATCTTTGTTGAGGGCCGCATTCAGACACGCAGCTGGGATGGAAAAGATGGAACCAAACAGTATCGCACGGAGATCGTTGCTGAAAATTTCCAATTCGGACCGAAGAGCGGCGGCACATCGGGAGGTTCGTATGGAGGTGGAAATGGTGGAAACAATCCGCCCTCGTTCTCCTCACCGTCGAACGGAGCGAAGTCGGCCCCTGCAAAGGAACCTGAGTTGGACACGATCGAGTATCCCGAGGAGGATATTAATCCCGACGACATCCCATTCTAACAAAACTTGCATTTTGAGCGCATCGCATTGTCGCGTTCGGTCAGTGACCCGCTCACCGTACTATAAGTACGGCTCACGGGTACACCTTCCTCCGCTTCGCGCGCTGCATCTCAAAATCCAACTTTTGTAAGCATATCTTGTAAACTTAAAAAATTATTATCATGTTGAAAAAGAAACAGCAGAGTTACCTGGCAGCCAACAACATCAAATACATCGACTATAAGGATGTCGATTTGATCAAGATGTTTTTGACTCCCCACGGACAGATCCAGGCAGCAAAGCGCACTGGATTCTCAATGAAAGAGCAGCGTGCACTTGCTCTTGCGGTGAAGCGTTCTCGTTTTATGGGATTCCTTCCTTACATTACTGCATAAGAAGCACAAACAAAAAAACCGCAATATGGCGGTTTTTTTGTTTTCTTTGTTATGCCTTCTCGACGCGTTCGGCATATTCACCATTCTCGGTATTGATACGGACGATGTCGCCTTCGTTAATGAAGAGGGGAACCATGACGCTTGCACCTGTCTCTAGTGTGGCTTGTTTGAGTGCACCACTTGAAGTATTGCCTTTGACGGCGGGTGCGGATTCTTTCACCTTGAGTTCGACTTTTACCGGGTAGCGGAGTGTAAAAATTTCGTCGTTGAACATCATTCCCGTGAGGATCGTGTTCGGGATGATGAAGCGGATGGAATCGCCCACCTGCTCATCTGACAGCACAAATCGGTCTGCAGGCTTCTTTGGGTCACAGAACCAGTGCTCACCACGGTTGGTATAGATATACTTCACGTCGCGACTACCAATGTCGGCTTCCTCGGCCTTGTCGGTTGCGTGGAAGGAATATTCGATCACTTTACCGCTGATAACATGCTTGAGCTTTGTCGCATTCTGCGGCTTTGCCTTCTGCTTACGGAACACATGCGCAGAGATCACTTCGTACGGCTGGTCGTCGACGAGTATGACCTTGCGGGGGAGAATTTCACTGTAACTTAACATAATGGGGCTATTTTAGGCCATACTTTTTAATTTGTCGAGCGCACAAAATAGGCACCCCACATTTTACGATCTTATCAACACGAGCTATGGGGCGTACTCGGCATAGCGCCCCGCCTTTTTGGTAAAAGCCTCCCGAGACTCATGTTTGTACTGATAGTTGTACATACGGGTCAGTTTTGAGCCGTCAACGGCGATCGGGTATGAATATGATTTCCATCCGCCGCGTGATGTTGGCACTTTTCCGCGAGAGATGTGCCACATGACAAAGAAAACCAGTCGTATGAGTTGTGGAGGTATCGATATTGCTTTCTTTCCTACTGCTTCTGCCATGTCGCGCCCGGTCACGATGGGGCCTGGGGGGCAAATATTGAAGACTTCATATTTGTCAGGAAGTTCGGTAAAGGCAAAAAGCGTGACAATGTCCGTGACATCGTCTTCGTGGATGAACTGCCGGCACCATTTGGGGGTGACGGGGACGAACGAAACCATTGCAGAAATGACACGATGGATAAAGTTCTCTTTCAGTTGTCCCGAAAGCGCCGCTTGAAGACCAAAACGGATCCGCATGTATCGTCCTCGCGGTCCGGTTATCGCCGCAGGTCGTACGATGAACACCTGAGGTGTGTTACCAGTCTTTTTTCGTTCCTCGTAGGTTTGCTTGAGCTTTTCTTCGACGATACGCTTTTCTTCCGCGTACAGATATTCGCTTTTTCGGAATGGTTCGGTCTCAACAAAGCGGTGTTCAAGCGTGTTCTCCGGAAATGCTCCATAGGAGGAAACGGTCGAGAAGTGGATCAATTTCTTGACCGACGGAGTAGAAAAAGCAAAGTCGAAGATGTGCTGCGAGCCGTCGATATTCCACTTCCATTGGAGTTTTTGATTGCCATACATCTCGCGGATCTGCCAGGCAGTGTGGATCACGACCGTCGGTGACTTTTTTCGCACCTCCTCCTGCCAGCTGGTGTCGGACGTATTGGCTTGAATGAAGGTGATGTTGGGTTTTCCCGCGAGGAGTTCAGGCACCGCTTCTTTGTCGAGACAGATGATCTCTTCGACATCGCCCCGTTTTGAAAACTGTTCTGCAAGCATTGCGCCGACATATCCCGACCCACCGGTAATGAGTATTGTTTCTTTCATTGTTGGTAAATTTTAGATTCCCGCACGCATCATGAGTGTCTTGAGTGTACGTAGTGCGATCTTGAGATCGAGTATGAAGGAGCGATGTTTAATATAATAGAGATCATATTCGAGCCGGAGTCGTGTTTCTTCGACTGATTGCGGGGGTTTTTCCTGGTTGACCTGTGCCCACCCCGAAAGCCCAGGCTTGATGGTGCTGCGTAAATTATAATACGAAATCATGCCGGCAAGTTGCTTGCCAAGATCACAAATATCTGGCCGGGGGCCTATGAGCGAGAGATCTCCTCGAAGTACGCTCCACAGTTGTGGAAGTTCGTCGATCCTGCTTTTGCGCAGGAACTTGCCCGCCCGGGTGATGCGATCGTCGTCTTCGGTGACCCACTTTCCGCGGTCACTTGCACTCATGCTTCGTACTTTAAAGAGCCGCATGATCCGCATTTTTTCTCCCACGCGCTCCTGTGCAATAAATACCGGTCCCCCGTCGTCGAGTTTGACGAAAAGTGCGACGAGGGGAAGGAGCGGAAGGGTGCAGATAATGAGCACAAGCGAGATCATGACATCCATCGTTCGCTTGAGTGCGTCGTAGATAAATCGTGAGCGAAGCGAGATGTTCTCAAGGATCCAGCTGTGGCCAAGGAGTGTAAGCGGGATCCGCCCGAGCACTTCTTCATACAACTTTTGAACAGAGATGAATTGCACGTTCGCGAACATGAGCGCGTAGAGTTCGGGGAGTATGGGAAGCATCTTCTCGCTCCCGACATCGCAGACAATGATCGTCGCGTGCGAGGCTTGGTATGCATGAAGAAACTCCTCCTTGAGCTTGTTCTCGGGAGTATGTTCAATGTCGACGAGTGCAACAAATTGAAAATAGTCGTAGGTGTTGTTGTTCACCTGGTCAAAAAGTTCACTCACTTCTTTTTTTGACCCGATGAGTATTGCGCGCTCGCGCTTACGCAAGCCAAAAAGTTGCTCTCCGTACATGCGCCAGGGAATAATGAGTCCTAGCGAGAGGAGTATTTGTATAAAAAGTATGGTCTTGGGGGCAATGCCGAAGTATGGAATAAAGTAGAAGAACACGATCCCAATGATGCCGTTGACCAGTTGCGTGCTGACCAAGAGGTCGCGCAGCTCATTTTTTAGCCGTGTCGTGCGGGTGTCGTAAAGACCAGCAATGAAGAAAACAATGAGCCAAATGGCAAAGAGCACCGAAAATGGGATCAGGTGTTCACCAATGATCACCCGGTCCGGAATTTCTCCATAACGAAACAAGAGCGCAAGCCAAAGCCCAAACGCAAAGATGAGGATATCCCCAATAAACCAAAGAATGGGCTCTTTTTTGCTGAGTATTTGCATATGTTAAGCCCAGTATACTTATTTCGGTGAATCATTCAAATGAACGAAGTGGGGCTTTTTACCTGGTCGAAAGAGCGTGAACTCGTTATAATCGGCGCATGACATCTTCGCACACGCGTAAGAAAATATTTTACGGCATTACCAAGTCGAATTGGGGTGGTGCACAGCGCTATGTATTTGACCTTGCCACAGGTATCGCGCAGGAGTTCGACCGAGCCGTTGTGCTCGGTGGAAACGGGGAACTTAAAGAACGACTTGAAGAAGCGGGGATCCGTGTACAAGTGCTTTCCGGGCTCTCCCGGGATGTCGGTTTGGCGAATGATCTCCGGTCTTTCGTTCAATTACTGCGGCTTTTCAAAAGCGAAGCTCCCGATATCGTCCACTTGAATAGTTCAAAGATGGGCGCACTCGGGGCGCTCGCTGCTCGGTTGGTCGGGGTGCCTACGGTACTTTTTACCGCACATGGGTGGGCCTTCAATGAGGATCGTTCTGTTCTTTCAAAGGCAGTGATCAAGCTCATCTATTGGTTCACGTTCTTGCTCTGCACGCGGGTCATTGTTGTTTCTCATGCACTTGTGCGCGATGTCTCCCGCTTTCCTTTTGTGCAAAAGAAGTTCGTTGTGCTTCATAGCGGGATCGTTCCGGTCCCGCTTCTTTCTCGTGCCGAAGCTCGTCTGAAGCTTATGCCGAATGCACCCGAGCATGCGCGGTGGATAGGGACGATCGCAGAACTCCATCATGTCAAAGGTCTTTCCTATGCACTCCGTGCGATGAGTGAAGTGACCAAGCGGCACGATGTTGTGTTTGTCATTGTGGGTGAGGGCGAGGAACGAGAGAGATTACAGGCACTCATTGGGGAGCTTGGTCTCAACGATAGAGCCATCCTGGTCGGGCACGTGCAGAATGCCGCAGCGTATCTTGGTGCGTTCGACATGTTTCTTCTCACCTCAGTTTCAGAAGCATTAGGGTATGTTCTCTTGGAGGCGGGTTTTGCGAGCCTCCCTGTGGTTGCGACAAACGTGGGCGGTATTCCCGAAATAGTTGAACATATGCATTCGGGCCTCCTTGTTCCGTCACGGTCAGTGGAGTCGATCGTTTCTGCGGTGTGTGCTCTTCTTGAAGATCCTGATCGTGCGACACAGTTTGGAAAAGCACTCAAGGAACATGTCGATGCGTCTTTCCGTCGTGAGCCCATGCTGATGCTGACAATGAAACTTTATAAATAATTTGGCCCGATTGCGTTTTAGATACTGCTGAGTATGATGAAATCACCATGTCTCTACTAGAAGACAGCACCAATTATACTGAGGCACCGGACGAGAAGATCCTTGTTGCTTCTTTAGATCACCCTGATCTTTTTGGTCTTTTGGTTGACCGTTACCAGGATGCTTTTTTGCGCAAGGCAGAGGGGATCGTGCATAGCCGTGAGGAGGCGGAAGACATCGTTCAGGAGACATTTGCGAAGATCTACTTCAATGCTCGGCGATATACACCGCAGGAAGGGGCTACTTTTCGCTCCTGGGCCTACAAAATTCTCGTAAATACAACCTTTACCCACTATCAGAAGTTAAAGAAAAAGGGGAGTCTTCGTGTCGATCTTGACCCGGAGATATGGGATATACTTCCTGACCCTGCGGGCAATTTCTATGAAGAAGAAAGCATGCGGGACTATGTTGCTTCTTTTCTCTCAAAAATGCCCGATGTGCTTGCTCGACCGCTTCGTCTGCACTTCATCGATGAGTACTCACAAAAAGAGATCGCTGAAATGGAGGGGACAACGGTGTCTGCGATCAAGACGCGAATTTACCGAGCGAAACGTGAATTCATTCGATTGGTCAACGGTCAGCAGTCCGCGGGGTAGGGAAGAGAATTATTAGCCTATTATTTGTTTATCATCATGTCTCGAACGTCACTACAACTGAAAACAAGTATCATGCGCCGCATTTGGCTCATGTGGGCTATTCGACGCACACTGAATCCAATGACACTCAAGGCGGCGATCGCACTCACGTTCGTTTGGCGCTCCACCGCATATGTTTCCTATGGGAATGTGTTTGCAAATGCCCCACAGCTTTCTGATCTCTCGCGCAATATTACGTTCGCGCAGTCCGCGATCGTACACGCAGAGACCGCGACGCTCTTCCTTGTGTTTGGTGCGCTCCTGGTCGGTGTTTGGCTCGCGTTTGACCTTCTTCGTCAGAAGTCACCGGCATTTTTCTAACTTTTTAAATAGCTAAAGAAAAACACCATCGTACGTTGTGCGATGGTGTTTTTCTTTAGCTATTTGTTCGGCAAGTTTATTCCTCACCGTTCGAAGCGCCTGCACTTGAATCTTCCGTTAGTTTTTTGTCGATCGCTTTGGTGATCTCTTTTGCGATCGCTTTATTCTCGCGGAGGAACATGCGTGCGGAGTCATACCCTCGTCCGATCTTGGTCTCGCCGTAGGAGTATGAAGAACCGCTTTTGTCGATGATACCGTATTTTTCTCCGAACATGAGCATTTCGCTTTCTCGGGAGATCCCTTCGTTGTAGATGATGTCGAACTCCGCCTGACGAAAGGGTGGGGCGACCTTGTTCTTGACGACCTTCGCGCGCGTGCGGCTTCCGATCACTTCTTCGCCCTTCTTGATCTGTGCGATCTTTCTGATGTCGATGCGCACCGATGTGTAGAATTTGAGCGCCTTGCCTCCCGGGGTTGTTTCGGGGTTGCCGAACATAACGCCGATCTGCATGCGGATCTGATTGATGAAGATCACGACTGTTTTTGTCTTCGAGACGATGGCAGTGAGCTTCCTGAGCGCATGGGACATGAGTCGTGCTTGGCGTCCGACATGTTGCGCACCCATGTCGCCCTCGATCTCGTCCTTCGGAGTGAGGGCGGCAACGGAGTCAATGACGATCACGTCGATCTTGCCCGAGCGAACAAGTGATTCGACGATCTCGAGTGCCTGTTCTCCGGTGTCCGGTTGTGAAAGAAGGAGTTGATCGGTCTTTACGCCGAGTTTCTTCGCGTACTCCGGATCGAGCGCGTGTTCTGCATCAATGTAGGCTGCAACACCGCCTTTTTTCTGCGCTTCCGCAACGACGTGAAGCGCGAGTGTTGTTTTTCCGGATGATTCCGGTCCGAATATCTCCATTACGCGGCCACGGGGGAGTCCGCCGATGCCGAGCGCATAATCAAGACCGATGGAACCGGTGGAGACTGCATCAACACCAACTTTTGGCTGATCGCCAAGCTTCATGATGGCACTCTCGCCGAATTTTGCCTGGATCGCCTTGATCGTGGCGGCAATGTCGACAGAACCGAGCTCTGGTCGTTCTACCTTCTCTTTCTTTTTCTTGGGAACCATAGTGGGAGTGAATACGTAATACTAATATATGAATAAAACTAAATTCTGAGTGAAAGTCCTCTAACGGTAATACAAACGGAGTGTATTGGTCGCAGTGCGGCCCTGGGCATCCGTCGCATTGAGCTCAATTATATTGTAGCCGGGAAAGAGGAGCAATCGCTCGTCGAAGTGACCTTCCATATCAATGAAGATCGGACGTCCGTCAAGGCGGAGTTCTTTTGCGTGGGTGGATCGTCCCGCAATACGGATAAATGAGCTTGTTGCGGTCATTCCGTCGACGGGTTCGTCAACGATGATCACTGGACCCTCGAGGACTGCGCGGGATTGGTAATAGGCGTAACCGACAACGATCACAAAGGCAGCAATGCTCAACGATCGTGCGAGATAGTATTTGATGGGGTGTTGCATATTACTCCTATATATAGGTATTCACTTCAAAAAGACAAGTTTTTGGAAATTAAAAAAGAAAAAGCTCGGAGTTACCGAGCTTTTTCTTTTTTAATTATTCCCCGGATCCTTGGTTCTCACCATTCTTCATAAGCACGTCGCGGGGTTTTGCGCCGTCGGCCGGTCCGATGACGCCGCGTTCCTCAAGCATATCCATAATGCGTGCTGCGCGGGCGTACCCGAGACCGAGGCGACGTTGGAGGAATGACGTTGAGGCCTTTCCGCTGTCGACGATGACCTTCTTGGCTTCTTCGTACATGTCGTCATCTTCTTTTCCCGCGTCCATAAGTGCTTCTTCGGGGATACTGTCGTACAGAGTGGTCGGTGCGTCGGAGTTTGCCGAAAGGTTGAGTTCGCCGCCGAGAACACCCGCGTAATTGTCTTTCAAGAATTTCACGACATTTTTCACCTCATTCTCGGAGATAAATGCACTTTGGAGACGGATAGGCTTCGGCATATCCGCAGAAAGATAGAGCATGTCGCCTGCACCCAGCAGGTTTTCGGCTCCGGACATGTCCAGAATGGTACGTGAGTCGATCTGGGAAGCAACCTGGAGCGCAATACGGGAGGGGACGTTCGCCTTGATAAGACCAGTAATGACGTTCACACTCGGGCGCTGGGTCGACAAGATGAGATGAATACCGACGGCACGGGACATTTGGGCAAGGCGGACGATTGCACTCTCGAGTTCGCGGGGGTATGCCTGCATAATATCGGCAAGCTCGTCGATCACGATGACGATGTAAGGCATAAGCTCCGGAACTTCGTCGTTCTTTCCGATCTCAGAGAGTTCCTCAACTTCCTCACCGCGAGAACGGGCTCCCTCCTGCTTCTTCTCAAATTTCTTGAGCGCCGGCGCGAGTACGTTCTTGTGATACGACTGTACATCACGGCACTTCTCCTCCTGGAGGATCTCGTAGCGGCGGTCCATTTCCTTTGCAGCCCACTTGAGGGTGAGGATGGCCTTCTTTGCATCGGTGATAACGGGGGTCAAGAGGTGGGGGATACCGTTATAAAGGGTGAGTTCGACACGCTTCGGGTCCACCATAATAAAGCGGAGTTGCTCGGGGGAGTTACGGTAGAGAAGGGAAGTGATGATCGTGTGGATGGTCACTGACTTTCCTGAACCCGTCGCACCGGCCACAAGCGTATGCGGTGCTTTTGCAATGTTCATGAATTGACCCATGCCGGAGATACCCTTACCGAGGGGGACATAGAGCGGGTTCACGTTTTCGCTCCACGTGAGATCGGAGAGGAGTGAACCAAGTCCGACCGTCGACTTCACCGTGTTCGGGATCTCGATACCGACGAGCGACTTGCCCGGGATCGGTGCCTCGATGCGGATCGGTGCGAGTGCGAGTGCGTATTCAAGTTCACGCTGGAGTGCGACGATCTTCGACAGACGTACACCTTCGGCAGGTTTGAGCGTGTAGCGGGTGATCGATGGGCCGACGGACACTTCGTCCATTTCAACCTCGATCCCGTAGTTCTGAAGCGTGCGCTTGATGATGTTCGCGTTCGCTTTGATGTCTCCATAAGAAGGCTTTCCCTTATCACCGGCGAGAAGCGCAAGCGGGGGAGGGGTGAAGGGGCGATGTTGTGCGAGATTAAAGAGGATCGCCTCAGCTTTCTCTTTTGGCTCTCCGACGGGTCCGGTTTGAGGTGCGATCGGCACGGCCTCCTCGGCTTTTTTCTCAGGAAGAATTTTTGCAAGAAGCGAGATCTTTTCCTCTTCCTGTATCTCGCCGACGATCTCAGGTTCCTCTTCTTCCTCAAGTTCGTCTTCTCCTTCTTTTGATTCACGATGGAAGATGTTGCCGATGAAACGGAAGAAGCCGAGATGAAGCGGCGTGTCAAAGAGGAAAAGAATGGTGACGAGTAAAATGGCCGCGAAGAGAATTCCCGCAAGCGTAGGCGCGAAGAGAAATACCATTGGCATCATGATGTAGTACCCGATCCATCCGCCGAAACCCAAAACGCCGCTCGCGCTATCGAAGAGCGAGAGAAGTCCGAGCGCAGACATGAGAAAGAAAGGCCCCGCAATGAGTGACGGTGCAGTGAGATTGCTTTTTCTCGCGCGGAAAAAATTCACGCCAAGAATGATGAAGAGGGTGGGGATGACGTAGTAACCGAAGCCAAAGAGAAAGTGAAGTGAGCCGTAGATATTGTTCGCGGAACCCGCATGGCCAAAAGCGGCGAAGAGAAGGATAAGTGCGAGGAGAATGAATGTGATGCCAATGATCGAGTGTCGTGTCTCTTCACGAAGCGAAGCCCATGCGCCCGGGGTCGGTTCGTACCGTTCTTGGGTGTAGGAAGACGTCCGTTCTTTACGATCTCTTTTCTGTTGTTTGCGTCGTGCCATGATATAAAATATACGAATGATTGGTGCCTCAATGGTATCACAAATCTTTCTCTTTACTGTGGGCTACTTTTTCTGAATTTTCTAAAGACTAGGGACTAAAGACGAGCGACTGACCATCTTGCCTCTCAAAGACAAAAGAGTATGATGGACATGAAAAATAGAACTCCTGGGTGTATAAGACATGTTTGGCGGTGGTATTGACTTTTATGAATATTGTGATAGCATAAAAAGACATTAGCGGACATCATATGGACCATCAAAAAGACAATCAGCGTATAGGACAGGATGTAAAAGGACAATCATTTGGGCCGTATTTGTCGAATGTCCATAACAACGTTGATCCAATGACCTTAAACTATATTTCAAAAAAGTCAGAAAAGCTGACCACTGCGCTCTACATGGTTACCGACGTGATGAACGAACAGGAGCCCATGAAGTGGAAGCTTCGTGAGTCCGGTGTCGAACTCCTGTCCGATATTATGCTTGCCGCCGCGGCATCTTCCTCGGAGCGTTTAACACTTCTTCGTTTGGTTGAAAAAAAGATCGAGCAAGTCGTTTCTTTTCTTGATGTCGCATGGACTGCGCGCATGATGTCCGAGATGAACGCGGCCATTTTGAAGAAGGAGTATGTCGCAATAAAGGACACCATCGAGAAGGAACTCAGTCGCACTGTGGGTGTGGGTGGTTCTGTGCTCCATGAATCGTTTTTTCACGTGACTCGTGAGCTTCCATCAAGATCAGCGCACGTGGAAGAGAACGGCATTGATACACGAGAAGTTCGTGCGTCAGGTGTCTCTTATAAGAATGTCCAAGAGAATGAAGCAACACGAACCATGGAAGCTCAAAAGGACATTTCTTCGACAGAAACATCAAAGGACACAGTTCCGATGTCGGCAGTTGCGCCCGTCGAAAGAAAGAACATCGGTGCATCATCGTTCGCGGTGTCGACATCGGGCGAAGGGTCAAGAAGCATGAGCCCGGCAACGGCTATCTCAAGATGCGCGATGATACCTATAAGCAGTGCAGAAAGAGGAAGAATACAGTGAAAAGACCATTCAACGGGAATTGCTTGCGATGGTCGCCGATGGGATCCTTGTAAAGAGAGGGGAGCGTCGTTGGTCCACATATTCGCTTGCGCAATAGTTGCTTCCCGAACTTTGCTGAACTGCCTTCTCAAGGACATTCATATATATAGGACATTCTGAACGGTGTTCAATTACAAGAAAGACATCCATCGTGGCTTCACGATGGATGTCTTTTAATTAAGATGCGTCCTTTAAAAACGCAATGAAACCCCATTGTTTCTTTATCGAGTATTTCTTGCCTCCCTATCCGTTCACGTGTATCATGGCAGGACCGGTTTCTTGGCGATTCCGGAGGGATCTTAAACGGCATAACGCGCAACTATACGGATGTGTAGCGAGCGTGTTATCCACATTTTATGCGCGCAATGTTTGGCGTGTGAAATGGAGAGGTACTATAATGAATGTAGTGCAACATCTACGGAGTGCGCGTTCGTGTTTGTATGTTTACACGAGCATGTACGACAAGGAGTAGCACGCACGAGGATAGTTCATTGAAAATTGAATAGCACAACCACGAGTGATGTTGTTCCAAGTTGGAATTACGGCTATAGAGCTATTCGTTCAATGAACGGCATTCGCATGTGAGAACTGCGCAACTTCGAAAGAGGATGCAAGGGACGAAGAGGCGAGTGCTCCGCATTCGATCGCATCCGTGTGTAATACACGCGTACGCTCGAGTGCATCACAAAGTGAGTATTATCGGTGAGTGTGTTTAAAGTGTTCGGGAGAAGTGCGGTTGATCCGCGCAGTGTGGGTAGACCTTAGAAATTAAATTTGTTTCTAAGTCGTGTACCTAGACTGCGCGGATTAGCGCAATATAACTCGAAGATAAAAACAGGCTCGATTATCAATTATTAGTAGGTAATCTCGAACGGTTTGTTAAGAATCGTTTTTAAAAAAAAGATTATGAATAAATTCAAAGATTCCGTGACGGCGAAAGTCATCTCGGGAGTCGTTGGGATCGCAACTGCTGCCCTCATGATGGGTCCGGGAGTTGCGTCTGCCGCAACCTTGTCGGCATCCCAGATCCAGGCGATCGTTTCTTTGCTCTCGTCTTTTGGCGCAGATCAGGCAACGATCAACAATGTATCGGCTTCCCTCAATGGACAGTCGACTACAGGAACAGGTTCATCGGTGGGCACATCATGCGCATTCGTCTTCACGAAGACGATGAAGATGGGTTCATCGGATGCTGAAGTGAAGAGCCTTCAGACCGTCCTCAACATGGACGCTTCGACTCAGGTCGCAGCTTCAGGTGTTGGATCGGCGGGCATGGAGTCCTCATACTTCGGTGCCATGACAAAGGCAGCAGTGGTGAAGTTCCAGGACAAGTATGCTTCTGAAGTCCTCACCCCGGTTGGCCTTACATCAGGAACCGGTCTCGTCGGTGCAGCTACTCGTGCAAAGTTGAACGCAATGTGCGCTTCGACACCGGGTACAACACCAGGTACAACGCCGGGTACAACACCGGGAACGGGCACGGGCGTCTCAGCAATGCTTGACGCTTCGTCTCCGACAGCGAAGACCCTCATTGCAGGTCAGGCAATCGGAACACTTGCGATCTTCAAGGTCTCGAACATGGGTTCGACTCCGGCAAAGGTCACGAATGTTTCCTTGAAGCGCACGGGCGTTTCGTCGGACACTGCATTGACAAACGTCTACCTCTACAACGGATCAGCTCGCGTCACTGACGCAGCCTCTGTTTCGGCAGGCGTGGTCACCTTCAATGATGCCAACGGGATCGTCACGATTCCCGCAGGTGGAAGTGTGTCGCTCGCAGTTCGCTCGGACATCTATGCGTCGGCAAACGGTCAGACAGTAGGCGTCATGCTTACGGGTGTGACTTCGGATGCTGGTGCAACAACGGGACTTCCGGTATCGGGTGCTGAGCACACGATCGCCGCAACTCCGTCGGATGTTGCAACGATCGACTTCACGAACACAACGGTTACTCCCGCAGCGTCGGATGTCACTCCTCAGAATGACTACGTCGTATGGCAGAAGACCATCACTGTTGGTTCAAAGGATGTGAATCTTTCCAGCATGCGTTTCCGCCAGCTCGGATCGGTCACCTCTTCGGACCTTCAGAACTTCCGCCTCTATGTGGACGGAACTCAGATCGGTTCAGCGGTCGTTTCAGCTGATTCAAGCAACTATGTGACCTTCACGTTCGCAACACCGGTGGTGGTGA
>Ga0076002_109_pt1 | contig 18227 bp, 15 predicted proteins | sample RifGroA2_FD_68048 | JGI IMG/M metagenome (GOLD analysis project Ga0076002, IMG submission 68048) | Parcubacteria (Giovannonibacteria) bacterium GW2011_GWA2_53_7
GTCGATCTTGTCGTTCTTGATGTAAACATAAGGCGTCCCGTTTGGATAGAGGCCGTCGGAGGTATCCATGGGATCAACAAAGTCACTGCAACGATCATATCGACTTGGACACGAAGCGAGCCAACCGTCGTAGTTGGCCTGATCGCCATTGCGCCAAATCCCAAAGGAGATTCCCGAAACGAGGTAAGCGCTTGAAAGTTCTGCTGTATCGAATGCTCCGTCATCATCAAGATCGTCGTAGTAACACGGAGCCGGAGGTTGAGATCCTGTCCGGAACCATCCGTAATATTGCTGATTGTTGATCGTCACACTCGGACGATAATCACACGTCTGATTGGAGGGATCCTTGAAATAGAAGGTTCCGTCCGCGGTTGTGCTCCATGCTTCACAGAACAGACCCTCCGTATCGCACAACGTGGCGTTGTACTGATCCGGATCATCGATCAGATACGTCGTATCAAACCCCGTCACCGCCGTCTTGTTCTGATTAAACGTCGGCAGTCCGACTTCGTAACATCCCGCCGTCGCGGCTCCACAACTCGTCTCCCCCCTGTTCACCAAGAACAGATCCGTGTCGTTAGGAACCATTCGAGCTTCCGGTCCGAGAGAGATTTTACGTGGTGAAGACGGCAGAGGATTTGGAAGAGCCCCATCGAAATCAAAGTGACAACTGTTCCTGCCAGAGACAATCGTACAAACGGTTTCTCCACTCATGGTACACGCCGTTGACGTTGAGACGGTAACGTTTTCTGGAGTTGGAAGTGCACACGTCGCGTTGAATGTCTGCGTAAACGTCGCCTCCGAGTTTTGGGTATCGAAGTAAGCAGAACAGCCAATCATCTCTTCCTGACAAAGACGCGTGAACTGGTGGAGATTTTGAAACGCCCCCGATCCGTCTTGGTATTCCTGACAACCCAGGTAGTGTTGAGGCGAAGGAGTCCCCGTCGGCGAAAGATCGCAGGACGAAGGTGTCACCCAAGAATCCTTGATGAGCGCAAGGTTTTCTTCCGTTTCACGCAGGTTTATATTGTCGATGTCGTAATCGACCGTTCCGGCGGACACAAAGAACTGGAGGATCGCCGTATCGTCGAAATCTGCAAAAGCAACCGCATCCGACGTATCAAGCGGACCAACCGTGTAGAGTTGCCACTGTGACGTGATCGTCACAACACCACTCGTGAGCGTACTAAACGCGTGAGAATCTCCCGCTCCACGAGCTTCCACAAATCGCGGTTCAATCTGCACCGTTCCCTGTCCGGGCACAGTCGTGAACGTCTGAACCGGACCGTTTCCCTTTGCCCAAAATTCCAAAATGTAAGTTTTGCCTTGAACCAATCGGTTAACCCATGGCCCACAATCATCCGTATCGTCGCTTGTATCCGTTCCAGTCGCTTCACAACTTGATCCTCCCGCGTCCTCAAATGTACAGAGCTCTCCTTCATCACAAGACCCGTTATCATTCATGTCTCCCGCTGTAATCGTCGCTGTCCCCTCAACAAGAGAAAGCATGTTGAAGGAGGTGCCCGTCACATGAACAGAGTGTCCTCCGGCGGAAATGGATTCGTTCGAGATCACGGCGGAAGAAGCGGATGTGTATTCGTTCAGTGACCCATCCTCGACCGTGTCGGTGAAGATCGTTGACGCGTTGCGACCCGATGCTCCCGTGTACGCTCGACAGCCCGCAGATGTCTCGGAACAGGAACCGCTTTCGGATGCAAGCACGAAATAGCGACAGGAACCTCCCGCCGTCCAGAATCCACCGGAATCCGTACAATCCGCTTGAAGTCCTCCATCTTTGCGATACGGCGCGCATTCATTTGAAATCACCGCCGTTTGTGAAAGGAGTCGATAGTGAATATTTCCGGACGTGTCATAAAATTCGCGACAATCCGGATTGTCAAAAATGTCCGCGTGTTCATTACAATCGGTAAATCCGTATTCTTCATTATCCTCGTCTCCACGCACATCATCCTGACAGACGACGGCATCTTCCGAAATGACAACGGAATGTGTACAAGGCGCGCGACCGATGTTTGACTCAATAAACGAGAACGAGGTTTCCAAAGGCTCCGCGTAACTGATCTCAAGCGTGTCGTTCAAATTCGATTCAAGCAACGACCAGGAGCGCAGTTGGAATCCTTCCGACGCGGTTCCTTCCCATGTGTAGAATGTTGCTTCGGCCGTGGTTTGATCAGGAGCAGAACAGAAACGAAGACCGGAGTAGTATTCAATCCCCTCTCCCCCAAGCGCCACGGCATTCAAATTTGTGTACGCGTCACATCCGACATCCGCTTGCGAACACACGCGAGCCGAGTTGGCGATAAAGTATTGTGGGAAATTTTCAGCTTCGTAAGGCGTTGATTCCTGTTTGTAGGTTTCGTAGCCGACGCATGCTGAAGGACAGGTGTCCGCAGAACTCGTCACCGCCGGAACCCCAAACCCACCCAAGGTTGGGGTGTAAAGATCGCATCCCACGTCTTGAGCCGTACAAACACGCGTGTAATCCCCACAGAGGGCAGGATCGCTTGCCGAACCGGTACATCCAAGCCACGTCGGAGGCACGGTCAGATATTCGCGCGTGATCGTTCCCTCACCGTATCCTTCCTGGAACGTTCCTGGAACAGAACCAAGTTCAAGTTGGAAAGCATCGTAATAGGTTTCATCACTCGAACCAGTCGCATCGGTTAAGCTCACCGTCGCATAGGTTGGAATGGAAGGAGTCGTAAACGTACAGGTTTTGCGGACATATCCGTCCCCTGCCGTAGTCGAAACTGGTAGAAAAATTCGGTTCGGATGAGAAGCTTGTGAAACGGAACAACCACCGAGGATCGTCGTTCCTAACAGGTTCACGGCCGAAGTTCCAGTTTGTGGAATGAGTTCGATCATTGCTATACGGACTGGAGACGAACTCGCCACGGTCGTATTCACATAAAACGACAGCGTATAGAAACGATTTGCTGAAAGGGCGATTCCCTCCTGTTGAAACGACAGGGATCCATCCACGTTTGTAACCGCGTCGATCCCTTCAAATCCAGATCCCGTGAGCGTGTCGTATCCGTCTGGAAAAGTGTCTGGCAACAATTCGAACCAACCGTCCGGCACGCCGTCCTCATCTTCGTCATCTTCAAAACTCGGGTTGCGCAAGAGGTTCAGTCTGGCGGTGTCCGCGGAAATGAGTTCGGTGCATCCGGCCGATTCCGCGCTACAAGTCCCCACGTTCTGATTGACATAGAAACGATCCTCAAACGCGTAATTCGTATAGGAAAAGTCATCAACATCATCCCCGTCGGTGTCATATCCGAACGACGTCGGGTTCACGAGCGCTCCAAGTCCCACGGACGCGTCATGCAGGGCAACATCGTAAATCTCTCCCGTCGGCAAAAATTCAAACGTATCGTCCGTCGTCTCGGACGTTCCCTTGTCGTCTTCGTATTTGTTCGTGCGATACCATCGACATCCCGGATTGTCAGCATCGCAACCATCCGTATCGATCGTGTTCAAAAGATAATCTCCAGAGGAACCCGTTCGCACATTATTGAACGCGAGGCACCCCGCGTATTCAGCCGGACACGTGTCCCCGTTGAACTGCCAAGTATTTGTTTCTTGAGTGCAGTATCCATAACCTCCAACGCACGCTCCGGAATCATCTTGAGCGATACAGGTCGGAGAATCCACACAGACACTTTGACGCGCGTTCACGAGACTTGAAATCGGCAGTTCACTTGGAACAAACGCCCGACACTGCGCCGGAGGAATTTTGAGAACCCAGTTTGGATCGATCAAGTGACACCATTTGTGGCTGTCGTCCGCTTGCCCTTGATCGTTGCAACTGAAAAATCCATCAATGGCCTGTTGGAGCGTAACCGGACTTGATTCGTTGTTAAAAGAGGAGTTCGCCACAAGTTCCCAGCCGATCGGAATGACACGAGCCCTACGGATTTTGACCAAGTTGGAATAACAATAGCCGTAGGTAGAACATCGAATGTCCTGGTTGCGACCTTCGTCACTTGAAGGAATGAGAGGCCAATCTCCGTGAAGAAATCCTCCATCGATCGCGTCCTGAACCGTCAGAGCTGTTCCCGCTCTGGCACGTCCGACCGCCGAAGCAAATCCCTGATCCATGACGCAGTTATTGAGACCACGCAGATCGTCCCCCGGGCAGATAACGAACTCGTTCATGATGTTGTAATCGTCGAACGAGAGAATTGGAGCCGACAAAATACTACGATACGTTTCTTCCGCACGTTCGCGCCCGCCCACAATGGAGGCCTCCGGATTGAACGGATCGACATTCAAACCTGACGGATTAAAAAGCCCTGAAAAAAGATTGTTCCCTAAACTTGAAAGTAAGGTGTTCACGAAGACACTCAACCCCTGTAATCCGATTTGTTTTAAGACCTCTGCATCACCCCCGAGAAATTTTGTGAGCGTGTCCAGTTGCGCCTCTTTGGACAGTCCGAGTTTGGAGTTCTTGATCGCTGCATTTGACTGTTCAAGAATTAACACAGCCGGTGTCTTCACCTCACCGGTAATCACGTCCACGACATTTTTAAATCCTTTGTTGGCCAAAGCCTCTTGAAGTCCAATGGTTTTTGCCAAATTCACTTGTTGATGAACCGCAAGATTGAATTCAATGCTCGCGGAAAGCTCGCTCTGCCCCGGCTTGTACGCTTCCGCAAATCGACGAAGAATGTTTTGGTCTCCTCCCACGTCCCCAGCATACCGAGCTCCGACGGCGTTAATGCCCGCCAAGAAATTATTAAATTCACAACTGGGAGCGTTTCGTGTATATGCCTGTTTAAGCCCAATCTGAAGACCTAATTTTTTGATAGGATCTTGCGGGACACAAATACCCCACGCTTGATTGGTGGCTTCTGAAAGCGATTTTTCAAGCGACCCGATCGCCTCTCCCACAATATCAAGTCCTAAATTTCTGAAGTAAGTTTCCGGACTTTGGAACTCGATAAGACCTGTCTGTCCCTTCCCGCCAGAAGCAAGCGCGACCGCAGCGTCATACGCCAAACGATTCACGATAAAATCCAACAAATTGAGCCCCACGCTTCGAATAACCGACACAAAAATTGGAGTAACAACTCTGTCGGCGGTTTGTTTGGCTGTTTCCGAACCCGCCTCTCCTGTTTTTCCTCCAGAGACAGGTGAATCTACGGCAATCGCTGCCTGAAGCCCGACAATCACCGCGTCAATTGCTAATCCCGCGACCGTAGCAGCCGGATTGTTCGCCAAAGCAACCCCCGGAGCAACCAACAGTCCTCCGACCAAGAAAAGACTCAAGAATGTTTTTGTAAAACGTGAACGCATAGTTAATTCTCGGGAATGGGATCAGCCGTCTCCGTCGTTTGTTGAGCATCGATCACGGCCTTCGTCTCGGCCTGCGTTGAAAGCAACTGATCCAACACGCCATTCTTCTCCGCATCTTTGACAGCCACATCAAACAAAGCACGAATTTGATCGTCATCCATACGTTCGACCATCAAAGGATCAATCCCAGTCGACAACAAGAGGTCGCGTAGTTGTCCGACGGGTGTTTGTTGGATCTTTGTCTCCAGATCCGTCGTGCTTCCAAGTTCCCCCGCCTGAAATCCGAGATCAAACGTCGGAGCTTCTTGTGTCAACATGTTGAGAATCCCCGGAGCGACTCCAACATCGTCAATGGAAGCGAACGCTTGATCGCATCGTTCCCCTTCCGGACACGTCGGGTTTTTACCGAGTCGAATTTCCTGCGCGTCAGACACGCCGTCGGAATCGGAGTCGACAAGATAGGGGCTGGTTCGATACACGTAGATCTCATCGTAATCGTTCACACCGTCTTCATCGGTATCTTGCACCTTCTGTCGTTCAATCTCCTGTTGCTCTTGTTCATCCAAAGAAAGATACGGTTTCCCACTGTAATTCAGTTGCGCGAAAAAAGGACGCTCAAGCTGAAACGAGAGCCCACGAATTCCATACACGACCCCTCCAACCCCCACCAACAAAAATAAAACAACAGCAACTTTCGCTTCCAACGTCAGGGTTGAAAATCGTTCAAAAATCTGGCGACGAGACTCTGCCATACTCCCGAATAGTATAACATAGAAGCACGTGAGTTCAGAAGTTCAAGCACGTGTATAAAGCGATCCAGTTCTCCACAGACAGTTCTTGCGCTCGAGCCGTCTCTTTAAGTCCTTGCGACACGAGCCATTCCTTTACCGTCTCGCTCTTCGCGATTCCTGCGTCCGCCAGATTGCGATGAAGCTGTTTCCGGCGAGCATGAAACCCCGTCTTTGCAAGCGCGATCACCGATTCCGGATCCACGGCTTTTTGATTTTTATCGAGTCGAATAACCACGGAATCCACTTTGGGAGGTGGAGAAAACGCCCCAGGAGGAACACGCACAACCCGTTGAACATCCGCATAGATCTGAACTGCGAGCGATAAAAGACTCATGTCACCTGGGAGAGCCATCATGCGATCTCCCACTTCTTTCTGAACCATCACCACGCATCGACGTGGTGGATGTGTGGACGTAAGAAACCGCTCAAGGATCTCGGTTCCGACATTGTAGGGAAGGTTGGAACAGAGGGTGTAGGGAGTAGGGGGCAGGGGGTAGGTTGTGGAGAGTAAGGGATGTAGGGTGAAATCGAAATGTAACGCATCTCCCTCGATCAGCTCGATCGCATCGCCAAACTCGGCTTCAAGCACGGGAATAAGATCTCGATCCGCTTCGATCGCGATGACGCGTGCCCCCGCGGTAACCAAAGCTCGCGTTAACACGCCCGTTCCGGGACCCACTTCCACAACCGTCTCTCCCTTTTTGATTTCGGCTGATTCGATAATAGCCGAGACCACGCGAGGACTCTTTAAAAAATGTTGTCCGAAGGATTTTTTTGCGTGGACCATAAAACCTACCCCTCTTTAGGAAGACGCAGACCTCCCTGACGAAGCACGGTCATGTCCCCCTCAACGATACGGACGATCGTGGATGGCCTACGGAGAGGAAGACGTCCGACGTCAAGAACGAAATCAACTTTGAAATCAAGATGCGATACGTCATGAAGAGATGGCTCCCCTGCTTTGTTGGCGGACGTGGAAACGATCGGTCGCCCGAGCCCGCGAGAAAGCGCTCGAGCTGTGGAATCCGAACTCACGCGAACCGCGATGGTGCCGTCTTTGGCGATGATACCTCGAGCTAGTCCTGAATTTTTCCGTGCTTCAACAACGAGCGAGAGCGCTCCTGGCCAATACCGCTTCGCAAGACGGCGTCCAAGACAACGCAGATGGCCGTAACGCTCCGCCATCGCCGTCGAACTCACAATCAACGGAAACGTTTTTTCCGTGGGGCGTCCTTTGAGCTTGGCAACTTTCGCAACCGCGCGCGCGTTCGTGGCGTCCACCGCCAAGCCATAAGAGGTCTCCGTCGGAAACACAACGATGCCACCCAGGCGCAAGACCTCGACAGCTTCCTTCACCCGTTCTCGTGAAAGCGCGCGCCTGATCACAACCCATGTTCTTTACGCTTCAACTCTCTACGGTGAAACTCCACCGTTTTACGTAACCCTTCTTCAATTCCAACGCGCGGGATCCATCCGAGTTCCTTACGCGCTAGACGATTTTCCATGCAAGTTCGTTTCTTTTCTCCCGGAACTTCCGGTTTGTAATTTGGTTTCCCTTTAAATCCGGTGAACTTCGCCAAGAGATCAAAAATGCGGTGCACACTGATCTCCTCACAAGTTGAAATATTCACGATCCCGACGAAGGGGGATTTCATCGCGAGAAGCGCGGAACGTACCACGTCATCCACGTAAACATAATCCCGTGTCTGCTTTCCTCTCCAGGTCAAAAACGGCGCCTGCTCCTGCAAAAGCATCTGGGCAAAGACCGCCACAACACCACCCTCGCCGGTTCCCATCATGCGTTGACGCGGACCATAGACGTTAGAAAATCGCAATGCGACGTAGGGAATCCCAAACACGGCAAAGTAATGTTCGAGGTAAAGTTCGAGTGAACGTTTGGCAATGCCATAGGGAGACTCGGGATAAATCGGATGTTCTTCGTGAGCCTTTTTGAGTGCCGAAGAATACATCACACCTCCGGAGGAAGCTGCGATAATTTTCTTCACAGACCCAGCGCGACGACAAGCCTCCAACAGATTGATAGCTCCCAAGATGTTGGTCTTAGCGTCCGTCATCGGTTTTTGGATTGAACGACGCACGCTGATCTGCGCGGCAAGATGAAAGACGTAATCCGGCTTCACACGTTCAAATAACGCCCGCAGTTTTGGCGAGGTAATCGACATCTGATGAAACGTGACGTTGGGATTGAGATTCTCTTTGTATCCGTTCGAGAGATCGTCAATGACATGCACCTTGATCCGTCGCTTCACGAGTTCATCCACGATATGACTTCCGATAAATCCGGCGCCACCGGTCACGACAGCTACCATCGGTTTGACGATCTTTTTGGTTGATGTTGTTTTCATATTATTTTTGAGCTTCTTGTCGCAAATAAGCGTCAATGAACAAGTCGAGATCTCCGTTAAGTACGCGTTCCGCATCCTGCGTTTCCGCAAGGGTTCGATGATCCTTCACCATTTTGTAAGGATGGAGCACGTAAGAGCGAATTTGATTTCCCCACTCGGCGCTCGCCATGTCTCCTCGAATGGAATGCATATCTTTCTCTCGACGTTCGAGTTCAAGTTGATAAAGACGTGACTTCAAGCTTTGCCCTCCGGCTCCCTGCGAGGTCGACGTTTCCACGCGCACGTCATTCATGTCGAGATCGACTTCCACGTCATCGAACTCGGGAACCACATCCACGAGCGCGAAGGTGGTGTGACGCATTTTTTCGGCATCAAACGGCGAGATGCGCACCAACCGATGCACGCCGGCTTCAGCTTTCAACATCCCGTACGCATAACGGCCCTTCACGCGAAGCCCCACCGATTTGTAACCCGCTTCTTCACCACGAGATTCGAACAAGACCGTGACATTCCATTCTTTCCCCTCACAGAAACGTAGATACATGCGCAAAAGGATCGCCGTCCAATCATTCGCTTCCGTGCCTCCTGAACCCGCGTGGATTTCGAGAATCGCGTCGCGCTTGTCATGCTCACCGGAAAAGAGCGTCCGAAGCTCGATGCCGTCGAGTCGTTTCGTGAGAGTTTGAAGTTCCGCAGAGCCTTCCGCTTCCTCACCTTCCGCTTCCGCAAGCTCAAGATAATCTTTCAGATCCCGAAGTTTCTTTTCGATCTCTTCCATTTCAAGAACTTCCTTCTTTAGATCCGAGGCTTCCTGACTAACCGTGCGCGCGCGTTCCTGATCGTTCCAAAATCCTGGCTCAATCATGTGAGCCTCAAGCATCAACGCTCGTTCTTTGGAAGTCGCCAAGTCAAAGGAGCCGCCAAAGGCTGGCGGCACGGTCACATTGGACGGAAATAGAGTGAAGAATATCTGACATGTTACAGTTTAATTTGCGACGCGTATTTGCCGAGGTAAGGCATCTCCCACATTTCCCCTGCCATGGCTTTCATCATACCGACGACAACAAGAATGAGAAGTCCGACGGATCCAACGAACCAGACGATCTGTCCCAAAACAGGAATGATGTTACCAATCCACAAAAGAATCCATGCAATCGTAATGACCAATCCCTGCTTCCCATGGAACTGGGCATAAGCAGAGTCTTTTTTAAGAAGAAGAGGAACAAGACAGAGAATACCAAGATAACCAACGGCTGCGACGAGTTTGTTTTCTTCGATGTCTTGCTTCGTGGACGTTTCGTTCAATTCCCGGAGCTCCCGCTCCAGCATCATGTCCTTCCGGTTTGGGAATTTCCGTGATCACAACCTCCGTTGTCAAAATCATGACCGCGATCGAAACGGCGTTTTGCACCGCCGAGCGTGTCACCTTTGCCGGATCGATCACGCCAGCTTCCACCAAATCCTCATACGTATCTGTCGCGGCATTGTATCCGAACGATCCTTTTCCTTCCTTCACTTTGCTCACGACAACCGCTCCATCCTTACCGGCATTTTCGGCGATCGTGAAAAGCGGTCCTACAATGGCACGACGAAGAATGTCAGCACCAACGCGTTCGTCTCCTTCGAGCGCGAGCGTATCAAGCACTTCGGCGGCACGCACAAGCGCGACCCCACCTCCCGGAACGATCCCCTCTTCCACCGCTGCCTTCGTCGCCGAAACGGCATCTTCAATGCGATGTTTCTTTTCTTTCATCTCAATTTCAGAAGCAGCTCCGACTTTGATGATGGCCACGCCCCCCGTCAATTTGGCCAGACGATCCTGAAGCTTTTCCTTATCGTAATCTGATTCCGTTGCTTCCATTTCTCGTTTGATCTGTCCTACGCGCGCTTCGATCGCGGACGCCTCTCCACCTCCACCGATGATCACCGTCGTGTCCTTGGTGGAAATGACCTTGCGAGCATGCCCCAAATCTGAAAGCTCAACCGTTTCCAACTTCATCCCGACTTCTTCGGAGACCACCTTTCCACCCGTCAAAGCCGCGAGGTCAGCAAGCATCGCTTTGCGACGATCCCCAAACCCTGGAGCCTTAAGAGCCAACGCGGAGAATCCTCCACGAAGCTTGTTCAAGACGAGCGTCGGCAGAGCCTGTCCATCCACGTCTTCAGCAATAATGACGAGCTCCTTGCGACCCGTCTGCGCCACTTTTTCAAGAATGGGGAGAATGTCTTCAACCGTGCTGATTTTTTTGTCCGTAATGAGGATCTGCGCGTTTTCGTACTCTGCCTCCATGCGTTCCGGATTTGTGACCATGTAGGGAGAGAGGTAGCCTTTATCAAACTGCATGCCTTCCACGGTTTCAAGTTCAATCCCGAAAGACTGCCCTTCCTCGACGCTGATCACACCGTTCTCACCAACCTTCTCCATCGCCTCGGCAATGATGGCTCCAATCTCCGCGTCGTTTGCGGAGATGGAAGCGATTTGCTTGATCGCGTCCCCTGCAACCGGCTTGGCGGTTTTCTTGATTTCGGCGACAAGGGCTTCAGAAGCTTTTTCCATTCCACGTCGCAGTAACTGCGGATTTACTCCGGCGGTCACGTTTTTAAGACCTTCCGCAACCAAAGATTGCGCCAACACCGTCGCCGTGGTTGTCCCGTCTCCGGCAACATCATTTGTTTTTGTGGCAACCTCCTTCACCATTTCGGCACCAAGGTTCTCATACTTATCTTCGAGTTCGATTTCCTTGGCCACGGACACACCGTCCTTCGTTACCATGGGTGAACCGAACCCACGTTCGATGACGACATTGCGTCCACGAGGACCAAGGGTCACTTTGACCGCATTGGCAAGTTTATCCACGCCACGCTTCATGGCATGACGCGCGTCTTCGTTGAAAAGAATTTGTTTGGGCATAGGAATAGGGGTTAGATGAGAAAATGGGGAAGGAATTAGTCGAACTTCAGAATAACGTCGGATTGATAAACGACCTCGCCCTGTTCGGGGCGTTCTTCCTTGCCTGCATCGGGAAGAAGGATCCCGGAGCTCGTCATGGTCTCCTTCGTAAGTGGTTTGATGACGAGATAATCGTCCAAAGCGTGGTAGGACATAGAAAGGTAGTAAAAGTTAGAAAGGGATTAGAAATAGGAAACGTCGCGAGATTAGCACTCATGCGATGAGAGTGCTTGTGAGAGCTAGTTTTACCTAACAAAAAACGGACTGTCAAGCCCGTTTTTTAAGAATTCTATTCTCGCAAAATTAATTCGGAATGACTGGACCCGCACCTGCACCAACTCCTGCATCAACTCCATCCTTGGATTCATCTGTCTCCTCGTCAATAACCTTATCATCTTCTACAGCACCCGAGCTTCCAGAGCCTGCGGAACTTCCAGACCCTGCGGTGTCACCTGCAGAGCTTCCAGAGCCTGCGGAACTTCCAGAGCCTGCAGTGTCACCTGCAGAACTTCCAGAGCCTGCAGAACTTCCAGAGCCTGCAGAACTTCCAGAGCCTGCGGTGTCACCAGAACTCGTGTCGATTCCCTTCACGCTTCCCGATCCACCTCCAACACGAGACGTTCTTGACGTTGATGACCCTGTTTGGGAAGAAGTATGGGAAGACGTTGCCGGTCTCTTTAATAAATCCGCACGACGTTCCGACGACGTTGCCTCCTCAATCTTAACAGATGGAACGCGCGCGACTTCCGCTACAACCACTTTCTTCAATCGCCGTGCCTCCTCCGTCGTATTCGCGGAACTTCGAGCGGAACTTGTAATCTTCGAAATGGTTCCAAGGCGTCTTTCAGACTCTTCAAACGAAAGCGCGTAACGGGCATAATTCCTTTTTTGCCAACTCATCAAGAGATCATCGATTTCAACTACCGTTCCTTTTCCGTTCGCTCGAAACACGTCTCCGGATGTATTCACGAATACCGTTCCAAGCGCGTAATAATGCTCTGAATACGGGCTCCCAATTTCATATTGAGAAAGAAACGCTTCGGAAATATCATCGACGTAGACTTGCCAGTTCATCCCATAAAACTTCTTGGCTTGAGTTTCATTTTTGAGCGCGTGCAAAACACCGTCGGAATCGACCGCGTAAACAACAGGAATGCTTTGTGCTTTGATCAAACGCATCCCGCCGTGATATTCCACGTTCGTTCCAAGAGGGAGACTGCCGAGCTGGGCACAAGAGACGACTTTGATGTGGTCGAAGCCTTCGTTGTGCGTGAAAAAGATGCGTTCGTTGGGATAGGCGTGACGTTTGCCATCCTCTCCAAGATAGTAGACGGTGGAAAATTGTTCGCAACGGATGTCGTCACCGGCTACCGCGGCTGCTTGCGCAGGAAAAGCGGAAGGGAAAAGACCACCACCGAGTACAAGCATGACTAAAAGAAAATATTTCATAAATGATGCGAGATGAATGATTTCATTGTAACATATTTTTTACTTTACAGGAGCTTAGCTCCTGCAAGTTATTCTTTTTCCACTCCCGGTTCGGAAAGACGAAGGGTCATCGCCAACACGAAAGCGACGAGGGCTAGTCCAGGCCAAAGCGACCAGAGATAGTGATCGAAAAAGCCGATGATGAAGAGAGCACTCCCAATCGCCAACGCTCCCACGGCTCCCACGCGAGGCAGATTTGCAAAGATGTAACGATCGATCAAGACCATCCACAAAAGCACAAACAACGTGCCGATCACCCCAAGTTCGGAGAGCATGAGAAGGTATAGGTTATGAACCGGCTGATAAGCATAAACCTCGCGACCGGGGTGAGTCTCTTCCAGCGCGACAACATAGGGATTGGAGAACAACGTCGCGGTAAAGCCCATGACAAAAAGAATAATGAGTCCAAGAGGAATCACCCGTCGTAGTTCCACGCGATGATGAAGAAACAGCAACCAACCAGCAAGCACGCTCGAGAGAACAAACGCAATCCATGCCGAACGTGAATAGGTGAGAACAAGCGTCGCGGTCAACAAGGCTCCCACGGCATATGCGCCCATTCTGGCTTTTTTTGAAACATCCCAACGCAAAAAAAGAAAGACGGCAAACAGCCCGACCGCAAGGTAACCTCCAAAAACGTTGGGATGTTGAAAAGAACCGTAAGCGCGTAACCACCGCATGGAAAACGTTTCAATAACCGATGCCCCCGCCGTCATGGCGTCATGTGAAGCAAGGCCTAGAAGAGTTGACGCGGGAGATGATCCCGTGACGGCTTGAAAGACTCCGAGAAGCGCGGGTGCGACAAGACCGAGAGTAAATGCAAACAAGGCCTCCTTCGGCTTTACGTGACGATTAAGGAGGTTCAGAAAAAGAACGTACGCCCCAAGCACGTGTAGCCAAGCCATCATGGCCAAATGCGGATTGGAAGCTGAAAAAACGGACGCCAACATCGCAAGCATCATCACCCAACCAAGCGTCACGGCTCCGTCGAAGTCTCGGTGGTGCTCTATAAACGGCTGAAGAACAAACGCAAGAACAATCAATCCTTCCACCACGAAAAAACTCAAGACCCCGAATTCCGAAATCCCACCCGAGAGCGTGTCAGTTCCAAAAATCCATCGTGTCTGCCACGGCATCAGAAAGAGCGCCAACAAAATGAGACGTGTCCGAATACGTTCAAGCGTCGAGGGAAGAGAGACCATATATTTCACAGAGTGTTTGATAGCGATCGCGGAACTGTTCACGTCGATCATTGGCATGAAATTTCAACATAGCATCAGACACGACGACACGCGAATCACGGTTAGCCATCTGCGTGATCGTCTCGGGAAAAGCTCGACGCTGAAGACGTGAAGCACATCGTTCGAACCATTCAGAAGCCTGTCGTGTTTTTCGATCTTCTCCGATCGCTTCACGCGTATAAGCATTCGAAAGCGTTTTGTTTACCCACGTGTTCGCCTTCTGAAATGCCGAAAAAACACCGTCGCGATCAAAAAGAGGAAGCACCGACGCTATCCAATACGCGAGATAGGGATCCTTCGGGGCAAGAGCGAGCGCTTCAAGATTGAGACTCGTGTCACTCAAGAAAAAACTGAAGCAAAGTGGATCTTCTTTTCGTTCACCCGGACGAGCACGCAGTACCTTGAACGGCAGGACCACTAAGAGACGCGTGATCCAAAGCGACCCCTCCCTCACCATGATGAAGAAATCAATGTCACTTTCCGATCGTGTATGCATCCACGAAAGTGTGTTACACACTCCAACTCCGCGCACAAATGGAATGCACCTCACATATCGCATCACCCGTCGCGCTCGTGTCATTTTGCGTAACGCATCGGAAAACCGTTTCCGACGCAATGACACCGATGCCGTTCCTTCGCGCAGGGTGTACGTTCCGTCCTCTTCATGAACATACCTGAGAAGTTCCTTGGAAGCAGACAACGTCTGAACAACATCTCGCAACGTATAGGTTCGAGCCGGCTCGAACATCCACTTCCAAATTTCAAACGCCGTTAATGGATACTCGGAGAGAGAGAACCAGACAATGGTTCGTAATATGTCTTTTTCCAACTCGTCCATCATACAAGAACATGATACCAAAAAACCGGGCCTCTGGCCCGATTTCTTTGCTTAACTCTTTCCTGGGTCTGTTTCTCGTTCATTCTTGAAAACCAGATACTGTTGAAAGATGGATAAAAGCGTCACAATCAGCCAGTAGAGCGCGAGCCCTCCGGGAAACGTGGCACCGATCACGATCGTAATAGCCGGCATGAAATACAGCATCGACTTATTCATGGTCGCCATCATGTCTTCGTCCTTAGCTCCCTCCTTCTCTCGTAACGCCTTGGGTGGACGTTGAGCCTGAAGCATCTTGGCTTGAAAATACTGTGCAATTCCAGCCAAGACGGCGATCCAAATCGCCGGATGAGCCAAATCAATGAACCCGAGGAACATTTCATTGATGGTTCCTGGATTGGTCACAAAACTGTAGAGACGATAGCGGTCACCATTATTGAGCCCCACCAACAAGACTTGATAAAGAGCGATCAAAATGGGAAGTTGCACAAGAAGCGGTAGGCATGACGAGGCAGGATTGACCTTCTCCGCCTTATAAAGTGCCATCATCTCTTTAGAAAGCATTTCTTTATTGTCCTTGTACTTTTTTTTCAATTCGTTCATCTTGGGCTGAATCGACTGAAGCGCTTTCTGACCTTGAAGCGACTTTCCCGTCAATGGCCACAGAACAATCTTGATAAGAACGGTGAGGAGAATGATGGCAATACCGATGTCTTCCACGGGAAGCGCGGTGTAAATCCAAACCAACAGGTTGTACATTGGCTCGGCAAGGAACGTTTGAAACCATGACATAGATTAGGCTTCTTTGTTTTCCGTCTCCGGAGCTTCCGTCACTTCAACGGCGACGGCTCCCTCTGGTTCGGAGGTCTCTTCTTGATTTGCTTCAGGTGTTTCTGGCTTCTCTCCCTTTCCGGCACCAAGCACGTTAATGCGCATCCCCACGAGACGAGACGCGAGACGCACGTTCTGCCCTCCTCGTCCGACCGCAAGCGACAGCTGATCCTCGGGAACCTGCACGTTGGCTTCCCGCTCTGTTCCCTCTTCGAGAATCGTTACGCCATCCACCTTCGCTGGTGAAAGCGCGGACGCGATATATTCCTGTGGATCTTCACTCCAATGCACAATATCAATTTTCTCTCCGCCCAACTCGGCAATAATGGTTTGAATACGCGTTCCACGCTGTCCGATGCAAGCCCCGATCGGATCAATCGAATGATCCTCGGTGTAAACGGCAATCTTGGTGCGATTCCCCGGTTCTCGAGCGATACCTTTGATCTCAACGGTTCCTTCGGCAATTTCTGGAATTTCGGTGGCGAAGAGTTCTCGTACCAGTTCATTGTCGGTGCGGGAAAGCAGGATCTCTGGACCACGCGCCGTAAGTGTCACGGAACGCACATACGCCTTGAGACGGCTTCCTTGATTGTAGCGCTCGCCCGGGACTTGATCTTCTGACCGTAAGACGCCCGTTGCACGACCAATGTCGACCAACACGGCACGTCCTTCACGACGCTGAATCGTTCCCATCACGACCGTGTGTTCGTTTTCCTTGAAGTCATTGAAGATCACCTCGCGTTCGGCCTCACGCAATTTTTGCATGACAACTTGCTTGGCGGTCATGGCCGCCATACGACCAAACTCCCCGGGAACGAGAAGCTCCATGCGAAGAACTTCATCCATCTTTGCGTCATCTTGAACATTCTTGGCGTTCGAAAACATGATTTCCGTCTTCTCGTTGAATGTTGGTCCTTCCGGTTCGACAGGTAACATGAGTTCTTCCGGAACCACCTCACCTCGATCGATAAACGCTTTGACTTGCTGATTTCGTTCTTCTTGTTTGGCGCGACGTGCTTCTTCAACACGTTCCACCTCTTCAAGATCAACGTCCTTGACGACGGTCTTCACATCAAACGCCTTGATGCGTCCGCTTTCGACGTCATAAGTGACTTCGATGTTCTGCATCTTATTTCCGAAATCCTTTCGGTAAGCGGCCGCAAGAGCCGATTCAATGGTTTCGAGAACCGCCTCAAAACTCAATCCTTTTTCCTCGCAGATTTGGCGCATGGCTTGTTCGACTTGAGATGTCATAGGTTTCGTGAATTCAATACTTCTTATGAAACAGACCCGTCGTTTCCGACAGGTCCTGATGGCATGAAAGATACCAAAAGAACCTTCGCATGTCAAACACCAATCAGGTGTTCCACCTGTACGTGCCCCTCTTCACCCACGAGCGCGATCACATCAAAACGATGCAGTCGAGCTTCAAATGCATGTACTTTGAGATAGGATTCCGCCGCGATCTCGAGACGTTGTAACTTGGTCTCCGTCACGGCATCTTCCGGAAATCCGTGCGCCGACGATCTTCTTGTTTTCACTTCGACAAAAACGATCTCGTCCCCATCACGAGCAACAAGATCGATTTCTCCAAACCGCGTTCGAAATTGTCGATCCAAGATTACGTAGCCTTTTTTCTTAAGGTACGTCGCTGCCCGATGCTCTCCCTCATTTCCAAACAGCCTCCTTGGGTCCATAACGCTAGCGTTTTTTTCCTGGAAGATATTTTCTACGTTCCAAGTCGTCCTCACGTCGTCGACGTTCCTTGGGAAGGATTCGATACACGTACTTCCAGACAAACACACTCCAGACCAAGAGACCCGCGATCCAAACAAGGAACCAAGAGCGCCCCTGAAAAAACGTAATCTGTTCAACGGCGAAGAAGAGCCAAATGAGCCCAAGAACTCCCATGGTCTTCAAGAGCAAGGAAAGCTTCGCAATGATCTCTCGACCATCACGATCCGGAAAACGTTTCTTCCAAAAGATCCGTACGATCACTCCGAGAACAAGAAGGAGCGTAAAGAAGATGAGGAAAAATTGTGTGCTCGAACTCATGAGAGGTGTCGGATTGGATCCGAACCAAAAATCAAGATGAAAGAGGGGGCGGGGGTCGAACATAGAGAAGGTGAAAGAATTAAGAAGAGATGATTAACGGACGAAGATACCGACGAGACTTTCCATGATGCCAGAAATAAGGTCTGTGGCGATCAACATGCCAAGGAAGGCTACCAGAACTCCGAGGATCTTGTAAAACGTATTCGTCCCCCCCGAACCGAGTGTCCGTTCGGCCCAGGCGTTCGCTCCGAAGAAATCTTGAAAAGCGACGGTTTTCCATACCATGAAAAAACCAACAACGATCAGGAGAAGTCCAAGCAAAATGCGTAAAATCATACAGGGGAGATTATA
>Ga0076002_106_pt2 | contig 17395 bp, 14 predicted proteins | sample RifGroA2_FD_68048 | JGI IMG/M metagenome (GOLD analysis project Ga0076002, IMG submission 68048) | Parcubacteria (Giovannonibacteria) bacterium GW2011_GWA2_53_7
GTGGCGCAGAACGCATCCCAACAGTACACGCTCATTCGTTTTGCAACGACCACGGGTGTCACGGGAGTGAACGTCAACCTTACGGGGACAACGTCAAATGCGGTCACTTTCCGTTCGACGTACGGGCAGATCGGCGGTGAGGCATACGACCAGGATGGTCTTTCGTCGGAAGCTTGTGGTTCGATCCGCTTTGATGATTCATCTTGTCTCTTTGTCGACCAACAACACTATCGATTCCGCAATGACGACGGCGGCGAAGGGGTACCGACTGCGGAGTGGTACGACGCAAGCTGGACCCGCCGCAAGCGTATCACCGTCACCAACAACTCCGCATCGACCGTGGCAAACGCACAGGTAAAATTTGATCTTACTTATGACAGCGACATGTTGTCCAACTGGAATGATCTTCGATTTACTGACTCTTCCGGTACGACCTCAATTCCATTCTGGATCGAAACATACACGACCTCAGCGACTGCGACCGTGTGGGCGAAAGTGCCCAGTTTGCCCGGTTCCGGATCTGCCGATATTTTTGCCTACTACGGGAATGGATCGGCCGCCGCCGCGGGAAGCGGTACATCTACCTTTACATTCTTTGATGACTTTGAAGACGCGGGGTTGAGCGAGTACTCTGGTGATACCAGTCTTTTTGCAGCGCTTGCGTCAATGAATCACGAACGTTCTTATGGCATTGGTGCTGCTGCGGGAAGCGAAACTGCGCAAAACACGAGTGGTATTGCTCAGGTGTCTGCCGGGGTCGGAAGAGATACAACATTCCGTTTCTTCCAATATATTACAACAACTGGTGGCGGAGCTTCCGACGAGCCCTGTTTCATTTTTGCAGTACAGTCGCCGATCACTAATCATCAAAACTACGGCATTTGTCTCGAATCAAGCGGTCAAGACAGGGTGGCGATCGCAAAGAATGTTGCTTATAACTCGCACAACGGTTCCGCCACACAACTCACAACAACGAGTGTTGCGTGGACAACGGGTTGGTATGAGGTCTCGGTTGACTGGATCGCAAGCGGGAACCAGATCAATGTGACGGTTTACGATTCGACCGGTGCGGTCTTTGCGACAGTGTCCACTACGGACTCAACATACACCTCAGGAGGCGGAAGACACCCTTCTTGGAAGTCAGCTGCTCAACGAGAATGTTCGCCTGCGTTTCACGGTGAAAAATTCAGGTACGCCAATTTCAGATCAGAACTTCCGTCTACAGGTCGCAAATAAATCTACGTCACCGAATTGTGAGGCTGTTGCAAGTGCAAACTATAGCGATGTGACGATCATGAGTTCGGGCTGTGGTTCGTCTCCCGCATGTATGACCACCTCGGCGCAATTCACGAATCGTGCATCAAGTACACAACTTCTTTCTGTGTCGTCCGGATTTACCTTCATTCCCGGTCAGATCGTGGAGGACCCGACGAACGATACGTTGGCAATGAATGTTCCTTCGGATAACGTTACTGAGGTTGAATACAATTTCCAAATGACGTCATATGCAACGCAGGACGCCTACTGCTTCCGTACAACCAATTCGGGTGCAGTGCTTGATAACTATACAAAAGTTGCCGAGTTGACCATGCTCCAGGTCCCGTTCCTTACCGACTGGTCGCTCAACGGAGGAAGTAGTATTGCGCTTACTGAAGGTACGACGACACTCATCTCTGCAACGGGAACAGTGACCGATTACAATGGTTATACTGATATCGTCGCCGCATCATCGACCCTCTTCCGTTCGTCGGTCGCAAACGGCGCGATGTGCACCGAAGATCAAAACAATTGCTATCAGATCGCGACTTCGTCGTGTTCAACTTCGTCTTGTGGCGGAAACAGCTGTACTCTTTCCTGCACAGCTTCAGTGCAATACTTCGCTGATCCAACTGATGCGGGTGCTCCGAATTCAGCAGACACTTGGCAGTCGAACATTGATGTGTGGGATAGTTCAAACTCGCACGGTACTGCATCGGCGAACCAGGAACTTTATACGCTCAAAGCACTCGCTATTCCGTCCGCGCTTAACTATGGTTCAGTGACAGTGGGCACAGACTCCGGAGCGGACAATGCAACAACCTCGGTGACGAATACGGGAAACGCGATCCTCAACCTCGATCTCGGCGGGGACGACCTTCGCAGTGGGGCAAGCAGTATTACCTACAATCAGCAGAAATATGCCACCTCAACGTTCACTTATGGGGCATGTGCATTCTGCAGTACGCTTGCCGCGTCGACATCCCCGGCGTACTTTGGTATCGCTGTGCCGAAGCCAACTTCAACCACTGCGGTGTCCACGCTTATCTATTGGGGTATTAATGTTCCGCTCGGGACTACCGCAACGACCCACACCGGATCCAACACTTTCACAGCGAATTAATGCAATTGTTAATTTGAACATTCTTGCCAAGTTGCGCGCACTCCTATATATATGAATGAATATGAAACGCATGTGGATCATCACCAAGTATGTTGGGCAAAGTCTTCTCGTGTGGTTTTGGCGAATGTTTGACGCGGTGTGGGACATGTTCGCCCGCGAGTGGGCACTTCTTTCGGGAGAAGGTCGCCTTTATCTGGGAGCTGCGTTCTTCATTGTCGGGCTTTTTAGTTGGAAAGCCGATAAATACTGCGATGGAAATACTGCCGAATATTTTGCGTGCACGCATCCCGTGCCCTATTATTACTATCCTTGGTGGGCGATCACACTCGTTGTGGTCGGCGCGCTACTCCTCATCGGTTGGCGACGTCGGAAATAGCACCGAGTGGCTTTAGGGTTTCTGTGGTGAATTTCTTTCATGATATAATGAGTCGAGTATGCGATCGATCTCAAATGTCGCTCCGGTGATTCTTTCTGTCCTCATTGTTTTCTTGGGGGTTTTTGTGTTTGTTGACTCTCGCGCACAGGCACAATCAGCAGGGGATGGGGTTGCGCCGCAGATCTCCAATATTTCATTTACGAACACAAACTCCACGACGACCGTGGTGACGTGGGAGACTGACGAAAATGCTGACTCCCTCGTTAACTACGGCATTGATAAAAGTTACGGTATCGTGCGCGATGCGATGCCGGACAAAAAGAAACACAAGTTGATCTTGAACGGAATCGAGCCGTCGACGGTCTATCACTTTCGCGTTGTTTCAGCCGATGAATATGGGAACCAGGCCCTTTCCGGTGACTATACATTCATCTCAAAAGACAACAAAGATATTCCAAGCATTAAGAATCTTCCGAAAGAAGAGCAGTTGAATGTGCAGAAATCCATTAATGCGATCGAGCAGCTACAGACTGAGGCAGGTGTCAGGGCGGTGGTGAGCGCACTTGGCGAAACGGCGCGCCGAGTGCTTGAGCCTCCGGTGATCTCGGGTGTTCCCAATGTCTCTGACATTGAAAGTGACTCCGCAGTTATCACCTGGATAACTGACCACGAATCAAATTCTATTGTCGAATGTGTGAGTGAGTATGACCCATCGCAAGGTGCGGCGAACTATGAGGGTCCGAGTGTGATCCGCCAGGGGAATTTCGATGAACGCGTGAAAGAGCATACCGTCCACGTTGTTGGGTTTCGTCCAGGTACACAGTACCACTGTCGTGTGATCTCTGAAGATGATGCCGGACTGAGGGGTATTTCGCGTGAATTGAAATTGACCACGAAAGCGATTCTTGCAGAAATTCTTTCATTCCGAGTGCTCAAGATCGAAGAAGATGCCGCAACGTTGAACTGGCGCACGTCGGTGCCTGCGGCGGGGGCAGTTGGAAAACAGCAGGAAGCCCCGACTTTGCATCGAGTCATACGGTGCGCATTGCCGGGCTGCGCCTCGGTGCTCGGTATCAAGCAGTGGTCAGGGCGGAAAACGCACTCGGGGAAAAGACTGCATCAAAACCCCTTTCATTCACCACAGTGAAAGACACGGCCCCGCCACTCATCTCCAAGGTGTCGAACGATTCGACGCTTTATCCGTCTGCTGAGGCAAAGGTCCAAACGATCGTCACGTGGGCAACCGACGAGTCATCATTTTGTCAGTTCTATTTCCGCGAAGGATTGAATCCGAGCGTTGAACCAACAGGCCTGGGTGAGGAAAAGGAACCTCGAACGGCGCATGTGCAAGTCGTAGTCGAGTTTTTGCCTTCAACGGTCTATCAATTCTGGGTTGAATGTCGCGACCGTGTGAACAATAAAATACAGTCAGAAAATTTCGTCTTGTTCACTCCGAATAAAGAAAAGTCGATCATTGATATCATTTTGGAGAACTTCCAGGGGACGTTTGGCTGGGTCGAAAACATAGGTAAGTAGGCAGTTGCACCCGACCGTCTTTTTGGGCGCACTACGGCGTTGTCGACCAGGTCGGTTCGGCGGACGTACCTCAAGGTACGCCCGTTCGAACACGACACTGGTCTGCGACCTAATTTTTCTTAGAGGCACTCCTCTTGGAAAAATGGAAGTGCCCATGGCCCGCCGCCGTATTGCATCCCAAAAACACAGTCGCTAACGTAATCTGTTTTCGGACTAGCGGGCCACATCAAATTTCTGAAGGCGTGCACGTCCTCCTTAAATAAGGTGGCTAACTTTCCTGTGGCCTAGGGGTGCATTCAAATTTCCGAAAGCGGACGCCGACTGCCTGAACATTGCTCAACTGCATTTTTGGCTGTTCTTCGCTATAATAGATGAGTATAAAAATTTTCTTGCGTTCTGTCCGAGTTCACACTAAATCCATCCATGGCAAAGCCAATTATTTTTGGAGATAACATCGAGATCACCTACAACCAGGGGAAGGAGAATGAGTTCAAGGCGAACAAAGGTACAACGGTGCAGATCTACGACCAGGAGTACATCATTCTTTTTGGCCCGTCTGGTTGCGGAAAGTCGACGCTTCTTTATTGTATGTTCGGGGTTTTGCAGCCGTCTGCGGGAAGTATGTATGTGAACGGAGAGAGCATCTACGATTACGATGCAATGCAGATGGTGCACTTCCAGCGGAAGACGATGGGGATCATGTATCAGTCATTCAACCTGATCAACTCCATTACTGTTTTGGACAACGTCGCACTTCCCCTCATCTTCGATGGTTTACCTGCGCGTGAGCGGACCGTACGGGCGATGGAACTTTGCCGGCGTTTTATGATCGATCACGTCGCGAATAAACGTCCCACTTTGCTTTCTGGTGGGCAGCAACAGCGTGTTTCGGTTGCGCGCTCTCTGGTGAACGATCCGCAAATTCTCATTGCCGACGAGCCGGTCGGTAACCTCGACTCGATCACCGCGGCGCAAGTTATGGACACGCTTGCAGAGATCAACGATAAAGACAAAAAGACGGTCATTCTCGTTACTCACGACGCAAAATATTTGCCCTATGCGCATCGTATCGTCTATATGAACGATGGCCGCATTGAACGTATCGTCCCAAATCCTGAGAAGAAGCAAATTTTGAAACTTGCTCCCGGCTCGACGATCGTCACCGAGATCGAACAAATTGCGCGTATTTATCCGTATGACTCGCCGAAGGAGCTTCAGGTGAAAAGCATCATTAACTATTTGACGCAGTCGCTTACCTTTGATCAGATCATGCGGTTGCAAAGATTTACCGAGTCGGTGATCGACGGCCGTATGGATGAAGGGGGATATCTCCGCATGCTGATGACGGATTACGAACAGGGCGGCGTTGGCGTTCCCGTGTCTGAGGCGGGGGTGATGGCGGACAAGCTCGTACACATTCTCGAGCACTCGCGAGATATTGCTCGTTATCGTCGCGTGAAAGCTGAAGATGTAACCCAGGTGCGCAATACCGAGTTTGTGAATCGTATTGCTGAATTTATCGCCACACAAGTCGGGCTCGAACTTTCGCCGCAGCAGAAGGATCGTTTTGAGGAGTCTATCGCACAGCGTATTGGAGGATTCACCAAGCGCGATGAATTCATGGAACAGATCCTTACTCCTGTTGAAGAAAGGGGTGTTGGGCTTTCGAAGAAGCTCGCGCAGGATACGACGCGGTTGTCGGAGAAGTTGATTGCGCAGGGGATTCTTCATGTCGGCGAAGCCCACCACTGAGCGACGTCCATATTTGGCGCATCGCGTCGTTCTCGGTATCGCAAATCCACTCACCGTACCAATAAGTACGGCTCATGGACATTGCGATACCTGCGGCCTAGCGCTGCGTCCAAATCTGAACGCCACTCTCGTGTTTTGTGATAGCTTGTAGTATTCAAAATTTTATCCTTACACTTGCACCAAGTGTGCCGCCACCAAACTGCCCCCCCGAACGCGACGTTTCGGTACGGGCAGGCATCCGAACCTGAAAGTTCCGCTTGCTTTCGACGCTTCGTGTGCTGCATCCAAATCTGAACGTTTCGTTTTGTCTCCGATTGAGTTGTGGCGTATACTCGTTACAGAAAAAATTTTTGGGAGTCAAAATCTATGAACGAAGAAAAAGTGTTATTTACAGCGACGGTTTGCTTTCCTTTGCGTGGAGACGAGGTTTTGCTCGCTCGCAAAACGCGGAAGATCGGTGCAGGATGTTGGAATGGCTACGGGGGAGGACCAGAAGCAGGGGAGAGTCTTCTTTGTGCCGCAGTGCGTGAACTTTTTGAAGAGTCCAGCCTCCGTGCCCTGCCCGAGGATCTTGAAAAAGTTGCCATCATGGATTTTCACAACACAAAAACTGACGGTAACGTCTTTGTTGCTCGGGTGCATTTCTACATGGTAAACAAATGGGAAGGAGTTCCAATCGCAACAGAAGAAATGGCTGATCCCACGTGGTTCAAGAGGGATGAACTGCCGCTTCTTGAAATGATGCCGGCAGATCGAATTTTGATCCCACCTGTTTTTGCCGGAAAGAAGGTCATTGGCACTGCACATTACGGACCGTTTCAGAAAGAATTAATTGGGGAAGTTTCATACTCCGAAGTTAAAGAGTTTCCAGAGGTCTAGTTTTACCGCCCATGAAGATGGGCGGTTTTTTTATTGTTGCGTCACTCTTGTTGTATACTATATGCATGCGACTTCAAGACATCGGCATGCTTTCGACGCGTATGTTCAAGACGAACCCCGCGCGTACATGGCTTACCATTGCGGGCATGGGCGTCGGTACGGGTGCCGTTGTGACGCTCGTGGGCTTGGGTTTTGGTCTTCAGAACATCATCCTTGAACAGATCGTCTTCGGTGAGACCCTACTTTCACTGTCGGTCAACAACCCGCCATCGAAGGCGGTGCAGATTACCACAGCGACCCTGACTGATTTTAAGAATATTCCGAACGTGAAGGACGTCTCTCCGCTTGCAAGTTTTCCCGCACTCGTCACGATGGATGGGCTTACGGGGAACACCTTTCTTCAGGGAGTGGAGCCCGCGTACTTTCGTTACACGGGGGCAATTGCCTCGGCGGGCGATCTCTTTAAGGACGGAAACGAAGTAAAAGACAAAGATGGTGTGATTGTCACTAAAGCCGTGCTCAAGCTGTTCGGAATAAAGGAACCCAAAAGCGTACTGGGCAAGAAGGTGTCATTCCGCATCTTTGTTCCCAAAGAGGGGAGTACGGATTCTGAGGAGGTTGATCTGGGTAAGGAATACAAAATCGTTGCAGTCACCAATGAGGAAAACTTTATTGCAGCAATAATTCCTCTTGCGGAGCTCTCTTCGCATGTTGCTGTTCGTACCTACGATAAGGCACAAGTGCGTGTCACAAAGAGTGATTTTCTTGATGTGACTCAAGGGGAGATTGTGAAGCGAGGATTTGTGGTGACGGCGCTTTCAAAGACCGTTGAACAGGCGAATAAAATTTTCCAAGGCATTCAGGCGGTACTTGCGGTGTTCGGTGGCATCGCACTTCTCGTGTCTGCGATCGGAATGTTCAACACAATGACGGTTACCCTGCTCGAGCGCACCGCGGAGATCGGTATCATGCGTACACTGGGGGCATCATCGGGAGATATCAAGATCCTTTTCGTTTCCGAGGCGGTCATTGTGGGATTTCTGGGGGGCATTATGGGTATCATATTCGGGGGAACCATCGGTTTCGTGTTGAATACGCTCATGAATGTTGCCGCCTCGAACTTTGGAGGAAAGTCCGTTGCGCTCTTCGCTTTCCCGGTTCCGTTTCTTGTTTTTATCGCAACATTCTCTGCTGTTGTCGGGTTTTTGACGGGAGTTTTCCCCGCTCGACGCGCCGCCGCACTCAACCCTCTCGATGCTATTCGATACAAGTAATGAGGAATTATTGGGTGTGACGAGCATGCAAATTGTCCTCATTATGAAAAATTTTGGAAGTTTTTCTAAAGTGGGGATAACTTATTGCCATCTTCTTGCATAATTTCATGTATAATAAAGAAGAACATTGCGTTATGTCTTACGACAGAAGTTACATTGCCGGGAAGATCACTGCACTCACTGTTTTTTTGGGTGTTGCGGTTCTTCTTGTTGGAGTGATCGTGGAACTTCCGCACAGTGGACAGTTCGCGCGCGCAAGTAGTGCGACAACTTCCGTTACCGTTTTGAACACCCCACCGCTTTGGCCGGGTACAGGAACAAATGCGAATGACGCTCAGGAGCACCTTGGGTCATCAACATCGACCCCGACAAATTCAGGAAGCAGTGTGACCTGGAAAGCGCTCGCCACCGACTCGTCGGGTGACAACTACTATCTCTTGATCTGTAGTGCGCTTGCTTCGGCAACACCGAACAACTCCGCCGCACCGACGTGTGGTGCCGGTAGGACGTTGGGAGTCTCTGCGTCAACAGTCTCGGGGACCGTGGCAACAGTTTCAACAACGACTTACGACGGAGATGCCACCGAATTTTTCAATTGGTATGCATATGTTTGTGACTTCAACATAAATTCTCAGTGTAACTGGTACGCGGAGACGGGTAGTGGAACAACGTCATCGCCGTTCGTGGTGAACCATCGCCCCAGTTTTTCTGTCTATACCGATGATTCACCCAAAAACCCCGCACAGTTGGTGACGTGGTCAACAACCGCGTCTGATGCAGATACTTATGAGGGTGGTGATTCCGATACGGTCAAACTCTTTGTATGTAAAGCTGCTGACTTTACAGGATCAGACTGTGGAGTTGGTGGAACATGGGCCACCTCGACATTTTCTGCAGCAGATCCTTCTGCAACGTACACCCTTGATAACCCGAAACCAGACGACACCTATGCTGCCTATGGCTACGTGATCGATGCTCATGGGGGACATGCGTCCGTAGGAGCTGCCCAGGGTACAGACTCGGTGCTCGTGGTAAGTAATGTGACACCAACGATCGCCGCCGCTTCCGTTTCTCTTCTCGACACTGACGGCGCGGGGCCCCTGAATCTCACTAGTACCGCAGGCCAAACAACTGGTTTTTCCGTGCAGTATACGGTCACCGATCAGAATAGTTGTTCAACAACAGCTGCTTTTGGCTCCGAGATCATTTATGGTCTTCCGGATGTTTATCGTTCCGGAGTTACACAGGCGAGCTGTGACCAGTCGAACGAATATGATCCGAACAGTTGCTATACCGGTACGGTTGCTACGACCACATGGAATTATTCCTGCACCCAACAGGCAAGTTCATGCTTGGGTCCTACCGACTCCGACGTGGTTTGGACGTGCACTTTCCCACTCTGGTATGTTGCACAGTCAACCGATGGTACGGGGGTTTCCACAGATCCTCAGTTTTGGGCGCAGAATTGGTTGGCTTCCACGCAGTCTGCAGACGACGATTATGCCACTTCCTCGCTTGTTGAGGCAACGGCGGGCAACGAGTTGAATAGTTTCCTTGCCTATAACGTTGCCACAAGTTCCATTGCTTACGGCGGTTGGCAGCCGGGACAAGATACAGGAACTGTGGGTAACACCGCACTTGATCGCACCCCGCTCCAGGCAGTTGGAAACGTTGGTCTTGATGAGACACTCTATGGTGAACACATGTGTCCGACATATCCGAGCTGTTCCGGGCTCCCTCAATCACAGATTGATGTGAGTAATCAAAAGTATGCAACATCTTCAATTTCCTACGCTGCGGCAACGGCGCTCACGGCAAGCACCTCTCCGGTCACCTATGAAATTCATGTTCCGAAATCAACGTCGACCACCGAGGCTGCATATGGGACAACATACTGGGGTATCGGTGTGCCCTCGGCGATCACCCTCTCTGGTGATTACATTGGCGTGAACACATTGATCGGTGTGACTTCTCCGTCGATAGCGTGGTAAACCAGATCCAATAGTCAAAAAACACCGTAAGGTGTTTTTTGTTTGATAGGACCTACACAAACGGTGACCTTCGTGTTTTTCTCCCGAACGCCTCGGGAAGCGGTACTGATCCGTACAGCACCACAGAGAGCACTTCATTTTTCTAAAGCGGAAGACCGCTAAGAAAAATTGGTCGCTTCCTCGAGATCATTCGGAAAGAAAAACATGAGTCTCATCCGTTTGCGCAGGTCCTATTTGAGTCAGGGTTGGTCGATCCGATCAAGAATTAACTACCGGTTACTCGTGCATGCGCTACGCGGCCATCGCAAGGGCATCCTCCGGAGATTTCTTGTTTTGTGAACAAAATGTGGGTTGTCTCAAATTTCCAGACTCGCCTCGCGAGTAAGACGTTTTGGTCGTTTTTTGAGTCTTTTTTGGCTTCTTTTTCTTGACAACATTTCATTCTCCACACGATGTGCACAGTTGGGGGAGGAATTTGTCCTTGTTTTCCTGTAATATGAAGATAAATTTCTTATGAAGCGAGGAATTATCCTGCTTACTTTTTTTCTTGGTGGTGCCTTTTCTTTTGCGCATGTCGCTTTTGCGGGTTTTGGAATTACTCCGCCGTATGTCCACAACAACACACTACGTCCGGGGAGTGAGTATACTCAAGAGATCATCATTGTGCGAAGTGATCCTGTCGAGGATCTTGATACCGAGGTCACTCTTAACCTTCCGGGCATCGAGCAATGGTTTTCGATTGACCGCGGGATAAAGTTCGTTCTTCCGAAGGGGGAGTCCCAAGTAAAGATGCACGTGATCGTCCGTGTCCCCGATGACGCGAAGCTCGGCGCATACAATGGAAATATTCGCATTCGCACTACTTCTCAAAATGCGCCGACAACGGGCGTGTCACTCGCACTCGGTGCGCAGATTGACGTGCATATCAAAGTTGTCGAGGAGATCTTCGATTTTGAGGTGCGGCGTGTGGAGCTTTATGAAGCTGAAGAGGGATACAAACAGTGGTGGCTCGATTTTCCGGGAAAGGTCAACTTTGCGATGCATATCGAAAATACGGGCAACATACCCGCGGCACCGCCTCTGGTCCATATTGATATTTATGATACGGCAGGGGTCAAACTCCTTGAGTCAAGTGATCATACAAACAAGGTCGAGCAGATCCTCCCTTTTGCAACGAAAAAGGTATACGCAAATTTCCCAACCTGGCTTCCTCCCGGCGGATACCGTGTAAAATACAAGATCGTCAAGGGTGAAGACGCGGTCGCACAAGAGGGCGAGCTCTCGCTGTCTATTCTTCCACGCGGAACGATACCGAATTATGAAAGCTATGGTTTTGCTGGTCTGCGTACGGGTGACAAACTTTCCATAATTCTTCCTGGTGTAATTTTGCTTCTGCTTGTTTTGGTGTTTTTCTTCGGCAAGAAACGACGCCAGCGTCGCCCACCGCGTACGCATCATCATGAACATCGAGAAGACGATCCTCCGCCGCAAACACGTCGTACTTCTGAAAATAGGGGAGGGGTTGTTGACCTTTCTCGGCGTCGGTAAAAATTTGAATATGAAATATGGAAGAGGAAACATTCTGATGTATACACCGGCAGTTTCACTGCTTGTGTTCATGTTTTTTACGTTTCCTGAAGTTCAAATTCAACATTCCACACTCCGGATCAGTGACTCTCCCCTTGTTGCCCGTGCTGCTTATGTGACGACCACTCTTTCGGTTTCCATTTGTGGTAATGCGATCGTTGATGGAGTTGAAGTCTGTGATGATGGTCTTTTCAACGATGGGGGATATGGTTCAACCACGGCGACAAAACGCTGTAACGCGAACTGTAGTGCGTATGGTCCATTTTGTGGTGATGCAGTACTTCAACCGCTTTACGACGAAGCATGTGATGATGGCAACGCGACGAATGGCGACCTTTGTTCCAACATGTGCGTAGAGGAGACGGCCACAGGGACTCCACCTGCAACAACGGGCCTTCCTGACGGGGGAAGTGGTGGTGCTGGTGGTGCATTCACGGGTCTTATCCCCATTCGTGCTCAGACACGAGTGACTATTCTTGGTAAGGCATATCCTGGGTCGATGGTGAATATTCTTAAAGATGGTCAAGTTGCCGGTGTCGCCCAATCAAACAGTATCGGTGATTTTACCTTTGATACCACCAACGTGTTGCCTGGCCCAGCGACGTTCGGATTCTGGTCCACCGATGCCAAAGGTCTGCGTTCCATTACGTTTACAACAACATTTCAAGTGACGCAGAATGCCGTGACAACAGTTTCAAATGTCTATCTTCCCCCCACGATCGACCTTAAGTCAAAGAAGGTAAAGTTTAACGATATTCTTGATGTATTCGGCACCAGTGCCCCCGACGCACGAGTTTTTCTTTTTGTCGACAAAGAAACCGATCCGGTGCTTGTCGCAACAACAAGCAGTTCGGGAGGTTGGGTTGGGGCATTTCCTGTAGACAAGCTCAGTAACGAGGCTTTTCACGCAGTAAAGGGATTTTTTGAACTCGCGCTTCCGGGGATACAGACAAAAAGCGGCTACAGTCAATCGGTGAATTTTTACGTCGGAACGCGCGACGTTGCAGAACCTGGTTCGGCCGACCTGAACAACGACGGACGGGTCAACCTTGTCGACTTTTCGATCCTGCTTTTTCATTGGGGAACAGATCACGCCGTCGCGGACCTTAATGTGGATGGCAAGGTGAATCTTACTGATTTTTCCATCCTCTTGTTTAACTGGACCGGATAAGAACGATCGTGATCGCTTATTTTATGTTACGATAATAGCATGCATACCACCTCCCCATTTTTTCGTTATTCCGCGAGTGCCCTTCTGTACTCAAGTGCGCTTGCTCTTTTCTTTGCTTTTCCTTTGTTTGCTGAGGCACTGTCGGTCTCCCTTGATGCTCTTCAGGGGGCATATGGTCCGGGGGATACTTTTGTCGTTTCGGTGCGCGCGGAAACGCTCGGCGACGATGAATGCAGGGGAGGGTGCACTTCATGGGCGGAGTCCCTGCGGGTTATTGCGGTCGCGTTCTTGGTGATCCGGGGCGAACGAATATTCTTGCAAAAGTTATCTTTAGTGTCCCCGGGTTTCAGGTGGGCGGATCACCGATCGAGCGGGACACACCATTTTTGATCGTTGTGGCAACGGGCACAAGCGTGCTGTTGAATGATGGTGCGGGCACATCCGCGAATATTAAAAAGGGATCGTTGTCTCTGACGCGGCTTCTTGGTGGCTCGGGTGTCAATGAGTGGACAGCACAAGTACACAACGATACATTGCCTCCGGATCCGTTCACTCCTGAGGTTAATCATGATGCGAACACGTTCGCGGGGAAGTATTTTCTGGTCTTTAGTGCGGTCGACAAGCAGAGCGGAATGAACCACTTTGAGATCACCGAAGAAGACCCTCTTCATCCCGGATATGCCCGAGGGGGGAGTCAGTTGATCGCTCCGATCACCGCAACGAGCCCTTATGTACTCAAAGATCAAGATCTTCGGAGTGTGATCGTGGTGACCGCGATCGACAATGCGGGCAATCGACAGCGTATAGCACTCCCCCCCTCCGTGGGCACATCTACTGACCAGATGGGCTTAGGGTTTGGTTCTGTGTGGATATGGGCTTTGGGAGTGTTCGTTTTCCTTCTTTTGGCATTCGGAGTTTGGCGTTATGCACAGAGGACGCAAGCTCCAACTGCGTGAGTAAGATCAAAACCTCGATTCTTGTATGTTTCTCAGTAATATACTTTCATTGCGCAGCATAAAGGTGGGTGTTCTCTTCTTCTTTTTTTCTTTTGCTCAGGTTGTATATGCGACTGATGCGACCCTGTTTCTTTCTCCCGTAACCGGCACTTTCGTGATCGGTGATACTTTCTCGGTTCAGGTCATGGTCGCGTCAGATGGTGTCAACCTTAATGCAGTTGAGGGAAAAATCACGTTTGACTCGGAGATGCTTGAGATCATGAGTGCAACGACCTCCGATTCCGCGCTGACTTCTTGGGCGATACCACCCACGATCGACAGCCAAAAAGGAGAACTTAGTTGGAGCGGGATCGTCCCCAGGGGCATTACGGGAGAACGTCTTTTGCTTTTTCAGTTTGAAGTGAAGGGGCGGCGAGCGGGAGAGGCACCGCTTCGTTTTACTACCGGAGCCGCGGTGCTTGCTGCTGATGGAAACGGTACAAATGTGCTCACGAGCATGAACGGTGGCGTCTATGTTATTACGCCGAAAGAAGTACTTCCACAAACGTCGAGTGGGGGAAGTGCGTTCTCGACATCGGAAACGTCGGGCGGAGAAGTTCTCGGTGCGGCGACGGGGACAACACACATCACATCAACCACACATCCCGATCCGGAGCGATGGTACACAGAACGCACCGGTATTTTTGCGTGGGAAGTTCCCTTGGGTGTGGTTGCGGTACATACGGGTTTTGATAATAAAAGTACAGGCGCTCCATTCCGTGAATATCGCCCCGCGATCAAAGAAAAAACGATCAAAGATATTTTTGATGGGGTGCAGTATTTTCATCTTTCGCGCGAATATGAAAACGGAGAAACTGACATTGAGCATCGTAGGGTTGCGGTCGACGCAACGCCGCCCGCAGGTCTTTCCGCAACGATCATTTCGCGCGATGACGCCACAGACCCCACCGTTTCTTTTCTTGTTGCCGCCACGGATACGGTATCAGGTATCGACCACTTCACTTTCGCGCTTGACGATGCTTCTCCTGTTGAATGGCACGATGATGGGACGCATCGCTATGCCCTTTCTCGGGTGTCGCCGGGCCAGCACGTGCTCCATGGGGTCGCATACGATCAGGCGGGGAATATTACAAGTATTGATGAGAATTTTTCAGTAGATGCACTTCCTCCGCCTGAGGTGATATTGTCAAAAACGACACCAAAAGAAGGAGAACAATTCACTTTATCGGGCAAAACCATCCCCGGCGGAACGGTGCGGTTGTTTGTTGCTCGTGGTGGTGAGGAACCTTCTGTGGAGGAGGTAACTTCAGATGCTCATGGGACTTTTTCTTTGGCGAGTGTCGTTCGACTTTCTCCAGGCGTTTATGAATATTGGGGTGAAGTAAAAAACGTTCATGGTGCAGTAAGTTCGCAAAGTGTCCACGCCAGTGTGGTGGTGAGCACAACACTGCTCGGTTTGGTGAAGCGGCATCCCATGATACCCGCCGCGGTCGTTGGGCTCTTCGTGATCCTCGCAGGAACGATATTTTTAGTTCGTCGTGCGCGGCGGGGCATTGGAGAAAAAGAAGACGAGGAAGTTGAAAAATCTTTGGTAGCCATGGTTTCACGAAAAAAAGTAATATGGGTGGTTGTGGGGGGCACCTGAGTAAACAAAACACCGTGTGATGGACATGGTGTTTTGTTTACTCCTCCCAGTTTTTTTATGAGCTCGTCATTAGAGCAAGAAACTTCACATCGCCCCAATTTACTTTTCCGTCGCGGTTCAGATCGTAGCGTGGATCATTTGAGCGAAATGTTTTAAGGTAGAGCATATTCACGTCGGCGATCGAAAGAGTGCCGTCATTATTAATATCGGGCGATGGAGCATCGGGCTCTCGGATCCACAGTGTAATAAGTTGGTCTTGCCCAGAGAAAATATTTGTCCCCTTGCCATTATTTGCAAGAAGCATTCCGTTTTTCATACGCAGAACTACTTTGCCTGGTTTGAGCATGCGGAGATCGAGCGTGAGGATGGGTGCATTTTTAAGTGCCTCTCTTCCGTTCGGGATCCCCCCCGAGAATTTTAATTCACCGTCAGTGTTGGAAAAAATTGGTTCTTCAGACCAGAGCGAGATCGTCGAGGGCTCCCTGGTCACCTTCTCAACAACAGCGACGTCTTTGGGGAATGTAATTGTGCCGCCTAATGCGTTTACCGGCGCATTGCTGTTGACAATGAGTGTGAGGTGCACTGTTTTGTCGACGAGCACAAAGGGGGATCCATCCGTCACGATGGTATAGCGGTTTTCCGATTCAAGCACTTCTGCACTGTTCATGATGAGTAAAAACACGATTGGTGTACCGACCAGGATTTTATATCGATGTGTCTTAAAAAAATTATGAAATCTCATTTGTTCATTCTATTCCCCCACGATTGGGTGTGCAATTGTTTGTTGTAGTGCAATTTCTTGAAGCACTTTGTTGTTGAGCCGTAAAATTATCCACTTTTTTGTGTTTGCATTCAACAAAACGCGTGTTATCTACGCTATAATTAGCACAGATGGAGAAACAAAGGCACAACGTGAATTCACGTGCCGCTCTTTTGTATAGGAGCGACTTTTTCAGGCCGCGCTTTGTGTCTTTTTCCCTGAAACTAGTTTCTTTTTTGCTTGTCTTGGGGACGATCTTTTCTCCATTTGGAGCATTTACCGACATTGCCTTTGCTGCACCCACTCCGTCGGTCATCAGCTATCAGGGACGACTTGCCAATGCAAGTGGGGATCTCCTTGGGGGTGCTGGAACAACGTACTATTTTAAGTTTTCAATTTGGAATAACGCAACAGTTTCGCTCGGAAGTCAGGTGTGGCCAGTCTCAGGACCGAACTCATTTGCGACCGTTGTGCGTCAGGGAGTTTTCAATGTGAATATCGGCGACTTATCGGCGGGATTTCCTGATCGTTTGGATTACAACTTTGCCAGCAACGAAAATGTTTTCCTTCAGGTTGAAGTCTCTTCCGACAATGCCACCTTCCAAACACTCGCACCACGACTCAGGATCGCCTCGACGGCATTTTCTGCACTTGCGGGGGCAGTGTCTGGTTCAACCACACCTTCGACATTTGGCACGACGACACCGATCGGTTCTTCAATGGTCACGATCGAGGCGACATCAACACAGACTGTCCCGCTCTCGATTCGGGCAGCACTCGGGCAACTTGCAAATATTTTTGAGATCCAAAACGCAACTGCCTCGCCTCTCTTTGCGGTTAATGCGTTTGGCATGGTACGCATTGCTGCGCTCAATTGCACGAATCACCTGAACGGAGGAGCACTTACTACGGATGCATCAGGGAATATCATTTGCTCTGACGACACCGCAGGAGGAGCTGGTAATGAACTGAACTGGACCTGGTTCAACAACTCCGGTGTCCGTGTCTCCACCTCCTCGAACACCGTCTTGATCGGCGGTACCTCGACCACCTCCTCCGCACAACTCGAAGTACAGGGGAATACCTAC
>Ga0076002_101_pt1 | contig 16225 bp, 13 predicted proteins | sample RifGroA2_FD_68048 | JGI IMG/M metagenome (GOLD analysis project Ga0076002, IMG submission 68048) | Parcubacteria (Giovannonibacteria) bacterium GW2011_GWA2_53_7
AAGCGACCGGACAGTCAGCAACCTACGATATTCTCGACTACATTCCGGCCTGCATGGCGAATTGACCGATGTGTCAAAATTAGTTACTATTCTCGCCGTCATGGGTCAGGACATACGTTTCAACAGCTTCTTCAAAAATAATATGGGTCGGTACCGAAGTGGTCAAATCCCGCCTGTGGTATGAAGTAGAGTTTTCTCTCACTTCATACCTGTGGCGGGACCCCGCCAAAGCAAAGCGTCGGCGGGGCGGGAAGGCCAAAACCTATGTTATTATGAGACATCCGTAGCTTCTTCAAAAATAACATGGGTCGGTACCGAAGTGGTCAAACGGGGCGGACTGTAAATCCGCTGGCATCGCCTTCGATGGTTCGAATCCATCCCGGCCCACCATTCAAAAACTTCAAGCAGAGCTTTCAGTTTTCTCATGACAGGCCATTCATCGAAAACGAAGAGCTCTGCTCGAACGCAGTCGAAAGGCCGCCTTAGCTCAGTGGTAGAGCAACACTTTTGTAAAGTGAAGGTCGTCGGTTCAAGCCCGACAGGCGGCTCCACCATAATTCCTCTCAACAGATCATCAAAAAAAGACACCTCCCCGCGGAGATGTTTTTTCTTTTACTTGATGACGATCGTCTCCCCAAGAAACTTCGGTTGTTGATGACGCCACACATCTATCATCACCTTCACACGCGCCAGACGTTCTCGTAACCAAATACGAGGGCTACGGGAAACGGGAACATCCTTTGCATTAAAAGCGATCGCATCAATCCCATTCGATGTTGCAATGTAGAGAGCACGCTTGTTGTGAAAGGATTGCGAGATGATAATGAAGTCCTCTTCAAGAAAAACCTTGTTGGCTCGAATGATGGAATCCCACGTACGAAAACCGGCATAATCAAGATAGATGCGTTCTTTTGGAATCCCTTCCGCCACAAGATCAGCCTGCATGAGCTCTGGCTCGGAGTATTCCGCAGTTCCATTATCACCGCTGATTAAAACAAACTCCATCTTTCCTGCCTTGTACAACGCAACCGTCGCATCGATGCGATAGGTATAGAACAGATTTTCACGCCCATCCGAAATGTACTTATTCGAACCAAGGAGCAACGCGACTTTCTTTTGAGGAATCTCGCTGACATCATCATAGGTCCTTTCGAAAGCACTCGTCTCAACCGCATGATCCGCGTAAGAAATTAAAAGAACCAAGCAAACAAAACCTGCAAGCATGACGTAAAAAAGCCGTTTTTTAAAAGAGAGGAATCTTTTGAGAAGTTTCATGTGAGCCGTCTAGATGCGGAGATGTTTTTGTTTTTACGCAAGTTCCGCGAGACGCTCTTCAAATTCCTCAATCTTTTGATTATCCGGATTGGACTCTTGGAGTTGTCTTAGTGCTATTTTTACCTTCTCAACATCTTTGAGGGCCAATGCCGTTTCAATGTAACGATCAAGATACTTTGGATTTCCAGGACGCTTTGCAATCGCCCTACCCAGCTCTTCAAGCGCGCGCGTCCACTGCTCCTCGATCATGTAAAGCTCTCCGAGCGAAGCGCGAACACTAGCATCATTCGGTCGAAGTTTCGTCGCGAACCGTAAACACTGATCTGCTTGATCAAACTGTTTCATCTTTATATAAAGACGCCCGAGGTACTCATAAGCCTTTACCTCCTTTGGATTCAAAGAGATGACCTCAATGTACTTTTTTTCTGCTTGCGCCCAATCTTCTTCTCGAACCAACTCCGTAGCCTCCTCAAACACCTTCAACAATTCATCCTGCGAAAGATTCCCCGTCTGGTCTCCTTTTCGTTTTAATTCTTGATAGTGCACTTCTAGATCTCGCAGGCGATGAATAGAGCGACGACCGACTCGGCGCAGTTCCTCTCCGGTCGTTTTGAGCGCTTTTCCAAGCTTCACTGATACACCAGATCCTCGCGCCAGACGCCCCAAAATGAGATCCTCTTTTTTCTTTTGCGACTGAACACGTGCATCCGTCTTCACATTTAAAATTCTCAATTCCGGAAAGTGACGTGAGACGATCACAACAAGCACGACGAAGGCGATAAAGAGAACAAGAGCGAGTAGTAAGAAAAGAATAGTCATAGAGTTCCAGGAGTCATGGCCCGCAAAGCGGACGCAACGATTTCCATGATGTGATGCAATTTAACAGAAGCGCTTCCGACTAAGACACCATCGATGGTGTCTTCACGCAAATACGTGTAAGCATTTTCACCGTTCACGCTTCCTCCATAAAGAACCGGTACCTGAAGACCGGGCCCGAACAGGCATTCCAATTGAGTGCGAATGACTGAAATCGCTTCGAGAACCGTTTCGAGATCTTCGGCGCCACTTCCCCCATGTCCGGAGATAGCTCCTTCGGGTTCGTAAGCAACCAACAGAGCCTCTTCCACTTGTTTTCTTGAAACACCATTGAGACTCTCTACGAGTTGTTCTCCGATGTCTTTCCCAATGCAAAGAACGACGCGACTCCCCGACGCAAGCACCGCCCGAACCTTCCGAGCAACCATCGCGCTGGTCTCGCCAAGCTCTTCTCGACGCTCGGAGTGTCCAAGAATGACATAATCGCATCCGGCTTCTCGAAGCATGGTCGGACTGACCGAACCCGTATATGGTCCATCATTTTCCCAAAACGCATCCTGGGCCCCAAGATGAATCCGACTGCGCGAAAGGACTTTTTTCAATTCTCCGATCGCCAAAAAACTGGGACATACCACCACTTCGGGGAGCACGTCCTTTCCACGAAAGGTACGCATCATGGCACGCACAAGCGCCACGCCTCCGCGCGTATCCAAATACATTTTCCAATTAGCAACGACGTACTTCATGCGTTTTAAACAAGATGTTTCCAAATATCTTTCGGGCTCTTAAACGGACCGATCCCGGCCACGCCCATCTGCTTTGGATCAAAGATTTTTGAAGCCACGCGCTGAATTTGCGTAGGCGTCACACTCGCATACTGACGCAATCTCTCTTCAGGTGTCAATGCGCTCCCAGAAAACAATTGTTGCTTAGCATACCATTCCGCGCGATTTGATGAATCCTCGAGGTTGAGCGTGATCTTTCCTGAAAGATAGTCTTTGGCACGACGCAATTCCTCCGCGGAGACTTTTTCTTTGACCATCTTACGAAGTTCCTGCATCACCGTTTTTCCTGCAAGTCCCAATCGAGATTTATCCAACCCCGACTGAACAACGAAGAGTCCCGTGTCCTCGTACGTGGAGAGGCTCGCGCGAATGAAATAACAAAGTCCTCGACGTTCGCGTATGCTTGTGAAGAGACGTGACGACATGGGACCTCCTAAAATCACCGAGAGGAGTTTGACCGCCGGAAGATCTTTGTCCGCGTAACCCACCGAAGGAAACCCCATCGCCAACTGCACTTGTTGCGTATCCTTGTGTTGAATCACCGCGCGAATACCACGTCGAGCGCGAGGCCCCCCGAAGGGAACAAACTCCTTTGCAGAGCCCTTACCCGACTTCAAGGTTCCGAACGTCGCTTCCAATTGCTGCTTCGCGTCTTTCGGAACCGCGCCAGCCATAGCAATCGTCATGCGTTCAGGAGTGTAGTACGCGTCACGAAACGCCAAGACGTCCTTGCGCGTCATTTCCTTCATGCGTTTGTGATCACCTGCGATCTCCCAACCGAGCGTGGAGCCATCGAGCATAAGACTCTCAAACATTTCATCCACGTGCATCATGGGGTTGTCGTGATACATGTTGATTTCCTCCATGATCACCTGACGCTCCCGATTCAGTTCCGCCGACTTGAACGTCGAGTTGGCAATCATGTCATGCAACAAATCAACCGCGAGATTCACGTGACGCTTGTCGACCTTCACCCAATAGCCCGTAAGATCCTTTCCCGTGTAAGCGTTGTAGTCGGCTCCAACGGCATCAAGCGCGCGCGAAATCATCTGCGCGTTTGGACGTTTTTTTGTTCCTTTGAACATCATGTGCTCGATAAAATGACTCGCGCCGTTGATGGCTTCCTCTTCGTAACGAGATCCGACTTTTACGAGAACCAAAACGGTCACCGCGTCCGTCCCGGAAGAAGGAAGAAGATAGGTGGGAATGTTGTTTTTGAGATAGGAACAATTCATAAGTCCTAGAGGTCGTATATGACCTATAATCGTGCTTCAAAATAAGCTTCTAATTCCGCGATCGACACGCGCTCTTGCGCCATGGTGTCACGATCACGCACCGTCACCGCTTTGTCTTCCAAACTCTCGAAGTCAACCGTCACGCAGTAAGGCGTCCCGATCTCGTCTTGTCGTCGATAGCGTTTTCCGATGGATTGCGTTTCGTCATAATCAACCTTCCAACGTTTAGCCAATCGTAGAGCGAGCTCCTTTGAGACACTTGAGAGCTCTTCTTTTTTGGAGAGCGGAAGAACCGCGATCTTAATCGGAGCCAGCGCCTTTGGAAATTTGAGAACGACGCGCGTCGCAACTTCACCTGCTTCCGACGTCGGTGCTTCTTCTTCGTGATAGGCCGAGACAAGAACAGCCAAGAGCGTGCGATCAACGCCAAACGTCGGCTCGATCACATGAGGAACAAGTTTCTCTCCGCTCGTCGGATCCGTGTAGCTCATGTCGCGTCCGGAATGTTTCGCGTGGTTCGAGAGATCGAAGTTCGTACGATACGCAATGCCGTAAAGTTCTTTACATCCAAACGGAAAGTCAAACTCCAGATCGACCGTGCGCTTTGAGTAATGTGCCAACGCTTCCTTATCCACTTCGAGATCGTGCACGCGACTCGCATCAATCCCGCAAAAAGCAATCCAACGCTTCATCTCTCCAAGCCAATATTCGAACGAAGTCTCCCAGGCTTCTTCTTTGATAAAATATTCGATTTCCATTTGTTCAAACTCACGCGTACGGAAGATGAAATTCCCCGGCGTGATTTCGTTTCGAAACGCCTTCCCGATCTGCGCGATCCCAAACGGAATGCGCTTGCGACTCGTCTGAAGCACTTGTGGAAAGTCGACAAACATGGCTTGCGCCGTTTCAGGTCTGAAGTAAGCAACGTTAGCGCTTTCCTCCGCCGGCCCGATGAACGTCTTCAGCATCAGCTGGAAAGAGGCCGGATCCGTAAAGGAACCTTTCGTTCCACATTTCTGGCAAGCAGATGTCAAGTCGATTTGATCCGCCCGATAGCGTTCATGACACTGCTTACACTCTACAAGTGGATCCGTAAACGTCTCCAGATGGCCGGAAGCTTCCCAAACCTTCGGGTTCATCACAAGCGCGGCATCGAGTCCGACCATATCAAGACGTTCTTGAACGAACATCTTCCACCAGGCCTGCTTGATATTATTTTTCAACTCGACGCCAAGAGGACCGTAATCCCAACTGTTCGCCATTCCGCCGTAAATCTCCGAGCCCGCAAACACAAACCCACGAGCTTTTGCCAAATTCACGATTGTCTCCATCGAAACATTGTTTGAACTCATACTAAATCGTCATGATGTCCGCTTCTTTCTGTGCTCCCAGAGCGTCGATCTCCCCCACCATCTCCTTTGTCAATTGATCAAGTTCGTCAAAAATCTTGAAGCGCTCGTCTTCGGAAATGGTTTTATCCTTTTCCATCTTTTGCACATCATGACGAACATCCTCGCGGATCTGTCGCATAACAACGCGCGCGTCTTCGAGTTTCTCTTTCATCATCTTCACCATCTTCTTGCGAGTCTCCTCGTTCATCTGTGGCATCCTCAATCGAATGATCTTACCGTCGACGTTCGGATTAGAACCGAGGTCGGCTTGCGTGAGCGCTCGCTCAACATCCTTGACAATACTTTGATCCCAAGGTTCGATTTGGAGCGTTTGTGCGTCGGGAACCGTGACGGAGGCGACGTTACGAAGCGGTTGCGTGGAGCCATAAGCCGTGACCATGACCCCTTCAACCAACCCTGGATGAGCTCGGCCTGTGCGAAGACCTCCGAGTTCACCTCGCAGATGTTCAAGTGTTTTTTCAAACCCCTCCTTACGTGTAGATAACAGTTGATGCATAAGTTTCGATCTATTTTTCTCGTTTAATAACACCAAGGTAAACAATGTTGGACTGGGTTCTATGGAACAAGATCGTGGAGATCGCACGCGTCGTCGGCAACTTTTGGACAGACCAGTTCGCGCCCCCGTCCTCTGTGCGATAAAGGGAATTATCCACGCCGTAAAGCAGAATATTCGGATGTCCAGGATCGACCGCGACCGCTGACGGGATGACCTGATTCGGCGCCGTCAAAAGTTCAAGAGGTTCCCAGGATGTTCCTTGATCGAAGGATCGCAGAATGCCGTAGTAAGTTGCCACGTAAATCGCTGATCCGGTAGCATCCTGGGTGATGGCGACCACACGTGCCGCATCACGATACGGTCGAAGCGGATCGAGAATCACTTCCCATGTGGAACCTCCATCCTGACTGCGCGCGATACCGGTTCCAGCCATTCCAGCTAGAAGGACTCGGCTGTCGGCATGGCTGACAATCAAACTCGTCACTGCCTGACGTCCTCGGTAGGAGATCGCCCAACGGGCTCCCCGATCGGAAGATTTGAGAATGGTCCCGTCGGAAAACGCCGCGTAGAGGCTGTCGGTACTGAACCAATCAACCGCAAGCATGGTCACGATCACACCACCCTTCGTCTCCACATAGATCTCCTCAAAAGAACGATTGCAATCCTCTGTTTTGAAGATACGTTCTCCACGCGCGACGTACACGCGACATTTGTTGGAGGGGTCGACAGCCACCGAAGTGACCGCGCCGGTACGAACTGACGCATCACGTGGCTGTTGCCAACTCGTAGCTCCATCGTAGGAATAGAGCATGCCATCCCCCGTCAGTCCAGCGTAGAGCGCGTCTGGATCGTTCGGATCAACGGCGAGCGCGAGAATATTCGTCCCCGCGGCGGAGCTTACGCCTGACGACGTCGGAATCGCGACCGCCTGTTGCCAACTTACCGCTCCATCAACACTTTTCCAAACTCCGCCATCCGTCGATGTATTGACTTCACCTTTACTAAAACACCCCGCCCCCGCAAAGACGAGAACCGCGAGCAAAGAAATGAGACAGAGAGAAGAACGTTTCATATTACAGATGTAAAAGAGTATGTTCGAAAGCAAGTTGAAGTGAGGTGTGTCGTGAAAAAGCCGTGCGACTACGCGCGAGTCGATCAAGCCCCTGGACCCATCGTAATCCTTCCGGTTCAGCACGAAGTTTTTTCCGAAGCACAAACTCCCAAGCCGTGAAGATGCGTTCACCCCGCGCATGATCCTTTTGATCATCTTTAGAAAGAAGGTTCCTCGCAAGCGTGAGGCGTTCCGCGATGCCGGTGTCGAGATGCTGTTCAAACACGTCAGCCTGGGTGCGCCAATCCGCGTACGCCTGACGATCCGTCAAAAAAGACAACGCTATTCCGGGCCGGCCCAACGCGATATTCGCGAGCTCGTCCGCTTCTTTACGCGAGGCACCTCGCAGGATCAACGCCTTCACGATGTCTTCCGACGAAACAAGTTCGAGTCGAATAATTTGCGTGCGTGAGACGATCGTCCGCGGGACATCTTCCACGCGTTTTGCTCGAAGAAAAAGCACGGTGCGTTTTGGAGGCTCTTCAAGCATTTTGAGAAGCGCGTTTCCGGCAGAAGGTGTCATGGCAGACGCATCCTCGATCACGGCTACGCGATATCCACCAAGAAAGGCTCCCATCGAAAGTGCCTCACGAAGATCACGGATGATCTCGACCGAAAGCGTCGCTTTCTGAATCCCAGTTTTTTCATCGACGGGACAAGTGACCCATGAAACATCGGCATTCATCGCAAGTTTCTCGTCAGGCACTCCAAGGAGCTGAGACGTCAGTGCCCGAATAAACGTCGTCTTTCCAATAGATTCCGGTCCTACGAAAAGATAGGCATGGCTCAAAGAACCATTCTCTATGAGGCGTTCAAAGACCTTTTTATGAGATTCATGCCCAATAATCGCATCCATACGTGAGAAGAGTATAGCACAGAGATCGGTTGACAAAAAGCCGATTTTCTTGTACATTCCTGACTTCGTTCTTTCCAGAAGAGGGCGGGCGCATGCAGGATTTTCCTCGTGCGCTCCATACGTCCTCACGACCTCGAGCCGTTCGCCACGCGGACGCCTCACCGACAAGGAGTGCACCATGAAGCACAATCCCGAGGACGATGTCCTCCCCCCGACCACCATCCTCTCCTCCACGAGGTGGGGTCTCCGCACCGGCATCACCTCCTCCGATCGGCGGAAGATGAGGAAGAAGATGCTCGGCCAGCCGTCCGTGCGGAAGTTCCGCCACTACGGTAGACGTAGCTTCCGCGACCGCATCTGCGAGGTCGAGACGCCCCTCTCCCAGATCGGTGCGAAGTGGTGCGCCCCGTCGCCGGTCTACAACGTCGCCACCTACATCCCCGACCCGCGCTCCTACCACTCGACGGTCGTCGATGGCACGCCGGTCTTCGGAGACCACGGGTTCGACCTGGTCACGATCCGGCAGAGCCGTGTCTCTCCGGAAGACCTCGAGGAGGAGATCGAGAGCGCGACCGACCATGCGCTCGAGAACTGGGGTGCTCCCACCCTCGCTTCCGAGGCCAAGCGCCTCCCCCTCCTCTTCCCGCCTTACGGCGACCTCCAGGAGGACTTCATCAAGGACGAGCGGTTCGTCCACCTCCTCGAGTTGGTCAAGCGGTTCCCGAACGAGGCCGACCAGCACGTCCGCCCCCTCCTCATCGAGATCGGGCGAAGCACGCCGGCCCGGGACTACCGCGTCCTCCTCCCCCTCGGCGACAGCGAGGCCTCCACCCACGACCTCCTCTGGCTGGTCGTGAACGCGCTCGTGGGCGACAACTTCCTCGCCAAGCGCAACAAGGAGACGTACGACCGTCGCCACCCCAACCAGGCTTCCTTCAGGGAGGAGAAGCTGGACAGGCCGGAGACCAAGAAGAAGCGAGGCCCTCGGTTCTCGAAGCAGGAGCAGGAACTGCCTGCACCGCCTCGGCCCCGCCAGGAGAAGCCCGAGATCTCCCCCTGGAAGATCTACGGGGAGCTCATCACCACCTGCCTGCGCGTCATGCACCAGGCGCTTGGCAAGCAGGCTCCGCCCATGCCGTGGCCCAACCCGCGCACGCGGGGACAGCTCAACCTCCTCGAGGACTGGGCGAACGAGGACAACCTCAACCCCCGCGAGCGGATGTTGCGCGCGTGGCGGTTGCGGACCTGGAAGGCGGCTTCCTACATGAGGAGCCAGGGCGACCTGAGCCTTCACGAGGAGCCCCGACTGGTCACCGCCCTCGCCTACGCGGAGAACGGCTTCAAGCTCGGGGGCTTCGACGCCGGAACCATCCGCCGGTTCTTCCAGGGCCACCCGAGCCAGGCCGTCCGCGAGGTCCTCGACGAGTTCGAGACCGAATGGACGCGGGTCAACTCCATCCGAGTTGGTCAGACCCCACCCCCGACAACGTCCTCGTCGACCGGAGTTGATGCTCAGCTCACGGCGCTCCTCGGCCCCGGCTGGAACCGGTAGCGCTGACCACTCCCCTCTCGAGGCTCGACCTCCAGAGTTCCACCTCACCGCTTGAGCCTTCGCTCGCGGTTCCCTGGCCACGTCTGAAACACGACGTGGCCCCTTCCCCGCCGGCACGAGCCAACCTCGCGCCCGCAGGAAAGGCAACACCCCACAATGGTGTTTTTAAATACCAAAATCCGTATCTAGGATACGGAAAGCTCAATGTTTATAGGCATTTTCCGTATCCTAGATACGGAAAATGAGTCATCTTCACTCTTTTAAAAAATCTAAAAAAGGCAGATCGGAAGCCATTCTGCTCATAACCTCCTTCTGGTAAGACTCACCCGTGGGATAAACATCTTTGAGAATATCGTGATGAATAACAGGAAATTCTTGTGAGCGCCCCATGTACACATGATGACTGCTCCAAGGATCTCTTTCCATAATCTCCCAAGCACGCTCTCGCGCTTCTACACTCATGAGCCCATCTCGCCATGGAATTCCATATCGATCGAGAGAGTTGATGTGAATATAAATAGGAAGATACTCAAGATAACTTTGATGATCGACGTGTTTTGCTTTAAAAGGACCATCAAACAACTTCCCATCCCTTCCCGTGTCTAAGTTGTAGTATCGAGCATGACCTTTCAAAAGTCGATGAGCAAAAATTGAAATCCCTTTATCAACGCGTTGTCGAAGAGCAAAGTGCAGATGATTTCCAACAGGATTTACTGCAATAATATCCACAAGACGCTCTCGATTGTCACCAAAAGCAATGGCCGTTTGCAACTCACTCCCCCGATGAATCAAATTACTGCTCGGAATGGCGTAGTTTTTGTCGTTAAAAAGATACAGAGACTCCCAAAACCGTCGATAATGTTCGTCATGATCAAAGATTTTACGTTTATCAACACCTCTTGTATAGACGTGATAAACCTCATTTGTCGCAAGTTCAATTATTCGCCCCATAGAAACAAATTAAGAGAGATTTTAGAGGTTTTCCGTATCTAGGATACGGAAAGCTCAATGTTTATAGGCATTTTCCGTATCCTAGATACGGAAATTACACGATGCGACCGGTTTCCGGCCAGGACATTCTTTCTTCTTTGGTGAAACCTGGATATCCCTCGGCTCCTTTCCATGCCAGCTCAAATAACGCGCGAAACGTGTTGGCGAGTGTTTTCGAACGGATAATGGTGACAAATGTTTCAAGTTTAAACGAAAGCAACAACAACGTGTCTTCTCGAACCGTAATCTCTCCGTGAATCGGAAACGCTTCTTCATGCAACAACCTCACATCGACTGGCAACTTGGCAAGCTTCACCTGTGAAAACGGCTTGGCGGTGACAAGTAACGATCGACCCTCCACATCACCTTTGCGCAAGCGACCTTGATGATCGGCTCGCTCAAATTCCTTTCCCGTAAAAGCCCGCGCCGCGTCATCCGTGTTTGTGATCTGGACATAGGGCCCACGCAATCTTTCCATGACGGAAAGATGTTCACGCAACCCTTCGATTCCTTCCATAAACAAGACTTCCGGCTTGTTGCCTTCGACATTGTAAAGCGCAGCCAGCTGTGGCAGAACGTCACGAAGATGTTCCTCTTTTTTGCGTGCGACTTCCGCCTCTTCCTTGGCTGCCAAAAGCAATCCTTCCGGAGGTCCGGCGATGAAAACGGTTTTTCCAAGCACCGACGAGACGGAAAGATAGCCTCGTTTCTCAAGCGCCTCAAGACACACGTAAACCGTCGCGCGGTTCACGCCGGATTTTTTGGAGATATCCTGCGCGCTCGATGGTCCGAGTTCGCAAGCCGCCAAATACACACAGGCTTCCTTTTCTCCCAAACCCGCGTCGATCAGAATTTGAGCAAGTTGACTCATAAGGCTTTGGGTTGGAATAGTGTTTCTGGCGCGCGCGTCCCCTGCAAAATCTCCCACGTTCTTTTCGCGCTCACCTCCCAAGAAAACAACCCCAACCGTTCTTGAGCTTTTTTGAGATGTCCCTCTCGCAAAGAAGGTTCCTCCGCAAAATGCTTCCACGCCGAGGCTATTTCGTCAGGCGCTTTTGGAGACACATAGCGAGCCCCTTCCCCCATCACCTCGCGATGCGCTGGAATATCAGATAATAACGATGGAGTTCCACAAGCGGTTGCTTCAAGCGGAGTCAATCCAAATCCTTCGTACCAAGACAGATTCACGTATCCAAGCGCCCCCGTGTAAAGCGCGATTTTTTCCTCTTCCGAAATCGGACCAATCAGATGAATGGCATCCCGAACGGGAGAGGCCTCGACGGTTGCTTTGATAAAAGCAAACCCAAACCCGGCCGGCCCCGCAATGACCAGTTCGTGAGGATCCCCAAACCCTCGCGTTTCCTTGAAAATAGTAAAAGCTCGAATGAGGTTTTCAAGATTCTTTTTTGCGTCGACACGCGAGATAAATAAAAAGTAATTTTGACTTAAGTGGTATTTTCGTTTGATCTCGAGAACGGCCTCCGGTGAAGCGGGCCGATAACGATCCCTATCGATCCCAAGGGGAACCACACTTACCCGCGCGGGATCGACGTGATGCAACGCGACGAGTTCGGATTTGGTGAACTCAGAAATAGCGATGAGATGAGCACATTTTTTGATCACACGACGTAGCACTTTGCGTTGACGTCTCCGGTCACTTGAAGCATAGACCCCGGGAACACGATCGAAGCCGATATCATGGACCGTAGCGACACTTGCTCGTTTTTTGGAGTGAAGGGAAGGCGCCCACCACGGAAGCGCCGACGCGGGAAAGAAGAAGACGTCAGATCCTCCTTTCAAAAGTTCGACATTCAAACGAAGAGTCGACCATCCCGGAAGAGGCCAAGGCAACACCCGACTCTGCCAACCTTCCGGAAGCTTTGGCCAGGATGCCACAAGCGGACGCTCCGTATACAAAGAAACCTCTCCTGAGAGAGAGGATTCCTTCATCATCGCGGTCAAAAGACGGAAGGCATACTCTCCCGCTCCCGTACGCATGTCTTGATTGGCCGCAACGGCATCTACCCCCAAACGCATACTAATTGGTAAAAATACTTCTCTTGTAAGCTTCCAGATTTTCAAGAGCGATCCCCGTTCCTTTCGCCACACATTGTTGAGGATCGTCTGCAAGGTACGTCGGCACACCTGTCGCTTGCGCCACGAGCTGGTCGAGATTTCGTAATTGAGACGAACCCCCCGACAGAGTAATCCCCTTATAATCTTTGGAAGCCCCGTAATCATGTCACGTCCCTTCACTTCCATTGATAATTTGTCCTCAAGGAAAATAGCTGAACCGATCTGAATTTTAATGTCTTCGGAGGTGCGTTCTCCGATCGCAAGCCCGTACTTGCGTCGCGTATATTCCTGAATGGCCAAGTCGAATTTGACTCCGCCAATCCGAACAGATTCAGAAGCAACGATCCCCCCAAGAGAGATGACAGCCATCTCCGACGTCCCACCTCCGATGTCAATGATCATGTGACCCGAAGGAGAGCCGATTGGAATGTTAGCCCCAATAGCAGCCACGATCGGTTCCTTAATGACGTACGCTTCCCGAGCTCCCGCCGCGCGCGTCGCGTCGATCACCGCACGACGTTCGGTCGATGTAATACCTCCCGGAACAGCCACCATGACTTCTGGACGAAAGAGGCGAAACCCACCAACCGCCTTATTGATGAAATAACGAAGCATGGCTTCCGTCACGCGATAGTCCGCAATAACACCATCTTTCAAAGGACGACGCGCCACGATGGTATCAGGCGTTCGCCCCAACATGTCTTTTGCTTCTTTTCCTACCGCAAGAACTTTTTTATCGATCGTGGAGATCGCGACAACGGAAGGCTCTTGGATAATAATACCGCGCTTGGGAACGTACACGAGTACGGTTGTCGTTCCAAGATCGATTCCGATTTTCTTCTGAAAAACATTCGCCACAAGTGAGGGGGTTAGAAATCGACTTTAAAGACGCGATCTTGATCTAAAATAGTATTCAATCGATAAGTCGTATCCCCCCACTCGTCATGGTCCTCCGATGGATCCGCTTGCTTAAGCTTTGTACCAAAATTAAGGTCCAACGTCAACGCATGATTTTGAGCTCCCGGTTGTTTTTGAATCATGAGGTCATAGCCTCCACGAAGCACTTGCTCTTTCAGACGATCGGGAAGACGATATCGAAACGTCAATGAACGGGTCGTAAGCGGTTCAACCGACAAAAAGGCTCCAAACACCGTTTTGCCAAGTTCATGTTCAACGACAGGTTCATCAGAAAGAAGCGCTGGATTATTCAAACGGTCGTTAGCTAATGATCCTTCGATTGAAAGCAATTCCGAACCATCTGGAACATACAGACGTGTGAACGTTCGATAGCGTGTCGTCTTCGGATCAAAAGGCTGAAGATGACGATAGGTCACCTCTGTTGTTGCAACGAGATGCTCCCCTTCAAGTACAATCTTGTAAGAGATAAAACGACGGACGGCGGGGTCTGATTTGAGCGCGGCAAGGTTTGCATCGACCACCAAGAGGTAATCTCCGTCGAATCGCTCTGCCACGGTCCCAGCCCAATGTTCACGAACAAAAAGGCGTTGAACATCCTCGTTTGGACTGTAAAACATCAAGTGTTTATCTTGTAATCGAATGGCCGTCATTGTGAAGATTTCGGACCAATCATCCAAACTCACCTGCGCCAAGCGTTCCCGCATCACATCAGCAATCTTTTGAATGATGTCCTTGCGACGTTCATGCGTCACCCCACGGTTCACAAACGTAAACTCAATCGCGTTTTCAAGAGTGTCCGCAATCGTTTCAGACGTGAATCGTTCGCCATCGACCTCAATGTCCCCGAGAACCGCTAACAGATCTCCGGCGACACTTGTCGTCAACCCCACAACCGCATCAATGCGAATGGCGGGATCAATCGGCGCATTTTCACCCGCCAGCAAAAGCTCTTCTTGAAAAAACCGCAAGGCTGTCTCGGAGGAAACGGCAAAATCCGGAGACCAGTTAGCATCCCGAAGAAACCAAGCCGGAACCTTCAGGTACTCCGAAAGCGGAACAGGAGGCACGGTCGTGCGAAGTTCGGTTACTGGACCATCGACCGTCATCACATCAAACGTCGTGAGACTTGCGATGGAACCCGCATCAAGTTTCAGCAAACCGAAGGAACCAATAAAACCTCCTCCAGGTCTCAACTCGTTGTCATTTAAAAAAAGCAACAGGATATTTCCGCCATCCTCATCCGAAACGGACGTAAGGAGAGCCGTTCCCTGAACGAAGACCTCCAGATAATTCTGCGCCCGTCGCAAATCGGCAACCAGAGCCTCTTTTTGAGCGACCAAAAACGTACTCGTTGAGGAACGAAAGGCGTCTTCGAGATCCTCCACCGTCAAATGCAAATCGTTGCTCGCAACTTCAAGCGAAGGCAATCGTGTCTTGAGCCGTGTCAGAATAAACTGCCGTGTTTCACGATCCAACCCCGACCACCGTGCCAGTAATTCTCCCTTCTTGTTGGGCGAACTAAAAAGTTGTTCATCTTCCCCTATCATCTGAAGTGCCTCAATCCCAACAGAAAGTGTATTGGCGAATGCACGAGAAGAGGTCGCCCCAGAACGCACAAGCGCGCGTCCGGCATGATAAGAATCCCCCACGCCTGGAAGTAGGGCCATTGGAGACAAAACAGCTAGTGCGCGGTCAGCCTTCTCAAATCCCGCTTGAGCCTCTTTTAAATCTTCCTCCGCGAGAGCGAACTCGAATTGCTTCAAATGTTCTCGAGCACGCACCGCAGAATCACGACCTTCAAGTGTCCCCGACAGAGCTTGAGACATCGCCGTAAGTCCGGCAATCACAAGAAGGAGAAGAACAATGGCAAGCCCACCAACCCACAACCAAATCCGAACCGAACGTCCGGATGTGGAAGCTTCATGAAAGACATCTGGAGCCTTTTTGCGAGAGAAGAGACCATTCATACATTGGAGCGTCTCGGATGCGAGACGCGAGCATATTTTTTTGTATAGCGTACCCAGCTTGCGAGATGTAAGCGATTCGCTCGAATGAAAAGTTGGGAAAAAAGATTTCCATGCGCTCCTTCTCGTCGATGATAGTGTACCATGACAACCTCTGGATGATAGACAACACGAGCTCCAGACTCCCAAGCGCGACGACACAAATCCGTGTCTTCAAAATACATCACGAACCCTTCATCAAATCCACCGAGTCGTTCATAGAGTTCACGACGCACCATCAAACAGGCTCCCATCAACCAATCCACGTCCATGACGACATCACGCGGATGATCCTGCATCAAGTGATGACGAATGAGACGCGCAATCAAAGGAAGGTGGCGAAACGGAGTACGCCGTAACACTTTCACAAACGGACGATCAAATCGATAACAAGAATCCTGCAAAGACCCGTCTGGATTACGCAACTGGGCTCCGACGATACCGACGTCCGGATGCGCGTCCAGGTACGCAACCAATGCTTCGAGATTGCCGTATGACGCGAAGATGTCCGGATTAAAAACGAGAACGTGACGACCACGCGCCTGCGCAAAAGCAAAATTTTGTCCTCCCCCGAAACCGCGATGACGATCCGATTTCAAAAACCGGACGTCCGGAAATTCTGTCTCAAACGTGGATGGTAATCGTGCGAACGGATTGTTGTCGACGACAAGCACCTCGTAGGCAAGCTTGGGCGCCGCCG
>Ga0076002_134_pt1 | contig 14007 bp, 17 predicted proteins | sample RifGroA2_FD_68048 | JGI IMG/M metagenome (GOLD analysis project Ga0076002, IMG submission 68048) | Parcubacteria (Giovannonibacteria) bacterium GW2011_GWA2_53_7
CTGTGAAAAGTTTACTTCGCATCATTCACATGCGATAATCAGCGGCAATGCGTAGCGAAGAGCGCAAAATAATCCTTTCGGTTGCGGCCGCGATTGTGTGCACGGCCGTTTTCTTGATTGGCGGTTTTTTGGGCGGATACTTTGTGGCAGTAGAGCAGGCGCAGCGAGGGGTGGGGCCCGCGGCGCAACCGCCCGAGGGCGTGGATATGACGCCGGTGTGGAAAGCGTGGCAAGCGCTCAATGAAAAGTTCGTGCCCGCGTCCGTTTCGACGTCCACTCCGATGGCCACGACCACCGCGGAGCTCAATCAAGAAAAAGTGTGGGGCATGATAGGGGGGCTCGCGGCATCCTTAAACGATCCGTACACTTTCTTTATGCCGCCCTCGGAGCGCGAGCAATTCGCTACCGAAGTGCAGGGAAGCTTCGAAGGTGTGGGCATGGAGATTGATGTGAAGGACGGCATACTCACGGTCGTCTCGCCGCTCAAGAGTTCCCCCGCGGAGCGCGCGGGTATCAGAGCAGGCGACCTCATTCTTAAAATCGACGGCGAGTCGACGGAAGGCATGGATACGACGGCGGCGGTACGCAAGATTCGCGGCGAGAAGGGGACCAAGGTAATTCTCACCGTCCGGGGCGAAGACGACGCCGATTCACGCGACATTTCTGTAACCCGTGATGTCATCAACGTTCCGATCATTACCACCGAGCAGCGCTCCGACGGCATCTTTGTAATCGAGGTAGCAGAATTTACCGCCAACGCGCCCGATCTCTTCCGCAAGGCGCTTCGCGAATTCATAGAGTCGGGCGATCAGCGGCTCATCATCGATCTGCGCGGCAACCCGGGCGGGTATCTGGAGGGCGCGGTTGAAATCAGCAGTTGGTTCCTCCCGTCGGGGGCTATCGTGGTATCCGAAGATTATGCGGGGCACGCATCCAACATTCATCACCGCTCCTACGGCTACGATGTATTTACCGACAAACTCCAAATGATAATTTTGGTCAACAAAGGCTCGGCTTCTGCTTCGGAAATTATGGCGGGCAGATCCCGTACGATGGGATCGTGCCTGACTACAAGGTGGAGGTGACTAAGGAAGATCGCGAGGCCAAAAAAGATCCGCAGCTCGCTAAGGCGGTCGAGCTCCTCGGCGGCGATCCAGCGGTTGGCGCATCCGACTAGAATTTGCACGCGCGGCTTGAATGCGCTACAAAATGAGTATGAAAGTAATATTCTTGAAAGACGTGGCAAGGGTAGGGCGCCGGGGCGAGGTAAAAGAGATCGCTGACGGATACGCGATGAATTTTCTTCTCCCGCGCGGCATGGTAGAGCAGGCTACAAAAGAGGCCGTTGCCGCGGCCGAAAAAAGGGAGGTGCATGAAAAGGCCAGGGCCAAAGTGCAGCAAGAGCAAACAAAAGAGGCTTTGAAAAAGCTGGATCATCAAACGATCGTTATTCGCGAAAAGGCAAATGATCAGGGACATTTGTTCAAAAAAGTAAAAAGGGAAGATATCGCCGATAAAATTTCGAATTCCGTCGGTTCTTACATTGATCCGGAGATGATCATAATGGCGGGAAGTTTTCTAAAGGAAACTGGGAGATATGTTGTTCACGTTGCTGGAGAAGGCGCGGAAGCAGTTGTCACCATAGTCATAGAGGCCGCGTCCGCAGCCCCTTGAGTCAAATCGTTATTACGTTTTGGTTTACAAAACTTCAGCCATCTGGCGAGTCGTCCTGTGTCCGTCGTAATTGGTCTTGCGAACTGTGCGGAATTTTACGATGCCCGCATTGAGCGCGAAGAGCGTGTGATCTTTGCCGATGCCGATGTTTTTGCCGGCCATGATCTTGGTGCCGCGCTGGCGAACGATGATCTCGCCAATGCCTACTTTTTGTCCGTCACTGCGTTTGACGCCGAGGTACTTCGGATTCGAGTCTCTCAGATTTTTCGCTGTTCCGCCTGCTTTTGTATGGGCCATGCTGGTTGCTAGTTACTGGTAGTTGGTTGCCTGGTAAAATGCAATACAATAATCCCGTGGAGCACACGATACAGGAGCATTGGGGGAAAATCAAGGTGGGGCTTGACCAGGGGCTCTCGGAATGGGGCATCTTTGCCATAGTCGTTCTGGTAGGCCTTATTTCCTTCGGTTTGGGCCGTTTATCGGCCCTACAGGAGGCTCGGCCCCCTATTTCTATCGAAAACGCAGCTCAAACGGCGGCGGCGGCTGCCATGCCCATGGGAGGCCTCGTGGTGGCTGCTCGGTCGGGGAGCGCATACTACTATCCCTGGTGCGGCGGGGCGCAAAATATAGCGGAGGGCAACAAAGTATGGTTCAAGAGTGAAGAGGAGGCCGATGCCGTAGGGTACGCCCCCGCTAAAAACTGTAAGGGATTAAACAGCGATTAGCGGCATAGCGTTTAGCGTATAGATATGGGAAAATCCCACTATGAGCTTCTTTCTCATCGCTAAACGCTATTCGCTGCACACTGTATGTTAGTCGTCGACGTAGAAGCCTCCGGCACGGACTATGCCAAACACTCGATCGTATCGGTCGGCGCGCTCGATTTTGCCAATCCGCAAAACCGCTTTTACGAGGAATGCCGCGTATGGGATGGCGCGCATATCATGGACGGCGCGCTCGAGGTGAATGGTTTTACTAAAGAACAGATTACGGATTCTTCCAAACAATCCGAGACTGATCTGATCCATGGTTTTCTTGCGTGGGCGGACAAGCTCGAAGAGCGCACGCTCGCCGGGCAAAACGTCTCGTTCGATCGGGATTTCCTGAAGCACGCCGCCGAGAGAGCAGGGCATACCGATTGGCCCTTTGCCTACCGCACGATTGATGCGCACACGCTTTGCTACATGCATATGATTCAGCGTGGCTTGCGGCCACCGGTCGGACATCGTCGCTCTGCTCTTGATCTCGACACGGTAATGAAATACTGCGGCATCCCTGAAGAGCCCATGCCGCACAATGCCTTGACAGGCGCGCTCTCGCACGCGGAAGTCATTTCCCGACTTTTATACGGCCGCAAATTGCTTCCTGCATTTTCGCAGTACGCGATACCGTGGAGTACCTAACTCAACCCTGATACTTTTTGAGTGGGTTAGGATATGCCTTCTTACCCTCGAGACGAAGAAACAAGGTATCGATAGTGACCAGAGAAATGTTTTCCGCCAGAGGTCGAATTTTTGACTTGGCGTATGCATTTAGCTCAGATTGACCGAGATTCTTGTTTGCCACAACAAAGTATAACGGTTCCCGAAAATGCTGGTATTTTGGCGCTTTGATAACTATATTTACTTGCATGGACCTAAATGTACTGGGGTAGAAGACATCAATTCCAAAGTTACCTTCTGGTGCATATACATAGAAATCGACCCTATTTTTAGAGGGATCGAATATTTTTTCGGTATGCACAAATACTTCGCCAAACCTATCCACCAAGATGGACTGCAGCGCTAATTCTACCTTCCTGCCCCTCTTGCCCACGCGATTGGCTATGATGCTTCGAAAATCGCCCTTTCCGAAGTGCGAGTGTTCATATCCTAGTAGTGTACGTAATTTTTCAAGGCCGCCAAATTTTAGCTGAATCAAACGAGACGATGGCAGATAACTTAGCTCGTCGATCTCGGGAGCCGTCGGGAGTCTCCCGTGTTCGATACGAAACTGCTCAAACCCTTCTTTAATCCTCTCTGGTGTCCAAGGCGACCTCACGGTGCTTAGTTAGTCTTTTAATGGGTGGAATTTGCGATGTGTGCTCTCGGCATACTTATCAGATGCATGGACATACCGAGTCGTTGTATCAAGTGATTCGTGACCAAGCAAGATTTGTATGGCTGCAGGGTTTGCTCCATCCTCAGCGAGATAGGTAGCGAAACCATGTCGCAAGGAGTGCGCGCTTGTTGGTACATTTATACCAAGAAGCTCTCGGTACTTTTTAATTTTCATTTGAAGATAATTGGCAGATAATCGTTTGTTTTTTTCTGCTGCATTTAGCCCGCGTTCAGGTGTGAAGAGGTAAGGGGAATCATCCGTCCGCTCGTGTAGATATGTAGCGACGTGCTTGCGAGATCGCGCGGTCAGGTAGACAAAGCGCTGTTTCTTGCCCTTACCTGTAATAAAAATCCTTCCGGAATCGTCCAACTGGACCTTTTTGAGCGACAACAATTCCGAAATACGCATACCGGTGGCGAATAACATCTCGAGTGCTGCACGATTGCGTAGCGCAACCATCGTGTTGCGTTCGAATTTCATAGGCGACTCGATAAGCGAAACAAGTTGTGGCAGTTCGGCGACTTGGCCATGTTTTTTGCCCATACGGAGCAATTTAATGCTGACAGGGGATATAGGAACGTCGTAATCCATATCCGTTAAATATGAGAGATATTTACGCAATGAACTGAGGGAGCGATTAATAGAGCCCACATTGAGAGAAACTGTGGTTTCGGCACCGCCTGCCGTCTTGCGATCGCGAGAATGTAAGTATGCTTTGTATTGCTCTATCGTGCGCTTGGTAACTGAGTGGAAGGGGAGCCCATCTAATTCCTTGTCCAAGAAAAATTCGAACGTCTTTAAATCCCTATCGTAGTTGATCTGTGTGTTATGAGAGTAATTATTTGCTTGAATAAAAAGAAGGAAGTCATCGAGGGAGGGGAGGAGGGAGCGATTGCTTACGCGTTTGCCGTTACTTGGTCGGGAAGCCATACGACTCAATTATAGCAGCTCGTCAAGTGTTTGATGAAGAACTTCATTGTGGATAACTGAGTATAATATCTCTAATACTCAGTTACTCTAGTATAGAAATCATTGGCACTGGCTTGGTAGCCAAGCCCTTCGGTATGGGTATCTCAGTGCCCTTGTATACTCCTCACATGTCCCTTCCCTACAAAGCGCGTATCGATGAGCTCCTCACTCCCTCTGAGCGCTCTGTCTTCAAAAAGCTTTCCTCGCCGCAGAAGATTCAGGATTATCTTGATACCCTTCCGGTAAATTTTGAAATGACGGGGGAGACGTACCAATCTCCTCGCCGTGTTTTGGAGACCGGCACGGCGCATTGTTTTGAGGGCGCGGTATTTGCGGCGGCCGCACTCGCCTATCATGGAGGGAAGCCATTGCTCTTGGATTTTCAAACGCTGCCGATTGACGATGATCACGTCGTCGCGCCTTTTAAGCAAAACGGCCACTGGGGCGCGATCAGCAAAACCAATCACGCGATCGTGCGCTGGCGCGATCCGGTGTACAAAACTATTCGCGAACTCGCGATGAGCTACTTCCACGAATACTTGTTGTGGAGCGGCCGCAAATCGCTCGTCGCCTATTCGGCTCCGTTTGATCTCTCCACATACGCGCCCGAGAAATGGATCGCCGCAGGGGAAGATCTCGACGATATTGCGCTCGCCCTCGACAAGAGCCACCACTTCCCTACCGTGCCAGCGAAAAATAAAAAACTTTTACGCCGAGGCTCAAAAACCGAAATTGCGGCAATGAAAATCGTCGAATGGAAAGAGCCGCGCGGCTACCAAGCCGGCGGCTGATATCTCGTACAAGGGTTACCCTTGGAATCCACAAGGGTTACCCTTGGAATCCATTGGAATCCACAGACGGGAGTGGGGCGTTGCGTTATAATGGTGGCATGAGAGACGATGTTGGTTCGAGCGCGCTGGTAATAGTCCTGGCCTTTGCTCTCGTCGCTCTGGGGCTTGTGGGAGGCGCAGGGGCGTGGTATGGCTACGAGCGCATCGTCGCTCTCTCAGAGCGCGTGGCGACGCTTGAGGCCGAGGTGGCGACCACGACCGACAGGCTCGCGCGCGGGCTTGAAGAGACCACTAGCACGCTCTCAAGCGCGCTCGAGGAAGAGCAGCAAAAGTCGCAGATGTTGCAGTCGCAGTTTGGAACGATTTCAGATACCGTAGACGTGCTCGATAAATTGCGCACGCTCGACGGCCAACTCCTCAAAAAATATTCCAAGGTCTACTTTCTCAATGAAAATTACATGCCCTCGCAGCTCTCCACGATCCCCAGGGAGTACGCCTACGACGAAAGTCGCGATTACACGATAGCCTCTCCTGTCTTGACCCAGCTCTCGTCAATGCTGCGCGCGGCGAAGCGTGATGGTATCGAGATATACGTCAACTCCGCGTACCGTTCAGGATTAAATGGCGGACTCACCGGATTTGATAGCACTCCGGCGTATGATTGGCTGCAAAAGAATGCCTACCGATACGGATTTATTCTCTCATATCCGCCCAGCAACGAGCACTATGTCTTCGAGCCGTGGCATTGGCGCTTTGTGGGCGAGGATTTGGCGGATCACTTGCACGATGAAAACCTCACCTTCTACGAAATTGATCAGCGTGAAATTGATACGTATCTCGCGAATATCTACGATTAGATTAGAGATAATTAAGAGGATTCAAATAGCCGCTGACCGGCGCGACCGGCATCATGACGCCTGAGCATGGAGTCGTCTTTTTGGTGGCATCGCCAAGGCGCATGATTTGCGTGGCGGAAGCTACATAGACGCCGAAGTGGAGATGCGGGCCGGTTGCGTAGCCAGTTTCGCCACTGTAGCCGATGAGCTGCCCCGTGGCGACCTGCTGGCCGGAGGAGACGGAAATTTGCGAAAGGTGCGCATACATCGTGCCGAGTCCGTTGGGATGCTTGATAAACACCCACTTGCCGAACGAATAGCAGCCTCTCGTTGCGTCGGTGTTGCCAGTCGCAAGTACAACGCCCGAAGCGGCAGCTCTGAGCGGTGTGCCGATGGATGCGCCGAGATCTATGCCGTTGTGTCCCTTGCCGCCGTATGCGCCGGAAGACGCAAAGGGCGTATTGCCGAAGTACTGCGTGATAATCACATTGTCGACAGGGTAGCGAAGTATCCCCTTCCCTGCCACGGTGATGGTGGAGGGATTCACCGTGTACTGAAGTTGCGTCTGGAGATTGTTGAGCGCGTCTTCGAAGGCCGCTTGCTGCATTTTCTTTTGGGCAATGATTTTTTGGTAGTTAGCCTCCTGCGATTGTGTTTGTTTCAGCAGGTCATTCTGCGCAGTCTTTTGCGCGCTCAAGGAGCCCTGTTGTGTCTTGAGCGTTTGTTGCTGTTTGACGAGCTGCGCCTGTTTCGCTTCCGTCGCTGTTTTGGTGTCGGTGTATTCTTGCTTTGCCGCGGCAAGATTTTTGATATGCGTACGCACAGCCGACTGCACGCGTTGCGACACCACGATGTCGTTCCACACGTCTTGCGTGCCCTCGGAGAGCACCTGCGCGGCTATCGGCTGATCCTCGGCGATTGAAAGCGCGCGAATGGATTCACCGAGACCCATACTATGTACGTTGATCGATTGCCGCGCCGTCTCAATATTGCCCGCGAGCTGCTTGATCTCGAGCTTGGTCGTATCGATTTTGTTCTGCGTCTGGCTGATTTCGGCGTTCTTCTTTTTGATAGAAAGATTGAGTTCGTCGAGCTTGGCCTGCAGCGTATTTTTTTTCGCCGATGTGGCGGAAAGTTGTTTCTGATACTCCGCTATTTCTTCATCCAGTTTTTTTATTTCACTGTTGTGATTGTTGATCTGCTGCTGGATTTCGGTAGGACTCTGCGCGATCGCGATAGGCGGACTGGCGAGCACAACAAGTATAATCAAGACAGCGGTATGTCGTCGGTAGTTTGTCATTGCGAAGTAGAGGCAAGAGCGTGCTCAATGCGCTTGAGCGTGCGGTCGCGGCCGATAATAGATGCGATGAGGAATGGGTCGGGGCTTTTGTCGCGACCAGAAAGCGCGTAGCGTAGGGGCCACAAGACGGCACCGCGACCTTTTTCACTCGCATACTCCCAGAGCGCTTGCTTGATCGCCTCCGGTGACCAACCTGATATATCGGCAAGCGTTTGTCTCGCGTACGCGAGATGCTCGCAAGCCTCGTCGGTGGTGGATTTTTTTTCAGGAATGCGAGCAACATCAAGCTTGGGTTCGGCAAAAAAGAAATCGAACTCCCCTTCTGCGACCATTTCCCCGATATCATCGGGTACGCTGATTCGCTCGCGCAAAAGCGGAACAAGTTTCTGCGCGATAGTTTCATCGTATCCCACTCCCCTCTCCTCGATCATTCGTTTGAAAACGGGGAGCGCATACGCGGTAAAATCGTCTTCGTTCATGCGCTCTACATACTGACGATTGAACCAGCGCAACTTTTCAAGATCGAAGACTGCGGCGCTCCTGTGAAGATCGTGCAAGTCGAATTCGGCGATCATTTCGTCGATCGTCATAATCTCCTTTTGCGACGGCGGGGTCCAGCCGAGCATGGCGAGGTAGTTGAAGATCGCCTCCGGGAGGAATCCTTTCTCGCGATAGGAGCGCACTGCGACATCCCCTTTTCGTTTTGAGAGCTTGCTCCTATCAGCCGCCAAGTGGAGCGGAAAGTGCGCATAGAGTGGTCGCTCGTATCCAAGCGCCTCCTGGATCAATATTTGGCGGGGCGTATTGGAAATGTGGTCTTCACCGCGAATAACGTGCGTGATATGCATCTCCGCGTCGTCTACGACAACAGTGAGATGGTAGCGAGCTCGGTGGTATCGAAGGTGATATCGCCGCGAATGATGTCGGTGAAGGTGATCGTTTTGCCCGGATTCCTGAGGCGCACCACTCCCACCTCGACATTTGGATCCTTCTTGCCCGGTTCTTTTGAAACGTACGCTTTATCTTCCGTGATCATGCGCTCGATCGCTTCGCGATATATTGATGTGCGCTCCGATTGACGATAAAATTCATCCCAACTGATGCCGAGCCACTTCAATTCATTCACAATATCCTCTTCAAATTCCTTGGCGCTGCGCTCGCGGTCGGTGTCTTCGCTCCGAAAAACGATCGCTCCGCCACGCCCCTTTGCAAACAAAAAATTCAGGACGGCCATGCGGGCGGTGCCAACATGGCAATAGCCGGTCGGGCTGGGCGGAAAACGTACTTTTACCTGCTTTTCCATATTTATTCTTCTGGCTCGTGCTCAAGTCCCACATCCAAGAGCATCCGAGCGATTTTACGGGCGGCATCTGGGCGCGCGAACTGCTTCGCCGCCTTTTCCATTGTGGCCTTCAGTTCGGCGTTCCCCATCAGGCGGTCGATTTCTGCGGCAAGGAGGTGCGGCGTGAGGTTGTGCTGTTCAATGACGACTGCGGCGCCGCTTCTCGAGTATGAAAAAGCATTTTCAGTCTGATCGTGCGAGACGGCTTGCGGAATAGGCACGAGGATAGCCGGAATACCCCATGAGGCGATTTCGAAGATCGTGCCGCTCCCTGCGCGCGCGACGATGACACTCGCAGCTCCAGCAGCCATGCGCAGCGAGAGCGTATTGAGGAGGCCAAAGGGCCGATAGCGTTCGGGATTGGCCACGTTGCGCAGAACGACCGATGAGATTTTCGTTACTTCGTCAATATGTGCTTTGCCTGTTTGGTGGACCACATTGTACCCTCGCAAGAGTTCGGGAAGTGCATCCAAGACGACCTCGTTGAGGGCCCTCGCGCCTTGAGAGCCGCCCATAAAGAGGACGGTGGGCACCGCCGAATCGAGATGCAAAAATTCGTACCCACCTTCGTGGGCCACACCCAAAATTTCTTTGCGAATAGGATGCCCTGTGCGCGCGATGGTATGGCGCACTTTTTCTGGAAATTGCGCGGCTGCTTCCGGGTGCGCGACGGCGATAGCCTTTGCGAATTTTGACGACCAGAGCGATACGCGGCCCGGGCGCGCATCGGCGTCGTAGATAATCACGGGTATCGCGAGGATGCGCGCTGCGACGAGAGTGGGAAATGCGGCATACCCCCCGGTACTAAAAATGACATCCGGGTAGATGGAAAAAAGCTGCGGGATCGCGCGGATTATGCCAAAGGCCGTGCGGAAAATATCAAGAATATTGAGCGCGCTCGCGTAGCGGCGCACGCGGCCCGCGGAGGTGGGTTTGAAAAGAACGCTGTGCTCGAAAAGCGCCTCGGTATCAAAGACCATGGGGCTGATGTAGACGAGCTGCGGCTCAAGGAGTCGCCTTTCCTCACAAATATCTTCGATCGCCTCCACAACGGCAATAAGCGGATAAAAGTGCCCACCCGTTCCTCCGCCTACAAGCGCTATCTTCATCCAGCCATTTTACCCCGTTAGAGGCCTTTAGAACACCGGCAACGGTGGGTAGAAGATTGTGGGAGATACATTAAGCGTCGCCTCTAACGGGGTTTAGCGCTTTTTGTCCGATATTTTGAGACATTGAGGAGGATCCCGGCGCTCGCGAGAGAAATCATCATGGCGCTGCCGCCCTGGGAGACGAACGTAAGCGGGATGCCGGTGAGCGGAAGTATGGAAAGCATCGCGCCGATGTTGATGAACGCTTGTCCGGCAAGGACGGTCGAAATTCCGGCGCCAAGCAAAGAACCAAACATATCCGGCGCATGCGCGGCGATGAAAAAGCCGCGCAAGACAAGTCCCAAAAAGAGCAGTATGAGCAAGACGCCGCCCGCAAAACCAAGTTCCTCCCCGGCGACTGCGAATATCGAATCTCCCATCGGCTCCGGGAGATAGGTGAATTTTTGAACGCCTTGGCCGAATCCGCGGCCAAGGACGCCGCCCGATCCTATCGCGATCAGCGACTGACGGATCTGATAGCCCTGCGTCTGTTGATTGAGCGAAGGGTTGATGAACGTCATGACACGGTCGCGCACATACGGGCGGAAGGCCGCAAGGAGCGCGAGCGCGAGGAGGCCGCAGACAATGACGAGCAGGATGTCGCGGGAGCGCGCGCCCGCAACGAAAAATACGGCGCTGATTCCAGCAAGAACGATGCCGAGCGTGCCGAGGTCGGGCTGAAGGATAAGAAGCAGAACCGGTAGCGCGATAATGGCAAAAAAGCCGCCCAAACCCCAGGTATGCGTCGCGATTTTGCCGCGTATAATCGAAAAGTAGGCCGCCGCAGCGATAACGCCCGTGATTTTGAGCGCTTCTGCGGGCTGGAAGGTGTAGCCTCCGATCAAGAGCCATCGCGTGCCGCCGGCGTGGGAAAAGCCGATGTGTGGCGCAAAGACGAGCGCTGTCGCGATGAGGGCGAGGCTAAAGAGGTATGGCGCGCGCGACAAGACCGAACGCAGCCGAGGTAAAAATCATCGCGCCCGCGCCGACGAGAAGCGTGATCAAAAAGAGCAGGAGCTTATCAGCTTTGATTCGAGGCGCGCGCATTAGAGACTATTTTAACCTATGTCAGGTACGTACCTTCACGAATTGTGGGCTCCAGGGCTTGCCATGGGGTTTGGTGTCTTTCATTGCGCCGAGAGCGCGAATATAACGCCCATGAACGCGAAGATGACGGAAAGCACCCAGTAGCGCATCGTAACCTTGTATCCTGGCCAGCCCATGGCCTCAAAGTGATGATGCAAGGGCGCGATGAGGAAGAATTTTTTGCCGTAGAATTTTTTCCAGAACATTTGGAGAAGATTTGACGCGACGGTGGCGACGAGGAGCGCGCCGACGATCGGGAGCGGGGCGATACCCATCCCTTCCCCAAGCGTGTCTGTCATAAAAACCACAACGCCGAGCGCGAGCGTGAGCGCCATCGTGCCCGTGTCGCTCATGTAAAACCTCGCGGGCGGAATGTTGAACCACAGGAACGCGAGGAGTCCTCCCACTACCGCCGCACAAAAGGCGGCGAGGTCGATTTGATTCTGCATGAAGGCGATGATCGCATACGAAGCAAAAATAGACCCGTAGACGCCGCCCGAGAGGCCGTCAATGCCGTCTATAACGCCCGAAGCATAAAGCGCAAGTGATATGAGCACAAAGAGCGGTACAATCAGCCAGCCGATCTCGAGCGGCGCTCCGAATGGAATCGCGACGGAGGTAACATCGAGCTTGAGCCAAAACCACAACCCGATGACGACGGAGAGGCCAAAGACGACGAGGAGTCGCAGCGGCAGCGGCAATCCTTCACCGCCGGGGCCGACGATGAGAAGATCGTCCACGAAGCCCCATACCGCGCCCACCAAGAGCGTCGCGAGGGGAATCCATGTTTCGCTGCGCGAGAGAAAGTTGAGTTGCTCTAGTGCTGGAGTTTGAAGGATGGCGGCAAGCGCGGAGATGCCGAGCGTGGTGATCGCGACGCTCGCCCAGATGACGATGCCGCCCATGCGCGGCGCCCTCACTTCGTTGTCCTTATGGATGCGATTGAATTCAGAGGCGGGGGTGCCGTCGAGCGAGTGTTTGCCGGAATTTTTTTTCCATGTCTTGTATGTGTAAAGATAGTGCGTAACGGCGGGCGTGATAGCCATGCCGATGAGAAATGAAATGGTGGCCGGGACCAATATTTGCAATGTCGGCGAAATCATGGCGGGTATTGTACCCCAGCTCGCGCGGGATTGACAGCCTGGCGTTATTCTGCTGTTTTGAGAGTTTCTGCAGTCCTTGCAACCAGCTGTATCATATCGTCGAAGCGTCCTTGCTGGGTAGAGCCGAGCACCACCGCGCTTATGCGATGTCCACTAACCTCGAAAACAACGGCGAGATTTCCTCCGGCGAGTTCGGTGTATCCTGTTTTGCCCAAAATGAGGCCCGGGATGTCGGGCAGGGCTTCGTCGGTGTTGATCGCAGTGGATTCCGCGCCGTCGAGCGAGTGGAGACGAAAACTTTGCTTGCTAGTCGCGGCAAATGCTTTTGGCGAAGTGTCCGCTGCGTACGCGAAGAGCTTCGCCATGTCGCGCGCGGATCCGTAGGCGCCGGCTTGCGTTGCGCTTTCGTCGAGCCCCGTTGCGTTAAGGAAATACGTATGCGTGAGACCGATATTTTGTACGAGCTGATTCATGCGCCACACTGTTGCTCCTTCGGCCGGCGCGCTCAAATACTTTTGGCGTATCGGCTCTTCGGCTGCCGAGGCGAGGATGTCGGCGCCCTTGTTGGAGGAAATGGCAAGCGTGAAATCAACAACATCCTGGAGCCGCCATCGCTCTCCCTTGCGAAGCTTTTGCGTCGTGTCGTAGGGAGAGGTGTCGTACGGAATAGTGATAATGGCGCTCTCCGGCAATGATTCGATGACTGCAAGCGTGAGCGGGACTTTGGCAAGCGATGCGATCGGCAAGGGCGCATCGGCATCTTGCTCGTAGAGCGCTTGATCCTCGGTGAGATCAACGACAATCGCGCCTTTTGCCAGGAGCTCCACGCTTTCAAAAAAAGTGGGCGGCGGCGGAGGCTCTGGAGCTGCCTGTGCGGCTGCCGCAACGGCAATCGGCGCTTGCGGCGCGCCTTCGGAGAGAAAGACCCACGTAAAAGACGCGCCAGCAAAAAAAATAAGCACGAGCGACGCGATACCCGCTGCTTGCGCATTCAGGCTACTGCGTATTTCCGGCGTTTGCGGCGTCGGATTGTTGATCGTTGGATTCTCCATCGTTTAGAAATGCTGGCGCACTCTCCTCGAATGCGACCAGCTCGGAGCGGATTGTAGCATAATCAGGCAGCTCCTCCGCGCTCGTTGCCCCCAAGTGCGCGAGCAGTTCGCTCGTCGGACGATACACATATTCGCGCGCGTCTTCTGGATTACTCGCGCGTTCGAGGAGGCCGTTGGAAAGTAAATTGCGAATCGTGGAACTTGTATGTACGCCGCGAATATAGTCTATCTGCGCGCGCGTGGACGGCCCGCGGTAGAGTACAATCGCCAAAACCTCAAGCCCCGCGTCGCCAATATCACGCTGGAGCGCCTCTTCAAATGTCGCTTTGATTGTCTTACTCACGCGTGGCGCGGTGACAAGCGCCACTTCCCTTTCCGTTTGCGTGACAGCGAGACCGCTTCCCTCCAGTGCCATTTTAAGTTCGGAGACTGCCGTCTGCGTCTCGGCCTCGGCGCAGCCGAGGAGCTGTGAAAGTTTTTTTATCGTCAAGGAGCCTCCTTCGATAAAAAGGTAACTCTGTGCGAGTGCGGCCCTGTCAGATAAAGTCATACCCCGTATTTTGGCACACTCGCGTTCTCTATTTCAATTTCGATGTCGGTGCCGCC
>Ga0076002_108_pt1 | contig 12910 bp, 12 predicted proteins | sample RifGroA2_FD_68048 | JGI IMG/M metagenome (GOLD analysis project Ga0076002, IMG submission 68048) | Parcubacteria (Giovannonibacteria) bacterium GW2011_GWA2_53_7
GAACGCCTCAGGAAGCGGTACCAATTCGTACAGCTTCTCCGAGATCATTCGGGCGGAAAAACGTGAATCTCATCCGTTTGTGTAGGTCCTATGTTTGTTCGAGAACACCAATTATCTCCTTGTGTCAAGCGGTTTTTTCCCGTATGATGCATCCATAATGTTTGATGAAAACCAGCCTGTAACCGACCTTCGCCGCACAACCACGCCGCAAAGTGAGACTCCAAAACAGCCGGAGTCCAAAGAAACCTCCTCGAGCGGCGGTTCATGGAAAACACTCATTTGGGAAACATTTCGCTACGCCCTCGTCGCCGCGGCGATCATCATTCCGATTCGCATCTTCATCGCACAGCCATTCATTGTGTCGGGCAACTCAATGTATCCGACATTTCACGACGGCGAATATTTGATCGTCGACGAACTTTCTAAATATATCGGCGAATACCACCGCGGCGATGTGATCATTCTCCGTTACCCGAACGACCCTTCGAAATTTTTCATCAAGCGTGTGATCGGACTTCCCGGCGAGACCGTCACCGTCGAGGGGGGCAAGGTCACCATTACCGGCCCTACGCACACGGAACCCGAAGTACTCGATGAGCCTTATGTGAAAAATCCGAAGATCGACCACATGGCGCGCACGCTCGATGCCGACGAATACTTTGTGATGGGCGACAACCGTGCACAATCCTCTGACTCACGAATTTGGGGACCGGTACCCAGCCGACTCATGGACGGCAAAGCACTGCTGCGACTTCTCCCCGTCACCCGCGCTGAACTTCATCCGGGCGGACTTGAGCATTTCGGAGTGAGTTATCAGTAATCAACCCGGGCACGAAAGAGAGCCGGGGGTGGTATTTATTACGTCCTATTATTTATTCATTTTTAATCATTGATATTGCGTATGGCAAAAGCGGAAAAAGAGAAAAAGGATGCACCGACCGCACCGAAAGGAATGCGAGACTTTGTGGGAGATGAACACTACCGCTATCAGGGATTTTTTGAAAAAGCCGCAGAGATCGCGATGTACTACGGCTTCCAGCCGATAGACACGCCCATGCTCGAAAAGGAAGACGTCTTTTTGTCGACCCAGAGCGAAGACACGGATATTGTGGGCAAAGAGATGTACACCTTGAAAACAAAAGGCGGTGACAAACTCGCTCTTCGCCCCGAAGGTACCGCCCCGGTCATGCGCGCATATATCGAACAGGGCATGCAGTCACAAGCCCAGCCGGTCAAACTCTACTACTACGGCTCATTTTTCCGTCACGACAATCCTCAGCGTGGTCGCTATCGTGAGTTCAAGCAGTTCGGCATCGAGATGCTTGGCGCCGCAAAGTCGATCGCCGACGCGATGGTCATTTATCTGACGACGATCATCCTCCGCGATGTCGGACTCGATAAGACCGTGGTCGAGATCAACTCGATCGGAGACAAAGAGTGCCGCCCTGCATATATAAAGGAACTCACCGCATACTACAGAAAGCACATCAACCACATTTGTGTCGATTGCCGCCAACGCATCAAGATGAATCCGCTTCGGCTTCTCGACTGCAAGAACCCCGTGTGTCAGCCATTCAAGGAAAAGGCTCCGCAGTCGGTCGCCTATCTCTGCCCTGCTTGTAAGGCACATTTCAAAGAAGTGCTCGAATATTTGGACGCACTCGGGATCACTTATCGCATCAACACCAACCTTGTTCGCGGACTCGACTATTACACGCGCACCGTGTTCGAGATCATGGAAGAACCGGTCGAAGTTGTCCCAACCCCCGAAGGAGAAGTTCCGCTCGAAGAAGGCCAGAAAAAAGAAGCCCCGCTCCCCCTCACGATCGCATCGGGTGGACGTTACGACTACCTTGCAAAGCGCCTGGGCTCGAAGAAGGATGTTCCTTCTGTGGGCGCATCGATCGGGGTCGACCGCGTACTCCTCTCGCCGAAGGTCAAGCACGTCGCACCGCGCATCGTAAAGAAGCCGAAGCTCTACTTCATCCAGCTTGGCTTTGAAGCAAAGTTGAACTCGCTCCAGATCATCGAAGTGCTCCGCAATGCACGCATTCCTGTTGCGCACTCGCTCAACAAGGACTCACTTTCCTCACAACTCGCCGTTGCTGAACGTCTCGAGATCCCGCACGCGCTTATTTTTGGGCAGAAAGAAGCACTTGATGGCACCGTGATCGTCCGCAACATGGTGACTCGTTCCCAAGAGACGCTCAAGATCGACAAGCTTGCTGAATATTTGAAACAGCTCAAGTAATGATCTGAAAGATTGGTCCACAAAAAACGCCTCATGGGAGGCGTTTTTTGACACCTTTTGTGGTGCGTTGAAAAATATTTGACAATGTTTTTGAATGGTGTACTTTAGACAAGCATCGGTTTTATTGATGTAGGCGAAGTTCTTTGTTTAATCAACTGGAGGCAGGAATGCAACGACGACGATCGACACCATTTGAGAGTGAGAATACCTGGGTCTGAACCAACGGTGCCGGCACGGGGGCTAAGCAACACCAACATGTTGCTCGCCAGTAGTGCTGTAGCACTGCATTGCCCCCAGACAGCCGCGTAATCCTATCAGGAAAGCGCGGTTTTCTATTACCCCAGATTCCCCAGGGCAGTCCTAGCGTCGCTAGGACTGCCCTGGGGAATTGTTATTTGCCAGGTTTGTGAGGCTATGCTAGGATAGCCAACACTATGGCAATTATTGTAGAAGTCAAAAAGCAAGGTAGCGAGTCAGGCACAGCACTTATCCGCCGCTTCACCAAGCGTGTCCAGGGAACTGGCGCACTTATGAAGGTTCGCGGAGAGCGCTACCATACTCGCAAGGATTCAGATCTCAAGATGAAGCGCCGCGCTCTCGATGGACTCGCAAAGCGCGCGAAGTTTGAGAAGCTTCAGAAACTCGGCAAGATAGTCGAGAAACCGAAGCATGGCCGCCGCTAATACCAAAAATTTTAGTATTAGCAGACAAGCAAAAGACAGGGTGCCTGCCCTGCCTTTTTTGCGCATGAAAGAACGCGTCCTTGGAAAAAGTTATGACTGCTCGCTCGTCATCATTGATGATGTCGAGAGCAAACGACTGAACGAGCTCTACCGCAAGAAGACCTACACCCCGAACGTGCTCTCCTTCCCGCTCGACAAAAAGACCGGAGAGATCATGCTCAACATGAAACAAGCGCGTCGCGAATACAAAGAGCGCGGCATGACGCTCACTCGATGGACAGCACTTTTGGTTATCCACGCATTACTTCATTTGAAAGGTATGGACCACGGGAGTACAATGGAAAAAGCGGAAGCACGAATCCTCGCAGAATTCGCAGGTCGCGGATCTTCCTCTCGTTGAACGTCGGTATTTCATTACCGTTACCTCCGCCTCTTTAGGGCACCGTTCAGCGAGTGCCTCTTTTTTCTTCCCGCGACACAACCCCTTATGGCAACCAAAAGAATCATCACCGGGATCGACGTCGGAACACATACCGTCCGTGTCATCATTGCGGAATATACTCAGGGAGAAGGACTACCCAAGGTCATTGGTCTCGGGAGGGCGGAATCCCGCGGTCTTCGTCATGGGTACATTATGAATATTTCGGATGCCGTACGTTCCATTCGTGCGGCCGTTGATGATGCAGAGGCGCAAGCGGGACTTCGGATCCGCGGCGCATACCTCGCACTCGGAGGAGTTGGACTTGAGGGCGTCACCACGACCGGCGCGGCAGTTGTCACCCGTGCGGACAGCGAAGTCACTGACGCGGACGTCCTTCGTGCACATCGCGCGGCAGAACAAAATCTCCCTCAGGCGGCGAACAAAAAGATCCTTCTCACCGTTCCCGTGGAATACCGGATCGATGGGAAGAAAATTTTTGCACGTCCATCGGGGATGAAGGGGCTCAAGCTCGAAGGGACCGCACTCATCGTCACCTGTCTGGAACAACATTTGAATGATCTTATCCGTGTCGTCGAAGAAGCGGGACTCGAGGTAGAGGATGTTCAGAGATCTTCCCTATCGGCTCAACCGACATTACGAACGACATCGCACTTGGACTCCGTATCCCCCTTGAAGAAGCGGAGTTGGTAAAGATCGGGCATGACAAACATTCATATCCAAAGAAAAAATTGAGTGACATCGTGAATGCGCGTCTCGAGGACATGTTCGCGCTCGTGATCGCGCACCTGAAGAAGATCGGCAAACATGAACTCTTGCCTGCGGGTATCGTACTCACCGGCGGCGGGTCCGGGATTCAAACCCTCGAAGACTTTGCTCGCGCGTCCATGCGCCTTCCTGCGCGCATACCAAATACTTCTCAGGCACTTCTCCTTGCTGATGGCTCATCCGGCATTACCGAAGGAGACACATCGTGGTTCGTCGCATATGGTCTGTGCATCATGGGCGCAAGCAACAAAGACTCCGGGGCTTTGGGTGGTTCCGGCAACCGCGCAAGTGCGGGGGCTTTGTGGGAGACCGTCAAGAACACCCTCAAACAGTTCCTCCCATAGGACTTCTCAATTGAGCGAACTACGTTGTTGCGGAGCCTCTGCGACTCAGTCACCGTACTAATAAGTACGTCTTCTTCGTCGCTTCTCCGCGCCTCGTATTTCATCTCAATTGAGAAGTCCTAACGTCGTACGAGTTCATACGCCTCAGGAATATTCCAACGTCTGCGGCCTTGCGCTTCACCGCAAAACTAGGGTCGTTACGTAGGTCAGTAAGAAAATTTGATATTTTTTGAGTTTGTCTTCTTTCTTTTTTGACGATCATTGCTTCGCGGGATACTTATACCCGGTATCATATTTCTTTGTCATCGGTTGACCCGCAAAGTCATCCGTGTTCTCAAACGGTGCTGTTTCTTTTCCGGCCGTTTTTGGTATACTTCGCTTATCTCATTAATTGAGGCATCACGAGATGCCGCATTGTCGCTATTAACATGCCAAAAATCAACCCTGAAGTAGAAGCATTTGCACGTATCAAGGTCGTTGGTGTCGGTGGGTCCGGTGGAAATGTTGTGCAGCACATGCTGCGCTGCAAGGTAAAGGGCGTTGAATTCATCGTCGCCAACACTGACGCACAAGACCTCCACAAATCGCTCGCGACCAAGAAGATCCACATCGGAAAGAACCTTACGCGCGGCCTCGGAACCGGAATGAACCCGGAGCTCGGCAAGCGCGCCGCGGAAGAAACAAAAGAGGAAATACAAGAAGCACTCAAGGGTGCAGACATGGTCTTCATTGCCGGAGGAATGGGTGGCGGCACCGGTACTGGCGCATCCCCCATCATCGCGAAGACCGCACGCGAGCTCGGTGCACTCACCATCGGTGTCGTCACCAAGCCTTTTTTCTTCGAGGGCGCACAGCGTATGAATCTCGCTGAACGCGGTCTCGAAAGCCTCGAGAATGAGGTCGACGCCATTATTGTCATCCCGAACGACAAACTCCTGAATACCGACAAGGAAACGACGGTCATTTCGGCGTTCGCAAAATGCGATGACATTCTCCGACAAGCCGTTGAGGGTATTTCCGACCTGATCACCACGCCCGGACTCATCAACGTCGACTTCGCGGATATTCGCGCCATCATGGCCGATGCAGGAACAGCGCTCATGGGGATCGGAGTCGCGACCGGAGAAAATCGCGCCGGAGAAGCTGCGCGTCTTGCAATAAACTCCCCTCTTCTTGATGTCTCGATCAACGGCGCACGCGGTGTGCTCTTTGCGATCGCCGGCGGCGAAGAACTCACTATGCACGAGATCCAGGAAGCAGCGAAAGTGATCACTGAAAGCGTTGACAGCAACGCGCGCGTCATCTTCGGCGCGATCATTGATGATAAGCTCCGCAAGGGTGAGATCAAGATCACCGTGATCGCTTCAGGATTCCCCGGAAGCGAACGCTCCCAGAAGCGCAGCATTTCCCCTTCAGACTACCGCGAGAAGCGCCGCACCGACGGATCGTCCAAGGAACGCTCGCAGCAATCGGACGAAGATGAAGATGGTTCACTCTTCGAAGAAGAACCGAAAGAAACCCTCGCTGATGCCGTACGCAAAGATCGCTCCGAAGCAGAACGAGCGATCTTCAACAGTATCCCCGAGGAAAAACAACGACGTGCGCATACTACTCAGGAAGAGGAGCGCCCGACGCCGACCCCCGTGCAAAATGAGCGCGACTACGGAGATACGGATGACGGGGATGATGATTTGGGTGTGATTCCGTCTTTCCTTCGCCGTTCTAAGTTGCGATAGGCGGCTTCGTCTATTCGCGCATTGCAGCGTTGTCGCCTGCGGTGGTGCCCTCACCGTACACGAGTACGGTTCAGGCACACTCCTCGGCTTCGCCTTGCACTGCATCGAATAGCCGAACCCTTGGACGTGGTAAACTAATTCAAACACCCTAACAAAATAAAATCATGTACGATTTAGTGATCATCGGTGGCGGTCCTGCGGGTGTGGCGGCAGGAGGATACGCGGCACGCAAGCGCTTGAAAACGCTTTTTTTGACTTCTGAGTGGGGTGGGCAATCTACTGTTTCTGAAGGAATTCAGAACTGGATCGGGACCATCAACATCCCCGGAACCGAACTCGCGCAAGCGCTGAAAAACCACCTGGACGCATACAAAGGTGACATCGTCGAAACAAAAGAGGGGGTTATGGTTATGAAGGTGGAGAAAACCGACCAGGGTTTTACGGTCCACGCCGAGGATGGGGGTAAATACGACACAAAGACCGTGCTCATTGCGACGGGTTCTTCGCGACGCAAATTGACCATTCCTGGAGCCCAAGAATACGAGAATAAGGGCATCACCTACTGCGCATCGTGTGATGGTCCCCTCTTTGCAGAAAAAGACGTCGTGGTCATCGGTGGAGGCAACGCGGGCTTCGAGACCGCAGCCCAGCTTCTTGCCTACACGAACCACGTCACCCTGCTTCAACGCGGCAAGGAGTACCGCGCAGACGAAGTGACCGTTTCCAAAGTACTCGCAAATCCGAAAATGACCGGTATCACGAATACCGAACTCGTCCGCATTGAAGGCGACAAGTTCGTGACAAAAATGGTCTACAAAGACTTAAACGACGGACAAGAGAAGACCATTACCTGTGACGGGATCTTCGTTGAGGTCGGGAATATTCCGTCGACGGGATTCGCAAAAGACCTCATCACACTCAATCAATTCGGAGCGATCGTGATCGATCCACGCACACAGGCAACCTCAGTACCCGGAGTGTGGGCCGCGGGAGATTGCACAGATATCCTTTACCACCAGAATAACATCGCGGCTGGCGATGCCGTGCGTGCGCTTGAGGACATCTACATGTACATCCATACGCGGTAATCCTCTTTTTTGCGGAAAAGAAAAACCCCTACACATGTGTGTGGGGGTTTTTGTTTCTTATGGCAGCAACTCGTCGGTCACTTCCATGTTAAACGGCGCCTTGGTGATCAAGTTGTAGATCTCCGTATAAAGTGCCGGGTTTGTTTCTTTGGTTCTTTGGATGACAAGGTCTTTTGCGACGGTGCTTGTCGGAAGGGCTCCGACGAGGTCACTTTCACGGAAATCGGCGGCGGCCTTTTCGCTGCCGTCCGATCTTGCTCTTGCAAAAATGTTTGGTGTCACCCCAACACCCTGAACGGGAGTCGGCGCACTGGTCGGACCGACCAAATATTGTGCGTAGGTGTACTTCACTGCAGTTCGCTCGTCAGAAAGGGGCATGACGATCTGGATCGAACCTTTACCAAAGGTCTTGGTGCCCACCACAACACCGAGGTTGTAATATTGGACGGCCTTTGCAACGATCTCTGATGCGGAAGCTGAGCCTTCGTTCACCAACACGACGAGCGGCTTCCCCCTGAGCATGTCTTTGGGGTCGATCGTACTCTCGTGCGCTTTTAGTCCGTCACGTGTTTCAATGGAGATCAGCGCTTTGCCGCGAAGTGACTCCGTTGCAAAAAGGTCGACAGCACACTGAGCACCGTCGAGAAATCCGCCCGGATTATCACGAAGGTCCAAAACGAAACCCCGTATATTCGGTTCGCGCTTGAGGGCTTTTTTGTATTCGGAATGAATATGCAGACACGTTTCGAGCATCTTCGTTTCGACAACACGCTTGCCCTCGAATGACTTGATCTTCGCCACGAACCATTTGCTGGGCAAGAGTGTTGTCTTGTAAAACTCGGTCTTTATCTCATCGCGAGCAATGGTAAGCACGAACGGTTGCGGTACCCCGTCGCGAATGACCAGAAGTTTGACGGTTGTTCCCCGTGGACCCTTGATGTCCTCCAACGCGGCGCGTACGTTTTTGTAACTCGTCACGAAACGATCGTTGATCTTCGTGACGATGTCGCCGCTTTTGAGTCCCGCCTTGTCCGCAGGTGCGCCGGGACGCGGTACAAGAACCTTGAGTGTACGCATGGCGCCCACTCGCGGTTGTTTTTCAAGCGTCGTGCCAATACCGAAGAATTGTCCGGTGCTTTCTTCCTGAGACTCCTTGAGGTCCTCCTCGTTCAAATATTCCGAATGAGGATCTCCGAGTGCAGCAACCATGCCGCGAAGCACCGCATCGTAAAACTCGACCCTGGTCGGCTTGTTGAGAGCGCAGCGACTTAAGAGCGCATACGTTTCAAAGACGCGGCGCAAATACCGTGCATCAACAGAAGCATCATCGGCAATCGGCGGTTGATCCAGAACGACTTCCACCTGAGCACACGTCAGGGTGTCCACTTCGTCAAAAATATTTTTGGAGCCGGATGTACTCGCCGCAACGGCGGGAGCGCTCAAAAAAAGACACGTGAAGAATGCAAGCAATATACGAGTGACCATGATAGTCCTCCCTGTCAAAAAACAACTCCAACGACTCTGTATTCAAAATATACGACGAATGACATCTGAACATATGTACATGTATTCAAAAGAATGTCTTGATGAAGATCTCCCGAAGAAACAAAGACCACGAAGCATGAAAAAACCGCCTGCTGGGGAGCAGACGGTTGGAACTACGGATTACTGCGCTTCGAGTTGCTTGCGCTTTTCTTCTTCGGCGAGAAGTTTCGGCAGCATATGCGCTTTGTATGCTTCGAGCATCGTCACACCCGCCTTGTAGAGCTCGGGGTTCGCGTCCTTGATCGGGCGGTGAACAGGCGGGTTCGCCATCGGACCACCGGTATTCACATGCTCGCTCTGATCACACTCCGTCGGACGAGTGGGATTCTTTATGCCAGGATATTCAAAGAGGATATCCGGTTCGACGCCAATGCACTGCACCGGGATCCAGTCAGTCGTGCTCCCGATAAGATACTCGGAGGAGGTGAGCTTCACGGCGGCACCGGCAAGAAAGTCCGGGGGATATACCGTTTGCACAATACCCTTCCCGTAGGTGCGCGATGTGCCGGCAATTACTGCGCGGCCGAAATGCTTCATCGCTCCGGAGAATAGTTCCGACGCGGAGGCACTGCCGCCATTCACCACCACAAGGATCGGGAGGCCGTTCGTGATATCGACCGGTTGAGCAAAAGGTCCGCGGCGCGGGGTGTATACCTCGATGCCGTCGTTACTCTTCAGAAGAATGATGCTTTCTTGCTCACCAAGAAAGAGTTCGGTATTACCATATGCCTCATCCAACTGGCCACCGGGATTGTTCTCAAGGCGTATGATAAGCCCCGAGAGCTTGCCGCCGGCACGTTTTGCAAGCTCAAGATATTTGTCACGGAAGGCGTCCCGGTTCCTCATAAGGAACTGTTTGTTTTCGATAAGGGCGTACGTTTTCTCCCCATCTTGGATCAGGTCTCCTTTGATCTGCACAGACTTAATCACCTCGCGTTTGATCGTGAAGTTCATCGGCTTGTCGACACCCTTCCTGACGACCCTAATGCTCACGGTCGTATCAGGAGTACCGCGCAAAAGCTTCACCGCATCAGCAGAACTCTTGAGCGAACTGGTGGGGATGCTTACGTTTCCTGACCCCACGATGTGCGAGATGACATCACCAGCGAGAAGGCCTACTCGCGCGGAGGGAGTATCCTCGAGGACGTTCACAACGATCACCGGCGAGGTTGGGCTGTTTTTCCGTATTGCCATCCCCACACCCCCGAATGCACCCTGGGCGCCTTCTTCGAAAAGCTTGAACTCTTCTTTGCTCATGTATTCCGAATGCGGATCGAACGCAGTACCCACACCATGTTTGACCCTGTCCACACATTCGGCGAACGTCGGCTGAGGATAGACCATCTTGCAGGAAAAAACGACGAGTGACAGTATGTCCTGTAAGCTTTGTTTCATCTCGAGCGAACGCTCACCCGAAACGCCACCAAACATTTGAAGTGTGGGGTTTGCACCGCCCATGACCACACGCGGGAGGAAGACCAGGCCAACACAAAGCAACAGCATCGGCAGTACAGAAAAACTCTTATGCTTGCGCATGATAGTTCCTTTCAAAGAAACTAGATATTTTGCTCCACTCTTAAAGCTATATGATTCACTCAATATTGCAAGAAAGCGGTCAGGGTCAAAAAGGGGGCACCCGCTTGTTCCTTTTTCAAAGTTTTGCTAGTATTTCTCCATCGCAAGATACAGGTATTATGGGCGATTAGCTCAGTTGGCTAGAGCGACCGCTTGACGTGCGGTAGGTCAGAGGTTCGACTCCTCTATCGCCCACCATATAAAAACACCCCCGAACGGGGTGTTTTTATATGGTGGGCGAAGAAAGCCAACACCACAAAGAGTACTTCAAATCTCTAATCGCTTTGCTCAAGAGATTTTGGTCGCTGCTTGGCTTTCGGTAGAGGAGTCGAAGACCTTGGTGATGTTTTCGAGCGACCTTTGGTCGGGAGAAAACCACCAAGGTGTACCGTCCCCGTAACCTTCTCTGCCCAAAGCGGCAGAACCAGGGAAGGTTGCCCGATAACGAGCCGGCCGCCGCCGGACCCCATACACCACTCGCCTTCTCCGCAAAGCCTGCGAAGCCGATCTCGGGTAGGGGGAAGACTCCTCTATTCCCCTGAGACAAAAGACGACAAGCCAATACTCCTCGATTTTTCTTCCAAAAGGAGAGCAAGATCCTCGGAACGGGAACGGACATAATCAGCATATTTTGCCGCAAGGTCATCTCGACCGACCATTTTGCGATAAGGAGTCTGAATGAGCGCCGCCGCGATCTCATAGACCATGCGGACCGCTTCGGGTGGTAGTGGACTCAGCGCCTCATAAGAGTCGTGGAGTGCTTCTGCGTGCGTTTTTCCCACCAAAGCGGAGACATCGGCGCTCGTCCTACACAACGCGAAATAGCGATCATGAACCCGCCAGGCATCCTTGGGGGGCATAACGTCAATGAACGAGACCCCTTCATCAAATAAGAAGATATTCTCGGGATTTGTATCAATAACCACAGAGAGCGTTTTTATGGGATTTTGGAAATATGCTTCCGCGGAGAGCACTCGTTCCATAAGTTCCGCCGCACGATCAACATCAGCGCGCGAAAGGTGGGGCTCTGCGGTGTACGCCCAATCTCGAGTACCAATAACCTCTTCTCTTACGTGCAGAGCTTCTTTGTCAAAAAATTCCTTTAGTCCCTGTTTGCGCGCTTCGGTAAGCATTTCGAGGCGCGCATAAAGTGCCCCCACATACTCACCTAGTTTTCCACCCGGAAGAATACCTTCTTCAAGCGCCCGCATCAGATTGCGCTCGTTATCGATCTTTCGCATAACAATATACCAATCCTCCCCTTCTTTGTGATCAACGTGGACAAACTGATCCCCCTCGCGACGGACACCTCGAAGCTCAAGGTAAACGTTCGGAGCCATGATATTGTTCCAGAAAAAATCTTCAGCAATGTATTTGCGGCGCACGCTCCGATCTGCGAGGTCGGCAAAATCGGCAGTACGATGCTTGTACGCTTTGTGGACCTCATCTCCACGTATAAAAAGCTTTGAGAGTACGGTTTCGATCACCCCATCGTGATCCCCGACGAGCCCCGGGAGAAGAAGTCCCTCAAAAGCATTCACGATATTCATCGGCCCATTATAGCCATTCCGACTCAAAAAGAAACCCGCATAGAGCATGCGGGTTGGCCAAAGTAAGGCTTAAAAGAAACCAAAATCGGGACGGCAATGATCAAAGAGCGCAATGGCGGTCACGTCACGGAAACGCCCCGAGACCGTCGCTCGCCCGAGGTCGTCAAAAGAAACGGAAAGCAAAATGGGTTCGCCGTGCTGAAGGGCTGTCTCGGCAGACGCGACAATGCCGAACAGGTCATAGACTACGTTCTGCAATACTTCGTAATGGGAGACCATGATTGCATGTTGCGGAGACTTGGACAACCAAACGGAACGAATATATCCCGCCAGGAAAGTGTACCAGCGATCACGGACCTCTTCGCGTGTTTCGAAGATGGTTGCATCTCCAAAAACAGGTTCGGTCTCGTAGTCGACGTAACCTTTCCCATTGAAAGCTTCAAGTGCTGCCCGCGCACGAGCGCCATCACGCCATTCCATTGCACCCAAATTCTTGCAAACCACAACAGGAATATGTCCAACGACGCGAGTCACGACATCTGCTGTGCCCTGCGCACGCGGCGCAGGAGAAGAAACGATCTCAAGCGTCGAGCGATCGATCTTATGTTCGATCATCCATGGTTTAACGAAAGCATGCGCCACTTGTTGAATGTGCGCCCCTCCTTCTTCGGTCAGATCCGGAAAAACTCCGGTGTAACGGGTCTTGCCATGACGCAGGCAGAGAATATGAGAAACGAACGGTTGATCCACGGCGACCTCCTTCGCGGTTTAGGTTGAGGGTGAAATTCAAAAACTCTAATTGCGATAATAATACAAAATACTATTCTGTCAATCAACACAACGACAGTCAAAACGGGTGCACCCTGGAGGATTCGAACCTCCGACCCCTGCAATGTGAATGCAATGCTCTAACCAACTGAGCTAAGGGTGC
>Ga0076002_118_pt1 | contig 12784 bp, 8 predicted proteins | sample RifGroA2_FD_68048 | JGI IMG/M metagenome (GOLD analysis project Ga0076002, IMG submission 68048) | Parcubacteria (Giovannonibacteria) bacterium GW2011_GWA2_53_7
CTCCACCCCCATCGCCACGTGGACGTAGTGGTGGATGGAACACTCCCACACCTGCTCCGCGTCCTCTCCGAGGGCGTCGGTGGGATCGGCGTAGAGGCCGTTCCCGAGTCGCAGGCGCCCGGCGCCGTCCATCGTCACGACGGACTCTTCGACGGGTCCCGTGTTCTTCAGATCGAACACAGCGAGGATCCCGACGAGGAGGGGGAGAATACCGACGAGGGCGACGGCAGGCTTCAGCTTGAGCACCCGCCAGAACAGCATGGCGCCCTTGACCTCGCCCTTGACCCGCTGGTTCGCCTCGAGGAACATCTTCTGAACTCGGTGCGAGTAGAGCTCCGAGCCCACGATGGCCGTGGCGAAGATGATGACGACGAACCGTGCCACAACCATCATGTTGTGGAGGTGCTTGACCGCTTCCTCGACAAACGTCCCGAAGGACAGGAGGAAGCCGGCGAAGACGAACGAACCGACCAGGTAGCCGGCGGTGCTGACCGCCCAACCCGGGTTGTAGTCCAGGATGCTCGACGAGGCGAGCTTCTCCCGGTCGAACCCGAGCTTGTCCCCGACGAAGTCGAGGATGCTCCCGAAGGCGTCCTGGAGGCTCTTGCCGAGGCCGATGATCGACCCGGCATAGATGAGCCATCCCACGAAGTAGGACGCCATGCCGATGGAGGTGAAGAGCAGGATGAGGCGGAGCCAGAAGGGGGCCCACTGCTCGGGGAGGATGTTGGCCAGGAGGTAGACCGGAATGGAGGCCAAAGCCACCTTCCAGGACCACCGGCCGTGCTTGAGCGACCTCTGGAGGACCTTCTCCTCCTTCGCCCACTTGCCGGCCAAGGTGATCCCCTGGCTCGCGAGCGAGCGCAGGGCCTTGTAGTCGCCGTGGAGGGCGTTCAGGACGTTCTCGACCCTCTGGGCGAGGACCTTGTCGGCCGACGCGTGGTCCCCGGCGATGAGGATCCAGACCCGCGCCTCACCGGTGGTGGTGGAAGCCGCGAGGGCTTCGATCACCGCCTTGTCGGCGCAGTGGGTCTTGATCTGCTGGACCTGGTCCTCCCGGATGGTATTGCGACCCTTCGCCTCGTCCTCGGCGAGGACCTCGGCGATCTTCTCCCCGGCGCGCTTGCGCACGTCGGAGGAGACCTGGGACCAGGCACTGCCCTTGGCCTTGCGACCGAGGGTTCCGCCCTGGAACCCGTTGACCAGGTCCATGAAGGAGAGAGGGTGGAAGGAGATGAGGGGGTGCTTCAGGGCCTCGTCGAAGTCGAGCTCGAAGGCGCCGATCTGGCCCTCGTCGAACTTGATCTCCGTGACCTTGATCTCCCCGGAAGCGGCCTTCGGGGGGGAGATGGAGACGACCTTGGTCCCACCCTGGGCGTTCCGGGCGGCGACGGCCATCGGGTCGTGCTCGCCCGTGTAGGCCATGATGGCCGTGGGGTTGAGCACGAGGCAGTAGACCTTGCCCGAGGACGGGCGGAGGTTGGCCTCTTCTTCGCCGATGACGACCCCGAACGTTGCCTGGAACCCATTGAAGTCGCCCAAATCGGCGTACTTCTTGAGCTCCTCGTAGTAGCGGGAGAGCCCGCGCTCGAGGACGTTCACGAGGAAGCCCCGCGAGGTGCGGGCGAAGGTCCCGAGGGCCCCGCCGTTCTTCTCGAGGATGGGGAGGAGCGTCTCGATGCCACCCGCCACGAACTCGGCGGGCTTCTCGACGGTCTTGATGAGCTCGTAGAGCCCGCGAGCCAACGCCTCGTTGGTCCTGGCCAGGTTGGCCAAGGCTCTCATGGTGAAGTCGGCCGCAGCCGGACCACCGGTCCTGGCCACGGTCTGGGTGAGGAGATTCTCAAGTCCCTTGGCCGCGAACTCCTTCGCGGCGTCAAACGTCAAAGTGGCCATAGTGGGCCTCCTGTGCAATTGCCAAGGGTTTCAGCCTCGGCGTGGATGATTCGGGAATTTCACCCGAAGATAATAAGCCAGGATTAGAACCTGGCGACCATTTGTGAAACAACACTTACGCGTTTCCCGAAAACCGAAGCTCTCGGGCCTCTTGTCCGTTAGAAAACGGGCAAAATCTTCCCCACACGCGCATATGAAGAAGGGGATTTTATATCAAAAAAAGACAAAAATGTCAAGACTTTTGCCTTTATTTAGCGAAGTTTAGTTGATTTCTTTGAGAGAAAGACCTGGGTTCGAAAGCTTCTCCCGCCAAAGTCCCAAATCGATCTGCTGATCAATCAATTTTATAATCGTCATCCGATCAGCGTTTCCCCCAATAAGCGTCGCCCCGATTAAGCGATTTTTTGAAAGGAAAAGTTGAACCACATACCCAGAACTTCGCTCTCCTCGCACAACAACCTCGTCAGAAGATTCTCGTCTCGTGTCCCCCACAAAAATAATCTCAAGCCCAAAGACATTCGTCGCGTAACTCGTCACGAGACGATACTCCGTACGCTCCCCCGCCATGGTTTTTCCAACCGCGCGCCCTTGCATGAGCGCGTTCGTCCAGTTCCCACCCATCATGGGTTTCCCCGTCACCGCATCTTCAAACTCCACGATATCTCCCGCGGAATAAACGTCCGGAGCGTTCGTTTCCAAAAAAGCATTTGTCATCACCCCCGAGCCGATGTCAATACCAGCATCCGTAATCCAAGAAAGATCACGCTCAAGTCCAACGCCCACCCCAAGAATGGACGCCCGAACTTCTCCCCGCGTCGTTTGAATCTCCGCCAATTCCTGTTCACCCAAAACACCCTTAAGCGTCGTCTCTGAAAGAACGATGACGCCATTTTTTTCTATCGTCTCCGTAATGAGTCGCCCACTTTCCTCATCAAGCACGCGCGACCAAAACCAAGGTCCTCGGAAAAAACAGGTCGTGGAGAGGCCGAAGTGCTTGAAAATGTTGAGATACTCACACGCAATAAATCCCCCACCGTAAACAACAGCACGCGCCTCCTTGTTCCCCGCAACTTCGGCGAGAAGTTGAAGGAGATGGTCTGCGTCATCAAGGGTTTGCAGATAAGAAACTCCGCGCGGGTTTTCCTCCACGCCCCGAGGTTCCCCACCGGTCGTTATAAGAAGTTTGTCGTAAGGAATTTCACGTCCTGCCTTCAATAACACAACGTGTTTGTTCTTCGTGTCGATTTCCTTTACGCGTTCCCCTCGTAAATATTCGATCTGTTTTTCCGCGTACCACGTCTCTTTTTTTAAGAAACATTTCTCCCGAGGAATTTTTGATTTGATGTAGTGAGGCAACAGCACGCGCGAATAGAGTGTGTGTTCTTCTTCTCCAATCAAAACAATTTCTCCCGTCTCGTCTCGCTTGCGAATCTCTTCCGCGGCGGTTGTCCCCTCGATCCCAGCTCCAATGATGACGTAACGCGTCATAAGTTAAGCCTCGGGGAAAACCTGCTCACCGGCCTCCTCGTCGTTTAATTGAAACGTCTCAGGAGCGATGGTGACGCAAGAGGCGGCTCCGATACAAAGATCCGGATCGACTTTGACTTTGATTTTCATAAACCTACAAAACTACGAATCAATACAAATTTACAAATAGAACTCTCGAAATCATAAAAGATGCGTGCCAAGCCGTCAATCAATCCGCGCCGAAATATTTCTCACGATAGAAGCGGATCAGTTCTTCAATCGCGGGGAGAACGTCCTTGTTTCCAACGCCCGCTTTTGTTTTACGTTGAACCTCTTCAAGCGTGCGAGCTCCTTCAAGCACCGCTTCCTCGATGTCCTTGTCCGTAACCTTGCTTACGGGATCAATGATACGAGCTGATTCGATGACGATTTTTTCAACGTGATTGCTTCTGCGATAATAATCATTGATGGCGTCACGAAGGGCCTTGTCACACAACACGCTACAATGAAATTTGCGCGCAGGAAGCCCGCCAAGTCGTGCCATGATGTCTTGCGGTTTGATTTTGCGCGCGTCATGAAGACTCATCCCACCCTTCTCCGTCACCATAACGGAAGTCATGGACGTCGAAGCAATCGCCGATCCGCATCCAAACGTCTTCCACTTAAAATCCATGATGCGCTCCGTCACCGGATCCACCCTCATCCACACGCGCAGTTCATCTCCACAAGCCGGAGACCCCACTTTTCCAATCGCATTAAAGGCCCCCTCGTCTGGATCTTCATCAAGAAAATTTTGCGGATGAAAAAAATGTCCCTTCACGGTGTCCGTGTAGAACCAGGATTGCTTCTTGTCGTGCGACACGACGTCTCCTTTTGTCCCCGTCGTTGTTTTTGCTTTGTAATCCATATTCAGTTTTTCCAATACTTTTCATCAACACGCACCGGAGAAATAGCACGGAGTTTTTCAACAAGCGAAGGGAGAACATCCATCACGCGATCAATATCTTCATACGTGGTTGACCGCCCCAAAGAAAAGCGCATAGAGCCATGTGCCACCTCGAAGGGAACCCCAAGCGCAAGAATGACGTGAGATGGATCAAGCGACGCGCTTGTGCAAGCCGACCCCGTCGAAGCGTAAATCCCCTCCGCGTCGAGATAAAGAAGCAAAGCTTCCCCTTCAAGATCCATAAAGGAAATGTTTACGTTGTTGGGAAGACGCTTCGTTGGATGTCCGTTGAGTCGTGTTTTTGGAATAGTCTTAAGTACGCGAGAGATCAGCTCGTCTCGAAGTTGCGTTTGACGTTCGTTTTCTTTTTTCATTTCTTCTTGAGCGATTTCCAAGGCACGAGCAAACCCAACGATGCCAGCCACGTTTTCCGTTCCCACGCGTTGACCAGACTCTTGAGCCCCACCAAACTGAAGTGGTTGAAGTTTGATCCCGCGCTTGCGATACAAAACCCCAACGCCCTTGGGCCCATAAATCTTCGGGCCGTTCAGCGTCATCATGTCGACATGAAGACTCTCGATCTGAAGAGGGAGCGCGCCCGCCGCCTGACAAGCGTCCGTATGAAAGATCGGCGTCGATTTTCTCCCGCCTGTGGCGGGATCCCGCAGTAGGCGGGACATTTTCCATTTTCTAAGAAGAGAACCGATCTCCTCAATGGGTTGCACGGTACCAATTTCATTGTTTGCCATCATAACGGAAACAAGAATCGTGTCTTCCCGCACGGCAGAGAGAACCGCTTCGGGATCCACGAGTCCGTCCGCGTCAACCGGAACGTAGGTGGCCTCAAACCCCTCTTTCTTCTCCAGATGACGTATCGTTTCAAGAACGGCCGGATGTTCAAAAACCGTTGTGACCAAATGTTTCCCCTGCGAAGCGTTGGCACGAGCGTACCCTAAAATAGCCAGGTTATCCGACTCGGTCCCACCGGAAGTAAAAATGATTTCATCGGATCGACATCCAAGAATGTTCGCAACGACCTCTCGAGCTTCTAAAATCGCATCTCCCGCTTCCTTGCCCTTCGTGTGAAAACTCGACGGGTTTCCATAAACGTTCCCAAGGTATGGCAACATCACCTCAAGAACCCGAGGGTCAAGAGGTGTTGTCGCCGCATGATCAAGATAAATTTCCCGCATAGATTGAGCCCGCGGAGTATAGCCTGCTCCAACACATTGTCAAAGCTCGCTCCTAGTAAATGCTTGTTCCAAGAAATTGAGAAGCGAGGCGCCCGACCACAAGCCCAAGAACGATCGCCACCCCTCCCACAAGAAGCATTTCACCCCCGCTCTTGTACCAAACCCGTTTCGTAAACTGAGTTTGCCACATTCCAACGATAAAGAGGGTTAGAAGTGTAAAGAGAACTGAAAGCGTTGCCGCTGGCATGATGGGAAGAAAGACGTAGGGCGCCAATGGAACAACCCCCGCCAATAAATAGGAGCCCCCCATGAAAGCCCCTGCCACAATCGGTCGGTGCCATCCATTCTCTTCTACTCCTTGGATGCGATCCGCGTCGTGTCTCACTTTGTCGGAAAGATAGCTCCCCGCTGCCATAGAAGTCGCCTCAACAAAAATAATGACAAGGCCGGCAAGAAGAATAATTTCACGGTTTCCAGATCCGATCGCCATTCCCGTTACGGTTCCGACCGTCGAAACGAGACTGTCTTCAAGTCCAAAGGTGACTTCTTGAAGATACCGCTCTGTAAGGCTTGGTTTCATGTGGAAAAATTGTACCACAGGCACGGGTCTCCCGATATGAAACCTTCACCTTTTCGAAGATCTTTGTTACTATCGCTCGCACAAGGCCACGTGGCGAAGTGGGAACGCAGGGGTCTGCAAAACCTCGATGAGTCGGTTCGATTCCGACCGTGGCCTCCAGAAACCAAGATCCAAGTTTGAAACAAAAGACCAGCTTTTTGATGGGGACTGGCTAAAATAAAAATGGACGATGTTGTTAAAATTTTGTATATTTGTTCTTAATCTTGAATACAATCCAATGCTGAAATCAATTAAGTACAGCGTACTCCCCTTCACTGTTTTTCTCACCGGAGCGTGCGTTTTGATTGTGGAGATCGTCGCAACTCGCGTACTTTCTCCATTCTATGGAAACACGATTTTCACAGTATCTAGCGTCATCAGTGTTGTCCTCGCGGCTCTAAGCGTTGGATACTATGTGGGCGGTCAGTTTGCTGATCGCCATCCATCTTTGCGTTGGTTCTTCGGCATCATTCTTTTGAGTGGCCTCGTTTTGCTCTTGTTTCATTTTATTGGCGCCCTCGTTTTACCAATTTTGGGTTATGCGCTATCAATTTCAGTTGGACCGTTGGTTTCTTCTCTGCTTCTGTTTTTTCTTCCCGCCTTTTTACTCGGTACGTTGTCTCCATATGCGGTTAAGCTCCAAAGTGTAAATTTTCCGGAGCAAGGCATTGGAAGTGTTGCGGGAAAAATTTTCTTTTGGTCTACGCTCGGAAGTATCATTGGAAGTCTCTTGGCTGGCTTTATACTCATTCCATATTTCGGAGTAAATCAAATTATCATTGCGAATGGAGTTGTATTATTTTTTCTTGGCTTAATACCACTCTTGATACTGGGTGAGAAAAAATATCTAAATAAATCCTTGTTAGCGTTAATCGTTCTCGTTGGTGTCTCGTTGTCCGTTTCTCAAACAACAAGAGGAGATGTTCTATACAGCAAAGACGGAATATACGAAAAAATCACTATTTACGACGGCCAGTTTGCCGGACGGCCAGCAAGGTTTTTCCAACAAGACCGTAGCGGGTCGGGTGCTATGTTTTTGGATTCTGATAACCCAAAAGATTTAGCATACGATTACACGAAATATTATTCGCTCTACAAAGTATTTAATCCAGAAATAAAAAACGCCCTTGTGATAGGCGGTGGCGCGTATTCAATTCCCAAAGCACTCCTCGCGGACTTGCCGAACGCGACCATTGATGTTTCAGAGATAGAACCGTCTTTATACAACCTTGCTAAAAAGTATTTTGGTGTAGACGATAATCCACGACTACACAATTACACAGATGATGGCCGTCGCTTCCTTCACGATTCAGATAAAAATTACGATTTAATATTCAGCGATGTCTACTACTCACTTTTTTCAATACCGGCTCACTTTACGACTGAAGAATTTTTTAAAATCGCAAAAGATAAATTGAATAAAAACGGCGTTTTCGTTGCGAACATGATTGGGGATTTATCACGTCAGCAACCCTCACTAATCATGTCAGAAATCAAAACTTTTCAAGTCGTTTTCCCAAACAGTTATTTTTTTGCAGTTGAATCACCAAAAAGAACTCAATCGCAAAATATCATTTTTGTCGGGCATAACAGCGACAAACGCATTGACTTGAATGCGCCAAAAATCATTACGGATTCTGATCCTGTTATTCGTTCTCTACGAGATAAAGTTATAGACACGGATAGATTTGATTTATCGCCGTATCCAATAATGACGGACAATTATTCGCCAGTGGAAAATTTAACTGGTCAAGTATTGCAAAGAATTTTCAATCAGAACCATTTTTTTAATGGGCAGGAAATGCTCGCCGTTATTGACCAACAACTACGCTACGGCCCACGTTATCCAACCGCGACCGGACACAAGCAAGTGCAGGATTTTCTTATTGCAGAAATGAAAGAACTTACGCAAGAGGTAAAAACTCAAACATGGCAACATACCGAATCAACCGGAAAATCGTATGAATTAACGAACATTATCGCGCGACTTTATCCGACACAGACAAAACGAATCATACTCGCAACACACTACGACAGCCAGAAAATTTCTTTCAAAAATTCCTCCAATCAGGACCAGCCGTCACCGGGGGCTAATAATTCTGCTTCAGGTGTTGCTGTGTTGGTCGAGTTAGCACGCCTTTTTGGAAATTCCCCTGTCGTGCCTAGCGTTGGCGTTGATATTGTTTTTTTTGATGGTGAGGAGGGAGAGGAAAGTCAGGGCGGAGATTTTACGAAATGGAAACCGCTCGGCTCCACTTATTTTGTCCAGCACTTAGAGGAAGTTTATGGAAATAACAAACCCGTGTCCGGTGTCGTGTTGGATATGATTTGTGATAAGGATTTGAAAATTTCCAAAGAGGCCTCGTCCGTAAAAAACGCCCCGATTCAAACAGAAGCGTTTTGGAATATTGCGAGAAAAATCAACAGCAAAGTATTTCAAAATGAAGTTCGACGAGAAATTCGAGACGACCATACTTCACTCAACCAAGCTGGCATACCGAGCTTCCTCGTGATTGATTACGACTACCCACGGTATGCAACCACAAACGACACAATAGATAAATGCAGTGCTAAAAGTTTACAAACCGTTGCTGAGGCCGTCTGGAATTACGCTTATTACGGAACGCAATAGAAAGTAGCCGGCCCTCGCCAACCCCCCCAATCATAATGAGCGGGGGGTTGTTGTTTTTAGAAGATTTCCAACCTGACTTGTCGAATCCCGAATTGACGCGCTTCTTGTTTTTCCTCCATCCAGATATCAATGCGTTTGTCATAACGAGCATTCATACGGTCCTCGACCACGAAAACCTCGTCCCCATAAAAGTCAGGAATACGAACTCGCGTTCCGATCTTTAAGAAGTTTGTGGCAATGACCCCACGACGGACCGTCGTTCCGGAAGCGGTAATAAATGGGGTGTCATCCGTTTCGTCGGGGTCAGACGTGTAAGCCGTCGCCGGGACAACCACCGTGCGGATCGGTTCGCGTTCTCCGGCCACGGGAAGGTTTCCGTACGCGCGCATCGTGTTTACAAAAACCTCGGCCCCCACGGTGCCATAAGGATGGAGTGCTGGTGACTGCGCGTTCACCATGCTCGGGTGACTTGTCACAATAAGCAACCAAAGAGAAAAGGAAATAACCAACCCTTCACGAACGCGTGTTTTAAGCACGGACGTAAGCAACCGGCTGTGGACAAGAAGTTGTAGGAGCATCCATGATGTTTGCATACATCGTTATTCCTCAAATAGCGATGTATGCCCACCATTTTTCCCCCTGAAAACCCCTGAAAAACAAAGCTACCCGTGTTTCAAGTAGCCCGAAGAAGATACCATAAAAATGGGTTTTTGTCAACATTGACAGGGTCTTTATTAGCTAAAATAAGCCTTGTGAGAAGCCGTGCTTGGTGGTAGCCTTAGAGCAATCTTATGGCAAAACGTTACTACCAAAAAAGCGGGGAATGGAAAGGCGGTCGAAGGCGCTCCGGAACCACTTCCAAACAGATTCATGCGTTCCTCCACGGCTTACGTCGGGGCTCCATTGTAAAAAACATGCTCACCCTCGGGCTCTTGGCTGGCGTCTTCGGGCTTTTTGTCCTGGCTGTTCTCTTCGCTATCTACAGCCGAGACCTTCCGGACCCAAATCAACTCACGAGTCGTAACGTCATTCAGTCAACGAAGATCTACGACAAAACGGGAGAACACCTCCTCTACGAAATCCACGGCGGGGAAAAGCGCACACTCAAAAAGCTTCAAGAGGGCTTCTGTCTTGACGACAAGAGTCTCGCTTTCGACGAAGACGGCATCCCGCTTTATGCCGTGGAGGCCATCATTGCCACGGAAGACCATAAATTCTGCACACACGGCGGGTTCAGCTTTACCGGGCTTGCGCGTGCGGTTCTGTTCGGTGGTTCCCGCGGGGGTGGCTCAACGCTTACCCAACAACTCGTCCCTTATGGTTCTACCAACTACGGTATCGAGTCGGCCGCTCGTGCCTATTTCGGAAAGACCGTGAAAGACCTCACGCTTGCCGAGTCCGCGACACTTGCAGGACTTCCAAAAGCTCCAACGACCTATCTCAACAACCCCGAAAAACTAAAAGATCGTCGTGACTTTATTTTGAGCGAGATGCGTGGCCAGGAGTTTATCACGAAAGCGGAATACGAGACCGCCCTTTCGGAAGAAACCCCCATCACCTTCCGTGTAAACGACATCGTTGCCCCACACTTCGTTTTCTACGTCAAAGAACAGCTTGAAGAGACTTACGGACAACGTGCGGTTGAACAAGGGGGGCTAAAGGTAACAACCACCATCGACTACGACTTCCAGCTCTTCGCGGAAGAAGCAGTCCGTGTTGGCGTCGAAGCCAATGGAGAACGTCTCGGTTTTGAAAACGCAGCCCTTGTTGCGATTGATCCTAAAAGCGGGCACATCCTTTCTATGGTCGGCTCCAAGGATTATTTTGACGAAGAGATCGATGGAGCCGTAAACGTCACAACGCGCCCACGACAACCCGGCTCCAGTTTTAAGCCTATTGTTTACACTGCGGCTTTCGCAAAAGGCTACACGCCTAACACAATTCTCTGGGACGTTAATACGGTTTTTAAAACGGACATGGGTGACTATGCCCCTAAAAATTACGGAGAAAGAGAGTTCGGGCCCGTCACCATTCGCCAAGCGCTCCAAGGGTCTCTCAACATCCCGGCAGTGAAAACAACCTACCTTGTGGGACTCGAGGAAGCCTTTAATTTTGCCAAGCGTTTTGGATACTCAACATTCTCCGATCTTTCCAACTATGGGCTCTCCCTTGTCCTTGGAGGAGCGGAAGTAAAGCTCCTGGAACACACAAACGCCTACGCGGTGTTTGCAAACGGTGGCCGTCAGTTCCCTATTACCTCCATCCTTCGTGTCGAGGATCCTGACGGAAAAGTCCTGCAAGAACAAGAACCCCCCGAAAGCATTGAGATTATTTCTCAAGACCTTGCCAATCTCACTACGCATGTTCTTTCTGACAATGCCTCCCGAAGTTTTATTTTCGGAGCCTCGTCTTATCTTCAGTTGGGTGATCGCCCGGTCGCTGCCAAAACCGGAACAACCAACGACTCCAAGGACGCGTGGATTATGGGCTACACCCCCTCGCTTGCTGTTGGTGTCTGGGCCGGCAACAACAACAGTTCCGCCATGAAAGACAATAGTGGAGGCGAAAGCGCGGCCGGCCCTATTTGGAACGCCTTCATGAGAAAGGCCCTCGAGGGGACCCCCGTGGAGTCCTTTCCTGTTCCAGAGATCCCCCTAACGGGAAAAGGAATTCTTGATGGACACGCCCCCACTCAAACCGTCACGATTGATCGCGCGAGCGGAGGTCTTGCCACAGAGTTCACGCCCGATAGTTATAAAGAAACCGTAACATGCATGGGCATCCATTCCGTTCTGCACTACGTCGACCCAAATGACCCCTTGGGTGAGGCCCCAAAAAACCCAGAAAAAGACCCTCAATATGTTTCTTGGGAAGCTGGTGTTGCGGATTGGGTTACTCGAAAAAATGCCGAGAGCCCAGAAAATCCACCCATCCGCCGTTGTGAAGCCCCAACGGACCCCGACTCTTTACACACAAGAGAAAACCAACCAACGGTTCGGTTTGAAGCGGTCTCGGTCGAGAACGGGCGAAGCGTGATCGCAACGCTTTCTGTGAGCGCCAAACGTCCCCTCTCGCGCGTTGAATACCGGCTCGATGGCAAATACGTCGCAACAAGCAATTCTTACCCATTCTCAATCCGTTTTGAGGCGCATCCTTCGTTTGGAGCCGGTGATCACTCCCTACAAGCAATCGCTTACGACGACATCGACAACAATGCTTCCGCTGAAACATCTGTTTCCCTTGATGAGCCTTCTCGTGTTTCCGCAATCGAACTTCTTGACCCCAAAGACGGACAAGATATTGAAAACACGGGGGCTCCTTACTCCGTTTCTCTGCAAATTCGTAATCCTTCTCGTTTTTCAGCAGTCTCTCTTTTTATGGCACCAAGAGCAACCGGAGAGCGCTCTCTTGTTGGGTCCGTTCTCAACCCCTCTTCTCCCTTCCTAACCCTCCTTTGGACGCTTCCTCCCACGGGAGACTGGATCCTTACGGCCGTTGGAGAAACAAAAGAGGGGCAACTCGAGACGACCCCTGAACTTATTGTGCGTGTTCGAAACCCCTCAACCGAGTCATCAACCGAAGCTGTCTTCAATCCTTTCGGTCTTCTTGATAACTAACAAACAAAAAAAGAGCGAGAACTCTTTTTTTGTTTTCTTTACTGCTTGATCGGCATAACGAGATAGAGATACCCCCCTTTGTCTTTTGGTCGAACCAAGCAAGGGTTTGCTCCGTCATTAACACCAAAAATCACTTCTTCCGTGTCGATCGCCTGAAGCCCGTCTAAGAGATACCGCGAATTCACAGTAATTTTGTTCAACTCCCCACGAACCAACGCCTCCGTGCGTGCCGTGTTTTTTCCTCGAGCGGTATCGTTTGCGCTCACCGTGATCCCATCCGCAGGATCAATAGAAATCGTCACATCAAAAAGACCAGTTCGAGAAAAAAGGCTCGCTGTCTTAACGGCCTTAATAAACTCCTCTCTTTTTATTGTCGCTTCGGTTTTAAATGTGGCCGGAATAATTTGACGATAG
>Ga0076002_121_pt1 | contig 12244 bp, 13 predicted proteins | sample RifGroA2_FD_68048 | JGI IMG/M metagenome (GOLD analysis project Ga0076002, IMG submission 68048) | Parcubacteria (Giovannonibacteria) bacterium GW2011_GWA2_53_7
GGCCGGCTGGGTCTGGGCCAGGACGGGACCCGCGATGAGGGCGACCGCGCCACTCAGGAGGGCGAGGCGCAGGGAACGCAGGTCAAGACTCATGGCGGACTCCAGCAGATTCATTCATTTCGAAAGGCGCAAACCGTTTACACAGGCCCCATTGGACCAAGCAAGCGCCGCCTCCCCGACGAAGTGCCTGAGTTCCGCCTTCAATGGGAAGAAGAAAAGATGTGGGATCTGGAGCGACACAATCCAAAACATGCCGATGTACAGGATCCACAAGACGAGCCCGCGCGAAATACCCCAACTCCCCCCGACCCAGTCGATGAAGCTGGTGAGGCTAAAAATGTTGAAGCCATGTCTCCGAAAGATTTTTTCCTTTATCCAATCGCCCGCAACATCACCGATATGCATTCAAAAATTATAGCATCAGGAAACGCGGCAGTCGTTACAAACGCTGTCGGCGTAGCAGACGTTCAAGACGTGCACTGCTGGGACGGGTGGAACGGGAGAGCCGGTGCGATTAGAGCGAGTTTGTTACTTTGAGAGTGAGTACCTGCCATCTGACAAGCGAGTAAACATCCCATTTTGCAAATTTACCGCAATCGTCGCATCCTTCACATAGCGCTCGCGCTTCACGCGATCGACGATCTCGCTGCGTGTGAGTGGCCCTTCACGCTCCAAAATACCTTTGATAACATCGCGCACGACACCCGGCTCGTATCCCCACTCTTTGAGCGCGTAGAGACCGCGGCCTACCAAGACAAAGCGGCCGTCCTTGATGAGTTCGTTGTGCGTGGTCGCGGGATGCGTTTCGCGGCCGAAGAGACGTTCTATCCCCTTAGCTACTTCAGTGAAGTGCATGGGTGATCCATGGCGCTTGAGTGTGAGATATGCGAAATCGCGCGTATTCTTGATGCGCACGTGCGGACTATCCACCCTCCCCCATTCGCCAAGCGGATTTTTGCCGACGCGCTTGCTGATCTCCAGCCAGTGTGAAAGCACTTCAGCGGACTTGTTTTTTACGCCTTCCTGCTTGAGAAATTTGGCGAACAGTTCAAAAAATTCCTCTTCGGAAACGAGCTTATTGGATTCGAGAGATTCATAGAGCGATGCGAGCGCGCTCTCCACGGCATCGGCAAGCTGATGATCAATGTGCCAGCGCGCGCGATAATCTGCTGACTCTCGGCGATCGTCGAAATGGTGCCCAACGGTGAGAAGAAAAACGAGGTGATTTTTGTCCGCCTCGTTCTTCGACAATTTTTTGAGAAGCGTGTCCTGCGCGATCACCCCGCCGAGATCGCCGAGCGTTTTCCTCAGATCTTCAAGCGTCTCTGCATGCACCTCGTACGCGCGAGATTCGCGGACCGATGCAAGGCCGTGATTTTCGATCTGGCGAATGCGCTCGCGCGTGATGCCGTACTCTTTGCCGATTGAGTCGAGCGTGCGGCTCTCACCTTTTGAGGTAAGACCAAAGCGGTCGGAGAGGACGCGGCGAGAGCGGTCGGGCAGTTCATTCAAAAGTTCCTTTGTGACCGTTTTCGGTGAGAATGAAAGCATATCCGTACATATTCGGCGGGTTTGCCAAGAGCCGATGTATGTGGTCATTGTTATAACAAACGTATACGCGCATGTCAAACTTCGCAGTTTTCCCCATAAAAACCCCATGTCGCGGGGGTTGTTCGGCATCGGAACGGGAGGGGAGAATGGTAGAATCCCCTCATGGCCGCCTCCAATCCCAAAGTGCCTCCGCAGGATATCGAGATGGAGAAAGCGCTTCTCGGCGCCTTGATGCTCTCGCCCAACGCGATCTACGAAGTCGCCGATCTCATCGGCATTGACTCGTTGTATGCCGGCGCTCATCGCACGATTTTTGATGCAATGCTGAGTCTTTACGCCAAGGGTGAGCCGATCGATGTCGCTACTGTATCGAGCAAATTGAAAGAGCGTAAGGCGCTCGCAGAAGTCGGCGGGGCTACATACCTATCCGAACTCGTCGGCACAGCGGGAGCTCCCGGCAGCGCGCGACACTACGCGCAGATTGTGCAGAACAAATTTGTTCTCCGAAGCCTCATCGATGCCGCCTCAAAAATCGGCGAGCTCGGTTTTCAGGAGGATCGCGACATCGAGCAGCTGCTTGATGAGGCGCAATCAGCAGTTTTTCAGGTTTCTCAAGCGCCTTCACTCCGCTCATTTAGCGCCATCAAGGATGAGCTCACCGAAGCGTGGGAGCGCTTGGAACATCTGCAGAAACATGAAAACGCCATGCGCGGCATCCCCACTGGCTTCACCGAGCTCGACAACATTCTCTCTGGTTTGCAAAAATCGGATCTTGTGATTCTCGCTGCGCGTCCCTCCATGGGCAAGACGGCGCTCGCGCTCGATATCGCTCGCCTATCGGCGACGAAGCATGGAACCCCGGTGGGCATTTTCAGCCTCGAAATGAGCACGCAACAGTTGGTGGACAGAATGCTCGCGGCGCAGGCCGGGGTAAATTCGTGGCGGCTTCGCACCGGCAAAATCCGCGATGATGACGAATTCGAGCGCCTGCAGCAGGCGCTCGCCGACCTTTCCGAATCGCCGATTTATATTGACGACAAGGCGACGAGCTCGGTCCTCGCGATGCGGAGCGTCGCGCGCCGCCTAAAAATGGAGAAAGATTTGAAATTGATTATCGTCGACTACCTCCAGCTCATTACGCCTACGAATGCTCGATCGAGTGACAATATGGTGCAGCAGGTTACCGAAATTTCGCGCTCACTGAAAGCGATGGCGCGCGAACTTGAAGTGCCGGTACTCGCGCTCTCGCAGCTCTCCCGCGCAGTGGAGCAGCGCGGCGGGCGCCCGCGCCTCTCCGATCTTCGCGACAGCGGATCGATAGAACAGGATGCCGATGTCGTGATGTTTATTCATCGCGAGGATATGATGGGCAATCGCACCGCAAATGAAAAGACCGGCATTGCGGAAATTCTCATCGAGAAGCATCGCAATGGCCCGGTCGGAAAAGTAGAACTGCGCTTCGATGAGGAGAAAACGACGTTTCGATCGGTGGAAAAGAGCAACTTTGGGGACTTCACGCCGAGTGAAGCAGTTGTCGGCAGTGATGATACTCCGTTTTGATCCATGGACACCATCGAACGCTTGGCGTCATTGTTCCAAACATTCCCCGGCATCGGGCCCAGGCAGGCGGGGCGTTTCGTGCAGTACCTTCTTCGCTCCTCGCCAGCGCTGCGGCGTGATCTGGTTGAAGCTATAAATGAACTCGGCAGCGCTGTGAGGCAGTGCGCCATGTGTTTCCGCTTCTCCGCCGAAGGCGGATCCAGGTGTTCGATGTGTGCCAACTCGGAGCGCGACCAAGCATACCTCGCCGTCGTAGCAAACGATGCCGACCTCGCAGCGTTCGAGAGGAGCGGCACGTATCGCGGATTATATTTCGTCCTCGGCGGCACCATCTCTCTGGCATCTGAAAAAACAAATGGATTGCGCATCAAGCAACTGCTCGATTCGATCCCGAAGCGCATAGAGAGCGGACTAAAGGAAATCATCGTGGCCTTCCCAGCCAACCCCGAAGGTGATGCGACGGCTATCCGTGTCCGCGAAGAAATCGGCCAAGGGTTACCCTCGGTCAAGGTGACGAGTCTCGGCCGCGGACTCTCCACCGGTAGCGAGCTCGAATACGCCGATCCCGAAACCCTCAAGAGCGCCTTGGAGAGCCGCCGCTAAACGTCTACCTGCCGCAGGCAGTGGTGTACGGGGTATACGAGGGTTACCCTCGTACAAGCCGCGGGACCTATGGCTCGATTTTCGCACCACCAAACCGAGGCAAAGCCAAAAAGCAAACAGCTTACGGAAGTGCCGTAATTTTTACTTTTGAGAACGGCTGGCGATGACCTTTTTTCTTGAAGTAGCGGCTCTTTTGGCGGTAGCGGATGACCGTAACCTTTTTTTCCTTGCCCTCCTTGATCAGCTCGCCTGCTACCTGCGCGCCAGATACGTGAGGGGCACCAAGTTTGAGATCCTTACCGTCATCGACAAGTAAAACGTTGTCAAAAGTGATCTTCCCGCCCTTCTCTGCAGGAATTTTTTCGATAGTAACAACGTCGCCGTCTGATACGACGTATTGCTTGCCCCCGGTCTCAATAATCGCAATCTTTACCATAATGATGGCGCAATATAGCCCGATTACTCATCAAAGGCAAGCTGCGGCTTGTCAAGCGAGGGTGCCTCAAGACCCGTCGAGGATCCTGTTATTCGCAACACATCTTTGTCAATTTTCCCCAATTCCTTCCCGCCCGCATTGTAATGATTGACCGTCGTTGAGAGTGAATTGCCCAGTTTTTTATAGTAATCCTCGTATGCCTTGAGGTGGCGGCCGAGTGCCTCCACATTCTTCGCAATATCTTTTGCAGTCTCCTCTATTTTGAACGCTTTGAAACCATAGAGGACGGATTGCAGGTACGCGGCGAAGGTGGTCGGGCTGACTATAATTACTTTCTTTTCATTGTACGCGTAGTCTATGAGGTTGCGGGTGTTGACCTTCACCGAGCCGACCTCATTGATGAGCAGATCGTAGTAAATCGCTTCTGCGGGAATGTACATAAAGGCAAACGGGAGCGTGCCGTCCTTGGGCCGCACATATTTTGCGGTTTCATCAATGCGCAGCTTGAGATCGTTTTTGAATTGTTTCTCGAGATCCGCTCGCTGCGCGTCATCTACCGCATTCACGAGGCGCTGATAGTTGTCGAGCGAAAATTTGGCATCAATTGGTATCACTCCCTCTTTGGTCTCAATAATCGCATCCACCGTTTCCCCGCCCGGGAATTCGTACTGCATTTTGTAGGTGCCGGGCGGCAAAATATTGCCGAGAATGAGCTCGAGCGAAGCTTCGCCAAGATTCCCGCGCTGTTTTTGGTGTTTGAGTACTTTTTCCAGATTTGAGAGCTGTTCAGCAATGACAGAAAATCGCGTAGTCGCTTCGTTCGTCTTGGTTTGTTCGCGCGCTACTTCCGTGAGCTGCTTTCCAACAAGATCCCGAATGTCGCTCGCAAGGCGTTGTGACTCATTAAACTGGCTCTTCATCGATTCAAACATGCGGCTTGTTCCTTCGCCAAGCTTCTGATCCATCGCACGCGAGAGATCTTGCATCTGTTGCTGCAAAAGCACAAAAGAATTCGAATCTTGCGGCGGGGCCGTTGGTTTACGCATCAAAAGGTAGGCGACGAACCCTAAGTTAGCGACCAAGAGGACGATTATTATGATCTCCATGCACAGAGTCTAGCATGTGATATATTTCCTTCATGTTAGCCCAAGACATCAAGGCGCAGATGATCGTGGCGATGAAGGCGAAGGATCAGCTTCGGGTAGATACGCTGCGTGGCTGCATGGCAAGCTTTACGAATGAATTGGTGGCAAAGGGTAGGAAGCCGACGGAAGAATTATCCGATGATGAAGCGATCACGGTGTTGAAGCGACTTGGCAAACAGCGCGCAGATGCAATCGAACAATACACCAAGGGCGAACGCCCAGAGCTTGCCGATAAAGAAGCGGCGGAAAAGAAAATTATCGAGGAATTTTTGCCACAAATGGCGAGTCGCGAGGAAATCGAAAGGGTGGCACGCGCAAAACAAGCTGAAATGAATGTTGATCAAGCGGGATCAGGGAAGCTCATGGGTGCCGTCATCAAAGAATTCGCCCTGGCCGGGCAGGCGGGTCGCGCCGATGGCGCGCTGGTCAAGGAAGTCGTCGCTTCCCTCTTTCAATAAGAGAGTAGCACGGCGACACCGATCGCGGCGCAAAGGCTTATGACGAGCCTGCCGATTGCGAGCGACATTTCTTTCAATACCGTGTACTCATCTATGTATGTCGCGCCGTCGGCGTGTTGATCAATGAGGACGCGAGCATGACGCGAACGGACTATGAGCAGCGTAAGGAGCGCTGCGGAAAATGCAGCTCCGAGCACGAGCGGTTGTGGCGAAAGTTCAAAATAGAGCAAAATCGGCCAGATAAGAAAAAGGAGCGCGCCTCCCGCTCCCGCCAAGACGCCGGAGACCGCCAGCGGCTGATTTTTGGCTGCGATGAGTTCCGCGAAAGCTTGCCGGTAATTCCAGGAGTAGGTTTCGTAAACAGTGAGCGTGAAGAGGAGCGGAATGAGGGCGAGCGCGTTGATGAGCGCGGCGACAAAGAGGAGGTACGGATACCAGATGCCCATAGCGACAGCGAGACCCGCCAAAAATGGCGTGAAGCCGAGAAAAAGTTCTACCGTGAAGAGAGGCTGGCTTTGAGGCGCGACAGCGCGGTGTTCGAGCTCATACGGAGCGCGATAAAACGCGCGGTAGAGACCGAGCAGTATGCCGATGACGCGAACGGCGCCGCCAGTATCGTTACCGTTTGCGCGAGCGCATAGAGGAGAAAGGTGCGGATGACCGCGTGTATCAGCGAAGGCTCGATGTCTGCAAAGTAGAGAAAAAGAATAATCCACACGAACGCGCTTACTGCCGTATGTGCAAAGCGCGCCAAAAAACGATGCAAGACGAGCGCAAAGGCGGCATCTCGTGGCTCGATGGCGTGCGTCATGTTATGTGCGGCGGCTCGGGCGCATGCTTCGTGTGTGGAGCAAGAAGCGGAATGGTAAGGAGTAGCAAGTAGCCGACCCAAATATTCCAATCCGCGTACATGCTGAGGCCGATGGCCGGCGAGATCATGAGCGTATCCAAAATCATCGTGATGACAACCCACCCGACGGCATAAGGCAAAATGTCGGCGGCTTTGCTCAAGTGAAGGGATCTGCCGGAAAGCGTCGCCGCTATGACGAGCGCTACCAGCAATATGATTCGTGGAATGATGCCTGCGGTAAACCCGTACAGCACAAAAAAGTTCCACAAGAGAAACATGACCGCGTAGATGCCAATACCCCAAAAAAGAAGCTTGTCCCATTGAAAACGCCCGTTTGCGTATGAAGAAAACATTATCCTATTATGAATGATTTTGGCGCGCCTGCGCGCCGCGCGGAAACAGAAAATGGGGATAATGAAGATGGAGGAAACTCAGCGCATCTTCTTCTCATCTTCCCCGCCTCGACTCGTAGTCGTTCCCAATACACCACCGACCGACACACCGACATTCACTTCAACACCTATCGTCGTTGTGGCTTCAAGCGGAAATGCTGGCAGAATTTTCTTGAGTTCGAGACTAATCGCCGCCTCCGTCTCGGTCTGTGTCGCGGCGCGTATGGCGCCTTGAAAAGCCTCATCGGCCCGCTCGTATTCACCTGTTTGCAAATATGCTTCCCCCTGCTGCACTGCCTCCTCTACTTCGCTCGCACGCTCGGCGATGGCCGCGGACGACGAGGCGCTCGCTCCCGCCTCTCGCTCGCTCGCGAGCATGCGCACGCGCTCGAGCGCCTCTTTGGCGCTCTCTTTCTTTCTGTCGGCAGCGGCTCTGACTGGCGCCCCGCCCTCTGAAGCACGTGTCGTGAGGGATGCTGTGACGCTACTTCGCGCATCGCGCGCAGTCGCTACGTGCGTTTCTACGGCTGAAATAATCGGTGCGAGCGCATCCTTTGTGTCAGGCACGGTAGTTGTAAGCGCTACAAGCACGTTGGCATGGGCGGTGAGTTTGGCTTCCATATCCGATTGCGCATCCGCAGCTGCTACCGTCCCGTCGCCCCATTCGGCGAGATCGGCGACATGGCTATTAAAGCTGGTGGTCGTTTCCTCGATGCGACTTTGTATTTCGACGCTGATTTCCGGAGAAAGCTCGTTCGCAGCGGCCAACATCTCGGCTTCTTCAAGCCGACGTTCGGTGAGCTGCGCGCTAAACTGCGCGCGCGAAACGGGCGTAATCGCCAAAGCGCCGGCAACTTTTTCGTTGACGTTGACCTTTACACCGTAGAGCGCTTGCCCGGGAAGCGCGCTCTGCGCGGCATACGAAGTCCCGAATCCGACGAAAAGTACGACCGCAAACGCCGCGCCTGCAAAACGCGCGTATGCAAACGTGCCGCTCGTATGGCTTCCCAAAAATGCCGCCTCGCCCCAATCGAGCGCGCGAATATGGAAAGGCGCCCGCGGCGGGTGCTCGGCCATGAAGCGACGCACATACATGCGTATCGATTCATGCTCAATATTCGTAAGTTGGTCGTGCTCTTCCATATCGTCGTCGTTTAAAGGCTGCATCAAAATATCACAGATTGCTACGGAAGATGAGACGGCTGGACCCTTGTGTACTTACGAGTAATGTGACGCGAGGGTAAACGCAGAGCGGCCGCATCGCGGTACTGGCCACGGAAGCCGCCGTAGCCTCCGCCACGATTGCCGCCACCATAGCCGCCACCGCCACCCGATCGAGGAGGACGAGCTTCCATCGGGCGAGCCTCGTTGACCGTAAGGGTACGACCACCGAAGTCCTTTCCGTTGAACATGTCGATCGCCTTCTGGGCGTCTTCGCCATTCGCCATTTCGACGAATCCGAATCCCTTCGAGCGTCCGCTCATCTTGTCCATGATGACGACGGCGGACTCGACTGCGCCCGCTTGCGCGAACGCTTCCTGCAATTCCGCGTCGGAGGTTGAGTAAGGCAACCCGCCGACGTATAACTTCTTTGCCATGAATTTTTTTGTCTTGAAACCAATAACTACCTGTAAACGACCCTTCCGCTAGCTTTGGTCCAAGACCTGCTCACAGAAAAATACATTACCAATATGCTCGCATGAGGCCGTTTTTGTGTCAATCGCTAGGCTGCTAGGCTGCTTGTAAAGGTTTGCGCTTCATAAGCCTGCCAAGTCGCTCGATGCCGCGGTGAATGCGCACCGATACGACGTTTTCGGACACGCCTAATTCCACCGCTATTTCCTTCGGCGATTTTTCCTCAAAAAAGCGCTTGGTGATCGCGACGCGATAAATGTCATCGAGCGATTTGAGATGCTCTACCACCTCTCTCGTTTGCGGAATGATGTCGGGGTGCGTCAGGGATTCATCCGCCACTTCAAATCCGTCATTTTCCATCATCGCGTCGAGCGAGCTGGATTTCTTTTTGCGCGATGCGTCGACGATCAGATTATTCGCAACTCGATACAAAAAGGCGCGCATGTATTCGATATCTTTGCCTTCCGATAAGTAAAGCCATGTGCGACTAAACGCTTCCTGCACAACATCCTTCGCCGCCTCGCGATCGCGCACGCGCAGCAAGCAATGCCTGAAAAGCGCATCTGCGTGTTCATCGTAAGCGGCCAAAAACTCTCGTTCGAGTTCCAGCTTCCATTGTTCGCTCCTTGTGGGTTTACCCGGGATCATATTTGTTGCAGCAAAGACACCGGCGCACGTCTCTTTACAGTACTAGTAAAGGTGTCAAAACTCAAATGAAGAAAGGGTGAGCGCTTATTGTATGAACATTTGCCGATCCGCCGGAAACTGATACATTTTTAGCCACGGGCCCTTAGCTCAGTTGGTAGAGCGCTACATTTGCAATGTAGATGTCAGCGGTTCGAATCCGCTAGGGTCCATTCTCTAGACATCCCGGGCCAATTGAATCGAATGTTCCAAAAAGTCGCCCATGGATATGCCGACCGAATCGAGCATTTTGGGAAACGCGGCACCGGGGTAGAGGCCGGGCAATGCGTTTACTTCAAGAAGATAGATTTTGTGTGGAGTCACGATAAAGTCTGCGTGTGAAAAATGATTGAGTGCGAGCGTACGATGTGCTGTGCGCGCAGTGTCCATCAGATAGCGCTTTTGCGCGTCGTTAAAATCACTCGGGACAAAATGATGCAACGTCCCCTCCTCGTGATGCGATGGGTGTTGCATACGCCAACCTTCCGGCACGAGCGTGCGCGCCGGCGGCAGCGCATAGAGATCCTCTCTGCGAAAGTGTTCAATGAGTCCCACGCTCGCTTCTCTGCCACGAATATATTCTTCGACCAAGACGGATCCATACAGATCGAGCGCGTCCCCTATCGCCTCAGGTACATCGACGAGGTGCTTTGCAATCGTAATGCCATACGAGGAACCTTCAGTCGGGGGTTTGATTACATAGGGTGGTGGAAAGAGTGAAAAAGTAACCTTTGCCATTTCACCCGTCGTCGCTTCATCGTTGAGGGTAAACCATATAGCGCGCGGCATGACTACCCCTGCTCGCCCCAATATTTCGCGCGAGCGGATCTTATTGAGCGCCATCGCGCTCTGGAGTGGTCGCGAACCAGCGTATGGAATGCCAGCCTGCTGTAGAATTCTCCCCACGGTTCCGTCTTCCCCTGCGCCGCCGTGGAGTGCGTTGAGCACGACATCTACTTGCGCAAGCGCGCGCATGGGCGACATTGGTCGGCCACGCAAGTTCCATACGCCCTTTTTATCAATAAAAATATCGCGCGACTCATAGCGCTCGGGAGCGAGATTGTCGATAATCGCGGTACCTGTCTTTAAAGAAAGATTGTATTCAGAAGACGCTCCGCCGCGGAGAACGCCGACGATCGTTTTTGCCATTGAAATAGTATACCGTATTTAGGCGATCAATCTTTTCGCGCGGCGCTTTTTGTGCCAGCCGATCGCAAATCGGTGCGCCTCATTGTTAGCCAAAAGAATATCTTTCTGATGCGCCCTTATCGCACGCTCATCCCCGATCAATTTCTCCGGCTGGTGCTTTTCGTTCTTCACGACTCCGACGAGCGCAACTCCCATTCCCGCCTTCGCGAGGCCGGAGCCCGCTTCGTCTGAGGGCTGCAACGTCGTTATTTTTTGCTGACTGAATCTTGAATTTGCGGTATGCACTTTTGACAGGCTCGCCACCAGCGACCACCGTCATCACGCCCACCGTTTCCTCGCCACTGGTGTGCGCCACGTCGTACGCCTCGATGCGCGTGTTTACCCTGAGCGAAGTCGAAGGGCCGCCGTCCATAAATCGGTACTCGTCTTTGATAAGTGACACGTCGCGAATGTGTTCAAGTGCCGTGACTTGTCGTCGCAGCACCGCTGCCTTTTCAAACTCTTCTTTTTTGGCCGCTTCTTTCATTTCCTTGATGAGTGCGCGCTTTAATCCCTGAAAATTTCCGGAAAACAGCAACATAATGTGCCGTATCGTTTCCGCGTACTCTCTCTTACCCACTTCTCCCGAACACACTCCTGGGCAGAGCCCTATCTGTCTGTTGAAGCACGGTTTAACCCACGAGGTGAAACCTCGTGGGTTCCAGAGTATGCAATTGTCACGGTATGGGAAAATTCGACGAATAATTTTTAACGCTTCCTTAAGACCGCTCGGAAATGGGCCAAATATCGCTTTCAACTTACATGTTGATGCTTTTAGAGGATCAAACAATTCGCGGCCTCGGACGATAAGAACCCGTGGAAAATCTTCTTTGGTAACAACAAGGTAGTTAAAGCTTTTATTATCTTTTTCATCGATATTGTATTGCGGCTGATGCTGCTTGATCAAATTCGCTTCGAGAATGAGAGCTTCAAGTACAGAATCAGTTACAGTCCACTCAAGCGTCGCCGCTTGCTCCACCATGCCCACGATGCGAGCCCCACGCCCTTTCACCAAATCAGCGGCAAAATAACTCTTCATGCGATCACGCAGCGAAGCGGCTTTGCCGATATACAAAATCTCCCGCCCTTGCCCTGCCGTAGCTTTATGCGGAGTGGGGTTCGGGCCACGGAAAAAATAAACGCCGGGCGAATCCGGCATATTCAGTTGTTTCAAATCATCGCGTTGCATCTCATGCATTGTCCACAATTTGACTTTTTTGTCGAATGCGTGTAAACTGCGGCTACCATGACGTTTTGATAATGGACTGCCATCAGACCCCACGATTAAAGCGATGTGTGCATACGTGGGCACGGGCAAATCCAATGCGGTTAAAATCGCAATTTGTCTCGGTGTATTTGTTAAATGATCTTCGCCACGCAGCACATGCGTCACACCCATCAATGCATCATCAATTGCGTTGCAATACATAAACGGCGATGTGCCATCTGTGCGGCGAATAATAAAATCACCGAGATCGTTGGTGCTAAATTTTTGCTCGCCGCGCACCAAATCGTGAAACGCAATCACCTCATTATCAGGAATATGAAATCGCAGCGCGGGTTTTAATCCAGCATTTCTTTTTTCTTGAATTTGTTTTGCAGTCAGTTCGCGACAAGTGCCAGAATACCGCGGCGGCTTTCCCATTTTTTGCTGCAACGTACGCTGTAACGTTAATTGTTCTTCCGTGCAAAAACACGGATACGCCAATTTTTTTTCAATCAACTGATCGTAATAACCATCA
>Ga0076002_103_pt1 | contig 12155 bp, 16 predicted proteins | sample RifGroA2_FD_68048 | JGI IMG/M metagenome (GOLD analysis project Ga0076002, IMG submission 68048) | Parcubacteria (Giovannonibacteria) bacterium GW2011_GWA2_53_7
TGGTGTTTCCGTAAGAAGAAAAAAGTGAACAGCAGAATACATCCGGTAAAAAGAATGATCCCTGTCAAGCCAAATACGGTATCCCACCAAAAGAGAAATTCATATCCAGGTGGAAGCGATGCAATCCAGGATTTGATTCTCCATGAATTGAACAAAGGCTGGACGAAGAACATGCCTCCGAAGGAAGACAAAAGGAGGATTGGGATACTGAAGAGGGAGAGGAGGGAGACGGGGAGTCTCCATGCAAATGGGGCGAGAAATTGCGACATAGGGTTAGAGTTTATATTGGATTTTCATTTCATCAATCCGACCGTCAACAATCATTTTCCGTTCCTCTTCTTTGTCGAGTTTATACAACTCATCTGCCTCGTTGTACTTGGCTTCTGTCAGTCCGTGCTGGTTGGCTTCTGTCTGAGTGAGGGGGGAAGCAAGGCGCTCAAAAATCACTTGGCAAATACGCTCACCTGGATACACGCGGATAACTTGGTTACCTGCTTCGTTCTTCATTGGGAAGATGAGGTTGCCTTTGTAGTGTGCGTCGATGATGCCAGAAAGGGAGAGATTGATCCCGCGACGATTCGTGGACGTGCGGGGGAAAAGAAGTGCCATGATGTCGGGCGAAGAAAGCTCGATGCGCTCTAAGCTCGTGGCGATCACAAATTCGTTTGGAGTGAGTTCGAAGTATTGCCCAGGCTTTAGGATCACTTCCTCGTATTGTTCCTTGTGCGCGTCGTGGTCGTCGATGGAGGTTTTTATCGCTTGACGTCCTCGGTCGTCAGTCACGTGCCAATTGCGAGGAATCAAAAACTTGTACCCGAGGCGCAGGTCAATGGCGTGCGGTTGCAGTTGGAATCCATCGATGTTGGGCGTGAACTTCACGGTTCCTTTTTCCATCTCTTCCAAAATTTCTTTTCGCGTCAGAATCATACGCAAGGATTATACCAAAAAGACGTGGGGTTGAAACCACGTCTTTTTATTGAGGTTATATGCTGACTTTGATGCCCGGTCCCATGGAGGTCGCGAGCGTGACGCTCTTGATGTAGATTCCTTTGGCACTGGATGGTCTCACTTTTTTAATGAGAGCCAAGAGGGTCTCAAAGTTTTCCGTGAGTTGAGCTTCCGAAAAGGAAACTTTTCCGATGATTTGGTGAACGTTTCCGGTCGCGTCGTTACGGAAACTGACCTTTCCTCCCATCTGCTCCGTCACCATTTTCTTGACATCGACTCCGACCGTGTCGGTCTTCGGGTTTGGCATGACACCGCGTTGTCCGAGGATCTTCGCGATCTTCGCGATCTTCGGCATCATGATCGGTGTGGCGATGGCGACGTCGAAATCAATCCGGCCTTCCTTCATGATTTCAGCAATGAGATCTTCTCCACCGACGATTTGAGCACCGGCCGTTTTCGCTTCAGCTTCTTTGTCGGGTTCCACGAAGGCAGCGACTTTCTTGCTCTTTCCTGTTCCATGAGGAAGCGTGATGGTTCCGCGGATGTGTTGGTCGGACTTTGCTGGATCGATTCCCAGGCGAACATGAACCTCGACACTTGCGTCGAATTTCACTTGAGAGGACGCCTTGAGAAGAGGGAGTGCTTCCGCGAGCGTGTAAGTCTTATTGAGATCGAGATTGCTCACGGCTTTTTGGTAGCGTGTTCCGTGCGTAATTTTTTTCGTTGTCTTTTTCATAGGTTGGTCGTGGTACGAGCCCTCCCATATGGTTGGAAGGTCCCACAATGAATAAGTTATTCGGTGACTTGAACGCCCATCTGACGAGCGGTTCCGGCGATGATTTTCATCGCAGAGTCGATGTCATGCGTGTTGAGGTCTGGCATTTTCTTTTCAGCGATTTCTTTCAGTTGTGCCTTCGTGATCTTTCCAATTTTTTCCGTCAAAGGGTTACCGGCGCCTTTTTTGATCCCGGCGGCCTGTTTGATGAGGTCGGAAGCGGGAGCTACCTTCATGATAAAATCGAAGGTGCGGTCTTCGTAGACGTTGATGATAACTGGAACGGTCTCTCCGCGTCGGTCGGCCGTCGCGTTATTGAATTGGTTTACGAAGTCGGAGATGTTTAGCCCGTGTTGACCGAGAGCCGGTCCGACCGGAGGAGCCGGAGTGGCCGCGCCTCCTTGAATTTGGAGCTTGATCTGAGTAACAAGTTTTGCCATAGCGAGTTCTTTATAATGGATTCTCGTGAAATCGAGTAACCATGACTATGAATAAGTGGCGAGGAGTATAGCTTAGGATTTCTTAATCTGCAAGAAATCGAGTTCGACGGGGGTTTCGCGTCCGAACATGGATACGAGCACTTTCACTTTTCCACGAGCTTGATCAATTTCAGCCACCTTTCCTTCCGTGTTTTTGAACGGACCGTCCACGATTTGGACGACGTCGTCTTTTTGAACGTCGAGCTTGAATTCTGGATCGTCCACGCCCATGCGTTTCTGAAGGGAAGTCATTTCATCTTCCGAGATCGGTGTCGGGATGGTTCCGGTTCCGATAAATCCGGTGACGTTGGGTGTATTGCGGACGACGTACCAGGAGTCATCGGTCACGACCATTTCGACCAGGACGTAACCAGGGAAAATCTTTTCTTCAACAACACGACGTTTGCCGTTCTTGATTTTGATTTTCTTTTCTTTCGGAACAAGAACCGCGAAGATTTTATCCTCCATGTCCATGGATTCGACACGTTGGAGAAGGTTGTGCGTCACGTTCTCTTCATATCCGGAGTACGTGTGGATCGCGTACCATCGGCGACCCAGTTTGGTTGTTTCTGCTTGCTTGGCCATAGGGAAGGAGCTGGGAGCTTAGAGCTGTGAATAATTAGGAAGCGAGATTAATTAAAGCAGAGAGGCCAGTGTTGAAGATGATGTCAAGGACGAAGAAAAAGACACCGATCAGAACGCTGATCAAGACGACCGTCAAGGCGTACTTGTTGGTTTCCCGTCGCGTGGGCCAAGTCACTTTTGCAAGTTCCTCCTTGGATTCGCGCAAGTAGCGGACGAGCGCATTGTTCGTAATGTATTTAGTCATAAGTATTTAAAAACGGCCTGTCGGCCAATTCACAATGAATATACGCCGGATCTTTTTTTTCGTCAAGATTCGGGTGGGCCCTGTGGATATAAAAGAGGCGACTCGTTTGAGTCACCTCGGAATGGTTAAATGTCCAAGTTCTTTACTAGCTTTGCTCGCGTTTGGATGAATTTTTTGCGTGGAGCGACTTCGGATCCCATCAAGGTCTCGAACAAGGCGTCGGCTTTGGAGGCATCTTCGACCGTGATACGTTTTAAGAGACGGCTTGTCGGATCCATGGTTGTTTCCCAGAGTTGCTCCGGATTCATTTCTCCCAAACCTTTGTAGCGCTGGATCGCAACTTTTTTGCCCGAAATAACGATCGCTTCGATTCCCTCTTCTTCTCCTTCGTTCGTCGGTTGATCTCCGGCTCCTTCTTCCGGTTCGGCAGGTTCGTCTTTGTCTGGCCCTCGGTCTCCGGCTCCTGGTCCCTTTGTAGACTGAAGCTCGATCAAGATCCGTTCCTTGTCTTCATCGGTGTACGCGTACTGCACACTTTTTCCATGTCCGATGCGGTAGAGAGGCGGTTGGGCAAGATAGATGTTGCCTCGTTGGATGAGTTCGGGGAAGTAGCGGTAGAACAGGGTGAGAAGAAGCGTGGAGATGTGAGCGCCGTCGACGTCCGCGTCGGTCATGATGATGACGCGGTGGTAGCGGAGTTTTTCCAAGTCGAACATTTCGCCGATGTTTGTTCCAAGCGCGATCACGAGATTCTTGACTTCGTTGTTATGAAGGATCTTGTCGAGACGCGCGCGTTCCACGTTCAAAATTTTTCCGCGCAACGGAAGAATGGCTTGAAAGTCGCGGTCGCGTCCTTGCTTGGCGGAACCTCCGGCGGAGTCTCCCTCGACGATGTAGAGTTCACATTTTTCCGGATCGCGATTGGAACAGTCCGCGAGTTTTCCCGGAAGGGTCATGCCTTCAAGAGCTCCCTTTCTCAACACGGTGTCACGGGCTGCACGAGCGGCACGTCTGGCTTGAGCCGCGATCAAACATTTGGACAAGATGGCTTCGGCGTCTTTGGGATGCTCTTCAAGATAAATCTTCAACGCGTCCGCGAAGACGGCTTCGACCGCGGTACGAGCTTCGGGGTTACCGAGCTTTCCTTTGGTCTGGCCTTCAAATTGTGGATCACGGATTTTGACGCTGATAACAGCGGTAAGTCCTTCACGCACGTCATCACCGGAGAGGTTGTCGTCTTTTTCTTTGAGAATGCCTTTGGTGCGCGCGTAGGTGTTGAGTTCACGTGTGAGAGCAGCTCGGAACCCAATCAAGTGGGAACCGCCTTCCGGGTTGTAGATATTATTGGTGAAGCAATACATCGACTCGTGATATTCGTCGGTGTATTGCAAAGCGACTTCGACATCGATGTCGGACTCGTTGTCATGTTTAAAGACGTAGAACACGTTTTCGTGCTTGGCCGTCTTTTTATGGTTCAAGTGACGAACAAAACTTGCGACACCACCTTCAAAATAGAAAGCGTGAATTTTGTGAGTGACCTCGCGTTCGTCCGAGATTACAAGCTTGATGCTTTTTGTGAGATAGCTTTGTTGACGCAGGTGGTTGATGATGGTTTCCCAATCAAATTCAATCGTTTCAAAAATGGTGGGGTCGGGTTCAAACGTAATCTTGGTTCCGGTTCCGGTCGCTTTGATTCCTTTCTTAACATTGTATTGTGGTTTTCCGAGTTTGTATTCCTGCGTCCAGATGAATCCTTCACGCTTCACATCGGCTTTCACCCAAGTTGAGAGAGCGTTAACGACAGAAACACCCACGCCGTGCAGACCACCTGAAACCTTATATCCGCCACCGCCGAATTTTCCTCCGGCGTGGAGTTTGGTCATGACGAGTTCGAGCGCGGAGACTTTGAATTGTTTATGGATGTCCACGGGGATCCCTCGGCCGTTGTCTTCAACGGAAACGCGGTTGCCAGGCAAGAGTGTGATGGTGATGGTGTCGGCATGCCCGGCCATGGCTTCGTCAAACGAGTTGTCGACGACTTCCCAGATCAAGTGGTGCAATCCTTCGGGGCCGGTGGAACCGATGTACATTCCAGGGCGTTTGCGAACGGGATCGAGTCCTTCCAAGACTTGGATTTCCTTCGCGCCGTAGTCCGACGTCGTTTTTGCTTTGATGCTTGTGGCTTTTGCAGGGGCTTTTTTAGGCATAGATCATCTAGATGAATGGGAACAGGGTAGCACGGTTTCGGGCTTGAGGAAAGAGAAGTTTCCGATGGTCGACGATCTCGTTTCCCAAGCGCAAGCTTGCGAGTTCTGAGGTCTCTCCTCTTCTCGTCCCTCATGTGAATCATGGGGGGTCTTCGTTTTTAGAAGGGGATGTTGTTTATTCAAAGCTGTTTCGATGGTGTGCACGGAGGGGGTTTTTGGAAAGAGAATCTGCTATAATCATGTTCTATGAGCTTCTCTGATACACAAAAAGAAAGACTTCTGGGTGATGGATCTATGAAGAATATCGCTTTCATTGATGGGCAGAATCTCTATATGGGTACAAGGACGGGAAGTGGTCCTTGGGTCGTGGATTTATTTCGATTTCGTCGGTACCTCAAAGAGAAATATCATGTGGAACGAGCTTATTATTTTTTGGGTTTTGTAAATGAAGCACGACAGGATCTCTACAGCAGGATTCAAGAGGCTGGGTTCATCCTTGTATTTAAACAACACAATCCAGCAATGCAAGGAGAGAAGAAAGGGAACGTAGATACGGACATTGTTTTTACGGCTATGAAGAAACTTTATAAGAAAGAGGATTTTGATCGAGTCGTTTTGGTTTCTGGAGATGGGGACTATAAGATTCTCGTGGATTTTCTCATTGAAGAAAAACGATTTGAGAAGATTCTTTTCCCGAACCAACAAAGAGCATCGTCATTATATCGAAAACTTGAAGCGAGATATTTTGATCATCTTGGGAGTTCGGATATTCGAAAAAAGATAGAAAGAAAATAAAAGAAGGGTCTCCTTAGGCATTGAACCGTTTGGATTCCCTTCGTCGTAATGTGTCTGAACAATACTCGTTTTCTCTCTGTTTGTCAAGCCAGACAGGGAATAACCCCTCAAAACATTTCGGTTCTGCTATAATCATTTTCGTATGGAAGATACCTCGTATCAAACGCCTGAAGTGAAGACGACAGAAACGTTTTATCGTCGGGCTCGTTGGTGGATTGCGCATCGCGAAGGCGCGCGTCGTCTTTGGATCGGGCTCTGGATCGCTCTGGATGTTTTTTTGGTCGTCTTTGCGCTTTGGATGTTTGTCGATACTTTTCTCATCAATTACGAAGCGGAGCGTGGATTGTTACGCTCGCTTCTTGTTGAAAACCAGACGTCGCTTCGCGTGACGACGGAAGCTCAATCGGCTCAACCGGTCACGATCGATGGCGCGCCCTTGGTCCTTGCATCTTCTGAAGACGCTTATGATTTTGTCGGCTTTGTCACGAACCCGAACGAAGACTGGTGGGCAGAGTTCACCTATCAATTCAGTTATGGAACGGACGCCGTGACGGAATCAGACGTGGCGTTTGTTTATCCTGGGGAGTCGCGCGCCATCCTTGCGCTTGGTGTCGAAGGAGCTCGACCGACGAATGTGAAATTACGTCTCCTTGATCTTGATTGGCACCGGATCGATCCACACGCGACACCGAACTTTCCTTCATGGAAAACAGATCACGTGAATCTATCGGTTACGAATGCCACCTTCACGTCGCTTGAAGCTGGTTCGTCAGGTGTTCTTGGACGCTCTTCCTTTTCTGTCACAAATAACAGCGGGTACGGTTACTGGTCGCTCCCGATGACGATCCTCTTGAAACACGGTTCGGCGATTGTGGGCGTTCATTCAACGATTCTTGATCAGTTTGAGGCTGGGGAGACGCGTCAGGTTGATCTTTCCTGGTTCCAAGCGTTTCCGACCATCGATGTCATTGAAGCCGTTCCCACGCTCAACATTTTCGACGCCTCTGTTTATATGCCGTTGCGTGCCGATCGAGCGATCGACACACGCACGAATTTTGGATTGTAAATGCGCACGCAATTTCTTCGGCAATTCGATTGGTGGATGGGGCTCGCCGTTTTGGTGCTAGTCGCGTTTGGGTTTGCGGCGATTTATTCCGTCGCGCTTTCTCAATCATTGTCAGAATTTCTTTCGGTCAAGAAGCAAGCGATTGCGTTTTTGATCGGACTTGTGGCTCTGGTCGGATTTGTTGCGACGAATTATCGCGTGCTGTTGAGTTTCAGTCCGCATCTTTATGTCGTTGGGGTTCTGCTTCTTGTTGGCGTTCTTTTTTTTGGAGACACCATTCGTGGAACGACGGGGTGGTTTCGTATTGGCGGGTTTAGCTTTCAACCGGTCGAGTTTATGAAGATCGCGCTCGTGCTCTTTTTGTCACGTCAGTTTTCTCTTCGACGCGGAACGACACTTTCTTGGCGTGAGATTCTTGTGACGGGAGCGATCGTCGGGCTTCCGGTATTTCTTGTTCTCCTTCAGCCTGATCTTGGTTCCGCGTTCGTTCTGCTTGGAACGTGGGTGATCCTCCTTCTTTTTGCTCGGGTCACGCGTCGTCAGTTTCTGTCGCTTCTTGCTCTTGCGGTTGTTCTTCTCGGAGGACTTTGGCAGTTCGGGTTGGTCGATTATCAAAAAGCGCGATTGACTTCGTTTTTGGATCCCGCGTCTGATCCGCTCGGCCAAGGTTACAATGTCACGCAGTCTGTCATCGCCGTGGGCTCAGGACAGTGGTTTGGTCGGGGATTGGGGTTCGGCTCGCAAAGTCAGTTGCGGTTTCTTCCGGAAGCGCACACGGATTTCGTGCTTGCCGTGATCGCTGAAGAGCTCGGCTTTGTCGGGCTCCTTTTGGTGTTTATGGCCTTTGGGGTTCTCTTTTGGCGTCTTGCGGTTTTGGCGATGCGAGCTCAAGACGGGTTCACGGTGTTTTTGGTATTGGGGGTTGGGAGTGCTTTGTTTCTTCAATTTGTAGTGAACGCGGGGATGAATCTCGGGCTCATGCCGGTGACGGGGATCACCCTGCCGTTCGTGAGCTATGGAGGTTCCTCTCTGATTTTTTTCCTCGTCATGATCGGGATCGTTGAAAGCGCGTCATTGCGCCTGTCGGTTTTCCAAGGACATGACACGTGGTAGACTTGCGGGAGATATGAAACGACCACCAGCGCTTTCCAAAGAGACCCTTCGTTTGCTTTCTTTTTGCTCCTTGTGTCGCACCGAGAATGAACACGTTGACGTTCGCCTCATGGGTTCGGAAGGGGAAATAGGGGTTTGGCATATTCGGACGAAAACATGCGGGCATGCTTTGCTTGCCATGGTATTGAAGAATAAGGAACTCGTCAGTACCGTGGGGATTGTTACGGATCTCTCCGCGGAAGACGTTCGTCGGATGCTTTGCCAACGATCCGTCTCGCTTAATGATGTTCTGCGAACGCACCAGTCCTTCGGGGACCCGGCCTATTTGAAAACCCTTCTTGAAAGAACGGCTTGACAGGATTCCTTGTCTGAGGCATTCTATCCTCGATTTCTATGGAAAAGCTATCATTGAACGCACAATTGCGAACTCTCAAGGGGCGCGCTACAAATACGCTTCGAGAACAGTCTCAAATCCCTGTCGTGATTTACGGCGCTGGACGTGAGCCACAGAGCGCCACCGTCGACCGAGTCGGCTTCATCAGAATTTTCCGCACGGCCGGATCTTCCGGTTTGGTTGAACTGACGATTGAAAACGAAACGGTTCCGGTTCTCATTCAGGACGTCCAACAACATCCGATTTCAGATTTCGTGACGCACATCGATTTTCTAGCGGTAGATTTGATGAAGGAAGTTGAGGCCACGATTCGCTTGAACTTTGTGGGAGAATCCGTGGCTGTCAAGGCTCTTGGAGGAACCCTTCTCGAAAGTATCGACGAGATTGAAGTCAAAGCGCTTCCAACGGCCCTTGTGTCTCACATTGATGTGGACATCTCTGTCTTGACGACATTTGACGACGTGATTGAAATTCGTAATTTGAAAATTCCGGCAGGCATCAAGATCGACGAAGATCAAATGAATGTTGTGGTTGCGAGCGTTTCTGCTCCTCGAAGCGAAGAGGAAATGGCTGCGCTCAATGAAGCCGTTGTTGAAGACGTGACGGCGATCGAGGCGGCAAAGAAGAAACCTGAAAAGGAAGAAGGAGAAGAAGGCGATGTTGTCGCTAAAGCTGAATAATCGTATCAAAGGCGTCATCGTAGGACTTCTTGTCCTGGCGGTGGCGCTTTTTGCTTTTGCGTTTCGAGGATTTTTATTGGGGCCAGGGGCTGGGGATCAGGAATTCGTCGAGACAGATCGCGTATCTCGGCATCCGCTTTCTGGCGCTCTGCTCGATGAAGCCATAGAGCTTCCACGCGTCTATGGCGTGATGGTGGAGAATCATTTTGAGTCATGGCCACAGTCTGGACTTGAGGAGGCCGTGTTGGTTGTCGAGGCTCCCGTCGAAGGGCGTATTCCTCGTCTCCTCGCGTTTTATTCGGAGGAGCAGGAGGTAGAAAAAATCGGGCCCGTTCGTTCGGCGCGTCCATACTATTTGGATTGGAACGGAGAACTTGACGCCGTGTATGCACACGTGGGTGGTTCTCCGGATGCGCTTGAACTTCTTCAGGTTGATGACACGATCGACATCAACGAATTTTCAAACGAATGGTTTTTCTGGCGCGATGAAGCTCGATCCGCTCCGCACAATGTTTACACGTCGATGGATCTTCTCGAGCAAGCTCTTGATCGATTTGTTTCTCGGTTTGGTGCGCAGGAAAATGGTTGGGAGAGCTGGAAGTTTAAGGATGATGTCCCGCCTGTGGTGGGATCCCGCCAAAGCGAAGCGTCGGCGGGAGAAAATGGGAATGAGGAAAAGGAAAAAGAGAAAAGGGGAGTGACGATTGATTTTGCTGGAAGTCCGTACCTCATTGATTGGAAGTACCAAATGGAGGCTAACGTCTATCGTCGTTTCCAAGACGGGGAGCTTCACGAAATGGAAAACGGTGCTTTGATCGAAGCGAACAACGTCGTCGTCATGGAGACGGACATGGAGATTTTGGATGCGGTAGGTCGTCGACACGTGCGGACGACAGGTGAAGGTGATGCTCTTCTGTTTCAAGATGGGCGCGTGATCACGGCGACGTGGAAAAAAACGACACGATCGGTTCGGCTTCGATTTTATGAGCGAGAAAGTGGGGAAGAGATCGCGATGAACGCGGGGAAGACATGGATCGAAGTCGTGCCGAGTTTGGAGGGGGACGTGACGGTGGAGGAGGAGGAACAGGAATGACAAATTTCAAATAAGACAAATGGCAAGGGAATTTCCAATATCCAAGATCCAATGTAAAAACGAGACGAGATCTCGTTTTTGCGTTATGCTAGACATCTATGAATACCGATGAAATCATGAGGTGGCATGAGGGGAATTTGCGACGCTATGAAAAAAAGCACGGGATCGTGATTGATCGAGAAGTGCTTCTTTTGAAACTGATGGAAGAAACGGGAGAGTTTGCGCAAGCCCTTCTCATTCTCGAAGACAAATGCCGTGTGAGTAAACGCATCGATAAAGAAACGGCACAAGTCTGTGTCGCAGAAGAACTCGGGGATGTTCTCGGCACCGTATTGTCACTTGCGGTTGAAATGAAAATTGATGTGTTTGAGGAGTTGAGAAAGAAGAGCTTGGAGAAGGGAAAGGTGTTTTTGGAGAAAGATATACCATAGGGGATTGTAACGAAGATTGTCATTCTTTCTGACGTTGACCTTATGTTAAAATCAGCTCATAATGGGGGAGATATGCTTCTTAATCGTCTTGTTTTCACGCTTGCTAATCTTGCTCGAACATTTGGTTTTTCGTTTAATGAAGAGGAAGACCCTCGTGTTAAGGAACTTTTACTCACCACCCGCCGACTTGGGGGGATTCAGTTTCGTGTTGAACACGAGCCTTCCGGAGAATGGGTGGCGACCTCGATCAATGTGGAGGGGATCGTTACGGGAGGGTCAGCCTATCCGAACGACGTGAATGAGGCGATTCGCGACGCGATTTTTACCTATTTCGAAATTCCCCCGCATCTGTGTAAGCCCTCGCTGGTTCACCGACAAGGTGAGGTTGCCCGGATCGAAGAGCGGGTGTATGCCTAAGCGGAGTCTGGCAGACGTGCGACAGAAAGATTGGATCCGAGCCTGTCACAAGCTCGGTCTTCTTGTGGAAACACAGCATGGAAAGGGAGGTCATGTATTGGTAAAGCATCCACGCGACGGGAGAAAGTACACGATTCAATATCACCTGAACCGTCTCATCAATATTAAATTGTTTAAGGTTCTCCTTGATTGGGGATTTTCCGAAGAGGGAATCTGGGAGGCGTTGTCGTAGGTATGCGCGCGTCGGCTGTTTTAATCAAAGACGGGAACATTCTTCTCATGCATCGCACAAAGATCGATCGGGATTATTTTGTTTTACCGGGTGGATCTTTGGAGAATGGTGAGTCTTTGGAGGAAGCGGTCGTGCGTGAGGCAAAGGAGGAGACGGGTTTTGACGTGGAGATCAAGGAGAAGCTTGGTGAGATTTACGACGAGCGCAACGAGCGGAGGCACCATCTCTTTCGTGTCGAGATTCTTGGTGGAGAACTTGGACTCGGTAGTCCAGAAAAGGAACGGAACTGCAAAGAGAATGGCTACGGTTTGGAGTGGCACGCCCTCGACCATCTTCCCTCGCCCCTGTATCCTGATCACGTTGAACGATTATTTTTGAATGCGTGATGTGTCAAGACCGTTGCTTGAAGTGAAGGGGGTTTCCAAGATGTTTGGACGACAAGAGGTTTTGCATGACCTCTCTTTTCAAGTGGGTGAAGGAGAGAAGATCGCCTTGATTGGGAGAAACGGCGCGGGGAAATCCACCCTTCTTAAAATCATCACGGGAGAGATTGAGCCGGATTTGGGTTCAGTGCGATTTTTGGACGCGGCGCGCGTGGGAGTCATTCGACAGAATGAGGTGTTGCCAGGAAACGTCTCGACGCTCACGTTTCTTGAAGCGGAGTCTGGACGACCTGAATTGGAGGCGAGGAAGATG
>Ga0076002_149_pt1 | contig 12125 bp, 11 predicted proteins | sample RifGroA2_FD_68048 | JGI IMG/M metagenome (GOLD analysis project Ga0076002, IMG submission 68048) | Parcubacteria (Giovannonibacteria) bacterium GW2011_GWA2_53_7
AATAATTATCTTAAAATGAAGAAAATTTTCAAGCAAAAAAGATTTTGGATTATTTTGGCCATCGTTCTGGTGGTAGTTATTGTGGTTCTGATTTCCCGCCAGCCCGAAGAGTCGGAAGTGGTCACCTCTCTGGCTGAAAAAGGCAGGCTGGTTCAGAGCGTCAGCGCCACCGGCAAGGTTGAATCAGCTTCCGAAACCAACTTAAACTTCAGCGCCACCGGCAATCTGGCCTGGCTTTACATTAAAGCCGGCGACAAGATAGTCATCGGGCAACTTTTGGCCCAGCTCCAATCGTCCCAGGCATCGAGCCAGGTATCAAGCGCCAGGGCGCAGGTCGCCCAGGCGGAAGCGGATCTGGCCGGCCTTGAAGCTGGCTCAACCGCTGAAGAAATTGCCGTCTCCGAAGCCAAGCTTAGCCAGGCTCAGGCCGATTTGGTCTTTAAGGAAGAAGCCTTGGCCCATGCTGAAAGCGAACGGGACCAGAACGTCGTGTCGTTGAAAGAGCAGGCTTTGGACGAAGCCGACGAAGCCGTTTTTATCGCCAAAGAGTCTTTGGAAGACGTAGCTGATTTCATTAACGATCCCGCCTACTCGCTGGTTTTTTCCAACCATCCCTTTTCGCATAACCAGGCTAAAGCCAGCTACAGCCAAGCCGTTTTGGAGCTAACCAGCCTAGAAGGCATTGTCGGCAATTATTCCATGAACAGCTCCGTTGGCGATTTGGTCTATTTGCTCGACCAGGCGGATGGTGTTTTGACTAAAGTCAATCTGGCTTTGGACGACGCCTATTTTGACCTGTTGCTGGTTATCCAGCCTGGCGTTGGCCTGACCGAGACCGTCATTGATGCTTTTAAAACCAGCCTTTCAGGCGACAAGACCAGTTTGGCCAGCAATATTTCTTCAGTCCAATCAGTCAAGGCTGATTTGCAGACAGAAACTTTCGCGGACAACAACTCGGTGGAATCGGCCAGCGCCGACGTCCAAAAGGCCAGGGCGGCGGTGGCCGTGGCTCAGGCCGAATTGGCTTTGAAAAAAGCCGGCCCGACCGAATCCAACCTGTTTTTGTACCAAGCCAAGCTGAGCCAGGCCAATGCCAATTTGCAGAAGGCTTTGGCCGACTTGTCCGATTACAGCATTAAAAGCCCCCTGGAAGGCATTGTGACTAAGATAAATTACGAAGTGGGGGAGTATATCGCTTCCAATCAGCCGGTTTTGACCGTTATTTCAGAAAGTAATTTGGAAATAGGGGTGGACGTGCCGGAATCGGACATTGCCAAGGTTAAGGCGGGCGACGAGGCGGCCATTACCCTGGACGCTTTCGGCGACGAACGGGTTTTTTCCGGACACATTACTTTTGTCGATCCGGCTGAAACCATTATCAACGACGTGGTTTACTACCAGGTCAAGGTGACTTTTGACCAGGAGAACGCTGAAGTCAAATCGGGCATGACCGCCAACGTTTCCGCCACCACGGCCGTCAGGCAGGAGGCCGTCTTCATTCCGGCCAGGGCGGTGGTGGAAGCTTACGACCGTAAATTTGTCAGGATCAGGCAAGCCGGCGAGATTAAGGAAATGGACGTAACTACCGGATTGCGGGGCGACAACGGCATGATTGAAATCACTTCCGGCGTCAGCGAGGGCGATGAAGTCGTCACCTATATCAAGAACGGGAAATAGCCATGGCCGGCCCTTTAATTCAGATTAAGGACTTGAAGAAGGAGTACGTTAACGAGGAAGTGGCGACCAAAGTTTTGCACGGAATTGATTTGGAAATAAATTCCGGCGAGATTCTGGCCATCATGGGCCCTTCCGGTTCGGGCAAATCCACTTTAATGCACATTCTGGGCTTTTTGGACCGGCCTTCTTCGGGCAGCTACCTGTTTAAGGGCCAGGAGACTTCCGAGTTTGACGAAGACAAACTGGCAACAATCAGGAACAAGGAAATCGGCTTTGTTTTTCAGTCGTTTTTTTTGTTGCCCAAAACTTCCGTTCTGGAAAACGTCAAGCTGCCCTTGGTCTACAGCGGCCAAAAGGTTGACGAGGCTAAAGCCGAACAGGCCTTGAAAGATGTTGGTTTGGAGCACCGCCTGGGTTATTTCCCCAGCCAGCTGTCCGGCGGGGAAAAGCAGCGGGTAGCCATTGCCAGGGCTTTGGTTAACGGCCCCGAGATTATCTTTGCCGACGAGCCGACGGGCAACCTGGATTCAGCCTCCGGCGGCCAGGTCATGGCTATCCTGGAAAAGCTCAATGACCAAGGCAAGACCATTATTATCGTCACTCACGAACAGGATACGGCCAACCACGCTGAAAGGATTATCAAGCTAAAAGACGGCCGGATTATCAGCGATGCCGGGGTTGGCCACAGAAGGCTGGCTACTGAAGGCGAATTGCAAAAATAGGCATATGAACATCAAAGGCATTATCAACCTTTCTTTGATCGGGCTTAAGACCAACAAGAATCGCAGTTTTTTAACCATGCTGGGCATTATCATCGGCATTGCCGCCGTCATTATCATCATGTCGGTCGGTTCCGGCGCCCAGAGCCTGATTGTCAGCCAGGTGCAGAAAGTCGGCTCTAACCTCCTGGGCATTATGCCTGGCGGTTCTGACGAAGAAGGGCCGCCGGCTTCAGCCTTCGGCATTACCGTGACCACCCTGACCTACGAAGACGGCCTGGCGATTACCAGGCAGATACCGGAAATAGTGGCGGCCGCTTCTTTTGCCAGAGGCATTGAAACAATTTCCTGGCAGAACCAGAAAACCGACACTACTTTCATCGGCACCACGGCCAATTACCTGGAGGTTGAGGATACCCAAGTGGCCTGGGGCCGTTTTTTTAACGACAGCGAGGAAAAAAGCATTGCCCGGGTGGCTGTCTTGGGTAGCCAGCTGGCCTTAGACCTTTTCGGCGAAGTCAATCCGGTGGGCCAGATGGTTAAAGTCAGAAGGGAGAACTTTGAAGTCATCGGGGTGATGAAAGAAAGGGGTTCGGTGGCTTTTGAGAAGGTGGACGGACAGATTTTCCTGCCTTTGGAAACCGCCCAGAAGCTGCTTTTGGGCATCAACTACGTCAATTTAATCAGAGCCAAGGTGATTGATGAGCCGAGCCTTGAAATTGCCGTTGAAGAGGTTAAGCAGGTTTTAAGGGACAGGCACGGCATCAGCAATCCCAAGGAAGACGATTTCAGCGTCAGGAACCAGGCTGAAGCCTTGGACATGCTGACTACCCTGACCAACGGCTTGAAATTCTTCCTGGCGGCCGTGGCCGCCATTTCTTTGCTGGTGGGCGGCATCGGCATCATGAACATCATGTACGTTTCGGTTTCAGAAAGGACCAGGGAAATCGGCTTGAGAAAAGCGGTCGGGGCGACCGCGGGCAATTTATTAAACCAATTTCTGGCTGAAGCGGTGATTGTCACCGTCTTAGGCGGCATCGTCGGCATTTTAATCGGCAGCCTCATTTCCGCCTTAATCGCTTTTGTCGCCAATTACCTGGGCTACAGCTGGCATTTCATCGTCACCCCCTCCTCAATCATTGTCGGCTTCCTGGTTTCCTTCATTATCGGCGTCCTTTTCGGTTTTTTCCCGGCTCGCCAGGCTGCCAAGCTTGATCCGATTAATGCCTTAAGGTATGAGTAATATGAGATTCATCCACTCCATTAAAATAGCTTTCAAGGCCTTGGCCATAAGCAAGCTAAGAAGCTTTTTGACAATTTTGGGCATTGTCATCGGCATTACTTCGGTTGTTCTGGTTTTTTCGGCCGGCGAAAGCCTCAGCGTTAATATTACCACCTTGAAGGAGTCGGATGCCGAGGCTGTGGCCAAGCATCCCAACATTTCCGACGTTTACTCGGCCATTATCGGCCAGGCCATGGTTACCAGGGGCGAGGAGGCGGAAATGAAGCAGCTGTGGGGGGTAACCTCCTCTTTCATAGATATTGACACTTCGGAAGTTTCTGAAGGCAGGTTTTTTACCGAAGATGAAAACAAAAGCCTGTCCAAGGTTGCTGTTATCGGCCAAAGCATCAAAGAAGATTACTTTCCCAATCAGGATCCGATCGGCCAGAACCTGAAGATCGGCAAAGCCAGCTACCAGGTAATCGGGGTTATGGCCGAGAAGGGAGCGATCATGTACATGGATATGGATGACATGATTTACCTGCCCTTGAGAACTCTGCAGAAGCTGGTCATGGGCGTGGACCACGTCATGTTTATCATGGGCAGCTTGGCTGACCAGGAGCTGGCCCAGGCCACGGCCGATGAAATAACTTTAATCATGCGGAGCCTGCACGGCATTAGCGATCCCGACAAGGATGATTTTGCCGTTACCACCATGGCAGAGATGATGGAAATTTGGGATTCAATCTTTGGCGCCGTAACCTTGCTCTTAATGGCCATTGTGGCCGTTTCCCTGATTGTCGGGGGAGTGGGCATCATGAATATCATGTTTGTTTCAGTTTCGGAAAGAACCTACGAAATCGGCTTGAGAAAAGCGGTCGGAGCCAGCTACCGGGCCGTCTTGTCGCAGTTTCTCTGGGAAGCGGTGGTTTTGACTTTTACCGGCGGCATCCTGGGCATTATCCTGGGCATTTTGATTTCCTTTTTAACTTCTCTGGGCGCCCAAAGCCAAGGCATAGACTGGGAGTTCATAATCAAGCCGAGTTCGCTTCTGATTGCCGCCGGCACCTCCATTGCCATCGGCCTTATTTTCGGGCTTAAGCCGGCCGTCAAAGCGGCCAAGCTGGACCCGATTGTCGCTTTAAGGAATGAATAATTTAAGCCTGGGCGGCCTTGACGCCTTTTTTTATTTTGTTATACTCTAATTAGCACTCTTAGTATGCGAGTGCTAGAATTATCGCAAAGCCATGGATTCAAGAAAAAAGGCTTTACTTAGCCAAATAATCAGGCAATATGTTAAATCGGCCTTGCCGGTCGGCTCCAAGCTTTTGGAAGCCAGCTCGCGTTTGGGGGTTTCTTCGGCCACCATCAGGAATGAAATGGCCGATTTGGAAAAAGACGGCTACATTATCCAGCCCCATACCTCGGCCGGCCGGATCCCTACGGAAAAAGGCTACCGGTTCTTTTTGGAAAATTACGTTCAGGCAGGCAGAATTACTGACAGGGAAAAAAAGGCAATCCAGAATGTTTTGAAAAAAGGTTCAGTTGAATCTTCCGTCAAAGAGGTGGCCAAAAAGCTGGCTGAATTTTCCCAGAACGCAGTCATTGCCGTTTTTTCGGACAGTAATATCTATTACACCGGCTTGGCCAACCTGTTTTCCCAGCCGGAGTTTAAGCAGGCTGAAATGGTTTACAACATCAGCTTGGTTATTGACCATTTGGAACAGGTGGTGGAAAGGATTTTTGGCGAGGTTGACCAGACTCTGGTTAAAATAGGGTCGGACAACCCCTTTGGCCAGGATTGCAGTTCAGTTTTGGGCCGCTGGCAGATTAACAGCCAGTCGGGCATCATGGCCATCCTCGGCCCGATGAGGATGGATTACGAAAAGAATCTGGGGCTGATTAATTACCTTAATCGAGAAATTTAAATATGCCAAAGATTGACAAAAAAGCTGTCCAGCCTGATGTCAAGGAGCTTGAGGCCAAGTGCCGGGAATACCTGTCCGGCTGGCAAAGGGCGCAGGCCGATTATGACAATTTAAAAAAAGAAACCGACGGGAAAGTAAAAAGCTTGGTGGAATATTCCACGGCCGGAATTATTTTAGAAGCCTTGTCGATTTATAACCATTTTAAGATGGCTTTAACCCACCAGCCGGAAATTGGCGACCGGCCTTGGCTGGCAGGGCTGGACCATATTAAAAAAGAGTTTGAGCAGTTTTTGAATAAGTTTGAAATAGAGGAAGTTAAAACTGTGGGCGAGGTTTTTAATCCGGCCGTCCATGAGGCGGTTGGCTCTGAAGAATCAACAGAACCCGATAATCAGGTGATTAAGGAAGCCAGGTCCGGTTATCTCTTTGAGCCTTTTGACGAAGTAGATAAATTCCTTTCATCAGTGCCCGATGGCCGAACCGCCGGCTTTGTGCCTTCTTTGGACATTTACCAAGACAACGACAACCTACTAGTGGAAACTCCATTGGTCGGCATTAAGCCCGAAGAAGTCAATATTACGGTCGAGAACAATGTTTTAACCATTGAGGGTCGGACTGAAAAAAAGAGCGAGGTTGATGAAAAAAACTATTACCGCAGAGAAATCAGGTCCGGCGCTTTCCATCGCAGCGTGGCTTTGCCCATTCCGGTAGACGGCAACAGGGCCAAGGCCGAATACCATGAAGGCATTTTGAAGATCATCATCCCCAAGGAGGAACAGGCCAAGCCTAAATCGGTTAAAATTGAAATAAAAAAGAAATAAAATGGATAATGACAAGCGGGGGCAATTCAGCCTGAAGCTGATTCAAAAATGCCCGGTCTGCAACCATGATTACACCGAGGGCAAAATTGAAATCTTGGATGAAGCCGAGCAGGGCTTTTTAGCCTACCTGACCTGCGGTTTTTGCTCTTCCAGCATTATTGTCAGGGTCATGACTATGCCCCACGGCCTGATCGGCAACGCCATCCTGACCGATTTAACCAGCGCCGAAGTTATGGATTTTGCTCTTAGGCCGCGGGTCGGTTCGGATAACGTTCTGGAAATGCACCAGCTAATCAGCAGAGACAGTTCTTTTATGGACAAATTAAGGCGGTTTTAGGAAAATAAAAACCCTAAAGCTTTTGAGCTTTGGGGAGTTGTGAGAGTTCGCTTTGTTTTTTACAGGTAGCAATTTGTCAAGAATTTTGAATATAAAAAAATAATAAATTACCATTAATTAACTATAATCATATGCCAAAAATATTAGGAATAGATTTGGGCACCACCAACAGCGCCATGGCGGTGATGGAAGGCGGTCAGCCTAAAATCTTAGAAAACAAAGAAGGCAACCGGACTACCCCATCAATGGTGGCCGTTTCTAAAAACAACGAAAGATTGGTTGGCCAGCTGGCCAAGCGCCAGGCCATAACCAATCCGGAAAACACCTTGTTTTCCATCAAGCGCCTGATTGGCCGGAGGTTTGAGGACCAAGAAGTTCAAACCGACCTTAAAACCATGCCTTACAAAATCGTCAAGGCCGGCCAGGGCGTTAAGGTTAAGCTGGGCGACAAGGAGTATACGCCCCAGGAAATTTCAGCCATGATTCTGTCCAAGCTGAAAGCCGATGCTGAAGCCAAGCTGGGCGGCAAGATTACCGAGGCGATTATTACCGTGCCGGCTTACTTTGACGACTCCCAAAGGCAGGCGACCAAAGACGCCGGGGAAATTGCCGGCTTTCAGGTCAGAAGGATTATCAACGAGCCAACGGCCGCGGCCTTGGCCTACGGTTTTGACAAGAAGAAAAACCAGCAATTGGCCGTCTACGATTTAGGCGGCGGCACTTTTGACATTTCTATCCTGGACGTTTCCGAGGATACCGTGGAAGTCAAATCGTCCAACGGCGATACCCATTTGGGCGGCGACGATTTTGACCAGAAGATCATTAACTGGATTATTGAGGAATTCAAGAAAGACCAGGGCCTGAATTTAACCGGCGACGCCATGGCCATGCAAAGGGTCAAGGAAGCGGCTGAAAAAGCCAAAGTGGAACTGTCCACGGCCACGGAAACTGAAATTAACCAGCCTTTCATTACCACCGATTCTGCCGGCCCCAAGCATTTGGTGATGAAACTCTCCAGGGCCAAGCTGGAAGAATTAACCGGCGAGCTGGTCGAGAAACCCTTTAAGGCCGTTGACCAGGCTATTGCCGATTCCGGCTTTAAAAAAGAAGATATTGATGAAGTTATCTTAGTCGGCGGCATGACCAGAATGCCTTTGGTCCAGAAGAAAGTTGAATCTTACTTCGGCAAGAAGCCGAATATTTCGGTCAACCCAGATGAAGTGGTGGCCTTGGGAGCGGCCGTCCAGGCCGGCGTTTTGCAGGGCGATGTTAAGGATGTTCTGCTTTTGGATGTCACTCCTCTTCCACCGCCGCTGACAGCCAGTCTTCCGTGGAAATCAATGTCTTGCAGGGGGAAAGGGAAATGGCGGCTGACAACAAAACCTTGGGTAGGTTCATCCTTTCCGGCATTCCGCCGGCGCCCCGGGGCGTGCCCCAGATTGAGGTGACTTTTGACATTGACGCCAACGGCATCTTGAGCGTCAAGGCAACGGACAAAGCCACCGGCAAGGAACAATCTATCACCATTACCGCTTCATCCGGGCTGTCCAAGGAAGAAGTGGAAAAGATGAAGCAGGATGCGGCCATGCACGCCGAGGAAGACAAGAAGAAACGGGGCTTGATTGATGCCAGAAACAACGCCGATTCGGTTATCTTCCAAACTGAAAAACTGCTCAAGGAATCGGGCGACAAGGTTGCCGAAGAGGTTAAAAAGGAAGTGACGGAAAAAATGGAAGCTTTGAAAAAAGTCAAAGACGGGGAAGATGCTGAAGCCATTAACAAAGCCTTGGAAGAGATGAACCAGACCGTCCAAAAGATCGGCCAGGCCATGTATCAGCAGCAGGCCCAAGCTAACCAGCCAACAGCAGGCCAGTCGGCCGAAGACAAGGAACAGCCGGTTGAGGGCGAGGTTGAAGAGGTCAAGGAAGAAAAGAAATAATTATTTAGATTAAAAGGCGGCGAGGCAAGGCCTGCCGCCTTAAGATAGGCATATGAATTTTGAAGAAATTAACGAAACAGTTGAAGCTGAAGTCGCTTGTTCCATCTGCGGCGGAGTTTTTGGGACAAAAGAAGGCATAGCCGGGGGCCAGACTCACGGGCTTTGCCTTGCCTGCAAAACCAAGGGCGGTCTGGGTAATCCAGAGGTGCAAAAAACCGCCCGAGAGAAACAAGCGGGAGAAACCGGATTGTTCAATCACCACAGGCAGGAAATGGCTCAAGAATGCCTTGGTATTATTGAAGACCCTGTTCGTAAACACCAGGCTAAACTGGCGGCTTTGAGAGAGATGAGCTATTTTATCAAAGAGAACTTTGGTTTGGGTCTTAACTGCCAAACTTCCCCCCAGGCCCTGGCAGAGCTGGCACAAGAATTAAGGCAGAAACTAAAAAGTTGATGACATGGCTAAAGATTACTATAAAATATTGGAGGTGGGGAAAAATGCCACCGCTGATGAGATAAAAAAAGCTTTTAGGAAAAAAGCCCATGAACACCATCCGGACAAGGGCAACGGCAATGCCGAAAAGTTCAAGGAAGTAAATGAGGCTTACCAGGTTTTGGGCAATGAGCAGAAACGGAAGCAATATGACCAGTTTGGCACGAATTTTGAAGGCGCCCAGGGCTTTAATTGGTCTGATTTTTCCAAACAGGGCGGTTTTAGGCCCGGCGGTTTTAATATCAACCTTGATGATTTGGGTGATATTTTCGGGGATCTTTTCGGCGGCCAGGCCAGGGGCCAGTCTAGGCAAGCCCGAGGCGCTGATATTGAAGCGGCGGTTTCCATAACTTTAGAGGAAGCGGTTTTTGGCTCGGAGAAAACTTTTGATATTACCAAGAATCTGGTTTGTGAAAAATGCCAGGGCAGCGGAGCTGAACCGGGCACTAGGATAAGCCGGTGTCAAACCTGCAATGGTTCCGGCCAGGTTAACAGGACCCAGAGCACTTTTTTTGGCGCCTTTAGAACGGCGGCGATTTGCGAAGCTTGCGGCGGCGAAGGCAAGAGGCCTGAAAAAGACTGTAGCCAGTGCCGCGGCCGGGGCATTGCCAGGGGCCGGGAAAGGCTGAAAGTTAAAATTCCGGCAGGTATGGCCTCCGGGGAAACCATTAAGCTGACCGGCAAGGGCGAAGCCGGACTCAAGGGCTCCCGGTCCGGGGATTTATACATCCAGGTCAGGGTTTTGCCGCATCAATCTTTCAGAAGAGAAGGCGATAATTTATATACCACTAAAAGGATTAAGTTTACTGCGGCCAGCCTGGGCGACAAGGTCCAGGTTGAAACTTTAGACGGCAGGGTGGCCTTAAAAATACCGGCCGGCACCCCCTCGGGCAGCCAGTTTGTCATCAAGGGCAAGGGTTCTGCCAGGTTGCATGGCCGGGGCTGGGGAGATCTGGTGGTGGAAGTTAAGGTGGAGGTGCCTAAGAATTTAAGCCGCAAGCAAAAGAAGCTGCTGGAAGAGCTGGCTAAAGAGAATTTGTAATTTTTAAAAAAAGAAGCCCCTGAAATAGAACTGATTGTCTAATTCAGGGGCTTTGTTAATGGTTGAACTTTTAAGTGGGGGGTGATGATAGAGCGTACTCTATCATCACCTTTGTCCTCCCGTCCTGGACAAAGGTGAAATACCTCCTCTGGCTATTCGAGGAGATAATTATTTTGTTTTTATACCTTCCCTTATCGAGATACTTCCCGGGGGGGATGACGAACGTCATGGTCTGTTGGGCCACAGTCCATTCTGTGCCGTTCTGGCCATACCCCGGAACATGAACGATTATTGCCCCAACAGGCAGCGAGGGGGCGACGAATTTAGTTCTGTCGCCCCTGGGTATTTTTGGCGTACCCAAGGCCGAAGTGCCGGTACCGGCAAGACCTTTGACAGTGCCGTTGTAGCTGTCGCTGGCATACGACAGCTTTTCAAAGGTAACCTTCATGGTTACCACGTCACCGGCTTTTACCCGGATGCCTGTATCCAACTCCTCCTCTCCTTGGTAAATAATCGAAGGTGGAGAGGGACAAAAGGATACTTCCTCCTGCATGGTAACGTCGCTAAGATCATTAACATTCATGGTCTTAGCGTACTTATACAGGACTGCATAGTATTTATTTGGGATGAGGAACCCCCCTTCCTCATCGTATCGGGTAAAAATGACGAACATCTGCTTCAGCTGTTCGTCAAAATACTCGGCTTCGAGGTGGACAACCTCAAACGTAAGAAGTTTTCCCGGCTGGAGGCTGTCAGCCGCTGCCACAGGGAAGCCATTCCCACCCTTTGGTATAACAAATACATTTTTCTTCCCCTTGGAAGCCAAAAAGTATGTTTTCCCGCCCTCGATTTTACGCTGGTCCAGAAGATTTTCAATCCTCTGGGTCCGGCGGTCGATCTCCTTGTTTTCCAAGACCTTCTCCGCGGACCACATGTGGATCCAGTAGTAGGAGGTATTGGTAACCGTCTGGAACCTCCATTCCAGAAATACAAGGATTACCGCCATACAAATGACGGCAATTTTGGTAGAAGTCTTGAAAGACTTCTTTCTCCTTTCCAGCTCATCACCGGTTAATTTTGCCATTCTGGCTCGGTGTTCCCAGATAGCCTTGTCAACAAAGAAAGCTATCATAACGAACAAAGCCAGTCCGGTAAAGACCGGGTTGGTGAAGATGGCGGCCGATCCCTCGGGGGAAAATTGCCATTTCGTCCAGATGATGAACGAAGCGGAAAAGATGAAAGCTGTAATATACTTAAAGCCAATAGTTGCCGCATGGCTGATTCCCCTGGCAGCCGCGGCCATTTCATCCACCCGTTTTTTGGCCTCATCCCAGGGACCGTGTTTGGCCGGAGTAATGTTAAACCTTTTTTTATGAAGGGTTTCAATCGCTTCGGCATCAACCCCCAGGAACATTAAGGCGCCTTTCAAAACAGCTGTGACAGCGTCCCAGCTGAATTTAATCGGCCACGTTCCTGTTTGCCAAATGAATTTTCCTCCCTGCTGGAGGGTCCATAAGGCGGGATTGATGGAAATCGATTTAGCCAGCAGGAGGGTGAAAATTGCCAGCCCCAAAGCCATTTCAATTACTTTGAAAGCTGAAACAATTATCACCAGCATGATGGCTGAAAGCAGCATCAATACGGTTCCTGCTGCGGGGTTGCGGAAGTAGCCTATGTAGAGGCCACATCCACCCAAGATGCCGGCCAGAAGCAAGACCAATAAAATAGCCACGCCCCAGTTGCGCAGCTTCCGACCGACTTTATGCCAGTCCTGGACTGTAAGTTGTTTATTAACCCAGCCCAGGGAGAGGATAAAGTAGTTCCAGGCAGCGCCGATGACCAGCAGAAGCCCGTTCATCAAATCTACGAGAGGTCTCATGTGCCACTCCTTTTATCAGTTTTGACATTGGTAGTTTTGCGACCGCGCTTGCCGGCGGATTCGCTGTT
>Ga0076002_104_pt1 | contig 11006 bp, 7 predicted proteins | sample RifGroA2_FD_68048 | JGI IMG/M metagenome (GOLD analysis project Ga0076002, IMG submission 68048) | Parcubacteria (Giovannonibacteria) bacterium GW2011_GWA2_53_7
TTTCGGGCCGCGGCGCCGGATCTCACGAGAAGGTGTTTCAGATCGAAGAGGCGTAGGGACGGTCGCCTCAGGCGACCGTTTTTGTTTGACAGAAAGTTTTAGGCGTTATAGAGTTCGCGTAGAACATCGAAAGGGAAATATATGTTGGAATATCTCTTTTCCGCTGGAGTGATAGCATCACTCATTTTCACCTGCTTGGCCATTTGGATGGCAACGCAGGCAACGAGGCGATTTGATTTTTCCAGAGATCGCAGATGGATTACCGCGGCCTCCCACGGGTGGGCAGTTGGAGCTCTTCTGGTGGGAATACTCTTTGCGAAAAGCGTCGGAGGATGGTTTTTTGTGGGAGTTGCTGTCGCTGTGGGGTACCTTGTGGCGCGCAGCATCCGGAGGGATACAGACGAGAAAGAGCGTCTATCTCGCTTCGAGGCTGACATGAGTGAGAAGAGAAAAAGGAATATGCCCGAATGATGAGGGCATATACGGAAGCGCGCCTCCTTAAGTGGAGGCGTTTTTGTTTGACCGGTGGCACACGCGCCGGTAGGGTCGTATACAATAGCACCTATGGAGTTCACCCTCGAGACAAATCTGAAACCCGCCGGCGATCAGCCGAAGGCGATTAACGCGCTCCTCGACGGTCTCGCGAGGGGGCACCGCCACCAGACGCTTCTTGGGGTTACGGGGTCGGGAAAAACGATGACGGTAGCCAACGTCATCGCGCGGTGGGGGAAGCCCGCGCTCGTCATTGCGCACAATAAGACCTTGGCGGCGCAGCTCACAAACGAGCTCCGGGAGCTCTTCCCGAAGAACGCCGTCCACTACTTCGTCTCGTACTACGACTACTACCAGCCCGAGGCCTACCTGCCGACCTCTGACACTTACATCGGCAAGGAGGCGATGGTGAACGACGAGATCGACAAGCTGCGGCACGCGGCGACCGCGGCGCTCCTCACGCGGCGCGACGTCATCATCGTCGCCTCTGTCTCGTGCATCTATGGTCTTGGGGCGCCGGAGGAGTACGAGAAGAACATTTTCCGGTTCGCGCCGGGTACGAGGATTAACCGTGCAAAGCTTTCGCGGAAGCTCGTCACCCTCCAGTTCAGCCGGACGACCACTGACCTTACGCGCGGCACCTTTCGGCTCCGTGGCGACAACTGGGAGATCATGCCACCGGACCGCGAGGTCATCTACACATTCGACCTGAAGGGCGGGATCATCCAGCACATCTACGAGGTCACGCCGGCGGAGGGATTCCGGCCGGGAAAGACGCCGACGGTGGACGAGGTCTTCGTCGCTCCCGCGAAGCACTTCATCACGCCGGTGGCTGACCGTATCCGCGCGGTGAAAGCGATACGCGAGGAGCTTGCTGAACAATTAAAGAAGTTCGAGTGGGAGAAGAAGTACCTTGAGGCGGAGCGTCTGGAGCGGCGGACGAAGGCGGACCTCGCGATGATTAGGGAGATCGGCTACTGCAACGGCATCGAGAATTATTCCCGGCACCTGTCCGGCCGGGCGGCGGGCGAGCCGCCCTCGACGCTTTTGGACTACTTTCCTCATAGACGAGGACCATCGCGGACCCATCTCGCCTCGCGCGAGCCGAGGCGGACCGAAACGCGGAACGATGCGGAAATCAGTCCGCTTAGTTCCGCGTCGATGGCGGACTTTCTCACCATTATCGATGAGTCACACGTTACGGTTCCGCAAATCGGCGGCATGTTTGAGGGGGACGCATCCCGAAAACGGACGCTCGTCGAGTACGGGTTCCGACTACCGTCCGCCATTGACAACCGCCCGCTCACGTTTAAGGAATTCAACGAGCGCGTCGGGCAGGTGATTTACACATCTGCCACACCCGCCGACTACGAGCGGAAAGTGAGTAATCAAATCGTCGAACAAATTATCCGCCCGACGGGTCTCGTAGACCCTAAGGTGACCGTGTGCCCGGCGAAAGGGCAGGTCGACGATCTTATCCCGCGCATCGTGGAGCGCGTCGCACGGAACGAGCGCGTGTTAGTAACTACCTTAACGAAGAAGATGGCGGAGGATCTCACCGCCTTCCTAGGGGAAGGCGGTGAGATCCGACGTGGTGAGCGTAGTCGAACCACGGACACTCTTCGACAAGCTCAGGGTGCAAATCCGCGCCCATTAAAGGTCGCGTATTTGCACAGCGACGTGAAGACGCTCGACCGCATCCGGATTCTGACCGACCTCCGGAAGGGGACGGTGGAGGTACTCGTGGGGGTGAACCTCTTACGGGAGGGGCTCGACCTGCCAGAGGTGTCGCTCGTCGCCATTTTGGACGCCGACAAGGAGGGATTCCTCCGGTCGGAGACGTCGCTCGTGCAGACGATCGGCCGGGCGGCGCGGAACATCCGAGGCGAGGTAGTGATGTACGCGGACGTCTTGACCGGTTCCATTCGTCGCGCGGTTCGGGAAACAGACCGCCGTCGGAAGGTCCAGCTCGCGTATAACAAGGAGCACGGCATCACCCCGACAACAATCGTGAGGGCGATTCGGGACATTCTGCCAGATGTTTCCGGCGCGGCGAAGGTGGAGCTTGCTGTTGCGCCACGCTCTAAGGCAGCGCTCGAGATGCTCATAAAGGAGAAGGAGGCGGAGATGCGGCAGGCGGCGGGGGAGCTTGACTTCGAGGTCGCGGCAATCCTCCGCGATGAGGTAAAGGAGTTGAAGAAGCTTTTGGAGAAAAGTAAGAAATTAAAAACCTAGGTTTGGCCCTACCGTGGCACGGTGGCTTGACGGACAGCATGTAGATATACTATAATGCTAAAAGCATAAAAACATTTTTTCTCACAAAATAAAGGACAGTTATGAAAATTGTATTGATAAAAGACGACGGCACTATTATTGCGACGCTCCAGGGGAAAGCCCTTGACTATATAAAAAGAGCAATATTGGTGTATCTTCAGGATAACCGAGCCAACATTTCTTCCAGTACAATCGCGAGTGAAATAAGGGATTTTATGGGAAGGATATAGTATCGTTCGGACGAGACGAAGAGTATCAATCCTCATATCGTTTCCTCTGGGCCGATTCGGTGGACGTGAGCCCCCGATGATTTCCAGAAACATTTACACCCCGACATAATTGTCGGGTTTTTTTTGTTTACATAAAAGCAGGGATCAACTCTAGCTCCTTTGCTATTTCACCCCAGTTTAGAATTCTAAACGCGTCCAGCAGGGGGGAGCAAGAATCTATGGTCGTGGTAGGATAGATTCGTGAAAAAGGTTTCACCCAATCCGCAGCGACTCCTCGCAATCATCGGTGGGTCGGCGCTCGTGTTCGGATTATTCGCCTATGGCACCTACCGCTACGGGGAGCTCTCCCGCACGCTCACCCAGCGCGAGGTAGAGACTGCCCAGCGTGAAATCGAAGGTGCGGGGGTGCGGCGGGACCTATTTGCTACGAAGCAGAACCTCACTCGCATAACTGACGAAAAGGGGAAGCTCACCCAGACGCTCGAGGAGACCAAGGGGACGCTCACCGCGGAGCAAAACAAAAACACCCAGTTCGCGGAGCAGATCCGTGACATTACGGGGACGGTGGGGACCCTACAGAAACTCGCCGAGACCGACCCGGAGCTCCTGAAGAAGTACTCAAAAGTGTACTTCCTGAATGAGAACTACATCCCCGCGCGGCTCTCCGCAATCGATCCGAGATATCTCTACGACGTGAAGAAACCCCAACTTATTATCTCGGAGGTGCTGCCGCGCCTGCATTCAATGCTTATTGCTTCAGAAAACGCCGGCTCAAAGCTTGAGATCGTTTCCGCGTACCGCTCCTTCGGTGAACAGGTTGCGGTCAAGTCCGGCTACAAAGTGGTGTACGGCTCGGGCGCCAACCAGTTTTCCGCGGACCAGGGGTACTCCGAGCACCAGCTCGGCACTGCGATTGACCTTACCGCGCCGGACCGCACGGTGTTCGTGAAGTTTAATACCTCCGCCGCATACGCATGGCTCACGGCGAACGCGTACCGGTTCGGGTTTACGCTCTCCTACCCGAATGGCAATGCCTACTACCAGTTCGAGCCGTGGCACTGGCGGTTCGTGGGGGTGAAGCTCGCGGCTTACCTTCGCGATAACAACAAGTTTTTTTATGACCTCGACCAGCGTGAAATCGACGCGTACCTCATCTCGCTTTTTGACTAGGATTCCTGCTGTGGTGCGTTTGTCCGCCCGGTAAACTATGAGGTTGACAGGGTCATACGCGGTGGTATTGTGCGGGGAGCGGTTCAAATAAATCTGGCAGTCCGGCATTGGTTCGCCACGCCGTACATTGCCGATTTCCATTCATAAATCAACAAGAGGTGGAGTTATGGGTACGCCCAGAGGTAAAAAGCAGAATGACCGCCCGGAATTGGAGCTTTCCGTGGCAGAAAAGGAGCGGCTCTTTGTGGCCGCCCGAAAGATCAGGAAACAATTGAATCCCGCGGTGCTTGCGGAAATACTCGAGCAAGTACGAGCTATCCTGCTCCCGCTTGTCCCATGGCTGGATATGCCGGTATTTTCCGAGTCCGGTATATACCGAACGCCGCCATTCCCAGAGATGTGGCGAAAGAAGCGCGCGATGATGGTTCTCGATGGATCCTACATAAGCGGGCAGTTGGACCTCATGCTCGAACGATCAGGGTCATGGTATGTAAAGATGCGCCTCGCATGCGATGGCGGCCGCCCCGGGTATTTCGAGGCGAATTCCAGCGGGCTCGCCGTGCAGATTATAAAACGCAGTGATCTACTACTTCGATTTTCCTCAAGCCCCACATCGGAGCAACTTGCGGGAACACTCGCGTTTCTTCGGAATATCGCCCTCTACCATTCCGCGGCAGAGATGGTCGCGCGATGCTTCAAAACGATTGACCGAACTCTCCGTGAACGGGAGGAGCGCATGCGGCTCATGCGGGAGCGCCTCCAGCTACTCGGTGATTTTCCCGAGATGCTCGATCCGTTGTTAGCCGATGGGAAGATGGTGTCGGTACCGACATTCGCGATATTTAGTAATTATCGCGATACAAGTTCACGGCATACTGGGACATATCTAACCCAGGAATGTTTGAGGCCGTTCTGGGACGAAATTCGTACCCGCACCAACCCAGAGTCCTATACGCCATTCAATTCGTTGTATAATTTCCACTCCCTCGGTGAGTTTTTACAGCGAGTAAGGTCGGAGGTCGAAGAAATAGCCGAAGCCAAGAGGCAAGGGAGAAAGGATGTAACATCGCTTACCAGTCGTGCCGATGGGAGGCTACCTTTCTCCAAAGAAGAACTGAAAGTGCTTCAGGGAGCCGTTCGCTCGATTTCGGAACCGTAGTAGCAGTTCAGAGCCGGTCGCCCAGCGCGCCGGCTTTTTGTTTGTGCCGGAAGAAAGGTGGTTCATTAAATTAGAATTTTACTCATATTCACTATGTGCATATGTGCGTGTGGTTTATAAGTTAATCGTGTCCTCGGTCCGAATGTACCATATAAGACGGCCGTCCTATATGGTACATTTTCTTTTCGAAGTAGCGGGTTCTGCATAGCACCAATTGCACGCAGGCACGGGAGCGTGCATGTAAAACTCTAACAGGGTAAAATAAGCGCATATGGATTCCATCGCGCCAGAGCTTGCGGGGGGGTTCCGCGACTACCTGCCGAAGGAGATGATCCCGCGCCAGCGGATGCTCGAAAAGGTCAAGGAGGTCTTTGAGCGGTTTGGGTTCGTGCCGCTCGATACGCCGGGGTCTGTGGCGCAATGAACGGCATCTCTACCATCGGAAATGTGCGGCATTGGGGCACAGTGAGACGCTTATTTCCATGTATGCGCCCGATGACCCCGTCACCGTCTGCGACACGAAGTTCTGGTGGGGCGATGCGTGGGACCCCATGAGCTATGGCCGCGACTATGATTTCTCGCGAAGCTTTTGGGAACAATTCAGTGAATTGCAGAAAGTTGTTCCCCGTCCGCCGCTTGTCAATAACAAGGCGGTTGACTCCGACTACTGCAACTTCTGCGACGGCAATAAGAATTGCTACCTTGTCGTAAACGGCAATCGCAACGAGGACTGCGCCTACACTGCGCTCACGGTTGACAGCAAGAACGTCTTTGACGGCCTGTGGTGCGCAAAATCCGAGTTCGCGTACGAGTGCATTGACTGCGATTCCTGTTACCATACGGCATACGCGGAGCGGTGCGAGGCGTGCGTGGAAAGCGCCTTTCTCTTTGACTGCCGCGGGCTGACCAACTGCCTTTTCTGCGTGGGGTTGCGCAATGCTTCATATCACGCATTCAACAAGCCCGTCGCGCCGGAGGAGTACAAACGATTCCTTGCAGAGCTTGGTGGGAGTTATAAAAAGTACGTGGAGGCCATTGCAAAATTTGAAGAAATGAAGCTCCGCTTCCCGCGGCGCTCAAACCTGTTCACCGGCTCAAAAGGAGTGAGCGGCGAGAATATTCTCAATTCAAACGCAGTTAAGCATGGATTTGATATATTCAACTCGGAACACTGCGCCTACGTAGAAGAAGGGCTGAAAGGCAAGGACTGTTACGACACGGTATATTTTGACGGTGCCGAACTGTGTTATGAATCATCAAGCACCATCGGCTATAACTACCTCTTCACCCTCTTCTGCCGTGATTCAAAAGAATTGCAATACTGCGATAACTGCCACGCGTCATCGCATCTCTTCGGCTGCGTCGGACTGCGTAGCAAGCAATACTGTATTTTGAACAAACAATATTCTAAGGAAGAGTATGAAACGCTCGTGCCGAAGATCCGCGCGCACATGGATGAAATGCCGTATGTATCGCAAAGGGCGAATGGCAAAGAGCAAATTATATACAAGTACGGCGAGTTCTTTCCCGCCGAGCTTTCTCCCTTCGCCTATAACGAAACCGTGGCGCAGGAATTCTATCCGACAACGAAAGATTCGGCGGAACGGCAGGGATTTCGCTGGAACGCTCCCGATACGAAGAACTACGCCATCACCAAAGCCCCCGAAGCCCTGCCCGATTCCATTGGAACCGCCGATGACGCCTTACTGGGAGAAACGATCGGTTGTGCGCATCACGGTTCGTGCGCGCACGAGTGCACGGTTGCTTTCCGGCTTATTCCCCACGAACTGCAGTTCTATCGGCGCATGAATCTTCCTTTGCCGCGCCTCTGCCCGAACTGCCGGTACTACGGACGGCTGGCGAAACGAAACCCTCTGCAATTTTCCCGCCGCGCATGCCAATGCGCGGGCTTGAAGTCGGAAAATGGCATATATGCGAATACAGGAACGCATACGCATAAGGACTCACCCTGTCCGAACGAATTTGAAACCCCCTATTCACCCGACCGCCCCGAGATAGTATACTGCGAAGAGTGCTACAAAGCCGAAGTGTTCTGATGACATTCCAACATTCTTGAGAATGTCGGAATGTCATAACACCATGAATTCAGAAACGAAGAATTGTCAAAATTGTAAACAGGTGTTCACCATAGAACCGGACGATTTTGCGTTTTATGAAAAGGTGAAGGTCCCTCCGCCGACGTTTTGTCGTGAGTGTCGCCTGCAGAGGAGAATGGCGTACAGGAACGAGAGAGCGCTCTATAAGCGCGTGTGCGATGCGCCGGGGCATACGGAGGAAATGATATCGGTGTTTTCTCCCGATAAACCCGATCGTATTTACGACCACAAAGCGTGGTGGAGCGACGCGTGGGACCCGATGGTATACGGCAAGAAAGCGGATTTTTCAAAACCGCTATTCACGCAGATACGGGAGCTGTGGCGCGAGGTGCCGGACATTGCGATTCTGAACATCAATCCGGTAAATAGCGATTATTGCAGCATCACCGAAGACAACAAGAATTGTTATCTCGTCATCGGAGGCGACTATAACGAGGATTGCCTTTATTCCGCGTTTGTGTTCAACAGCAAAGATTGCATGGATACCTACTGGGTATTAAAGAGCGAATTGAATTATGAAACGGTTGATTCCACGGGATGCTCGCGCCTTCGGTGGAGCAGATATTGCGAAGGGTGTTACGAGAGCGCGTTTCTTTTCAACTGCAAAAATTGCCACGACTGTTTCGGGTGCGTGAATCTCGTAAACGGCGCATACCAGATTTTCAACGTCAAGTATTCCAAAGAAGCATATCTTGAAAAACTCAAAGAATTCAACTTGAGCGATTATGATGCGATTGAAGAGCTCAAAAAGAAATTCAAACTTCACTCGCTGAAATATCCGCGCCGGTTCACCAAGGCGATCCAGAGCGTGAATTCCATCGGCGACAATCTTGAGGAAACGAAGAACTGCCGTTTTTGTTTTGAAGTCGGCGGAGGCGCGGAAGATTCGGCGTACATCTGGCTGGCATACTCCAACGTGAAGAACTGTTACGACTGCGACCATTTCGGACGGAAATCGGAAAATTCCTGCGAAGCATCCACTATTTATCCGGGGAGCAGGGTGTTCTTTTCAAAATTCATTTTTTCCTCCCATGACGTTTACTATTCGTACAACTGCCATAATTCCTCTTATCTTTTCGGATGTATCGGGTTGCGCAGCAAGCAATACTGCGTTTTGAACAAGCAGTATACGAAAGAAGAATACGAAGCGTTAGTGCCGAAGCTCATAGCGCATATGAATACGATGCCTTATGCCGACCAAGGAGGGAGAATACATGGATTCGGCGAGTTTTTCCCTGCCGAGCTTTCTCCTTTCGCCTATAACGAAACGATTGCGCAGGAGTATTTCCCGCTTACGAAAGAACAGGCGCTTGCGCAAGGATACCGGTGGAAAGATGCGGAAGAAAAAAACTATAAAGTTACCTTGCGATCGGAAGACGTTCCAAAAACCATATCCGGGGTGACCGACGGAATTTTGGAGCAGATCATAGGTTGCGCGCATAATGGGACGTGTACCGAGCAATGCACCGCCGCGTTTAAAATCGTCCCGCAAGAACTCGCATTTTACAGGAGGATGAACATTCCGTTGCCCAGGTTTTGTTCCAATTGCCGGCACTATGCGCGCGCGGCACAGCGCAACCCGCTCAAACTTTGGCACCGCGCGTGCCAGTGCGCGGGGGATAAGTCCGCGAACGGAGCGTATGCGAATACCGCGCCGCACCCTCACGGAGCCGGTCCCTGCAAAACCGATTTTCAAACCCCCTACGCGCCGGAAAAACCCGAAATTGTATACTGTGAACAATGTTATCAAGCGGAAGTGGCATAAGAGTAATCGCGAACAATGCGAATATAGCAAATAACGCAAATAAAATATCATTCCCGCGAAGGCGGGAATCCAGCAATGAACGCCGAAACAAAGAATTGTCAGAATTGTAAAAGCCCGTTCACGATTGAGCCGGAGGACTTTAATTTCTACGAAAAAGTAAAGGTGCCTCCGCCGACGTTTTGCCCGGAGTGCCGGTTGATTCGCCGTATGGTCTATCGCAATGAACGGGCGCTTTACAAGCGGAAGTGCGACCTGTGCGGGCAGGAGCGGATTCTTTTCTTATCGCAAGGGACAAAGTTTCCCGTGTATTGCCGGGAATGTTGGTGGGGAGATACGTGGGATGCGAAAAACTATGGTCGTGACTATGATTTCTCCCGGCCGTTTTTTGAGCAGTTTCAAGATTTATTTAACACAGTGCCGCGCCCGGGGACGGTAAAACAGGGGAACAGCATTGACAGCGAATATACGAATCGGGTAACGGACATGAGAGGATGTTATCTCATTTTCGGCACCACAATAGCCGAATATTGCCGTTATGGCGTATGGCTCAATGAATCAAAGGAATGTATGGATTGTTATTCTGCGCAAAAATCCGAGCGATGCTACGAATGTATAGATTGTTTCCAGTGCTACAATATCCGGTATGCGCAGGAGTCCATCGCGTGCCGCGATTCGGCGTTTCTCTATAACTGCAGAGATTGCCAGAGTTGTTTCGGATGCGTCAATCTCCGCGGCAAGAGCTATTGCATATTCAATTTGCAATATTCCAAAGAAGAATATCAAAAGAAGGTGGCGCAGTATCAACTCGGCAGTTCCATGATGGTGGAGGGGGTTCGGAATAAGTTCAATGAACTCAAGAAAAAGTGCATCGTGCCCGCGTTGGTGACGCATCACAGTTCAAACGTGAGCGGGAATTGGATTGAACGGTCAAAAAATATATTCCGCTCGTTCAATTGTTTGGAAATTGAAGACGCGCGCTATTGCTACAATCTTATTTACGGGAAAGATGTTATGGATTTCGGCCCATGGAGCAATCACTCCGAACGTATCTACGAAGCAATTAATGTAGGAATGCAGTGTGCCGACATGAAGTTCGCGCACGAATGCTGGTCGCAGGTGATACAAGGAGAATATGTGATGAATTGCCACAACGCACAGAATCTTTTTGGCTGTGTCGGCTTGCGTGGCGCCCGATACTGCATCCTGAACAAAGAATATTCCAAAGAAGAGTACGAAACGCTCGTACGGAAAATCCGTGAGCATATGGACGAAATGCCCTACCGCGACCGGAAAGGAAGAACGTACAAGTACGGCGAGTTCTTTCCGGTGGAATTAAGCCCTCACGCATATAACGAAACGCTTGCGCAGGAGTTCTTCCCGATAACCAAAGAAGAGGCGATGGAGAAAGGATATCCGTGGAAGGACCCGGAAGCGAAAATGCACAGCGTCACGCTTAGAGGGGACGACGTTCCCGATAATATTGACGGAGTGGAAGACGGGGTTCTCAACGAAACCATCGGCTGTACGCACAAGGGAGCATGCACGCATCAGTGCACCGTAGCTTTCCGTATTATTCCGGATGAGCTTCAATTTTACCGTAATTTTAAAATTCCGCTCCCGCGCTTCTGCCCGAACTGCCGGCATTACGAACGGTTGAAACAACGAAACCCCCTCAAGCTCTGGCACCGCTCGTGCCACTGCGCGGGCGAAAAATCCGAAAACGGTGTTTACTCAAACACCGGCGCCCATCCCTCGCACGCAAAAGGGGAGCCCTGTCCCAACGAATTTGAGACCAGCTA
>Ga0076002_113_pt1 | contig 10964 bp, 3 predicted proteins | sample RifGroA2_FD_68048 | JGI IMG/M metagenome (GOLD analysis project Ga0076002, IMG submission 68048) | Parcubacteria (Giovannonibacteria) bacterium GW2011_GWA2_53_7
TTTTAATCTCTCTATGTCTCTCTCTCTACAAATCTCAAACGACGTGAAGGATGCCATGCGGGCAAAGGAGGAACAGGTTCTTTCGACGCTTCGCATGTTGCAGGCTTCTCTGAAGAATAAAAAAATCGAACTTGGAAAGGATCTCGAGGAGCAGGATGTGATTTCCGTCGTCAAGAAAGAAGTGAAGGCTCTTGAGGACTCCATTGTTTCATTTGTTTCGGGTGCCCGCGAAGATCTTGCTGAAAAAACACGCACGGAAGTAGAAACACTCAAAAAATATCTTCCGGAAGAAATGAGTGACGAACATCTCGAGACGATTGTTCAAGACGCTCTCTTGGAAATCGGTGAGGTGACAAAGGCAGAGATGGGGCGTGTGATGGGTTTCGTGATGGGGAAGGTGGCCGGCGCGGTCGATGGCAGACGTGTAAAGGCCATGGTGGAAAAACTTCTTGGATAACGAATTAAGCAACATCGAAGACTCGGGCGTGAAGCTCGAGTTTTTCTTTTTCCACTTATCCCTCCTTTTGCTCTGACGGTTTTCCATTTCATTTGCTATAATGTTTTTTATGGATCGTTCTCACTTGAAACGACTCGTGTCAGGATTGATCGCCGTCTTTGTGTTGGCGGTGGTTCTTCATGTTGTTCCAAGCGCATTCGCCCAGATCCCGATGGGAGATTTGAACGCGGTTGGCGCAAGCGGAATTCCCACGACGGACTTGCGCATTATCGTTGCGAAGCTGATCCGATTTGTCATTGGCGCTTTGGGAGTCCTTTTGCTTTGTGTCATCGTCTACGCTGGGATTCTCTACATGTTTTCGCGTGGTGAGAAAGATAAAATCGACAAGGCTCGCAAAATCATTCGAAACGCGATCATCGGGATGGCCATCGTGTTGTCCTCTTACATCATCACGACTTTTGTCTTGAGCGCGCTTCTGCGAGCCGCCGGATTCGGACAAAACGTCACCACCGGCTCGAGCGCCTTTATCGAACCGCTTTCGGGATCCCTCGGTGTCGGTATCATTCAGGATCATTACCCGCCTCGAGGCGCGGCGGACATTCCTCGCAATACAAAAATCATCGTGACTTTTAAAGAACCGATGTTCCTTGATTCCTTGTTACAACCTGGAACGTACGACCCAGAAGCATTGCTCATCACGGGACAGATGAACGCGAACAACGTTAGGATCTATCGCACGGCGGACAATCCGATTCTTCCGCTTGTGTCAACGGCCGTGAATGTTGCCGTGACGAGTGATTTGAAAACCTTCGTTTTCGATCCCGTCGGGTTGTTGGGAAGCCCGCTTGAACCGCAGAATTACGGCGTTCTTCTCTCTCCGAATATTCTCAAGTTGCTTCCCGACCTCACGACGACGGTGCCAGCTTTCCCGCCTCCGTTCGCCGACGGATATTTATGGGGTTTCCAGATCTCGACGGTCGTTGACATTACTCCGCCTCAAATTCAAAGTTTCATTCCTTCTCCAAGCGTCGAGTACGCGAGGAACATTCTCGTCCAAGTGAATTTCAACGAAGCCGTGGATCCCACCGCGACGACGGGTATCTTTCAGCAAAGCGTGAACCCTTCGTTCAATTTCGATAATCTTCAAGTGCGTAATGAAACCGCCGCCGGAGCTCTCGTGGAAGGAACCTACGTGATTTCAAACGGGTACAAGACGGTGGAATTCATCACCTTTGACCAATGTGGAGTGAACGCTTGTGGAGGAGATATCTTCTGTCTTCCGGGTGGAGCCGAATTCACGTTATTCGTTCGGGCCGCTCCGCTTGGAACCGAACCGCCTCAAGCCGTCTTTGGGCCCACGGGATACGTTGGCGTCGCGGATGTGGCGGGGAATTCCATGGATGGAGGAGGAGAGTACGCTCTTCTAAAGGACTTCATCGCGCAGGGGCCTCCAACGACGCTTAATGCTCTTTCCATCGACAACTTCTGGAGCGATTTTTCGACGAACATGACGCAGAACACCGAACGTCCTCACGTGAATGTTCTGCTTCCAAGCTTGAGTCAGCCAGACGTGAGCGTGGATCAGGATGTAGAAATCACGTTTAGCGAACCGATGCGCATCTCCTCGCTTTCGAATGTGAATATTGGCATCGCGCCTCGGCCTTTTCATGAGATGTGGTATTGGGTTGGAGGAGAAAACATACTCGATCCGACGACGAATCAAGTTGGGGGCACGATCGCTAATATGGAACACGGGCTTTTCCGCGACTATGAAGCGGGTGATCCGGTTCAGTCGTACTATCCGATCATTAACAACGAAGTGACGACCGCTTATCAAATTTGTTTCTATCCCGCTTATGGTCCGCCAAGCGACTGCGCCGTAACATCTGCGCAACCAAGTTGTTGCAACGGAGTGCCAAGCGCGTTTGGAACCTGTCCTTTGCCCACGCCGTAATCTATGAAGTCTCGCATGCGATCACGTATTCTCTTTTCTCTCCTCCTCTTTGTAGGGAGCGTGCTCTTGTGGTTGCCGGGGTCCGTGTTCGCGCAGACACTGCCCGAAACTGGTCTCTCCGAGTTTGCGGCACAAGTGGGACTTGGTGGAACATCTGACATTCGACTCATTATCGCGCGTCTCATTCGTACCGCGCTTTCGCTCGCGGGGATCGTACTCGTGGCCATGATCGTGTACGCGGGTTTTCTTTGGATGACGGCACGGGGCGCGCAGGACAAAATCGACAAAGCGCGTCAAACGATCTTCCGAGCCGTGGTTGGTTTGATCATCGTGTTCTCCGCTTTTGCCATCACGCAATTTGTGGTCTCTTCGTTGATGACAGCGACGGGTGCGACGTCCACGTCTTCCAGCACGACCGGCGGACCGATCGGATGCCCCACGTGTCCAGTTGACACCAATACGATCTTTGTTACGGAATCCTGGGGATGTCTCGAGACACTTCCAACGCTTCCGAAAAATACCCAGGTGCAAATTCTTTTCAATCGTAACGTCTCTACGGATGACGTGTACTTGATGGATTTTGTGACGGTACGAGCTGGATCAAGCCTCGTGGGGGTCGACTTAAATGGAGGTGGACAGACCGTTACGATCACGCCTAATAGCTCAACCTGTCCCGCGGAACCTGGAAACATGTTTTGCCCGGGAACGGATTATCACATTGTTATTTCGGAAGGATTCTTAAGTCTGGATGGCGCGCAAATTCAGTGTACGCTCTCGAATCCTTGCTTTTACGACTTTACGACGAACGACACGGTTGATAACGATGGGCCCACGGTCGTGATCAATACGCCCACAAACGGAGCTCCTGTTTTCTCGTTCACTCCGCTTGATCTGCAAGCCGTTGTGACGGATAACGGTGGAGTGGGTATCACGGATTTCACCGTGAATAGTGCTATTGTCGATTCAGTCGAACCGACAGGATGCACGGGTGAGGGTCCCATGTCGTGTCTCGCAAACGGCGCCTGGACGCCTGGGAATCTTGCTCCTGCTTCCACGCACGTGATCCGTGCGACGGCAACGGATTGTTCAGGGAACACGAAGGTATCGGACGCCGTAACGGTGACGACGCTCGCGCTTCATTGCGCCAATGAAATCCGAGACGAAGATGAAACGGCTATCGACTGTGGTGGGGGAGACTGTCTCGCTTGTTCGGGATCGAGTTGTACCGTGAATAGCGACTGTGCCTCTTTCCTATGCGTGAACAATCAGTGTGTCACAGGTCCGAAGATTTTAAATGTTTCTCCTCGCGGAGACGCACAAGACACGCCGGCGTTACGTGGAGTTCCAAACGGGGCTCCCGGCAACTTCCTGACGATCACAGGAACGGGATTTGGCACGACGCCCGGAATCGTGACGTTTCTTGGAGCCGACAACAATGACGGAGATAATCGAAACGCGTCGGTTGTTTCCTGTCCCACGCCGAGCTGGTCAAATACGCAAATCGTGGTGGCCATTCCTCCGGGGGTCATCGATGGGCCGATGCAAGTGACCACAAGTGGCTCCACGCCTCTTGTCGACGCGACAGATGACACGTATGGACCGTTCATATCCAATTTCGTTCCAAATCAAATCTTGCGTCCGGGACTTTGCGCGGTGACGCCGGCTTTGGCGGAGGCTTCCGATCGTATTGCGATCTCGGGAGTTCATTTCGGGACGGATCCAACCGTCGGACACGTCTATTTTTCAGGGAACAACGTTTACGAAGCTACTTTCTTGTCTGCGATCGATTCCTGGGCCGATCAGGCGGTGAGTGTTCTCGTTCCGCCCTCGACGGCGGGGGATTATGACCTTTCGATTTTTGTAGACGGTGAAGGTTCTAATCCGCTTGAATTCGAAGTAACAGATGCTCTTCTGGTGGCCGGAGCTCCGCGGATTGATTACGTTGATTCAGGTGTTTTCTTGTGCGTGGGAGATCTTATGACGGAAGGGGATCTTTGTTCGGTCAATGCGGATTGTGGAACAGGAGGAACTTGCGTGAGTGCTCCATCGACGGGAGCTCCAGGGCAGTATGTGACGATTTTTGGAGACAATTTTGGAAGCACGGTTGGAATCGTATTGTTTGCCGACGGTAATTCTGGGGACGTGACATTCGTTCCTGATTTTCCAGCCCAGTGTTCCAACATGTGGTGGAACAACACATCAATCGTGGTACAGGTTCCGGCGGAACTTACGACGGATCCGGTTTTTAATCCGAAAACCATTCGCGTGCGTCGATCGACTTTTTTGGCGACATCGGAAAGTAATGCCGTGAATTTTACCGTCGACGCCATTGGAGTGACACCTGGATTGTGCGCGCTTTCTCCTTCGGCTGGCCCTGTCGGAACACCTGTGACGTTCTTTGGAGATAATCTTGGAGAAACCGCGACGGATTTCGTTCTTCGATTTTACAACGGAGCCGACTTACCTCCATCTCTTTCGAGCGCCTCCTCGACAGAAGTCTTTACCTCTGATCAGCAGATTGGTGGGGCGGTTCCCGCGGGAGCTGTCACGGGTCCGGTTCTTGCCTCTGTCGAAGCCATCAGTTCCAATACTCTTCCGTTTCTTGTAGGGAACTGCAATGTCGTTGAAAATCTCTGTACGTCCGCACAGGTGTGTTGCGCGAGCGGTGTTTGCGCGAACAATATTTCTGCGTGTGCCGGTGACGTTGTGAACGCTCAATACGTTTATCGTTTCACGACGGGGCCGATTCCAAATTTCCCGACCGTGATTGAAGAATGCGCAAGTTATTCCCCAAGTCCTTCGACGCTCTGGATCGATGGACAGGCTGGATGTGTCAATGCAGACGTGCACGTCGCCTTCGCTCCGGGAGCCCCAGCTTTTTCCATGAACTCAAGCACGCTTCTGAACCAGAACAACGTGGTTGTTGATCAATGCGTCGGAAATGGGATCGACCCTTGTGAAGCAACGCTCGTGAACGCGCAAAATAACCAAGTTCATGTTGCGGGTGTCCTTTCTGCGACTCCGGCGACCGTGACGTTCAATCCAACCATAAATCTTTTGCAAAACACGTGGTATCGCGTGACGATCACGTCAGGGGTGACGAACAGCCTCGGGGTTGCTTTGGAGGATAATTATGGGTTCCGATTTAAGACGCGTAATGATGCAACGGAGTGTGTCGTGGAAGATCTGTTGGTGAGCCCTAACGACTATACCGCGGTCACGTCCAGCGCCGTCGATTACGAAGCGCTTCCAACGAATGGCTCCTGCCAAGTTTTGGATCCTGATGATTACACCTACGATTGGACGCTTTCCAACTACGGTCTCGACATCGTGTTCCCGGGAGACGTGACGAGCTTGCCAGGGGTCATAAACGAGATCCAGGTTCTTCCGAACGAAGAAACGAACGCAGGTCAGCCGGCTTTGGTGAGCGCGGGCGTCGTGGGATTTGTCGCGAACGACGTGGGGGACCTCACCGTGAATTTCCTCGATCCTTACGTTACAGAATCCTATCCCACTTGTACGACCGCCTGCGTGAATGCTTCTGTGGGAGCCTCGTTCAACACGGCGATGACGTCGGGTGGAACGTATGGCGTGCCGGGGGCTCACGTGGAAAATACCGTGTTGGAAAATAACGTGCGGTTGTTCCGATGTTCCAATGAACTTTGTGACGTATTCATCGGAAGTCCGCTCTTGGCTCCTGTCGTGTTTGTGGATGATCCGCTTGATACAGAAGATGATGGACGCTCCTTTTTCCTTAATATTGCATCGAGCGCCTCCTTATTGAGTTCATCTCTGAGCCCGTCTTCGTATTATCGTGCGATGATCTGGGGAGGAATTGAGTCCGCGCCCGGACCGGGGCAACCAAACGGCGTTCCACTTTGGGGTGAGGTGACTCCGCTGGGTGTTCCGGTAACCCCGCTCAATTACGGGAACTACTACTCTTGGACATTCAGAACGCGCGCGAATGCCACGGCCTGCGGAATCGGTTCTGTTGACGTCACACCTTCGCAGTTGTTGCTTGGAGCCGTCGGGGCTCGTGGAGCTTTCTCGGCGGAACCTTTCGGTGAGCCGGACTCCTGTTCCTTGAACGGTCAGCGTCTCAATCCGCTGTCTTACCCTTGGAACTGGATCTTGAACACCATCGCAAATCCCTTGAGCCCGACGACGCAAGTTCTGATCGCCTCGTTCTTGCCTAACCACGGACCCTCCGCGACGCTCGATACCAGCTCGGCTTCCGGCTCCACGTGTACCAACTCCTGCACCAACGCCGGCTCAACCGCGTACGAAGCTGTGTGTGGTAATGGTGTTATTGATCGAACTCCCGGAACGGAAGCTTGGGAGGATTGCGATCCAACGGCTCCGGGTTGGAGCTCGGCCGAGTGCACGTCTAACTGCCAAACGATCGGCGTTACCGCTTGTGATAGCACGATCACGACCGGATGTTGCGGAAACGGCAACAGAGAAGGACGTGAAGAATGTGACGACGGGGACAATCAAAACAATGACGGTTGTAGTGCGGTCTGTCTGAAAGAAGGATCGCGGTCAATGGGGCTCACTTGCGGAGACGGACAGATCACCTATGATAGCGCGACGTTTGCGGGAGAAGAGTGCGACCAGTCGGGAAACGTGATTTCAGGTGACGGTTGTTCAAGTATTTGTCTGCGAGAAGGTTCGATCAACACGTCTGTGATCGGAGGCGTGATCTGCGGAGACGGAGTGATTGGAGCGGGTGAAGATTGTGATGATGACAACATTGCGAGTGGTGACGGATGTTCCGCTTCTTGTTTGCAGGAACCGCTTTTTGGCACGTGGACGATCGGTTCGGTTGCCGGTGTGTGTGGAAATGGAACACTCGAGCCCGCCCTCACCGAACCTGTGGATTCTCACGTCGGAGAAGAGTGTGACGACGGCAACACGCGAAACGGTGACGGATGTTCGGCGGGATGTCTTACCGAAGGGTCGTCGATTTTCTATGCCGTGCCTTCCTTCTGCGGAGACGGCGTGACGACGTTTAGCTCCGTGTCCGGTGGAGAGGAATGTGAAGTCACCGTTTCTGACGACACGGCTCCGTATGACCCCGTTCAGTATGTTGAAATCGAACCCGTTGCGTCGCAGACCGTTGTAGACGGCGTTGCATCAACCACGCTTCAAGCGACGGGAACGGACGCGAGTACATCGACATCCGCCTTGGGAACGGCCGTGATCGGATTGACGTGCTCTTGTACCACAGACGCCTCTTGTGGAAGTACGACGGCCATCGGGTGCGGAATGAATGGATGTTGTTTCGAGCGTCCTGAAGTGGATGCGGGTAACACCTATCCACTCACCTCAACCAATAACGCGCTGTGTCGCAACACGCTCGTTCAGGTTCGTTTTACGGACCAAATGTCGATTGAGAGTCTTTTTGCCGGAGATAACAACACGCAACCGCAAGTCTTTTTGGAACTGCTTTCCGCTGATGGAGACTGGGTTGACGCGAACGGCAATGGGTTGTATGAGCCTCCGACAGATGTCATATCCGGTCCGGTGGATTGCCCGTCTTCCTATCTTGCATTCGACACGGGCGCGACAAATCGTTTTTCTCGATTCTTCCGTCGCTTAGTCTACCGTGGTCAACATCGGAACCCCTTCTGTTCCTCATGTGGTGACGCAAGTGGCTGTTCAATACACGCAGGCGCTTGAACCGAACGCGATTTATCGTCTGGTCACCGTTGCTGATTCCAATATCTCCGACGCGATCGTGGAGGGAGTCACGAGTGTTTGGAACGTATCCATGAATGGTATTTCTGGTTTGAACATCGGTTCGGCTGGAGGATACGACGGGGCTTGGTCTCACACATTCACAACGAGAAGTGTTGTGTGTGATGTGGATGAAGTCGTGGTGACGGATGGATCTCCAAGCTCGGGTGTTTACACTGTTTCAGGAGAATCACACACGCTCACGGCTCAACCCATTCACTATTCTGGCCCCATTCCCGAACCGATCGTGGAGGTTCCTGGTCTCTATGAGTGGAGTTGGTCGGGAGTCGAAACATATTCCAATCCGAATATTTCTGACGTGGTTTGGGGCTGGACGTCGCCTGTCGCAAGTCCGGATCCTCTTGTTTTCTCTGGCAATGTGACAGACACGTCTTCCGTCTTGCTCACGACTGCCGTGCCCGCGGTCAATGGGGAAGAAACGATTCAAGCTCAACTTCGTATTGATCCTGGCACAGACATCTCGATTGATACTCCGGGGCGCATCGTTTCGGGAAGTATCGAAGAAGTCGTCTTCCTTTGTGAAAATCCATGGCCAGCCGTGGGGAACTTCCCATTCGCGGATACGGCGGAATTTTCCACAAGCAACACGCTTGATCCTCCGATCACGCTTTCCTCGCCTTATACGAACTTCTCGTTCTTCTATTGTCGCGACGTAGGAGAGCCGGCTAACACGTCAGATGATCTTCCCGTGCTTAATATTGTTGAAAAAACATCTGGTATTGAGTCGTTTGGTGTCTTTAAAGAATTCATTTTCTCTGTCGCGGATGAAACGGTGAACGACGTGATCGGCGTACGTATTCTCTCGAACGTGGATTACGAGAGCCCGACGGATTGGTTTGCTTCCCATGGGTTTGTCGGCTCACCCGCGTCAGAAATGCTTGATGGGTTTGAGGGCGCGCGTGACGGGCGAACGCTTTATGCTTCGGCGCCCAACATCGGGTCGGCCTTTTCTCCCTTCACGGGTGAGGTGATTTATCCGAATGTTTATGTCGTGGCTTACAATGAAGGTGCGACGGAAACGACGCGTGAAATTTACAACCGTCTTTTGGCGAACTGGTCCTTTCTCGCTAACGAGAATTCCACGACGGAAGAACCGATCATCACGAACGCCCGCGTTTGTACGGTAACGTCTCTTACGGGTAACGATCCTGTTGAGGTGGAAGGGCAGGTTGTTTCCTGTACGAGCGACGCGGATTGTGCTGACATTTCTGTGTTGGCTGACGGCGGACCGGTTGATGTTTTCTGCGACGCGGAGAAAGATAAACTTCGACGTGACTATCGTCGTCTTTCGGACCTGCGTCGCGTGGGTGACGCGCTTGAGACGTATGGAGACACGCATCGTCATTGTAGCGTTACGAAAGATCAGATCTGTTTCGTCGACAACGATTGTTCCGGCGACGAGATTTGCGTCGCTTCGGTCCCCGCGCTTCCATCAGGGACGTTCATTCCAGCGATGTCTTCCTCGACCTGGCCGTCGTGGCAGGCTCAACTTGGAAACGCGGTAGGTTCCGCGCTTCCGACGGATCCATTGAACGCTTACGCCAACTGTCCGGATGGATACGACGACATTTCTTGCTACGATGCTTTGAACGCGGAGGCTCAATGTCCGGACGACTCCTATGTTTATAACTATCGCGCGATTGGTGGAGAGTCGTATCAACTCGAAGCAGATCTCGAATACGGAAATGATGTCTCTTCTTATCCGTGGTCTGAACCTCTGGACATCTTTGACCTCGGAAGCTTCTTTATTGGCAATGCGGTTCAGCCGAACGTGAATTATCCAGCGACAAACGACTACGGAGGATTTGACATCGCGCCCAATTGTCAGACAGACGTGATCTTCAGTGCCTCCAATCAGTGTGGAGATGGATTAATCGGATCGAACGAATTTTGTGAAGTCGGTCAAACGAATACGGTTACTTGTGAAGTGGACGTGTGTACCAACACCACGGATTTAAGCTTCAACGGTCAAGTCTGTACGACAGATGATGATTGTGGTCCTAACGGACTTTGTGACACGACAGACGGTGTGAAGACGGTGGCCTGTTACGCGCCCGGACATCCAGAAGCCTGCATGGACTATCAAGATGAAACGGAATCAACCTCTGCCTGTCTCCCGTACTTCTGCGGAGATGGGATTGTGGACCCGACCCTTGGTGAACTTTGTGACGACGGGCCTCTGAACGGTCAGTACGGCTACTGCGGAGCTTCCTGCACGTACGCAAACGCGCCGTTCTGTGGAGATGGAACGCTCGGTGGATCGGAGGTTTGCGATTGCGGATGGAATGCTTCCTACAACAGCTCTGCGAACGTGGCGCGTTGTAAGTACCCTCCGATTCCTGCGGGAGCACCTCTCTTGAATGGAGCTTACTTCGCCAATTCCGCCTACGGATGTTCGGCAACCTGTAACGGTCCTGCTTCCTCTTGTGGAGACGGAATCGTGAACGGCGCGGAAGAATGTGACGGGGATGTGGAACAGTGGGGCGGAGCTCTTTGTAACGATGGAACTATTTGTACGGTGAACGCGGATTGTGCTTCCGGAGTCTGCGGGAACGGAGGCCTAGTCTGTCCTCCGAATGCAAACGGCATTCCTCAAGTTCGTACGCGCGTCTGTCAGGGACTCATGTCTCCTCTTTCGAATTCCTGCACCTGGTCGGATGGTTCGGATGAGATCGATCTGTTTGAAGGATGGGGAGATTGCACGCCAACGGGCGCATGTGGAAATGGCGTCGTGGAAGGCAATGAAGCGTGCGACGACGGGAATACGAACAATCAAGATACCTGTCTCAACTC
>Ga0076002_166_pt1 | contig 10274 bp, 7 predicted proteins | sample RifGroA2_FD_68048 | JGI IMG/M metagenome (GOLD analysis project Ga0076002, IMG submission 68048) | Parcubacteria (Giovannonibacteria) bacterium GW2011_GWA2_53_7
GCGACAGTGGCGATGATAATGGCACCGGCGACGATCACCGCGAGCGTAACCCGTCGCGTCCGTTTAGAGAACAGTAACCCCATAACTATTAATCCCGCCCCGATGCCAATCAACCCGCCTTCAGATTGAGCGAAGAATACGGCCAGGGTCATAATTAACGCGGCAGTCCCATAGGTGTATTGGAGTATTGGTGTTTTAGTGTTTAATCCTGCCCCCACCCCCAACCCCACCAACGGCGCTAACAATAATCCAACCGCATTTGGATATCCTAGCCACGCCGTAACCCGCCGCACAGATTCATCTTGCCACGGCGGCGGAATTCCATAACCGGTAAAATGTTGATAGATCGCGTACAGGCCGACGACCGTACCCATACAAATTAATGTCGCCACAACCATCCGTAAGGACGCAACATATTGCGTCCCTCGTTGACGAACCTGCGTCCACACGCATCCTGCCAACAAGGTCGCCTCTAAAAAATAGGCGCGCCATAATCCTAGCGCGGACCACTGGTGCGGCGAGTACAAGGCTCTTACTAATCCAATAATTACCCACAGGACAGCTAGTTGAGCCAGAGTTGGCCAATCACGAAGCTTTCGCCAATAAGCTAGGATAGTAGTAATGACAGCGGCGAGGATGGTAATTTCTAGCACGGTTGTCGGTAATCCAAATAACGAAAAACGAATCACGAACAACGGCATGGCCGCGATGGCTGCTAAAGTGATAATCCAAGATAGACGACGCATGATCATGACGGTTTCATTAATTGGCGTATAAGTGAGACCGGAACAATTTTAAGGCCTAGTAGTAAGCTCGTGTACACTACGATGCCAAGAATCGTCGCCACGAGCGCGTTGTGTACCCCGCTCACTTTTATTATGAGCGCCATAAGTAGGCTGGCTAAAAACGCTAGACTACAGGTTCGCCATTGCGGACGCCACAAAATTTTGCGGCGAGTGACCCAAGCCGCGCCCAGGGTCACTAATAATTCCACGGCGACCGTAGTCCAAGCCGCGGCCCAATATGAGTAGAGGGGGATGAGTAAGATATACGCGCCGCAACCTAGTACCGCGACTAGTCCAAATATCCAGAGCATGGATTTTTGCTGACCAGTAAGTACCACTAGGTAGCTAAAGAAAGTGCCAAAGAATATGGCACCGGCGGCTAAGATGAGAACGCCGAGAATTGGTCCAGCTGTGGTAAAGTCTGCGCCAGCGACTAAGGTCATGATGCCAGTGGCAATGACAATAGTTCCCGCGAGAATCGGCCAGACCATAACCCAGAATAGGTCAAATAATTTTTGTAAGACATTGTGGAGGTCGTCCACTTTTTTGGCGGCCCATAGTCCGGCCAATAGTGGCAGAGCAATACCCATAATCATGTGCGGCACCGTGGCCACGATTTCCAGCACGCGGTAGGCCGCGCCATACAACCCCACTTCGGACGCCGGGCGAACCACGGACATTACGACGGTGTCGGCTTTGAAGTAGACCAGGTTTAGTCCAATCCCTAAACCAATGGGCCAGGCTACGATTAGTATTTTTTTCCAGTGCGACCAATTAATATGAAGTTTGAAGGGAACCAAGCGGCGGGCAAATACCCACAAGATGGCCACCCACACCACGCTATTTAAAACATTGGCGGCCAAGATACCCATTAAACCCGCCTGCGCGTGAATAGCCCACCAGACCGCGGCAATAAACGCCACTCGTCCGACAGTATCCGCGGCCACGGCCCAAGCCATCTTCATCCTCTGTTGGAAGATCACACCGAGCAGAGTGGCAATTTGATTAAACCAGTAGCCCACCGCGGTCAAGGCAATACCGGCTTTAATCTCGGCCGAGTAAGGGAAGGCAAGCGCGACTATGGGCGCTAGAGCAAATACCACGGCGCCAGTTATCAAACGGAGCGTTAGGCCTGAACCAAAGCGCCAGCCATGCTCATCCTCCGGCGTACTGCCGAGTTCCTGCAGGAGGGTTAGATACAAGCCAAGATCAGCCACAATGGCAATGAGCTGAAGAAAGGCAATGACGGTGCTGTAATGACCATAGCCGGCCGTGCCAAGATAGCGGGCGATCAATGCCACGCCTACCACGCCCAAGGCTGTGCTAATAATCCGGCCAATGATTTGCACGGCGGAGTTACGAGCGAAAGTTATTGACCGACTCATGAGCTACACTTTGCGCAATTTACGCTGTTTTGTACAGCGTTAAATTAAAACCCCCCGCCAAGGCGGAGGGTTTTTGCGTCCACGAAAATATTTATTCACTAGGTGTTATTGGCGCGGCTGGTACGGTGGACTTAGCCGCTTTCCACACCCCCGCCTTAATCTCCTTTACCATCTTGGGGTTTTCACGCAAGAAAGTCATGGCGGCTTCACGTCCCACGCCCAATTTTATCTCGCCATAGCTGTAGCTGGCGCCAGCTTTAGATAATATGCCGTGTCTGACTCCAGTCTCAAGCACATCACCCATAAGATTAATGCCTTGGTTATACAAGATTTCAAATTCGGTAGTTTGGAATGGCGGTGCCACCTTATTCTTTACAATTTTAGCCTTGACGATATTGCCGATTACGTTATCACCCTGCTTTAACTGGGCGCTCCGGCGCACGTCAATGCGTACCGAGCTGTAGAATTTTAAAGCGGTGCCGCCGGGGGTAGTTTCGGGGTTGCCAAAAATCACGCCAATCTTCATGCGCAGTTGGTTGATGAAAATAATTACAGTTTTAGATTTGGCACTGATGCCGGTTAGTTTGCGCAAGGCTTGGCTCATTAACCGCGCTTGCAAACCCATGTGCTGGGCGCCCATTTCACCCTCAATTTCGGCGCGAGGGGTAAGCGCGGCTACCGAGTCAATGACAATTATATCTAACGCGCCGGAGCGGACTAATGTTTCTACAATTTCTAAGGCCTGTTCGCCGGTGTCTGGTTGTGAGATGAGTAACTCGTCGATATAGTTTTTCCCGAAGCCTCGGGGCCGTATATTTCGATAATGCGGCCGCGCGGTAAACCGCCTGCACCTAAGGCAAGGTCGAGGCTAAGGCAGTCGGTAGGTAAAACCTCGACCGCCATAATTTTGGCCTCGCCGAGGCGCATAATGGCGCCTTCGCCAAAGCGCTCCTTAATGTGATTAATGGCTGTTTCCGCCGACAGACTTGAGCCAATAGTCTGCGGTGACCCCTGTTTGGTAGGACGGCGTTGCGCCATAGATGTAACTAAAATGGATTAGAAGAAATATATGTTACTACATCTGCTATGGTGTGACTACTTCAACTACCACGATACGTTGGAGCGTGGCGCTAAATCCATGTTTATTACGGCTGGTTATGGTAATAGTGTTTATCCCCCGATGAAGTGGTACGATTTGTGAAAAGTCGCCATGTAAGGCCGTATTCACCGCCTGGCGATTTATTGTGACCGTGGCTTCGGCCGTGGTTTGTCCGCGTACCTCAATACTAAAGACGTTAGTAAGAGTGGTAGTAAGAGCATGGGGCTGTTCAAGGGTCAAAGGCGGCGGGGCAATAACGGCATATAAGCGTACTCCCAAAAAACTTAACGTAGCTATGATGGCTATAACTGCGCCTAGCCAACGCAGTTGTCGCGCGGTGAAGCGATGATGGGTTTTAGCGGCGACAGTTGGTTGCAATTGACTGCTATATCCTCGCGTTCGTTCGGTTAACCATTGAGCAATAAGGTCATGATTGTTTAGTTTTAGAGTGCGACTAATATCACGAAGCCATTGGCGTAAATAAATATCACCAGGTATGGCACTATGTCGATCTTCTTCTAGGGCGCGCAAGAAACGCGGGGTAATATTAGTTGCTTTGGCTAGTTCAAAAAGTGACCAACCTTTTTCTTGGCGAGCTCGGCCAATAGTTTCACCCACGGTCAGGGTGGTGAGTGGCTTAGCGGCAAACGGAGACATTTAGGGTTCGGGCGTAGGACTAGTCTCATCGTCCAGTTCATCTGTAGCCGACCACTCAACGCCCGTAGTTAGAGAGGAGTCACTAGTTGACCTGCGGGTCAGTACATCTCGAGGCTTAGCGCCGTCGCCGGGACCAATCACGCCACGTTCTTCTAAAAGATCAAGTAGGCGGGCGGCGCGGGCGTAACCCACGCGTAAACGCCGTTGTAGTAGCGAAGCCGAAGCTTTATCCGCTTGAGTAACAACGGCCTCGGCCTCGCCTAATAAAGGATCATCATCACTGCCCACGCCATATACGCCACTACCACTAGATGTTTTTTGGCGTTCAATAATACCCTCGTCGTATTCTGGTTCGGCGCGATCTTTAAGGTAACGACAAACCTGTTCAATTTCGTCGTCAGTTACTAAACATCCTTGTAATCTTTTTGGTTTAGATGAGTCGGCACTAATATATAGCATGTCGCCGCGACCCAAAAGTTTTTCGGCGCCGGCGCTATCTAAAATAGTGCGTGAGTCAGTCTGCGAAGCTACGGCAAAAGCCAGGCGCGTTGTAATATTCGCTTTAATTAACCCAGTGATAACATTTACCGAGGGTCGTTGCGTAGCCAGAATTAGATGAATGCCGACGGCGCGCGCCATTTGCGCCAGGCGGATAATGGCCGCCTCCACGTCCCGAGCGGCCACGGCCATGAGGTCTGCTAATTCGTCAATAATAATAACAATGTAGGGTAGCTTGCCGACCAATACTTTTTGATTATAGTCCACCAGGCTACGGACGCGCGCGCCGGCTAGAAGTTTGTAGCGATAGTCCATTTGACCAACCGCCCAACGCAGGGCGTTGACCGTTTGATCTACCTCATGGATAACGGGCGTAAGCAGATGAGGAATATCGTTATAAATAGTTAACTCCACGCGTTTGGGGTCAACTAAAATAAAGCGCAATGATTCGGGAGAATTTTGGTATAACAAACTGACAATAAAACTATTAAGGCAGACCGACTTGCCCGAGCCGGTCGCGCCGGCAATCAGACAGTGGGGCATGACCCCAAGATTAGCGGCGGCGGATTGTCCAGCCACGTCTTTACCTAAAGCCACAGTTAAGGATGTTCGCCGCGCTTTGAACTGGGGTGACTCTAGAATGTCGCGCAGTTTAACTACGGCCACCGATTGGTTTGGCACCTCAATACCAACTAAGCTTTTACCAGGAATCGGCGCTTCCATGCGCAAAGGGTGTGCGGCTAAAGCTAAAGCCAAATCATTTTGCAAAGCCACAATCTGCGATAATTTAATGCCATCTGCCGGTTTAAGGGTGAATTGAGTTACGGTCGGACCAACATTGACCTCGTCCATTTCCACCTCTATGCCAAAAGTTTTAAGCGTAGCTTTAATTTTTTCTTGGTTGGCCTTAATGTCGCCGCTGGTTGGTTGCTCGCTGGAGCTAGTTAAAAGATCTAGTGGTAGATCAATTTTAACGCGCGGTTTAATTAATTTTGGTTGGGGCGCAATAATATTATCCTCATTAGCTTCAGCTTCGGTTACAGCGGTCACATTTACCGTAACTGGTAATTCTGGTTGTACTGGTTCAGTTTCAGTTTGGTTATTGTGCCGCCGCCAACGCCAAGAACCTATGGCCGTGGCCGGAGCTAATAGTTGCTGTAAGGTCGTATTAAAAGCCATGAGTAACCCCACTACTATTAGTCCAACGGTAACAATCAACGCCGCCCACCACCCTAGTAATCTGTTTAGAGGCAGGGCAATAGCCAGGCCAAGATAACCGCCGCCATGACCAACTATGATTACTTCAGGGCTAGATAAACCAGGACTCACTAATTGCAAAAAAGCTAGCCAAGATAAAACAGTTATAATGACGCCGCCAGTCGTGGTGCGTCGGTTAGGCTGGAAAAGCAGGAGAGCTATGCCGAGATAGCCAAGTAGCATAGGTGCAATCCAATGACCCCAGCCAGCTACCCATTGTAAACCATAGTCAATAAATCGGCCGACTGGGCCAGCTAGATTAAATAAGCCTAGGAGCATGACCGCGGCTATAACCAGTACCACAATAGCCCAAATGCCGCGTTTGGTTTCGGGGCCGATGTGACGAAGTATGCAAATATCGAGACCATCTCGTTTGCCACCAATTTGGAAGGTAATCCTGAGGCTCTGGGTTGCGCGTGCCTCCCATACTCCATCCCTGCCCTTCATTTTTTTAACATGGAGGCTCGGGTGACGCCAGCTTCCACTTAGGAGCACCAGCGCCTGCTCGACCTGTTCACGGTCATTCTCTGAAAGTGCTTCGAAATTCTTTTTGAAGCTATGGGTAGGGGTAAAATAGAGCACGTGTCAGGTGTTACCGACCCCTCGGTGACCCCTTTTTAGGCTTTTAATATCCTTTCTCAGTGCGGCGATAAGTTCCTTGGCTCCCAGGTATGGGCCGTAGAGTTGCCCAGCTTTTATTTCTGCGTCTACCGTAGCTTCCGCCTGCCGCCACTGTTCGTCGCTCCATGGTTGCGGTGTGAGGGTATGGGGAGTTAGACGGGGGATAGTGATTTGGTTTCGGGCGCGCAAGCGCGACGCGTAGTGTTCGACGGGTTTGCCTTTGGCGGTTTGAGTGGTAGGCATAGTTGTATGATTATCCGATTTTTTGAAAGTTATCATTTGGTTACTGTTTCGTCAAATAACTCGAGATGCTTTTTAAAACAAGGATCCCTAATCACTAAGTTATCGTTTAACATCCTCATATGGAGCGTTGATGGTGAAAACCAACAACCCCCCAGTGGCCACATGGCCACTGGGGGGTTTCGTACGGATTGGCAACTGCCAATCCCTACACTAGGGTGGGTTCAGGCGTCACGGTTGGTTCGGGTTCTAGCCAGGGTTCAACGCGCGGGCGGTAACCAGTGCCGGCCGGAATAAGGCTACCAATAATCACGTTTTCCTTTAGGCCGAGCAGGTAATCTATCTTGCCATTTACGGCCGTATCAATAAGTACCTTGGATGTTTCTTGGAAACTGGCCGCGGCTAAGAAACTGTCGGTGGTCAGACTGGCTTTGGTCATGCCTAGTAGTACTGGCTCGGCGGTAGCTAGCTCCTTATCGGCTCGTTTAGAGTAGAAGTTTTCTGACCCTGCGAGGCATAGATAAACATGATTTCATTAATAATGTAACGCTGGGCAGTCAGGGGGTCAGTCAGGCTGTATAGCTCGTGGAGGTCAGCACTGCCTTCAGTTAACTGCTGGCCAGCTACCACGTGGTCGCCGTCCTTTACCCACACTGTGTAGTCGGACGCTACTTGTTGCTCGGTAATTTCGGTCGTACCCACATAAGTGGTTAAAGTCATACTGCGCATCCCGACGTTCATGCGGCCATCTGCTGTCGCCACGATATTTTCTTGGCCATTAGCGCCTTCCCATAGTATTTGACCAGTCGTTACCCACGAGCCATGAGCGGCGCGTAGCATTCCTTTATCTTTAGCCGGCAAAGTGAATTTTTCCTCATGACTGGCGGTGTGCTGAATGCGAATTACTTTAGGACTGCGGCTTTTGGTTGGATCAAGGCGCGTGACGCTTACAAAACCGGCCGCTTTGGCTAAAGTGGCAGTGCGCTTAGGCGGACGGCACTCGAAAATTTCTTCCACACGCGGCAAACCCTGTAATTTATTGCGCCCAAGATCAGTGCCATAGCAACGCTGACAGACGCCACGAACACTGCGGCAACTCAAATTAGACCGTACCCGTACTTGCGCCAGGTTTAAGGGGCGCAGGCGGTCGGCGATTTCGTCGGTAATAAGAGTGTTGGCCTTTACGACATCTTCGCCCGTGGTCGGATCCACAACGGTTTCAAGAATCACGCGGCCGACAATGCGACTGGCCAGCTCAAGATTCAACACCTCGCTGTCTGGCTTGGTAATAACAATGCCGTCGCGATCGCCACAATCCTCTTCCAGAATAATCATGTCCTGCGCCACGTTGATCAGGCGGCGAGTGAGGTAGCCGGCGTTGGCAGTTTTAAGAGCGGTATCGGTCAGACCTTTGCGCGCGCCGTGAGTCGAAATGAAATATTCCAGTACGTCCAACCCTTCTTGGAATGACGCTTTAATTGGCAACTCAATAATCTCGCCCGACGGGCTAACCACTTGGCCCTTGGTACCCATGATCTGCGTGAGCTGAACTAGCGAACCGCGCGCGCCGGAATCAATCATCGAGAAGACCGAGCTCTGCGGATCTAGTTGAGCCTGCACGGCTTTTTGCATGTCGTTCTTAACTTGCCCCCAAACCTCTAAGGTTTTTAGATAGCGCTCGCGCTCGGTCAATAAACCTTCCTCATACTGGCTACGGATTAACTCAACCTCTTTATCCGCTTTAGCCATAATTGCGCCTTTAGTGGGCGGAACCGGCAGGTCGCTCATACTCCACGACAAGCCCGAGCGGGTAATAACCGAAAAGCCGAGATCTTTTAAGTCGTCGAGAAAATCAACGGCGCTTTGGTGACCACAGCGGTGCATTACTTGAGCAACTAATTTTTTAATCTGCTTGCTCTTAATTAGATCATTCACAAAACCCAGCTCGTCAGGAATTATTTTGTTGAAAATAAGACGGCCAGGGGTAGTGGTCAGGCGCTCATCAGCAATACGCACGACGCATGGTTGTTGTAAGGAGATATGACCTAGTTCGTAGGCCGCCAGCGCTTCTTGCGCGTCGGCAAAGATTTTTAATTTAGCGTCGGTGGCTAACGGCTTTTGGTTAGTTAGATAATAACAACCCCAAATAACATCTTTGTTGGGAATAACCACTGGTTCGCCCGTGGCTGGTTTAAGTAAGTTGTTGCTGGATAGCATCAAAGTTGCGGCTTCATGTTTGGCTTCTTCGGTCAGCGGTACGTGTACGGCCATTTGGTCGCCGTCAAAGTCGGCATTAAAAGCCGGGCAGACCAAGGGATGTACTTGAATAGCTTTACCCTCGATAAGAATCGGCTGGAAAGCCTGGATACCCAAGCGGTGCAAAGTCGGGGCGCGATTGAGCAGAACATGAGCATTTTTAGTTACCTCTTCCAAGATGGCCCACACGCGCGGATGGCCGGTTTCGATAAAGCGATTGCCGCTACGCACGTTATGCACGATTTCCTCTTTAATCAGTTGGGAAATAACAAAAGGTTTAAATAGCTCTAATGCCATAGTCTTGGGTAAGCCGCATTGGTACAACTTTAACTTGGGTCCGACGACGATTACCGAGCGACCCGAGTAGTCAACACGCTTGCCTAACAAATTTTGACGGAAACGACCCTGCTTACCTTTTAACATGTCAGCAATACTTTTTAACATGCGTTTTTGGCCGGTCGCGGCAGTCACGGTTTTGCCATGGCGAGCGTTGTTGTCGATCAAGGCATCCACGGCTTCTTGTAACATGCGTTTTTCGTTGCGTTGAATTACTTCCGGCGCGTTTAATTCCTGTAGCCGCTTGAGGCGATTGTTGCGGTTGATAACGCGGCGATACAAGTCATTAAGGTCAGAGGTGGCAAAGCGGCCGCCATCCAACTGCACCATGGGGCGCAGGTCGGGAGGGATAACCGGTAGAACAGTCAGAATAGTCCACTCGGGGCGGATGCGATTACGCAGTAGCGCTTTCAGTAATTTAGTGCGACGTATCAAGCGACGTTGCTTAGGGGGCGGCGCGGTTTTTAACTCTTCTTCCAGGGCGATTACGCCTTGGTGCAAGTCAATTTCCGAAAGCAGTTGGCGAATAGCTTCGGCGCCCACGCCGGCCTCAAATACATGGCCGTACTTTAACGATAAATCCTGGTAGCGTTGTTCGGATAAAATCTGTCGGGGTTTTAACTCGCGTAATTCTTTTAGGGCTAGATCAGCGGCCTGCTCGAGAGTGGTGATTTTTTGCTTAACGCTAGTCACGGCTTCGGCGTTGCTGTTCTGTTCGACCTGCGCTAACTCATTTTCTAAATTTTTGCGTTTGCCACGCAATTCGCCTTTTACCTGTTCAATAGTTTGCAGGCGGCGCTCCTCGTTAACGCTAGTGATAATAAAGTTGGCGAAGTAGGTAACCTTTTCCAAATCCTGGGCGCCGAGATCGAGCATTAGGCCGATTTTTGAGGGGATGGAGCGCAGAAACCAGATATGCGCCACGGGGCAAGCCAATTCAATGTGTGCCATGCGTTCGCGGCGGACAATACTGCGCGTAACTTCTACGCCGCACTTGTCGCAAATAATACCTTTGTAGCGAATACGCTTGTACTTACCGCAGTAGCATTCCCAGTCTTTAGTCGGACCAAAGATGCGCTCGTCAAATAAACCATCCTTTTCTGGTTTTTGCGTGCGGTAGTTAATGGTTTCAGGTTTAGT
>Ga0076002_116_pt1 | contig 10014 bp, 10 predicted proteins | sample RifGroA2_FD_68048 | JGI IMG/M metagenome (GOLD analysis project Ga0076002, IMG submission 68048) | Parcubacteria (Giovannonibacteria) bacterium GW2011_GWA2_53_7
CGATTTTGCGCATCGACGGCAAACTGACGCCTTTGGAAACCGAGCCGATCATCACCCCGGACTTTATGACCGCCGTCGTTGAATTGCTGCTCACGCCGGAACAGCGGACTGTTTTGGAGCTGGAAAAAGAAATCGTCACGGCGGTCAATCTGGACAATCGCTCCCGCTTCAAGATCAGCCTGTTTCACGAAAAGGGCGTGTTAGCCGCCTCGCTGAGGCTCGTGCCGACCCAGATCAAGTCAATCCGCGAGTTGGGCCTGCCCCCGGTCGTCGAGCGGTTCGCCGACCTGACGGACGGCCTGGTCCTGGTCACGGGGCCGTTCGGCTCGGGCCGCACCGCCACCATGGCGGCCATCGTCAATGCCATCAATCAGCATCGAACAGCGCATATCGTCACAATCGAACAGCCGATTGAGTTTCTATTCACCAACAGCCAGAGCATCATCGAACAGCGCGAAGTCGGGCCGGACACCCGGTCGTTTGAGCAGGCCCTGGCCACGGCGGCCCGCGAGGACGTCGATGTGATCATGGTTTCCGAGATGGAGGAGCCCAAGGTTGTGCGGGCGGTGCTGGCGGTGGCAGAAACCAACCGGCTGGTGATTTCGACCATGAATACCGATTCGGTCCTTAAAACCATTGAAAAAATCATTTCCAGCTACCCGCCGGAAGAGGAAATTCAGGCCCGCCGCCTGGTCGCCGAAACGCTCCAGGGCATTGTCAGCCAGCGGCTGCTGCCCCGCGTCGGCGGCGGCCGGATCGTGGTGGCTGAAATCATGGTGCCGACCGATCCGGTCCGGTCCGTCATCCGCAACGGCGCGATTTATCAGCTGGCCAGCATTCTGCAGACCTCCCGCGAGGAGGGCATGGTCTCGTTTGACCGGTATCTGGCTGAGCTGGTCAAGACCGGCGAAATCGCCATGGCGGACGCTTTGACCCACGCCCATGACCGGCGCCATGTCAGTTTAATGGCTCAAGCCTGACGGATTATGGCCGTTTTTGAATACACTGCCAAAGACAGTTTCGGCCGGGATTCCACCGGCATTGTCGAAGCGCCGTCCGAAGCGATGGCCCAGGATTTGTTAAAGGAAAAATCCCTGGTCGTTCTGTCGATCGCCGAGCGGCGGCGCAAGACCCTGCTGCAGTCGACTTTTGGTTTTTTCAACCGCGTGCCGCGGCGGGACGTGGCCATTTTCGCCCGGCAGCTGTCCGTCATGATCGCGGCGACCGTGCCGATCGTCCAGGCGCTGCGCATCCTGGTCAAACAGACCGAAAACGTCACGTTCAAGATAATCATTTCAGAAATCGCCGACGAGATCGACGGCGGGGCCAAGCTGTCCGCCACCCTGGCCCGCTATCCCAGAGTGTTCAGCGACTTTTTCGTCCACATGGTCCGGTCGGGCGAGACCACGGGCAAGCTGGACGAAACTTTGAACTACCTGGCTGACCAGCAGGAAAAAGATTACGACCTGATTTCCAAGATCAAAGGGTCGATGACCTATCCGATTTTCATCCTGGGCGCCCTGGTCGTGGTCGGGATGCTGATGATGATTTTCGTCATTCCTCAATTGACCGATGTGCTAACGTCGGGCGGCCAGGAACTGCCGACCTCGACCAGGCTGCTGATCGGCACCTCAAGCTTTATGCAGACCAAATGGTGGGTTCTGTTGCTGCTGGCCATCGGCCTGGCGGTCGCCTACCGGTTCATCCAGAGGAGCGAGGCCGGCCGCAATGCCATCGACCGGCTCAAGCTCAAAGTGCCGGTCTTTGGCAATATATTTCAAAAGATCTACCTGGTCCGCTTTTCCCGGAGTCTGGCCACACTGGTGGCCAGCGGCATCCCGATCACCCGCGCTCTGGAAATCGTGGCCGACGTCATCGGCAACCGCCTGTACCGCCAGCTGACCATTGACACCATCGAAGCGATTGAGGGCGGCAAATCCATCTCGACGATCTACGGCCAGTCCAAAGACATCCCGCCGATGCTCTCCCAGATGATGAGCGTGGGCGAGACGACCGGCAAGCTCGATTTCGTGCTCGACAAGCTGGCCAACTTTTACAGCCGCGAGGTCGAGAACTCGGTCGCCAACCTGGTCAGCCTGATTGAGCCTTTTATCCTGGTCCTCATGGGCGTAGCCGTGGCCATGCTGGTCGTGTCCATCCTCCTACCGATGTACAATCTGTCGAGCGCGATTTCTTAGTACCTCCCCCCGTCCCCTCCTATTTTCGGAGGGGTTTGTCAGCACTCTACCCCTCCTAGGGTAGGAGGGGTTAGGGGAGGTACGTGTGGAAAACTCGACTGGATTGCGCCAAGCCAGAAATCCTGCTATAATTAACCCCGCACCACTTTAAGTAGCGTCTGTCAGGACGTGGATGAAGGGACGATATCAGCGCAAGGCGAAAAGGCCAGATGCCATGGCCACGAAAAGTGGTGCGGGGTAAACACTAAACTATCAGGGTTTTCCGGTTAATCAGCCCGAATAACGCATAGAGCGTTGCTGGCTGATAAAAGCGGAAAACTCGGGTAAAACCGAAAGGGGGTGAGACAAATGAAGAAAGGATTCACCCAGCACCATAAAGGTACTGGGTTCACGCTCATCGAGCTCTTGGTCGTCATCGCGATCATCGGCATCTTGTCCGCGATCGGATTGGTCTCACTCAACGGCGCCCGGGAAAAAGCCCGCGACGCCCAGGGCATTTCCGACCTCGGCCAGATGCGGACTGCATTGGCGCTGTATTACGATGATAATTCATCATTATACCCAGGGCAATTGAGAGCAGCAGGAGCTAACTGTTTGACGCTAGGAAGCGAGGCAGATGTATCGACCACAGGAGCAGATGATGGCATATGGTCAACTGGCGGGAAAATCATCGGGCCAAGTGCTTATCTTGGCAATGAGCTGAAACCTCCATCGGCCAACAGCAATTATTACTATTGCGCCAACAACGCTATCGCTGCCACCGATACGGATGAGTATGTGTTGTTCTATCAGTTAGAGAACGGCCCGGGCACATATTACTACTCGATAATGGAGGATGGGACGGTAACTGATTTCAGCGATAAAGATACAACCGTTGCCGACTGCACTTTTGGCGCAGCAAGCGATGAATGTTCCGCCTAATATCTGCTTGGCGTTTAATAAACCAAGAAGGGCGATAAGCCCTTCTTGGTTTTAGGAAAAGTTTGATAATGCTAACATGAACAACTGGATATATCTTTGGCTGATAGATATGTTGTTATTGTCAGTTTTTTACTGGATTTTTGTCTGCAAAAAGGTTATCAGTAAAAAAATATTCGGCTGGTCGTTAGTGATTGTGTTTTTATTAACAATGTTTAACTGGCTGAGTGCCGGTATTAATTTATGGCGTTCATATCAAGCGAATGAAGTTTGGCAATACTGGCTGCCGCCTTACTCGAACCTGGTTTATATTCATATCGGGCGACTGCTTGTTCCTTTGGTTGCGGCGTTAATATCAGCCACGCTGGTTTTTTTCATCCTCTGGTTTTGTAAAAAAAGATTCAATTTAATTCAGTATGGAGTGGATGATATATATCTATTAACGATTGCCGCCTTGGTCAGCGGCTGGCCGGGCTGGTTTGTCACGTTTGTGGTGATATTCTTGGTTGCGGTGGTCGGGAGTATGATTTTACATGTGGCACGGCGTACCGCCCCTAACCCCTCCTACGATAGGAGGGGGATCGTGGACCACCCCCAGTCCCTCCTTATCGAAGGAGGGGAGAGTATTCGCCTGATCATCACGCCGTTCATCCTGCCCGTGACCGCCGTAATGATTTGGGCGTTGCCTTATTTGAATCACGTGACAGGGCTGGAGAAGATTCGGTTCTAGGACCTCCCCTTCTTCGCCCCACCTTCGCTAAAGCTACGATGGGCTTCGAAGGGTGGTTTAAACGCGAAAATGCCGGTATAATAAGGCTAATGGCGGGAAAGACAAACAAACAAGCTGTTAGACATTCCTCCCAAGGGTTCACCCTGATTGAACTGCTGGTGGTCATCGCGGTCATCGGCATTTTATCGGCGATCGGGCTGGCCAACCTGAATAAAGTCAAAGACAAAGCGCGCGATGCGGAGCGAAAGCACGATTTGACTAGCTATCGATCAGCGCTGCTCGGTTATTATGACGATAATGATTTTATCTATCCCACAACCGCGGGCGGAGGTACGGCGTCGACTCGATCGTCTGTTGACGACGGTATTTTCAGCACGAATGAAAACGCCAATCCGATCGTACCCGAATATCTCTCAAAATTATTGCCCCAGCCGTCGAACGTTACGACATTTGATTACTGGTATGACACCAACGCGGATAAAATCGCTTTTCTCGTTTACACCCAGCTTGAGGTCGGGGGGCAGTGGTACTGGCTGGACAACACGGGAGGTAATGGCACAGAGTCGAGCGGGCACGTCGAGGCGAGTTGCGATGTCGGAGCGACCTGCGCCTGGTAAATTGAATTGAGAATTTAGAATTGAAAATTGAGAATATAAAATAATGAAACAGGTAATTAAAAATCATTCGGGCCTGTCGCTGATCGAACTGCTCATCATCATCGGACTGTTCGGCGCATTGATCACACTGGGCCTTTTCGTATTGTCAAACGAAAGAGCGCGCGTCAGGGACAGCCAGCGGATTGCGGACATCACCCGGATCCAGGCCGCGTTCCAGCTTCTTTATTTTGAAAAGGCCAGCTATAAGGAAGCGGCGTCCGGTTGCGCGAGCGTCGGGGACGACGTCAACCAGTGCGGACTGGGCAAGTATTTGAACGGTTTGGGCGCCTTGCGCGATCCCGGCCGCTTTAAATATCAAATCAGCCGCGTGCCGGACGAAAGCGACTACGGCGTAGCCTTCAACTTGGAACGCGCTTATGGCGGCCTTAAAGCCGGACAGCATGTTTTATCGAAGAACGGAATAAAATAAATCCTAAATCCCAAATCCTAAATACTAAAAAATAACAACAGTCAAAAATACAAATTATTCCAAAATGCAGAAAGGACAAGAGCATAATCTATCGGTTTTAGTTTTTCTAATATTTAGGATTTAGAAATTAGAATTTAGTATTTTATCAACATGTCCCTCCTGCTGGGCGTTCTCATCACCCTCCTCGGCCTAATCATCGGCAGCTTTCTCAACGCCGTTCTCTGGCGCTTAAGGGTCCGGCGTCCGTTTATCAAAGGCCGGTCGATCTGTCCGCGCTGCCAGCACGTGTTAGGGCCGTCGGAATTGGTGCCGGTCGTCAGTTTTATCATCCTGGGCGGACGCTGCCGGCACTGCCGCCGAACCATCAGCTGGTGGTATCCGGCGGTGGAGCTGGCCACAGCCGGCCTGTATCTGGCCAGTTGGCTTAGATGGGGGGCTAATCCGGAACTGATCCTCGACCTGATAATCTGGCCGTTTTTAATCGTGATTTTCGTTTATGACTGGCGCTGGTCGCTGATTTTAGACCGGATTTCCCTGCCGGGAGCCGCCCTTGCGTTTTTGGCCAATTTATTGCTTGGTCGAAGCTTAATCGACCTGCTGGCCGGTGCTATACTGGGAGGAGCGTTCTTTGGACTTCAGTACTTTTTATCCCGCGGACGCTGGGTGGGCGGGGGTGATATGCGGCTGGGCCTGCTGATTGGCGCCTTTCTGGGCTGGCCGGGGGTTTTACTCTGTCTGGGCCTGGCTTATTCGGTCGGCGCGATCGTGGGTATCGCCTTGATTATTACGCGGCGCAAAACCTGGCAAAGCGTCATTCCTTTTGGCACGTTTTTAACCGCCGCCGCTGTGGTTATTAGACTATTAGGCTACCTGGTAATGCCATATTTCACTTGAATAATTCTAAGTTCAGAATTGTCTCCCTGCGGGAGATCCCTGTCCCTGCGGGACATCTCCCGGAGGGACGACCGAAGGGGGAAGAATGACGAATTACGGAGAAGGAAAAGGGAATAAGGAGGAAGGTAAAAATATCTTCCTAGCCACTTTAGTGGCGTAGCCTGAAACAGGCCACCCGATTAAAGTCGGCAGGAAGCATATCAAAATCTTCCTACATGCATGAATAATTAAAAGTTCGGAATTGGGAATTGAGAATGACGACTAAAAATTCATAATGCAAAATTGATAATGAAGGTCGGATTGTCATTCCATCACCGCTCCGGTCAAAACCAGGCTCAAGCCGGCTTTATTCCGCACCGAAGCGGTGCTGGATTTACCCTGGTTGAGCTGATGATCTCCATTGCCATCTTTGGATTCATTACCGGGATTATGGTCTGGAACTTTTCAAACGTGCGGCAAGCGGACACTTTGAGAAAAAGCGCTGAGCGCCTGGCGGCCGACCTCCAGCTGGTGCAAAATATGGCCATGACCGGCCGGACCATCGAAAACGGGGTGCCGATCGGCGGTTACGGCGTCCATTTTAACCGAACGACAAATAATACCATATATTATTTATTTGCTGATCGGGAAAGTTTCGACAACCTAACCCAGACCTGCCCGGGCAGTCCGCCGATTCGAAATGAACGGTATGATTTTCAGATAATTGCACCGGCCGGTTGCCCCGGCAGTCACTGCACCTGTGACGGAACCAACGATGATCTGGAAGTTCCCGACAGCCCGGTCGCGCTGCCCGAGGCAGTGGTCATTGACTCAATCACAGTCAGCAGCGCTGCGCAGTCAATCGTCGATATCGCGTTCCAGCCGCCCAAGCCGATTCCCTATGTCGGCTTCGGCGAGATCACTCAGGACTCCCAGATCGGCCGGACAGTGCAGATAATATTAAAGCACACCAACACTAATAAATGCCGCCGCGTGACCGTGGTTGGCGCCTCCGGCCAGATCAGCGTCGCCAGCCTGCCTTGCCCATCATGACCAAACCTAACCGATCCCAAGCCGGTCAGTCGCTTATCGAGGCCATCATCGGCGTGACTATTTTAATTACCGGCTTGGTGACGACCATGGCTTTGGGCCTTATGACCATCCGCGCCGGGCAAGTGTCCCAGAGCCGGACCATCGCCGACAACCTGGCGCGGGAGGGGATCGAGGTCATCCGAAATATCCGGGATACCAATTGGCTGATCGACATAGATAAAATAAATGTCGAAAACGGGGATCCGCTACGCTGCGGCATCGATACCGGCCCGGTGCGCTGGGATACGTGTTTTTGCAATACAAATGATGATACAGTCACCTTAGAACTGACGCCCGGCACGGGCTGGGCTCTTAACCCTGATCCAGACGACATCGACAGCGATGCGGCGCTTGTTTATCTGGTTTCAGCGGTAGACCCGGATGATCCTCCGAGCTATTACACTCAGGCGCCGGCCGGCAATATACAATCAAATCCGAGGTGAACTGGACCGAAAAGGGCAAAACACACAGCGCTAAGCTGATCGAACAAATCTACAACTGGCGGCCATGACCCCGCACTCCTTCTCAAAATTTAAACTTTTAAATAATAAATTCAAGTGGCCTGGTTTTCTATCAAGAAAAAGTGCCGGATTCACTCTGATGGAAATCATGCTGGTGTTGGGCATTTTTTCCACGACCGTGCTGTTAGTCGTGAGCATTTTTACTACGACCACAACCTTGCAAAAGCGGACGATTACGTCCCAGCGCCTGATCGCCGACGCCCGCTTTACCCTGGATACGATCAGCCGCGAGGTCAGAAACAGTACCGTAAATTATGATTTTTATCAGACGCTGACTGACCCGTTCACCGGCCAGCTAATTTGGGATTTGAGCACGGATTTGCCGCCGGCGCTGGCCCTGATCGACCAGGATGGCAATCGGACATTTTTTCGTCGGGCCAGCCTTGATCCGCTTGACAAACCTTGGGCCGGGGATGGTGATCGGGTTGAAGTCTGTCTGGAGGCGAATATCTGCATTGAAGACGATCCGGCGCGTTATGCTGAAAATTCAGGCACGCCCTGCAACTCGGATGGGGATTGTTCTGAGGCCGACGAAATCTGCCGGCCATCCTGCCAGGTACCAGCCAGCTGGAGCGACATCACACCGGAAGGCGTTAGGCTCACTGGCGGCAATCAACATCCGAGCGAGCCAAGCGGACTCAGGTTTATGATCTCGCCAGCGGTCAATCCTTATGCCCTGACCAGCGACGGCACCGACTACCAAAGAGATGAACAGCCCAAGGTGACGGCCACCCTGGTCACCAAAGGGGTGGGCGACTCCGCCGACGAACGGAAAATCAATTACCTCCAAACCACGATTAGCTCGCGCTATTACGGAAGATAATGAAACAGATTCCACACGCAATTAAATCAGGCAACCGCCGGGGCATTGTTATGCTCATGAGCCTGCTGGTCCTGTCCGCCATTACCGCAGTCGCGGTCAGCATGGCGGTGATTATTATCAAGGATGTGACGGCCGCGTCAAACGTTGATCATGCCATTCAGGCGTATTACGCGGCGGAAAGCGGCATTGAAAAAGGTCTTAGCCTGGTCAAGCAGGGCCGCTACGATCAGGCCACTTTGTCTGAGATGGTCAATGAATTCAACCCGCCTCTCGAAAGTACTTTGGAAAACAAAGCCACTTGGCAGCTCACGGCCACGACTAACGAAGCCTACACCATCAGCTTCCTTCAAAAAGACCAGTCGCTCGTGTTGGATCTTTATAATCCGGATGAATTTATCTTTATTCCCGGCGGTGCCGCCGGCGGCTTTGAGAGTTTTACCGTGGAAGCATTAGATGCCAATCCGGAAACCAATCCGGCCTGGCTGGAGATCAGCTATTTTCCCTGGGAGATAACCGGCTTCGGCTTGGTTTGGGACGACGAAAAAGTCCAAAAGCGCCTGTTGTCGATTGACGATACGGCCCCAAACGCACCTACGATTTTTAATCTTTTGGGCACCGAATACTATCGCATACGAGTCAAAGCGCTGTATGACGACATAAAAAATGTCAAAATCAGCGCTTATGCAGAAGATGACCCGAGCGCATGCGTTCCAGCCTATAGCTGCATTAAAAAAATACCCAATCGGGTTTCGCTGAGCGCTTTAGGCACGTCGGCCGCCAACCAGGTGAGGATTACAGCGTCCGTGCCCTGGCAGACGCCAGTGTCCGGTATTTTTGACTACGTCCTGTTCAGCGAACAACCGCTGGACAAACGCACCTAGTCGGTTGATTCAATCCTTTGGACTGACTGGTTGACTTCGCTGTCCGTCACCTGCACCTCCAAATAATGGAACTGCTCGCCGAGCAAGTCGGCCAGAACAGCTTGGGGGGCGGCCCCCCCGCCGCCCGTGATCGTGACCGGCACGCCCTCAAGCTTGTAGGAAAAATAAACATGGAGATGGCCGGTATAGATGCGCGTGACCGGATAACGCCTCAGGATGGCTTTAAACTTTTCGTTTGACTGGCGCGAAGCGGGCGTTTCGTCGTCGCCGTAAACGTCGGTCAGCGGCACGTCGACCGGCCGGTGCATAAACAGGAAAATCCAGCGCTGATCAGTCTGAGCCAGGTCGCGGTCCAGCCAGGCCAGCTGGTCTTCGTCAAAGCCGACCCGGCGGTCGGCATTGTCCAGGACCACGAAATGAGCCGGCCCCTCGTCAAACGAATAATAGGTTGTTTGACTGTTACCGACGCCGAGCTGCGCTTGAGAAAAGGAGGTTAAATAACGACGGCGGCTCCGGTCGCCCACAATATCGTTGTTGCCGACTGCGGTATAATAAGAGAAGGGGAGGCTGTCCAAACGGTTTTTAACCAGCTCAAAATCACTCAGCTTGGAATTCGGAGTTAAATCAGCCACATTGATCAGGAATTTTGCCGGTTTAGTTGACGCCTGGCGGATAATGGCTTGAAAAACCGGCGTATCGCCTTCATTATCGCCCATGACAATAAACGTGAAGCCAGCCTCATTCGTCTCGTTGAAAGGCAGTACCGAGCCCCAGTCAGGCAGCCAGTTGAAATCACGCTGATAGCTCCAGGCCAGATAGCCGGCCGTGCCCACGCCGAACAGGATGGCGCCTCCGATGAATAAACGCGTAACCCATTTCATAATCCACAGAC
>Ga0076002_107_pt1 | contig 9987 bp, 10 predicted proteins | sample RifGroA2_FD_68048 | JGI IMG/M metagenome (GOLD analysis project Ga0076002, IMG submission 68048) | Parcubacteria (Giovannonibacteria) bacterium GW2011_GWA2_53_7
TCTGCTACAATGATGCAGAAAGCCAAGCACAACTTATTCAAATCCTTCAGCCTCTGACATCCTTGATTTGAGGCTCATCTAGCGATTGGAAAAGACTTCCCACCTCCCCTCGTATTCTTTACAAAGGGCCTTTCCTTTGCCAGGATTCATTGTTCCCGCGTACGACATCGTCCTTGAGGAGGGACTGTGAGCCAGAGAAGTTACGTCATGATGGGAAAAGTTTTTGCTGGAAATGCGATGGACTGGGCGCTCACACGCTCGCCGATTCCGGTCAGGGCCGCCGTCTGGATAGGGGTGCTGCCCCTCGCGATCCCGGCCACGATCATCCACATGGGAATCGTCAGCCGCAGTCTCCGTTGGCGCAACGGGCGCCCCACCGCCTAACCCGCCCGTCTTCCCGCGTGAAGATCGGCGGGATTTTTCCTACGTGATGAGTAAAAAAACGTCCTGGTTGAGAACAGTTCTAGGCGCGGGCTGTCTGCCGATGGAGCGTTGGGACGAATAAAAAAAACTGTTTTTTGGTGGGTCGGGCGGGGATCGGACCCGCGACCTTGAGCTTAAAAGGCTCCTGCTCTACCACTGAGCTACCGACCCAAAGTGCCCTGATCCTAACGGAAAAAATTCACTTTGGCAAGGGCTTGACACCTTCTTTTCCTCTTGTTCCACCAGGCTATAATAAATGAGTTCTAACATTTAATTCGAGGAGACTGATGAAAAACTCCAGCTGCAAGGCATCCCGCATTGCGGGACAACGCAGCAGATGGAGGAATTTCAGCGGTCTCAAAACTTTTATGGACACGGGCGTGTGCACCACCTGCGGCGCAGAAGACGTCAAGCTCAACGCGAACGATCAATGTACGGACTGCGCGGGGTCGGAGTCGGAAATGGCTGACGAGCCAGGATAGGGTGCAAGACAAATGCGTTGAACGTGTCGCGCGAACGTTTCCGCGACATCCGTCAACAACAGCGCTCCCATCCGTTCGGAAAGGGTGCGCTGTTTTTGTTTGTCAGAAAGAAGGTCCTCCAGTACATTTCGAAAATTATTCACCGTCATAGCGGATTGTGAAACCACCTTAGCAGCGCCCACATCTGCCACGATCCGCGCATTCCTTTCTTGAGCAGACCCAGGTAATGGAATAAGCATGCTTGGTTTTCGCCATGCCGCCAATTCCGTTAATGTCCCCATGCCAGCGCGCGCCACGACAAGGTCGGCCACGGCATACGCCTGGGACATCTCTTCGGGCATTAACAGTTCGCGGACCACATATCCCTTCCCAATCCGACGCAAAGGCTCCGTCAATTTCCCTTTGCCCGTAATGTGAATAACGTTCGTCCGCTTTACCAGCCAAGGACCAACCTCTTCCATCAAATGATTCATCCAAAGAGCTCCGGTCCCGCCCCCAACAACAAGCACGGTTGGCCGATCATCTAAGCCAAACAACGCTCGCGCGGTTTCCTTTTTCCCTTCCAAGAGCACGCGACGAATGGGGTTGCCTAGGTGGGTTGTCTTTGAGGCTGGAAAATCTTTGAGACTGCTGGGCCAGGCGGTCGTAATACATTGCGCGAAGGGGGCACAAAGACGATTCGAAAGAAGCGGGCTTACGTCTTGTTGATGAATCCAGGACGGAATACGGCAAAGCCAGCCCATAACAATGACAGGGACTGCGGTGTAGCCTCCTGCCGAGGCAATAAGCGAAGGTCGCTCGCGCCGCAAGATACGCCAAGCGAGGAAGCAGGCAGCAAGTAATCGAAATGGAAGGACAAGCCACTCAAGCGAAGGATACCGAGGCAACCGGGCGGTCGGAATATCCCGAAACGCGATTCCGGCCTTTTGCACGATTTCCCGCTCCGGACCGCTGCGTGTTCCCACCCACACAAATGAAACGGTTGGATCCATTTTTTGCCACGCCTCGGCAACCGCGAGGAGCGGCGTGACGGGACCGAGCGTTCCTCCCCCTGCAAATAGTATTTTCATAGAGTGTAGGGTGGTTGTAGTTCGTAGTGGGTAGTCCGGATTAATTCTCGGTCTACAGTCTACGGTCTACAGTCTACTATTTTCTATACCGCGAAATATTGAGGACAACCCCAAGAGCCGCAAGGGACACCGCAAGCGAGGTTCCGCCGTAGCTCACGAACGGAAGTGGTACACCAGTAATGGGCAAAAGCGCCACCATGGAACCAATATTCACCAAGCCTTGCAAGCTCAGCCACGCCGCAATACCCACAACCACATACCGCCCAAATTTATCCGGCGCCGCATGCGCGAGGGCGATCATGCGCCAGAGGAGACCGATAAAAAGCAGCAAAAAAATGACCGCGACGACAAATCCCATTTCCTCCGCAATCACAGCAAAAATGGAGTCCCCTGCCACTTCAGGCAAATACTGAAATTTTTGGCGAGAATGCCCGTACCCCAGTCCGAACAATCCCCCGGTCCCAATCGCGAGCAGCGCTTGGTTTACATGGTACCCGATTCCCTGCGGATCAATTTCTGGGTTTAAGAACGTGGTTAACCGTGCCGCGCGATATGGCGCAAACCCCACTAAGAGCGCAAGCCCGCCTATTCCCATCGCGATCAAACCTCCCACATGCGCAAGCGGCGCTCCCCCAACGAAATAAACCACTACAGCCGTGGCCGCAATGATCGCCATCGTGCCAATGTCTGGCTGCAGGGCGAGAAGCACCATGATGACACCAAGCACGGCCACGAATGCCAAAAATCCGCCATGAACATCGCGCATTCCCTCCTCTCCCCGTTTTTCAAGCCAGGCCGCTAAATAAAAAAGGAAGGTTAATTTTACAATCTCGGACGGTTGTAACGAGAACCAGGAACCAAAAGAGATCCAACTGTGGGCTGTGCCAATTCCTGCCGAAAGGCCGGGAATAAAAACGAGGATCAGCAGAGCAATAGAGAGGATCAGGAGCAGAAACGCATGGCTCCTCCAGAAGGTATACGGAATCCGACTGAAGACAAGGAGTCCTGCGAGACCCGGGATAAGACCGAAAATAATTTGATGCTTCAAAAAATAATAGCTGTCCCCGAATTGTTCGTACCCCGTTGGGGCAGACGCGGAAGCAAGCATGATGAGACCAAAAAGAACGAGGGCTCCGACAATGGCGAGCAGGGTGTAATCAGGTGGAATTCCTTCATTTGACATTCGGATTTGGTTATTTGACATTTTTTATCAGCGCGTCCATGAGCGAGATAGCGACGCCAATCGCCGCAACGACAATCGAAACGACCCACAAACGCATCACGATTTGCGGTTCTGGCCAACCCTTGGCTTCGAGATGATGATGTAAAGGCGAAGAACGCAACAATTTCTTTTTGAACACACGCCGCCACCAGAGTTGCAACAAGACGGAACTCGATTCAAGGACGAACACGAAACCAATGATCGGAAGAAGCAGAGCCGCGTTCGTCAGCATCGCGACAATTCCAAGCGTCACCCCAAGCGACATGGCTCCGGTATCTCCCAAGAAAAACCGAGCGGGATGAATGTTAAACCAAAGAAACGCAAGGAGGGCGCCAATAATCACTCCACAAAAAACCGCGAGATCATATTTTCCCTGAGCAAAAGCGATAATCGCATATGCTCCGAAGGCAATGAACAGAGTTCCGCCCGCCAGTCCATCCAGCCCATCCGTTTCATTCACGGAAAACGCGGTCGCCACAATCACCACTAAAAAGAACAGGGCGTACCACCATGGGCCAATCACGAAATCTCCCATGAACGGCACGTGGAGCAGATCGAATCCAAGTTTCGCGCTAAACCACCACGCGCCAAAGGCGGCGACTGCCGCATAGATAAGCAAACGATGCCGCACGCGCAACCCTCCCCCACTCGGACCAATTTTTTTGATGTTCCAATAATCATCCACAAGCCCCACGATCGCGGAGGCAACCAACGCACCGAGGGGTAACAGTGTCTGCGGGCGTGTGAGAAAATTCAGCTTTCCTAAAAATGATTCGGGAGACCACTGATAAAATGCCGCGAATACGAATGCGAGCAGAAGAACGGTCAACCAGACCACGATGCCTCCCATGGTCGGAGTCCCATTTTTCTTCGCGTGTAATTTGGAGTAGACGGGTGTTTCGGCGGCACTCCGAATACTCTTCCCCATCTTCGCCGCGTGCAAAAAACGAATAAGCGGTGGGGCAGAAAAAAAAGCAACGGCAAACGCGATCGTTGTCAGGATGAGAAGTCGGATGATTTCAAAGGACTCGAGCGTCATACGATAATATTGAGCGAAACAATAAAGATCGTGGCGACGAGGAGAATGAGCTCCACGATCAGTGTCGTCCAGGCAAGGAGAAGTGCTAAGAACCGGTCAGAACGAAATACGACGCAAAGGATAACGACGTTGAGTAAAAAAATCGCGAGTCCAGCGGCTGCAGGAAGAAAGACGCCGTACCAAGGCCCGAAACGGTCAATGCCGAAATAAATGTTGTAGTGAAGTGGGATAAACTTTGCTTCGAGAATTCCCGGAAGCAAACGCCAGGCGGGGAGAGCCGCACTGAAAACAACCAATGCGAGAGAAGCCCCGAGGGTCCAGCGATAGAGCTGGGAGGCATGCCAGAGTTCGCTGAGGGCGGCAAGAGCGCGCCCGGTATGACGGAAAAATCGCTTCATGTTAGTCATCAACAGTCACCACTTCGGTCACTTGCGGAAGTGCGTCTCGCAGCGTCGCCTCGACTCCCATCTTCAAAGTGAATTGCGACATGGGACATCCTCGACAGGCGCCCTGCAAACGCACGCGCACAACGCCACTCCCCTCGTCGACATCAACGAGTTCAATATTTCCGCCGTCACGCTGAAGCATGGGGCGAATTTGTTCCAGCACGGATTCAATCTTGTCGCGCATACGGGGATATCTTAGCGTAGAAAGTAGAAAGTAGAAAGTAGAACGAAAAATAGAAGGCACTGATCCTTCTACCTTCTACTCTCTATCTTCTACTTCTTCACGGGCTCCACTCTCACGTAGGTTCGATTCTTGAGCGCTCCATGGAAATTCGGTGCCATTTTTTTTGTAAACTTCACCATCCCTGTCACAGCCGCATACAAGGTGTCGTCCTTTCCCTTCTTTACGTTCGCCCCTGGATGCACGCGCGTTCCACGCTGGCGTACGATAATTTCACCGGATTTGGCAAACGCGCCTCCGGCAATCTTCACTCCAAGCCGTTGCCCATGGGAATCACGGCCAAGACTCGTAGAACCTGCAGCTTTTTTATGGGCCATATGTGTGGTTGCTCAGGCTTTAGGCTTTAGGAAATTTTCTAACGCCTAATGCCTTGTCCGCCTAACGCCTTTTCAATAATGGCGGCAGTGTAGCGAATACCGTTCTTCCTGTCAATTCACCTTTCTACCTTCTACTTTCTCCCTTCTACAATCGCTTTCGTGAATGCATAAAACAGCGGATGAGGCTTGAGGGGCGAGGATTGGAATTCGGGATGGAACTGCGAGGCCACGAAGAACGGATGGTCAGCAAGCTCGATGATTTCGACGAGCTGGCCATCGGGCGTTGTGCCCGCAATGACGAGGCCGGCCTTTTCGAGCTGTTCGCGATAGGCATTGTTGAATTCATACCGATGCCGATGACGTTCATGAATCAAATCGGAACCATAAGCCTCATGACTATGCGTTCCCTTTTTGATTTTGCACGGCCAGGAACCTAATCGCATGGTGCCACCGTAGTCCTGCTTCAAGAGCTTTTTGGCCTGTTCAGGCATAATGTGAATGATCGGCTGCGAGGCGTTCGGTTCGATTTCCGTCGTGTGCGCCCCCGTGATGCCGCACACGTTGCGCGCGAACTCAATGGACGCGAGCTGCATGCCGTAACACAAACCGAGGTACGGAATTTTGTTCTCCCTCGCGTATCTAATCGCCTCAATGATCCCTTCCACTCCTCGCTGCCCGAATCCGCCCGGCACCACCAATCCGTCGAACCCTTTCAACACCTCCGCCGATTTCGAGCGTTCCATGTTTTCCAATTCCTTCGAATCAATCCAGGTCAGCACTGGCTTTCTCCCCACGGCCCACGCCGCGTGCTTAATCGCTTCAATCACGGAGATATACACATCGGAAAGCATGTAGTCCCCGGTGCCAAAATATTTTCCCACCACCGCGATCTTCGCCTCGCTTGTCGCCTCTTTGATGGTCTTCACGAGTTTCTTCCATGGCTCAATCTTCGTCGCAGGCGACTTCAGCCCAAATTTCTTGAGAACGATGTCTCCAAGCTTCTGCTCTTCCAAAATAAGAGGAATTTCATAAATCGATTCGCAATCCGGATTGCTGATCACCTCTTCCTTCGCCACATTACAAAAAAGGGCGACGCGCTCTTTCCGACGGTCGTCCATTGGAACCTCGGAGCGCCCCACAATAATGTCCGGCTGAATTCCCATCGAGTTCAACATGCGCACGGATTGCTGCACAGGCTTTGTTTTCATTTCGCCAAGATTTCCAGGAATCGGAAGATAGGCAACGTGAATCTGCAGCACATTATGAGGCTCGCGCATACGCAAAATACGCGTAGCCTCGAAGAAAATCGCATTCTGATATTCACCGACTGTTCCCCCAAGCTCCACAATCACAATGTCTGCTCCCTCCCCGGCCGCCTTAAAACGCTTCAAAATCTCATCGGTCACGTGCGGAATCGCTTCCACATCCTCCCCTTCATACTCAAACGCCCGCTCCTTCCGCAACACCTCGGCATACACCTGCCCCGTCGTCAGATAATTCACACGATGCAGTTCCCGCCCGATGAACCGCTCGTAATTCCCCAGGTCCTGGTCCGTCTCGAGCCCATCTGTCGTGACGAACACCTCCCCGTGCTCCGACGGACGGATAGTTCCTGCGTCTAAATTCAAGTACATGTCCACTTTCATCGGCGATATTTTGTATCCCTTAGCTTCAAGAATCGCGGAGAGCGAGGCGGTGGTAATCCCCTTTCCCAACCCCGAAATCACACCTCCGGATACGAAAATGTATTTGGCCATAGTTCCTTGTCATCCTGAACGAAGTGAAGGATCCTCGCGAAGATTCTTCGGCTTCGCCTCAGAATGACATTACATACCTATTTAGGTTCAATTCTCAATTGAATTTGGGCCTCGAATCCGTGCGGCAAATGCACGATCACGGTCTTCTCCCCCGGCTCCTTCATGGCTTCCATCTCTACCATGTCATCCGTCACAGGAAACTTTGCCTTCTTGAGGAGTGCTGCCACCTGTTTGGCATGCACCGCTGCAAAAAAGTGCCCCTTGTCGCTGACTTTTTCCTTCATCAGCACCTCAAACCCCTCGAGCCGTTGCGCCAAATTTGCCGCCTCCTTCAATCCTTTCTTCGCGCGCTTTTCTACCGTCGCTTCCCGTTCCTTCATGCGACGGATCGCCTCATCCGTGGCTTGAATCGCCAAATTCTGCGGAAACAAAAAATTCATGGCGTATCCGTCGGACACGTTTACGATCCCCCCCTCCTTGCCGAGTGATTTTACATCTTTCAAGAGAATAACTTTCATAAAATTTTGTCATTGCGAGACCCCGACGTGCGGGGTCGAAGCAATCTTTCATTGAGATTGTCCCGCCAGCCGGCGGACTCCTCGCAATGACGGTCAGGCAGAGTATAACACATGCCAAGGTATTGACTATTTCCTAAAAAATGCTACGGTAAAGACTGGTTAATTATTAATCCTGACCGTATGATGTCCTACAACAAATGTCCTGTGTGCGGTAAGGATGATTCTGACGGCCACAAGCACGAAACTGCTTAAGACGACTCATGAAAAACCCCGCGTCCGCGGGGTTTTTGATTTAATCAGGTGCTTTTTTTGCTTTTTTCCCAGGTGAAAACACCTGGACTCTGCTCTGCCGCTACCTTCTTAAGACTTTCGATCTGTGCCTTGGCAGCTGCAATTTCATCTGGTCCTATCGCTCTGTTTTCCTGTAAACTTTTCAAACCTTTTTCCAACAAGATGGCGGACCTGGCATTTACCCAAGCCACCTCTTCTATTGGAGGCGTTACGCCTTCCTTCACCATCAGCATCACAGCGGCATCAGGAACGATACTGGCAATATTTCCTCTCGTTGCATCATCGAAAGAAAATCCATTCACTTTGGCATCTTTGTCATAAAGCATGAACCAATTGATGGACTTATTCCCATCAATACCCACATCACTTACTATCCGACTGTATCCTTTATTTTCCCCAGATCCCCACGACCGGACTATTCCTCCAAGTTTTTTTAACTTATCGGGAATAGCGGCGGGCGCTTCAACGGTCGGTTCTTCTGCGGACGGAGGCCGGATCACCTTACGAAGCGGTATCTTCGGCCCTGGTTCGACGGCCGCGGCGACGTCGACCGTGCTCTTTTCAGGCTCGCTCAACAATTTTTTGATTCCTTGCACTTGAAGTTTGTCGACCTCAACATTTCCTTCATGCGCGTCATACTGTTCCTTATACTTATCAATAATCACCGATGCACGCGGAGAAAAAGGAAGCTCTTCCTTCGAGCCTGGAAATCGGAAAAAGATCTTGTCGTCCTTCTTGAGGAAGGTCAATCCGTTGCTTTCTAATTTCGAGCCTGGCTTTGAATCGAGATATTCCTGTACGACACCAAACCGCTGGTCTGCTGAAATGTCTCGGCGAAAGAGGATCTTTTCCAACGCATTACGCATCTCGGTTACCTTCTGCTCAACGAGCTCCGCGCTTGCGGCTCCCCCGGGACCTGCCGGCGCCACGGGGGCGTGGTCAACCACGTGTTCTGCCGCGCCGAGATTGGCCTGAATTCCTTCAATCGTGTCAGGGCGGATGCGCGGCAGAGTCCCACTGTCATACAGGCTCTTGTACGAGTCAATCACGGCCATGGAATCCTTCGTGAACGGAATATCTTTATCCGAACCCGGGAAGCGGAAAAATGCTCGGTCGCCTTTTTGAATGAACGACAGTCCTAAAACCCTTTCGTCCGGATTGGACTTTACAAACTCGCGAAGGACGTTGAAGCGTTCTGCATTCGGAAGACCCTTTCGTTCAAATACAAGCTTATTCATGGACTCTGCCATCTGTTTCTTCGCTGCAGCGATTTTCTCAACCGCCTCGGGAGCAAGTTTTGGCTTTGGCGGAGGTTCGGAAACAACCGCCTCCGGCGCGGCTGGCTCCTCCAGGCGGACCCCACCGTGCTCTACGCCCTGGGCGGCTATACGACATTGACCGCCAGATGCCCCACGGCCTTGTCCGTGAGATGCATGTCAATATTTTTCCCGTAGAATCCTTCGGTCTTAACCATCTTACCTGCCAAAAGCTTTGCCCAGCTTTGTAGGGCGGTCGCGTCGCCAGGATCCCCTTTATAGCCGAACTGCGACGGGTTCGCCTCCAGTTGTTTTTGCACAAGCCCGGAGATGCTATCCGATCCCTTTTCAGCCCGAACCATACCGTGCTTTACGGCTTCCTTGAGGGCACCGACGGGCGTCACTTCGGCCTGCGCCTCTTCCTTCATGTCTACCAGCATCTTCTCCGCTTCTTTTGATATCTTGTTTGCTTCGGCGCTTGCAGCATCCGCAACCACTTCTCTTCCGTGTGCCACAGACTCTTCTTCTGAAAATTCTACGCTCTGACGAGCCGGTACTTGTTCTACCAGCACTGCACCACCCGCTGGCATTTCCACCAGCACTGGAGCTGCTGGCGGCACATGATCCGGAGCTCCTTCCGGAGCCGACGGGTCCATCTGCACACGTAATTCCTCGGGTCTCCAGGCTCGGTCTCCATGGTCAACTCCTGCTGAGCGCGGTAATTCCGCGGCTGCCCTCGCCGCATGCCCTGCCTCAGCAACCTGTAAATCCCCCATCCCAACCCGCTGACCACCTTCTGCTGCGATGGCGGATGCGGCTGACTCTTCTGAAATTTTCTCTGTTCCGTGCAACCTATCCATTTCTGCGCGCAGCTCTGCAGGCTCCCAAACTTTGTCGCCTACATCTCCTCCACTTGTGACAACGT
>Ga0076002_168_pt1 | contig 9850 bp, 10 predicted proteins | sample RifGroA2_FD_68048 | JGI IMG/M metagenome (GOLD analysis project Ga0076002, IMG submission 68048) | Parcubacteria (Giovannonibacteria) bacterium GW2011_GWA2_53_7
GTTCGGAATTGATAACAAGAATCAGTAAAGCGAAGTCTCGCACCGAACTTTGTTCTGGTGCGGGGGTCGGACATCCCTACACATACAAAATTAAGGCGTAAAGAATTCCGGCGATAAATCCGTGCTCGAATGCTGCGGTTGCGTTATAATGCGGGTAATTCGTTTATGAAACTCGGCATTATTTTGCAGTCAAATAAACCCGAACATGTGTGGAATACGTTCCGCCTCGGCATTACCGCACTCAAAGCAGGACATCGGGCGGAGATTTTTTTGATGAGCGAGGGTTCGGAATTGGACACTGTTCCAGACAGCAAAGATTTTGATATTTCCGCAAGAGTAACGGAGTTCAAAGCGCTGAAGGGTGAGATTTATGCCTGCGGCTCCTGCCTCAAGATTCGCGGCAAGGAAGGAAGCAACGTGTGTCCCGTTTCCACAATGTCCGATTTGCTCACTATGGTAGAGAGTTCAGATAAAGTCTTGGTGTTTGGATGATGTCGTCATGATAAGATGGCAGCTTATGTCGTCTACAGATGCCGATGTCGGACTCATGGGCCCGAATCCGGAACAAACAACGCATACATTTCACGTGCACGGAATGCACTGTGCCGCGTGCACGCTTCTCATTGAAGAAACTTTCAAGGAACTTCCGAATGTCACTAACGTTCATGCGTCGCTCCCGAATCATCAGGTGACTATCACGGGAGATTTCTCGGAGCCGCCGGAATTAATCGCCGAAAAGCTTACGGAACTGGTGAAGAGCCACGGCTACACGGTCTCAATGGAAAAAACGGAGAAAGGTGCGGGGTGGGGAGATTTTGTATACGCGCTTCCGATTGCCCTCGTCATAATTGTGGGATTTTTGGCGTTGCAAAAAATGGGATTAACGAATCTCATCACCTCATCCGATGTCAGTTATGGAACTGCGTTTGTGCTTGGTCTTATCGCCTCGGTATCTACTTGTCTTGCGGTGGTTGGCGGACTCGTACTTTCGCTCTCGGCTATTTCCGCAAAAGAGGGGGGCACATGGCGGACACAGACATTGTTCCATGTAGGAAGGCTCGCTGGCTTCTTTGTTCTCGGCGGTGTAGTGGGCGTTGTCGGAAACTCGCTTCATCTTGGGCTTACCGCGAACATTGTCCTTGGAATAATTATTGCGTTAGTAATGCTCATTCTCGGCATCAACCTTCTGGATGTGTTTCATTTTACGAAACGTCTGCAATTCACTCTGCCAAAGATTTTTTCGCGGCACGTGGTCGCCGGAAGCAGGCATGACCACTACCTAGCACCTGTGCTCGTCGGTATCGGCACATTCTTCCTGCCGTGCGGATTCACGCAGTCCATGCAGTTATACGCGCTCTCAACGGGGAATTTTATGCAGGGCGCGCTCACGATGTTTGTTTTTGCTCTGGGCACATTGCCGGTTTTGGCACTTCTTTCTTTCGGGTCTCTCAATATCGCGCACAAGCCGTGGAAGGGAATCTTCTTCAAGACCGCTGGGCTCATAGTGATTGCGCTCGCGCTTCTAAATCTTTCCAATGCACTGGCAACGGCGGGAATTATCAATCCTCTTTTCAACTTTTAAACGCGCTACTGTTTATGTCTAAAGCGATTCTTATTTCCATCTGTGCAAGTTTGCTCCTCATCTTCGGTGCATTTTGGTTCGCATCAAAGCCGGCCGGTGTAGATAACGAAACTGCCGTGTCTGTTGTTGATGGAAAACAGCTCGTAGACATTACTGCAAAAGGCGGATATTCCCCACGCGTGATTCTCGCGAAAGCGGGAGTGCCGACAACCTTGCGGGTAAACACAAGGGGTACGTTTGACTGCTCAGCAAGCCTCGTGATTCCGAAACTGCAGTACCAGAAATTTCTCTCGCCTACGGGGACGGAAGAAATCCCGATACCCGCCGAACAGGCCCAAGGCACCATGCAAGGTCTTTGCTCCATGGGGATGTACAATTTTCAAATTAAATTTCAGTAGACGCAATGTCCGAAGGTTTAACCTTCGGAGTTGGAAAATGGCGTAATCATTGGGTTCCAAACGGCTCACACGGGTGTGAGCCATTTGGAAAACAAGGTTTAACCTTAAATCAGAATTCCCAAGGTTAAACCTTGTTAACGTTATTTTATCTTTGCCGTGCTTGTCGCGGTCTTGTCCAGCGTTGCCAGTTGGGGAAGCACTTTCTCAATATCTTCTACGTCCTTGAAGCCGTAGTACATCTTGTCGTTGATGGAAAGCGCCGGGAGCGTATTTTCCACATCGCTGATACTCAAGAGTGTTTGGAGCGCGGAGAGGTCAAGATTATAGTCAAATGAATAGATGCGCAATTGCGGATATTTTCCCGAAAGAGCGGTAAGCACGTACCCTTGATTCTCGCAATCTTCGCAATCGCCCTTGTTGGAGTAGAAGTACAGGATAAACACGGATTTTAATTTGCATTTTTGCGCGACCTTTTTCATCAGGAGCAGGTCTTTAATCTGCAACAGAGAATAATATCGCTTCAGGCGGAGAAGCTCGCCCTCGTCCACGCTACTCTGGGCTTCAAGGTATGAGAGCCGGTCAGCGAGCGGCCGGATTTCTTTTGAAAGAACGGAGTTCTCGGAAATATCTTTGCACGAATGTTCTGCAAGCAGTTCAAATTGGGTTTCCAGAGAAAGTATGTCTATTGAGATATTGTCCTGCGTCGTGCGTATTTCCGCGATGCGGCGGTCATTGAAATAGTTGGAGGCGTAGAGCGCGGTCGCGAAAATCGCCGCAGTTATGGCAAAAGCAATGGCGTAATTTTTCCACTGTGCCGCGCGTTCCCCGACGATTGGGCTGTCCATGTTAGATTTTGTTAACGAGTATAACGAGTTTAGAAAATCTTACACCCCTCCCCAATTTTGAGCTCCAGCAGTTTTTGCCGATACGTTCTGGTTATGGGCTGAACACGATAGTTTTGCATATTTTTGTAAGTTTCAAAATTGGGGAGGGGTAAGGTTTGTCATCCGCAAAATCATTCGCTACGCTCTGATTGTGCGGGACAAGCCCTTATCTCCAGCGCACGCCCGTCTTAAATACCGCGCGAAAAACTGCAGTGCTTATCCAGAGCGGAACGATAAGTCCATACAAGAGAATAAAAAGCGGAGTTCCCGCAGGCTTATCTGTATCCGCTCAAACATGTCATACAGATTTTTGAGGCCGTACCAGAGGACGCGGGCGAAGAAGTATATTCCGGTGACGATTGATAAGAGCGCGGTCGGCAGAATAAAAAGGCCGAGGTTGCCGTATGCCCGATTCCCGAACATAAACCGGTAGTCTATGAAATTGCGCAAAAAGCCGTATGTCCACCGCACCCTCTGGTGGAAAAGCGCCGAAATCGTTTTTGGCGTTGCCGTGTAAACGGCGGCGGCCGGAGCGTTTGCAATTTTATGCCCATTTTGCTGCATGCGCAGGGCCAGTTCCATGTCTTCCGTGGAATGCCCGTGCCGCCAACCGCCCAAATCCCGGACCGCTTTTGTCCGGTACATTGAAAATGCGCCAGGGGTGATGAATACCGCGCCGAGTGCCGCGAACATGAAGCGATTGAATACGCTCAATGTATATTCCGCGTTCTGTATATGCTGAAGCGCCGTTTTCGGCTTCCGCACATGAACGCCGGGTGTTACGGCGGAAATATCCGGATTTTCAAACGCGTGAATAACCCGCATGAGCGCGTCTTCCGCATCGGTTGAATCCGCGTCAAGACATCCGATTATTTCCGCCTCCGTATGTTGAAGCGCGAGGTTGAGCGCGGTGTGCTTGCCCCCGTTCTCTTTGTGAAGAGCTTTTATTCCGTCGCGCTCGAATTTCTTGGCGACCGCGAGCGTGCCGTCGGTTGAACCGTCGTCAACGATAATCGTCTCAAGCATCTCCCGCGGATACCGCAGAGCAAAAATTGACTGCATGGTATGGGCGAGCGTCTTTTCTTCGTTGAAGCAGGGGACAACGAGACACACACGCGAAAGATTGCCCGTGTACTTCGCGGTGTTTAACGCCGGACGCCCCGCGCGCTTTTCCAGAAATGTGACAAGCAAAAAGACCTCAAAATAGAGTGAGATAAAAAGAAGCGTATACACTGTCGCCTCGCCGATGCCTGACATGTCGGCAGATTGTAGCAAATTTAGCCCCAGCGCGCGAAGCGGTCGGGACTTCGCACTTCTAAAGAGATATACTATTGAATTATGGAAGCAGAAACAGCACGGGGCCACCTTCATCCTATTTCTGTCGCTCTCCGCGAGATAGCGGAGATTTTCGGCCGCATGGGCTTCAGCATTGTCTACGGTCCCGAGCTAGAGACGGATTGGTACAACTTCACGGCGCTCAACATCCCACCGAATCATCCCGCGCGGAGTATGCAGGACACGTTCTGGATTAAAAATCAGCCGGACCATGTGTTGCGCACCCACACGACCTCGGTCTCCGTGCGCGCACTGGAACAACTCGCGAAGAGCGGCGGCACGGAGATGCGCGTTCTGAATCCGGGCAAAGTATTCCGGAATGAAGCGACCGATATGACGCACGAAGCGCAGTTCTATCAGTTGGACGGATTTGCGGTGGGACCCGCAGGCTCGGTCACCCTTGCACATCTTAAGGGGACGCTTGAACGCTTCTATCGCGAGTACCTCGGCGAGAACGCAAAAGTACGTTTCCGGCCGAGCTTCTTCGGCTTTACCGAGCCGTCGGTGGAAATTGAGGTGTGGTTCACCCCCTTAGGGAAAGAGTCGCGGTGGTTGGAAATGAGCGGGGCAGGCATGTTCCACCCGAATGTGCTCCGGAACGCGGGGCTGGACCCCGCAAAAATGCAGGGGTTCGCCTTCGGCGGCGGGCTTGAGCGATTGCTGATGGTGAAGTACGGCATTCCCGATGTCCGGCTCTTTCATTCCGGCGATGTCCGTTTCGTCTATGGTTTTGAGGAGGAGAAAATATGAATCCCGTTAGAAGTCGCGGAAGTTCAGACTATGATACATTCGTTGTATGTTTAAAATCTTTCGTATGCTTACAAGAAATAATTTCCGAGTCGGATTTTCACGCATTTGAGATAGACAGTATAGTGGGAGACGTACTGGACGTGAAAGTTTTGCCGAATCGCGTAGCGGATTGTAATTCTGAAGCGGGGTTGGCGCGCGAACTCTCGGCGATTCTGGAGATTCCCACAACCCTACCGCGCCCTTCCGGCTCCCTTCCTCCGGTCACCGTCTCGCTTGCGCAGATAAACGGCATTCTTGGTTCTGATTTTTCGCAGAGCGAGGTGGAGGACGTATTTAAACGTCTCGGACTTGATACTAAGATTGCGGGCGCGGCGTTTACCGTCACACCTCCCGCGAGCCGCCCCGACCTCATCATCGCCGAAGACCTTGTGGAAGAAGTGGGACGGATTCTCGGGTATGACCGCGTACTCCCGACCGAGCTTCCTCCTCTCTCTGGAGTGTCGGACCAAGCACGTTTCCGCGGGATTGAACGGATGAAGGATAGCCTCATAGAGCAGGGCTTTACTGAAGTCTCAACGCAATCTTTTGTCACCGCAGGCGATATCACGCTTGCGAATCCGCTTGACCAAACGAGGCCCGCACTGCGCACATCGCTTGAAGAGAATCTGCAGGAAGTACTTGCGCGAGCGAAACAATATGAAGCCCTTATTTTACCGCCCAAGCAAAAATTAAAGTTGTTTGAAGTCGGCTCTGTCTTCCCGAAGGAGGGTGAGTATTTGGAACTTAGAATGACAGAACGTGTGCCGGAGTGGGGCGACTCTGCAGGTATTTCTGATAATCTCACCATCGCGAAGTTAGAGGATTACGGGAAGGATTATGCGCCGAAGAAGTACACGCTCGGAGCGTACAAACCGTTCTCGCTGTACCCGTTCATTGTGCGCGACATTGCATTGTGGGTTCCTGTGGGAACCGAATCAGGAACAATTCTTGAGGTTATCCGAAAAGAGTCGGGTACGCTTCTCGTCCGAAGCGAACTGTTTGATACGTTTTCCTCCGGAGGAGGATCCGCCTTGGGCGGAAAAAAGAAAACCAGAATCTCGTACGCGTTCCGTCTCGTTCTTCAATCGTTTGAAACTGGGAACCACGATAGTCGAGCAATCTACCACTTGGGGGTTTCACCCCAAGTGGACTGGAACGAGTGTTAAACCATGAGTTTTCCACTGGTAAACGGGTGTGTTTTCTGATACAATGAACCCGTTAAATATGGCTGAAAAGAAAAGCAAATCCGCCAAGAGCACCACCCCAAAATCGGGGGGTTCTTCGTATGATGCGAGCTCTATTACAGTGCTGGAAGGATTGGAGGCCGTGCGCCGCCGGCCCGGAATGTATATCGGGACGACGAGTTCCGCGGGGCTCCATCATCTCGTCTGGGAAGTTTTTGACAACTCGCGCGACGAAGCCATGGGTGGATTTGCGAACGATATTGAAATCGCGCTTTTGCCGGACAATCGCGTGCGCGTAGCCGACAACGGGCGCGGAATTCCGGTAGACATTCATCCCAAGACAAAAGTTTCAACCCTTGAAACTGTAATGACCATGCTCCACGCCGGAGGAAAATTTGGCGGAGATGGTTATAAAGTTTCCGGCGGTTTGCACGGAGTAGGCGTTTCCGTCGTGAACGCGCTTTCATCGCACGTGCGCGCGGAAGTGCATCGCGATGGCGGACAGTACATGCAGGAATATAAGAACGGCGGAAAGCCAATCGGCAAGGCAAAGAAAATCGCGTGCGTGGATTGCGGATTACAATTCTGGATCTGCGTAGCGCGAGTAAGATTGATGACGAAAGTGTTTTCAACATGCGTGAATTGGGTTTGGACGCGCCATCCGTCACATTTTATTTTGAGGGAGGTTTGCGGTCGCTCGTCTCTTTCCACAACAGGCATCTTGAACCGGTGCACAAAACCGTTTTCTACGTGGAAAAAGAGCAAGACGACGTGCAGGTGGAAATCGCGCTTCAATACGTGGACGACATCACGTCCAGAATATCCGCTTTTGCGAACAACATTTACAACAGCGAGGGCGGCATGCACATCACGGGTTTCAAGTCGGCGCTTACGCGCACTTTAAATGCGCAGATTAAGAATGGAAACGGAACAAAAGAAAGCGAGACATTTACCGGCGATGACGTGTTGGAAGGCATAACCGCCGTCGTTTCGGTAAAGCTCCGCGAAATTCAATTTGAAGGACAGACGAAATCCAAGCTCGGAAGCGTTGAGGCGCGCGGAGCAGTGGAGACCGTTTTCAGCGAGTCTTTTGGAATGTTTCTTGAGGAGAATCCGGATGAGGCGCGTTCTATCGTGGGTAAAGTTTCTCTTGCGATGAAAGCGCGCAAAGCCGCTAAAGCCGCTAAAGACAGCATTTTGAGAAAGGGCGCCTTGGACGGAATGACATTGCCGGGGAAGCTCGCCGATTGCCAGACACGGCTTGCGGAAGAAGGAGAGCTCTTTATCGTTGAGGGAGATTCCGCAGGAGGCACCGCGAAAATGGGGCGCGACAGACGCATTCAGGCCATTCTTCCACTGCGTGGAAAGATTCTAAATATTGAACGCGCACGCATTGATAAAATGCTTGCCTCGGAGCAAATAAAAAATCTTGTCGTTGCACTTGGCACTGCAATCGGCGATGTCTTTAATATTGAAAAACTTCGCTATCACAAAATAATTATCGCGACCGATGCCGACGTGGACGGCGCGCACATCCGCACGCTTCTTCTCACGCTTTTTTACCGGCACTTTAAGCCATTGATAGACGGCGGGTTCATCTATATAGCACAACCTCCTCTGTTTAAGATAAAGAAGGGGAAAGAAATTCACTACGCGTATTCCGATGAAGAATTGGTAAAGCTCGTGGGCAAGGATGTCCCTCTGGAGACGGAAATTGCTGAAGTTGCCGAGGAGGAGCCTGCCGCTGGCGAAGAAAATCCTGAAAACTCAAAACTTAAAGCATCCGCCAAAGGCGGATCCGCCTCCGGCGGAAAGGTGATAGACGACGCGCAGGACGCCGATATGGTGTTTGATATGTTGATGGGCACCGACGTCCCCGCGCGCAAATCTTTCATTCAATCGCACGCAAAAGAAGCTACTTTAGACATCTAATGTATAGACTATGTGGGAGAAATTCGGAGCTCGAAAACAGGCAAAGCGTCCGGAGTCCGAATTAACTCAAGAGGGAAGGGACAGACGCGAGTTTCTTAAGCATTCGGCGATATCAGTAGGCAAATCTGTGGCCCTTGGCACGTTGCTTGGAGGAGTTGTCGGTGAGGGTTTTTCCAGATTGATAGACTTCAAAACATGGTCGTCCGATAGAACAAGACGCATGCGATTTGAGCGATTCGGGAGTCTTTCTGCTCAAGAACGTGAGAAAATTATCAAAGCAGAGGTTCAGCAAGCGGGCTCATTCATGAAAAGTTCAGAAGGCAAGCGAATTCTAGAAAATGGCACAGATGACGAAATCTTTACTCTACTGACTTCCATGCCACCGTTACTTCGCGAGCACATTGCCGGTACCTCATATGATATCCAGAAAGAAAAGTGGCCATCTGTTGCAGTCGGTGTTGCCCATAAAAACGGAGAGCCATATGCACTTGGCATTAATTATGGCCCGACAACCATCAAGCAACTACAGCGAGGAAATGGTGTATTTGTTGCCCCTGATATGCTTCTTACAAATTGGCACGTGATTGCAAAGCAAAGTGAGCAAAATCTAGCATCTTCAGAGCTACCGTCTTTGCATGAGGTTCTACTTCAGAAATTATACGAAAGTCAGAACATTGATGCCGTATACATTCGTTTCAGTAAACCTGTTACGCTTGAAAGTCCGACGAGTTTTCCCAACATATTTCCGCTTTCTCACGAGCACTTGGATGCAGATGTAAGCGGAAACTTGGTCACAGTCGCAGGCATTGATCCAGACCGGTCCGCAGCCTCCGACGGAACGAAGATTTATCCGTCAATTGCAATTCCTGTGACAAGTAGACTACGTGCTTTTTTGGAACAATATGCGGAAACGGCAGGAGAGGTTATCGAAAACGGATTCATGTACATTGCTCCACCTGGCGAATCTGCGCCTCGTCCATATCCTTCCGAATCGGGTTCGCGTTTTCTTGATGTGCTTCGAGGTCGCGATCAAACTGCACGCGAGAGGTTGATGCAAGGCACATCTGGATCTCTGGTTCTTATGGACGGCAAACTCGTAGGACTAAACCACAGACTGGGAAACATTGAATATAAAGGGGTTGGTCTTGATGTTGGGTTTTTTCATGGTCCAGACGCCCTTCGTAAGGGACGAGAATCGGGGATGGAGACCATTGTTCCAAAAACAGCACGAAAATACTCACCCCTTTATCGCGATGACGTTCGTTAAATGTTTACGCTCGCCGTGTTGTTGATTTCGCTGGATTCCCTCACTTCGTCTACGGGGTCAACAGACACGGAAAAGATTCCGCCGGGGACGGCATTTTTGAAGCGGAGCGTGTTTTCAATACTTGCACCGCGGGCGAGCGGAACTTGCGCGGGCGAGGCGTAAGCATAATCGGGATATATCGGAAGCTGCGCGGTAAAGTACCATGTGCCGGTTGATGCGCCTCCAACATTTGAAATCAAGAAGCGCACGGCGACTAACTCCTCGGGCGATGTAGGCTCGCGGGAAATAATGTCGCCGCTGACGGGCTCAATGACTCCCTTGGACAAAATGCGCACCGAGAGATCGGGCAACCCCGGTACGCGCGCAGAAGGAACATCCGCGGTTTTGGCATCCGGCACGTGAGAGGTTTCCGCGGTCGTGGCCGGAGCGGCGGCGGGAATGGCCGGAGAGGTGTTTGCGGCATTGATGATTGTCACGGA
>Ga0076002_117_pt1 | contig 9777 bp, 9 predicted proteins | sample RifGroA2_FD_68048 | JGI IMG/M metagenome (GOLD analysis project Ga0076002, IMG submission 68048) | Parcubacteria (Giovannonibacteria) bacterium GW2011_GWA2_53_7
GGAGGGCTGCTGTGCCGAAAAAAAATAAGCCAATAAGGACACGATTGCTCATGCGAGGATTTTACCAGTTTGCGTGAGAAATGTTAGTCTACTCACTACCTACTACAAACTACACACTCGTTATGGCCTTACTCGAATTTTACGGAAAAGAATGTTCCCACTGTCTTGCGATGATGCCCCTGGTGGATCGGCTGATTACGGAAGGACTAAAGATCGAAAAGTTCGAGGTCTGGCACGATGAAACGAACGCAAAGAAAATGGATGGATACGATCGTGGGCTTTGTGGGGGTGTGCCCTTTTTTTACAACACGACATCGAAACACTTCATCTGCGGCGAGGCGGATGAAAAAACCCTTCGCAAATGGGCGAAAGGAGAGAAGGTTTAATCCAATTTTCTTTGGGCCGGCAAAGAAAATTGGAGAAAAGAAACCGGCCGCCCATTCTCTGGCGTCCGGGCCTGTATCCAGGCAACGGTTGTCTCGGCTGCGGAACTCGCTAGCCCCCGCATTGCGGGGGCGTCGCTCGGACAGTCCTCGCCGTCCTTAACGGAGCGACTCCCTTTTGCCTGGCAGGCTCCGTCGCCAGTTCAATGGGCGGGCATCCTGTCGAGCAGACAGCTCCGCTGCAAGAATTTGAAAATATCCGCAGCGAGACGACCCTGACGGCACGTTCCCGGCGCGCGCAGGACAGGCGACCCGGCTTTTCTTTCCCAGACTTTCTTTGGCCGAACAAAGAAAGTCGAAACCATTTAACCAATTTTTCTGGTCCAGCTGGGGTCTACCGAGACGTTGAGGTCGAGGTAGATTTTTTTCTCCATGACTCCCTCCAGTTCTTTCCGAGCGGATTGGCCGATTTCTTTGATTCCACGCGCCCCCTGGCCAATCACGATACGCTGCGCACGTTCTGTTGTCGTATACACCGTGGCTGCAATGTAGAGCATACCGTTCGAGCGTTCTTGGATGTCATCCACCTCTACGTGCACATTGTAGGGAAGTTCTTGGTGAAGGCGGAGAAATAACTTTTCGCGGATAATTTCTGCGATCCAATCCTTGTTCGGTTGGTTGGTGTATTGATAGTCGGGGTAATAGGGGTCGCCGACAGGAAGGAAGTCGTAAATAATCTGCGTGAGGGTTCGGACGTGCGCGCCGTCGAGGGCCGACAGCTCGATCATGGTAGAAAATTTTGGCGCGAGGTCGCGGTAAAAATCAACGAAGGGTTTCTCACGGATGTCCATCTTGTTAATCACGAGAATTTTGGGTTTTTCAATATCCGCGATAAGACGCATCACGGTTTTTTCCTCGTCTCCGATCGAACGTGTCGGATCCACGACATAGACAATCGCGTCTACATCGCGCAGCGAGTGCTTCACGCTCGAGAGGAGCCGTCCCCCAAGGGAACCGCGACGCTCCTGAAAAATACCAGGCGTATCCACGAACACGATTTGGCCCTGTTCTGTGGTTAAAATGCCGTGAACGGGAAGGCGTGTGGTTTGGGGCTTGGGGCTTGTGATGGCCACTTTTGTGCCCACAAGCGCGTTTAAGAGCGTCGATTTCCCGACGTTTGAGCGGCCAACCAAGACAGCAAACCCGGATTTTCCTTTGGTAGGGATCGCTTCTGTCGAATTTTGTTGTGGAGTTGCGTCTGACATGAGGCAGATCAAACCATGAAAATGCGGTTTCGTCAATCCTACGGCTTTCGTTCGAGCTGAAAAACGCATTCCACGTGCGGGGTGTGAGGGAAGAGATCGAGGGCTGTCGCCTTGCGAATATTGTAGTGGGCAAGAAGCTCCTTTGCCTCTTCGAGAAAGCGCAGATAGTTGCACGAAACGTACACTATCCGCGGAGGAAGGACTTCGAGAAGGGTTTTGATGAGCTTGGGATGCATGCCTGCACGCGGGGGATCGATGATGACAATATCGGGGTTAAAAATGGACCAGTCTCCGCCAAAGGCGGATCCGCCTCCGGCGGAAAATTTTTCGGCTGCATTCACGAAATAGTCCGCGGTTATGTTGTTGCGAGCCGCGTTTTCTTTGGCACAAGCGATGGCTTCGGAATCAAGCTCGATGCCCACGGTCTTTTTTGCCCCAGGAGCGAGTGCGAGCGAGAAAAATCCTGAGCCGCAGTAAAGATCAAGAAGGGTTTTGTCTGTAAGATCCCCACAGAAATTTTTTACCGTGTCTTGGAGCTTTTCCGCCATGAGGGTGTTCGTCTGAAAAAACGCGTTCGGGGTGATTTTGTAACGCAGCCCATTCACTTCCTCTTCAATCCATGGCTCACCCTTGAGCGGGATGATTTCTTGCGCGATCGAAAGGTCGGTCACTAGGGGATTGATGCCCCAGACGATCGAAGAGGCATGGCGATCGAGGTGATGAACAAGTTTTGTGAAAGGCTTTTCAAGGTCGGGTGGCAGAGCAGTGGGGCCCCCGACAGCGCGCAGCTCTGGCGAGCACTGACGGGGTGAAACTGCTCTGACAGGACCCGACGTTGGTTTTGCTGTAACGAGCATGACTAATCGCTGCCCCGTTTGTTTCCCTTCGCGAATCACGAGATAACGAAAAAAGCCCGTGTAATTTTTTCCATTCCAAAACGGCAGGCCACTCGCGCGCGTCCACTCGCGGACGATCTTCATGATTTCGACCGATTCTGGAGAAAGAAGAAAGCACGTGCTCAAATCAAGAATCGAAGACCAACTCCCGGGCTCTTTCAATCCAAGCTCACCCTGGGAGCCAAACACGTAATCCATTCGGTTCCGGTAATAAAAAATGTTCGTGTTCGTCTCCACGCGCTCAATCGGGCATGGAACACCAGCTTTTTTGAACGCCTTTCGAATTCCCTCGAGCTTGAACCTTGGTGTTGTCGGTAATTTTCGCTTCAACCGTTTCGCCCGGAATCGTGTGATAGACTTGGACAGATCGGCCATGATCGTGTTTGATCGTTCCGCTCCCATCTTTCGCAAGCTGCGTGATACGACCTGTCAGTTTATCGTGTAATTTCATAATTTTTGTCATTGCGAGACCGTTCATCAGGACGGTCGAAGCAATCCCAGAGATTGCTTCGTCGCCTTCGGCTCCTCGCAAAGACGTTTATGATCGTCATTGCCCACAATATCCGTTCTCTCCACAATGTTGGGGCCATTTTTCGAAGCGCGGACGCGTTTGGTGTCGAACGGCTGTATCTTACCGGATACACGGCTGCTCCGCCACGCAAAGAGATTGCCAAAACGGCGCTCGGATCCGAAGACCGTGTGGTATGGGAAAAAGAGTCGGATGTCATGAAGGTTGTCGCGGATTTACAGGCGAAGGGAGTGCACGTTCTTGCACTCGAGACATCTGCCGACGCCATACCGCTTCCCGAAGCCAGAAAAAAATTTGATCCTGCCCGCACGGCTCTCATCCTAGGGAATGAAGTGAGTGGTCTCGAAAAAGAGCTGCTTTCCGCCTGTGAAGGGACTGTGCAAATCCCGATGCCAGGGAAGAAACGCTCCCTGAATGTTTCGGTTGCTTCCGGGATCGCTCTGTTTGCCTTTTGCTCCGAAAACGGGTAGAATCATCTGGTTATTAGGCTTCCTATTTTATTGTGTTAACCATCGTCATTCCGACGAAAAATGAGGAGGCGTTTTTGCCGAATTTGTTGTCATCGCTTCAACGGCAAACTCATCAACCACAAACGGTTATTGTTGCTGATGCAGATTCCACAGATCGTACGCGCGAGATCGCGCGCGCGTTTGGTGCGCAAGTGGTGGGAGGAGGCTTACCAGGAAAGGGCCGTAATGTCGGTGCCGCGATCGCGCAAACGCCGTACGTGCTTTTTTTGGATGCAGACGTAGAACTCACGGATGACCACGCGCTCGAGGACATGATGGGCGAAATGCTTGAGCGAGATCTCGATGTTGCCACGTTTGATGTCGAGCCGCTCTCGGGGGCCGCGTTCGTAGATCGCGTGATGCACGCCGCGTACAATCGCTATGCGCGCACTCTCGGATCATTGTTTCCGCATGCGCCGGGGTTCTGCATCCTCGCGCGCCGCGATCTGCATGAAAAAATTGGCGGGTTTGATGAAAGCGTGCGTTTTTGTGAGGACCATGATTATGCGCATCGCGCAGCCGAGCACGGCTCCCTCGGGTTCCTCTCCGTCCGTATTCCTGTTTCGACACGACGTTTCGAGCGGGATGGGAGAGTGGCGGTCGCTTTCAAATATGTGCTCGCAGAACTTCACCTCGCCACCTTGGGTCCCATCCGACACGAAATGTTTGAATATACGTTTGGCCATCACCCGCTCCGCGAGCAAGAAAAAGTTGATCGATAAACACGTAAGGAGGATATGTTTAAAATTCCGGTCGTGATTCAACATCGACACGTCCATGTCTCTCCTGAAGATCAAGCTGCCCTCTTCGGAGAAGGAACGACGCTCACGCCTGTCAGGTCCCTCGAGCATCGGGAACAGGTCGTGTATCGCGAGACCGTTGATTTGGTTGGAAAAGCAGGTCGGCTGGAGCGTGTGAGGATTCTTGGTCCTGCACGCGCGCAAACGCAGGTCGAGATTTCGGCCTCGGAGGCTTTTGCGCTTGGAATTGACGCTCCTGTGCGTGTTTCTGGGGATCTGAAGCGCAGTGGAAATGGAGAACTAGTGGGGCCGCACGGGAAGGTGAAGGTTCGTTCGCGGGTGATCATTCCTGCACGCCATATTCACTGTTCGGCCTCGGACGCGAAGAAGTTGGGGATGAAACACGAGCAGTTGGTCTCGGTAAAAACTGCAGATGGGAGTACAATTGAACATATCACCTTGCGCGTGCATCCAACATTTCGTCCCGCCTTTCATTTAACCGCGGATGAAGCCGCAGAATACTGGCTTCACACCGGCGATCACGTTACTTTTGCCTAGAGATATGAAATTCATCCCTGCCGTATTCCTTGTCTCCTGTCTCTTGTCCCTTGTTACTTTTTTTCCCGCGCATGCCGCCTCTGCAGATCTTTCCATTGCCAGCGACGGTATTTCCTTTTCCAAAAAAACCATCATAGCGGGTGAGAAGGTGCGCCTCTACGCCACGGTTCGCAATGTCGGCACCGAAGACGTGTCCGGTTACGTGACGTTTTATCAAGGTTCGCTTGCGATTGGGGATTCTCAAGTCATTTCCGTGCGCGCGGAGGGTGTCGCGGAAGAAGTCTATGTGGATTTTACCGTGCCATCGAGTGCTTTTAATATTCGTGCAGATATTCGCGGGACGTCTCCGCAGGACACAAATCCCAACAATGATTCAGCTCTCACACTCATGTTCACCCCCTTGATCGACGACGATCGGGATGGGGTTGAGAATGCCAAGGATAATTGCCCTTCAGCCTCTAATGCCGACCAACGGGACACAGATGGCGACAAGGCAGGGGACGCGTGTGATTTAGATGATGATAACGATGGGTTGAGTGATCTGGATGAGGCAGCAAAGGGAACCGATTCGCGTGTTGCGGATACGGATGGCGATGGCGTGAGTGATCGCGATGACGCCTATCCCAATGATTCTACGAAATCAAAAGTGCCTCCACCGCCTCCGCCCCCTCCACCTGAGCCAGTCGTCGCGGTTGCTGAACCCAAACCAGAGGTTGTTCCAAAAACTCCACCAAAAACCACACAGCCTGTTGCTGCCAACACACCAACCGCGGTAGCCGCAGAACTGGCTGAGGAGCCAACACCCGAGCCGCTTCCCACGTCCTCCTCGGTCGTCTCCTCCAAAGCCACGTTCACCTTTCGGCGCGAATCCTGGAACCGCTATGCCTTTGCGGCCTTGGCTCCAGACACCACGGGCTCACGCTTCACTTGGGATTTCGGCGATGGGGTCACCTCTAATCGGCATAGCGTTACGCATACCTACCGCAGTCCGGGTGAATACGTGGTGCGTTTTTCTGGCACCGATTCCGCAGGCATTAAAACCGAAGACCAGGCCCGCGTCTATGTTCCATTCTTTAGCTTGAACAATCCGCTCGTGCTCGGACTTCTTTCTCTTCTCGGGCTTTTGCTCCTGGGAGGATTCGTGGCATTGGTAAAAACACGCGCAAAGAAGGAAATGGAAGAGGAGGAATAGTGTGCTCAGCTTTTTGAATGCAGAGTCAAAAACGATCGTGAGCGCCGCCGCCGTCGTCGGCGCGCTTTCGTTTGTGAGCCGTCTCGTGGGTCTGATCCGTGATCGCGTCCTTGCGGGATCGTATGGGGCAGGCAACGTCCTCGACGTCTATCTCGCGGCATTTAAAATTCCGGATACGCTCTTCAACCTTCTTGTAGTCGGAGCGCTTTCTGCGAGTTTTATTCCTCTTTTTACGAAATATTATTACAGCATGGAACGTCGCCATGCCTGGGAACTGACGAATAATGTTCTCCATCTCATTGCGATTGCATTCGCCGCCTTCGCGGTCATCGCCTTCATTTTTGCAGAACCAATTGCCGCTTGGATTGCGCCAGGATTTTCACCCTCCAAACAATTTGAAGTGGCTGAATTTTCACGCGTCATGCTCCTCGCACAGTTTGCGTTGGCGGTCTCCATGGTGTTCGGAAGTGCTTTGCAGGGGATGAAACGGTTTTTTCATTATTCCCTCGCCCCCATTTTTTACAACCTCGGTATTATTATCGGAGCGCTCTGTCTCACGAGGTGGTTAGGCCCGATTGGCTTGGCCTGGGGGGTCGTCCTTGGCGCCGTTTTGCACGGGATCCTACAGCTTATTGGTGCGTATCATGCGGGGTATCGCTATCAATGGCGGCTGCAGACCACCGATCCTGACACGCGACAGGTGTTGCGGCTCATGGGTCCGCGCGTCCTTTCGCTCGCAGTGAGTCACATTCATTTTATTTTGCTTGGCGTGATTGCTTCGACTCTTGCCGCAGGAAGCGTCACGATTTTTCAATTCGCCTACAACATCCAATTTTTTCCGATTGGCATTATCGGAGTTTCGTATGCCATTGCCGCGTTTCCCTCGCTTGCGGAACATTGGAACGCGGGGGAGCAGAAGAAATTCATCTCTGTCTTTGCTTCCACGGTTCGCCAGATCATTTTTTTTATGATTCCGCTGAGCCTCTTGTTTCTCGTGTTGCGTGCGCAAATTGTGCGTGTCGTTGTCGGCGCAGGGGCATTTGATTGGAATGACACGATTTTGACCGCGGACACGCTCGCCTTTTTTGTTCTGAGCCTCACCGCTCAAGCCCTGATTCATATCCTAGCACGTGCCTTCTTTGCACTTCACGACACCTGGACGCCAGTCATTGCCGGGGTTGTCTCTGTCATCCTTGGGGTCATCAGTGCACTCTTCTTCACGCGGGATTTTGGGGTGGCAGGGCTCGGCATCGCTTTTTCGATCGCGTCTACGGTGAACCTGGCGCTCTTGTGGGTTCCGCTGCGGCAACGGCTTGGCTCGCTCGGGGAATCCACGATGGTGCGTCCACTCTTTTTGATGTCTGTCGCGGGTATTCTTGGGGGGCTCGTGATGCAGCCCATGAAGACGTGGGTCGTGTCCTTCATTTCGCTCGATACGTTTTGGGGGGTGTTTTATCAAGGACTCATTGCAGGAGGGGCGGGGCTTATCATCTATATCGCGGTGTGTTATTTTTTCCGCAATCAAGAATTGCTTGATCTCCTGAGCGGCGTGCGCCGGCGTTTCTTTCGACGTTACCATCCAGAGGAAACGATTACTCCAGAATCTCAGAACTAAGGCGTCCATGTCTCATTGCCAAACCCCCGCGATCGGGTAGACTATCAGCCGAAAGCAATGCTATGCGTTCGACCGAATTGCGATCGAAATTTCTCACATTTTTTTCAGGTCGGGGTCACACAGTGATCCCGTCTGCTTCGCTTATTCCGGAAAATGATCCGACCGTGCTTTTTACGACCGCTGGCATGCATCCACTCGTGCCGTATCTGTTGGGCGAAAGTCACCCAGGAGGGAAGCGGCTCACAAACGTACAGAAGTGCATCCGCACACAAGATATTGAAGATGTGGGTGACCGGCGGCATACCACGTTTTTTGAAATGATGGGGATCTGGTCGCTGGGAGATTATTTTAAAGAGTCGATTATTCCTTGGACGTTTGAATTTTTTACAAAGGAATTAACATTTGATCCAAAACGACTTTACGTCACGGTCTTTCAGGGAGATGATTCCGCGCCCCAAGATGTGGAATCTATTGGATTTTGGAAAAAGGAGTTTGAGAAAGCTGGGCTTGTGGCAACCCTTGCTATGGCCGAGAACCCGAACGTGGAGGATGGACATCGCATCTTTCAGTATCCCAAGGCGAAAAATTGGTGGGGACCAGCAGGGCTTACGGGGCCGTGCGGACCGGACACGGAGGTTTTTTATGACACGTGTCGGGCGCACAGCGCGAAGTTTGGCCCTGCGTGTCACCCAAATTGTGACTGCGGACGGTTTGTGGAAATTGGGAACGATGTGTTCATGGAGTTTAATAAGACCGCGGATGGCGCCTTTGTCCCACTGAAGCAAAAAAATGTAGACGTGGGTTGGGGATTTGAACGCCTCGTTGCGGCGACACAAGGTAAGACATCCGTGTTTGAGACGGATTTATTTGCATCCGTGATCGCGAGCCTTGAGACGCAGTCAGGAAAAAAATACGGCGCGGACGAGACGGTATCGAAATCGATGGAAGTCGTGGCCGATCATGTGCGCGCCGCGACACTTGTTTTGGGCGATCCACGTGGGGTCAGTCCAAGCAATGTGGATCAAGGGTACATCGTGCGTCGTTTTATTCGTCGCGCGATCCGTCACGGTCGGCTCCTCGGGATCTCCACCTCCTTTCTTGTCCCGATCGCGGAGCAATTCATCGCACTCATGGGAGAACCGTATCCAGAACTTGTGCAAAACCGTGATCGCATCGTGACAGAATTAAAGAGGGAAGAAGAAAAATTCGGACGGTCTATTGAAAAAGGTCTGAAGGAGTTTGATAAATTATTTGCGAAGAAACAAGGCATCTCAGGCGAGGACGCCTTCCTTCTGTATTCCACATACGGCTTTCCTTTAGAGCTCTCCGAAGAACTGGCGCGTGATAAGGGACAAAAAATTGATCGCGCTGCCTTCGAGAGTGAATTTAAAAAACATCAAAGCCTCTCGCGCGCGGGGGCGGAGCAGAAGTTTGCCGGCGGACTTGCGGATCACTCGGCGGAAACGACGCGACTTCACACCGCAACCCATCTCCTCCACCAAGCCCTTCGTTCGGTTCTTGGAGCCCACGTTGCACAAAAAGGTTCGAACATCACAAGCGAGCGTCTGCGTTTCGATTTTTCTCATCCAGAAAAAATGACGCCAGACCAACTCAAGGCTGTGGAGCGCATCATCAACGAACAAATCAAAAAAGATCTACCCGTGCATTTTGAAATTCTCGATCTTGAGCAAGCGAAGAAGCGTGGTGCGTTCGGTCTTTTCGAAGACAAATATGCGCAGCTCGGAGGCAAGATTAAAGTTTATTTTGTTGGAGACGAGAACCTGGGTGACTATGTCAGTAAAGAGGTCTGCGGTGGGCCCCACGTGGCACGAACCAGTGAGCTCGGATCCTTCAAGATTGTTAAAGAGGAAGCGGTCGCTGCCGGAATTCGTCGAATTAAGGCAACCGTGACAGGACCAGACAAACCCTAATTTTTGGCCAACATTCGTGCCGTTTTCCAATCGTGGGTCGAAACTTGACACGGAGTCGCAACTTCCATACAATATGCGCGCTGCGATTGTCCACAGACCCCTTGCAGAATTTTGGCTCAAATGATAGAATTTTCCCACTCTTTATGAGTGAACAAGGGG
>Ga0076002_105_pt2 | contig 9632 bp, 5 predicted proteins | sample RifGroA2_FD_68048 | JGI IMG/M metagenome (GOLD analysis project Ga0076002, IMG submission 68048) | Parcubacteria (Giovannonibacteria) bacterium GW2011_GWA2_53_7
GCGCCGGCTGTGTTTTTTTCGCCAAGCTTGAATCGCTGGATGGTCACCGGTCAGTAAAATTTTAGGTACGCGCTGTCCCCTGAATACTTCGGGCCGGGTGTATTGAGGATATTCGATATAATCCAGGCCCTTGGTGAAGGTTTCGTCCACGGGCGATGCTTCGTGGCCGAGCACGCCGGGTAATAGGCGCGCTACCGAATCTAGGATGACCATGGCCGGCAACTCGCCCCCGGTCAGCACATAGGGTCCAATGGAAATCTGCCGGTTCGCGAGCTTTCGAACGCGCTCATCAAACCCTTCATACCGGCCGCAGACTAAAATCAACTGGTCGAGCTGGGCGATATCTTTGGCCATCCGCTGGTTGAAAAATTCGCCCTGGGGCGTGAGCAAGACAATTTGCCTTTTTTTCGAGCGCAGAGGCAGACGGCGGCCGGCGATCGTACGCAGGGCGCGGTCGATCGACTCGACTTTCATGACCATGCCCGGCCCGCCGCCGTATGGCCGGTCATCCGTCGTCCGATGCTTATCCTTGGTGAAGTCGCGCAGGTCATGCACGCGCAAATCCAACCGATGCGTCTGCCGCGCCCGGCGGATGATGCTTTCATTCAAATAGGAATCGAAGATGTCGGGGAAGATAGTCAGGAGGTCGAATCTCATACTCAGATATTGTACAGCCCAGCGCTCAATCGAACCACCCCACACCCCTCCTTGTAAAAGGAGGGGACGAAGTGTGCTCTCCTCTCCTCATTTGAGGAGGGGCTGGGGGTGGTCTAACAGAAAACCCCCGCTTGAACGGAGGCTTCTGTTTTTTTAGAACTCTTAGAGCTTGAGGTCGTCGACGGCTGAGGTGTCCTCAGCCTGGGGAACGGCAGCGGGGGCTGCGGGTGCAGCGCCTTCGCGCGCCATCCGGTCGCTCTTCCGGTAACCTTCGGGTTCGAAGATTTTCAGGTTGACCCGCGCGTGGTTCTTGGCGCCGACCACGCGGAGCAATGTGCGGATCGATTTGGCGGTCTGGCCGGATCGGCCGATCACCTGTCCGAGGTCCTGAGGGTTGACCTTCAGGGTAATCAACACGCCCATCTCATCGACGGTGCGCTCTGAACTGACGTCCTCGGGTCGATCAACAATCGCTTTAACGACGTATTCGACGAACTCCTTATCACTGTTTCTCTCGGCCATAGTTGTCGTACTTCAGTATCAGATGATTGTCTTAGCATCCCAGCTGTCGACCTTTGATTCGGGGCAGCCTTGGCGGTTTTAAAGCCTTAGCGCCGCGACCAAACCAGTCTGGATAGAGCTAGCGTAACTAAAAGCCGAGGGGTTGTCAAATAAACGCCCAATCGACCCGCTGGCTGGCAGCTCTATTCGGTTTTGACTTCAGCTTTTTTATCTTCCGGTTTGGTTTCTGGAGCCGGAGCCGTCTTTGGCTCTTCAGTTTTGTCCGCAGCTTTTGGTTCGGATTCAGTCGGCGCCGATTCTGATTGAACCGCTTCTTTTTTAGCGCGTCCCTGGGGCCGGGTCTTGGCCTCGACCACCTTGGCCCTGACCAATAGGTTATGAACTGTATCCGAAGTTTGGGCGCCCTGGCTTAGCCAATATTTGATTCGGTCAGCCAGCAGGTTGACCTTATGGGTATAGGGATCATAATTGCCCAGTAGTTCTAAAAACGAGCTTTGGGGGCTGCGCGTCTTTTCCGAGACGATTAAGCGGAACGCCGCGTGCTTGGTTTTGCCGACTCTGGCTAGACGGATGATTAACATATACGCAAGTAGATTAGCCGAGACAGACGGAATGGTCAAGCCATGTCGTATTACACAATAAACCATCGGAGCTGTTAATCTCACTAGCCTTGTTCATCCGAGTCCTGTCCCGCCAACGGCGGTGACACACCGTATCCGCCCGGCGCGGAGGAGGCGTGTCAAGGGTCAGTTTATTCTTCTGGAATGCTGAATAAACCAAAACCGCCCGGTCTATCTGGGACGAGGCGGTTCGAATTCAATCTATTCGAAGGCTTACAGAATCGTCAGAACGCGCAGGTGGGCGGGCGCGTTGGAGGCCGGGATGGTCACCAGTTCGTCGCGCCCGTCGCTGTCGAGATTGCCGGTCGCCATCATGACACCGCCCTGCAAGCCGGCCGGGTAGGGCCGGATCGTGCCCAGTTGCAGTCCGCGCTTGGTGAAGACCCTAATCTCGTTGGCGTGGCCCGGACCGGCGGCCACGATTATTTCATCGATGCCGTCGCCGTTGGCGTCGCCGCCTGTAATCGTACCGCCGCCCTGGAAGCTTTGTTCAAAGGCGAAAAAGCCCGGCGACAAACGCTCGCCTTTACCCGAGAAGATTTGGACATGGGTACGGCCGCGGTTGGGAATGGTCACGATTTCATTTTTACCGTCACCATTGATGTCAGCCAAGCCGATTTCGATGCCGCTGCGCAAGCGAGCATCATACGCCAGGAAGACGCCGTCCCGCTGGCCCTGGCCGTTGTAAAGATTGACCTGGGGCCCGCCGCCCGCCAGCGCGGTGACGATGATCTCGGCTTTGCCCTTGCCGCCGATGTCGCCGCAAGCCAAGGCGGCGCCGCCCCGAAATGTGCCGTTCAAAGCGAAGAAGCCTGGGCTTAACGCGCGGCCGTTGTAATCGAACATGCGGACATGGGGATTGGCGCCGGCTTTGGGCACGGTCACGATTTCCTTGGTGCCGTCCCCGTCCAGGTCGCAGGCGGTAACCCGAATGCCGGTCCGCAACGTCGTCGCGTAAGCCATGAAGTTGCGCTGGAACACGCCCTGGCTGTTGAATATCTTTACCTCGGGCAGCATGCCGCTGGACGCGCCGGTGACGATCTCGGAGCTGCCGTCATTGTCGAGGTCAGCGGTGGCGACTGACCAGCCGCCTCGCGTCCCTTGGTCATAAACGAAGAATTGCGTATCCGACCGCGCCACGTTGAGATTGGCGCTGGCTGTCGGCAGTTGTCCGGCCAGGTCGATCATTCTGATCTGGTCATTCTTGAAGTCGGCGACCAGCAGGCGGTCGTATAAAAACGCCAGCCCTTTGGGTCCGTTCCATTCAGACACTTCGCCGGCGCCGCTCTTTACACCGCGCTCGCCCGAGCCGGAGACAAGCGAGGTCTGGCGCGTCCTCAGATCAAGCTTGCGCACGCGCAGACTACCGGCTTCCGTGAAATAGAGATTACCGTCCGGTCCGCGCTCGATGTTTTCCGGAATGGCTAAGACCGCGCTGTCGAACGAACCTTCGCGATATCCTGCGCGGCCCTGACCGACCACGGTGGTTACCCGGTGCGTGTCTAAATCAACAGCGCGGATGGCGTTATTGCCTTTGTCTACCACGTAGAGAATTTGGCCGTCCCAGGATAAGGCCGCAGTGAATGGTCCGTTAAAGGTGGCAGCTGAACCAACGCCATTGGTAAACCCCCGCTCCCCGGAACCGGCGATCAGCGAAGTCTGGCCGGTGGCCACTTCGACTTTGCGAATGCGGTTGTTCTGGCTGTCGACGACGTATAACGACTGCTGGTTGCCAGAGAGAACTAAACCGGTCGGTCGGTTGAAGTAGGCGCAGCCGGCCGCACCTAAAGTATACGTTCCATCGCACGGGCCGCCTTCCTGATACCCGTTGTCCATGTTGACATCGATGTTGCCGCTGGGGTTGTCGGGATTGATCAGGTTGACCACGCCGGCGCCGGTCAGATAGCTCGAGGTGCCGGTCGCCGTGTCCAGCTTCCGGATCCGGTGGCTGTTGCGGTCAGCCAGATACAAAGTCTGTCCGTCGCGTGAAATGTCCATGGCCGTTACGTCTGAAAAACGCGCGTCGCCGCCCGTGCCTTCGGTATAATTATCCATTAGATGACCGGCCAGCGGGCGCACTTCATCAGTCAGCAGATTATATTCCGCAATCTTGTTGCCCTGGGCATAGGCAATGTACATTTTCAGCTTGTCGAAAGTCAGCACCATTTCCTGGGGCCGGCCCAGAAGCGCGCGTCCGCCCCAGCCCGGCTCGTCGCCGTAGCGGTGCCGGCCGGCGACCAATTGAAGGTCTTGGCCGTCAATGTCGGTCGAATAGATGGCCGATCCGCCGCTCTGCAATAGCAGGATTCTCACAGCGCCCTGCCAGGTTCCAATGACCATATCAGACGACTGGTTCAAAAGTTCGGTCTCTACCCGGCGGACGATCATGGTCTTTTCGCCCGTGCTCGGATTCATTTTCCAGATTTCGTTGTACATGCCCGAGGGGCCGGCTGTCACGTAGATAAAGCCGCCGTATTCGCCAATCGCTCGCGGTTCGGTCAAGCCGGAAGCCAGCGCTGTCTTGGAGCGCGCATTGACGTTAATCGAATAGACCGTGCCGCTGGTCAGGCTGGTGACATACAGATTGCCGCCGACCAGAATCAGCTTGAGGGGGGAAGCAACGTCTGAGGCCAGCACCGTCGGGGTACCGCCGCCCACGCCCACTGAGACCACGCGATTGTTACCCGTGTCCGAGATATACAGAGTTGAGCCAGAGACGATGACCGCATTCGGCCGGCTTAAACCGGGAATGTTTAACGTCGACACTGTATTATTGGAAATGACCCGAATTTTGCTAGTGCCGGTATCGGCCACATAAAACTTACTGGCCCCGTCATAGACAATGCCTTCAGGCTCGCTCCAGTTGGCCGGATCGCGGGGACCATCGTATGAGCCGTATTCGCCCGTGCCGGAATAAGTCGAGATGTTGCCGGAAGCGTCGATTTTCCGGATGACGTTATTGATCGTATCGGCCACGAACAAGGCCCCGTCCGGACCCAGGGCCAGACCTTTGGGCATGTCCAGATAGGCCTGATTGGCCGGTCCACCGTCGCCGGAATACAGTTTGCCCAAAAACGGGCCGGTTTGGCCAGTGGCCGCGTGCAGGGCTGCAGGCACCAGTAAAAGACCCGCCGTGATGATAAAGCTGGTTAACAAACTAACCCGAACGAATTGATTTTTCATAACCCCCTGGTTAATTTATCTTCTTTTGTAATGTAAATATAGCATGTATTTCAAAAAAAATCAATAAAAAACTTCCTAGCCATTTTAATGGCGTATCTTGTAATAAACTACCCGATTGAAGTCGGTAGGAAGTAATTCTTCCTAGCCACTTCAGTGGCGTAGTCTGATAATAACACATGTGAATACTAAAGTTTTACTTGAAGCGAAGTCTATCAAATGGTAAAATACTCCCTGAACTATACGCCGGTGCTGATCATGAAGAGCCGGCGGTCAGTCTCTGATTCCAAAGATTACCATGTACCTCCAGAAGCTCGAGATTCAAGGGTTTAAATCCTTCGCCAACAAAGCGACTTTAGTGTTTAACCGGGGTCTGGCGGCCGTGGTCGGCCCCAACGGCTCGGGCAAGTCGAATATTGCCGACGCCGTGCGTTGGGTTTTGGGCGAACAGAGCATGAAGGCGCTTCGAGGCAAGCGCTCCGAGGATGTGATTTTTTCCGGCTCGGATAAAAAGGGTCGGCTGGGCTCAGCCGAAGTTTCCATCACGATTAATAATGAAGACCGGAAAATGCCGGTTGATTTTTCCGAGGTGGTCATTACCCGCCGCGTCTACCGGAACGGAGAGGGCGAATACCTGATGAACCTGCAACCAGCCCGACTGCAGGATATTGTTCTGCTTTTAGCCAAATCGAATTTCGGCCAGCGCGCCTATTCGGTCATCGGCCAGGGCATGATCGATTCCATCCTGGTCGCCTCGCCTCAGGAGCGGAAGGAATTTTTCGATGAAGCGGCCGGTGTCCGGCAATACCAGATTAAACGCGAACAGGCGATTCACAAACTCGAAGCGACCGAAGCCAACCTGAATCAAGCCCGGCTGCTGCTCGAAGAAATCGAGCCGCGCTTGCGTTCGCTCACCCGGCAAGTCAGGCGGCTGGAGCGGCGCCAGGAAGTGGAAACCGAGTTGCGCGACTTACAGGTCAGCTATTACCGCCAGCTCTGGGCTGAGCTTTCCGAACAGCACGCGGACAAGCGGCAAGCCTATGATAAATTAGAAGCGGTCCAGCGCAACGCCCGGACCCAAGTCGAAACCATCCAGCGTCAGCTGGAAAAAATGGAATCGGCCAAAACCCAGGATGAATCTTTCCGCGAGCTCCAAAAAGACTACAGCCGCCTATTGAATGAGAAAAACGAGCTGATGCGAGAGCAGGCGGTTTTGCGCGGCCGACAAGAGCTGAAGGCAACCGAGCAAGGCCAGCTCAATCTGGTCTGGCTGACCAATCATTCAGCTGAACTGGAGCGCACGCTCGGGGAATTAAAGGAGGAGGCGGACGCTTTGGAAACGGAAATTGCCCGTCAGCGCGAGACCTTAACCAAGCGCACTGCCGAACAAGCCAAGGTCTTGGCTGAATTCCAAACCCTCGAACAGGCTTTAATCAGCGCCGGCACCCGCCTGGAGAGCGCCAATCGGTTGGACATTGCCCAACTGCGTGCTGATATTGAAGCCGCGTTCGCGGATCAGCTGCGGCTGGTGGAGGCGTTTAAGGCGGTCCAGGACCTGTCCAGCTTGGCCAAACTGCGCGCTCAAGCCGAAAAAGTCAGCCGGGCGCTCCGGGACGCGGTCGACCGTTTGAAACGGCAGGCCTCGGGTGATCCCCAGGCTGTGCTAAAATTACAGGCCCAGCTGACCGCCTTTATGAAAACCAAGGACAGCCTGGTCAACGAGGTGCGCCAGTTGGAATCGGCCATTGTCCAGCGCACTGAAAAGCTGGAGGCGTTGAAACTGTATCGCGAGCGCTTGGAATCCGAGCAGCAGCGCGTTCTCGATGAACTGGGCCGGGCTAAGGCGGCCACCGGTTCTAAAGGCGAAGCGTTAGAACTGTTCAGCCGCGATAATGCGAAACTATCCGAACGGATCGAAGCCATTGACCGCCAGCTCAAACAGCTCGCCCAGTCCATCGGCCAGTTCAACCTCAAGGCTCAAACGAACCGCGAGGCGCTTTTCAGTTTGCAAAAATCTTTCCGCAGTCATCAGCAGATTTTGACCGATGAAACCGCCAAGCTGAATGTGCTTCAGGTCGAGCTGGCCAAGCTGGAAACCCATCAGGACGACTTAAAGCGGGAAATTGAGACGGAACTGACGGCCGAGCGCTCCGAGAAAATCTGGCCGGTTAAAAAACTGTCTGATGCCGGCCCGATCCGGCCGCTCAATGAGTATCAGGACGAAATACAAAAACTAAAACATTCTCTTGAGTTGGTCGGTGGCATTGATCAGGCTGTGACCGAAGAATACCAGTCGACCAGCACGCGCCACGAATTCCTGTCCACCCAGTCCAAGGATCTAGAGGCGGCGCTCGAACAGCTCCAGCAGGTCATTGCCGAGCTCGACAACACGATCAAGCGCCAGTTCGACGAGTCATTTGAAAGAATCAACGAACGGTTCCAGCATTATTTCCGAGTCCTATTCCGCGGCGGCCATGCCAAGCTCGTCTTGAAGCGTGAAGAAATCCTGTCCAAAGAGGAGTTGGCTGATGCAGCTGATGAAGATGAGACTGACGAAGAACCGGCGCCTAAACCCAAGGCGAAAATCGAGAAGGTCGTCACCGGCATTGAGATCACGGCCACGCCGCCGGGCAAAAAGCTGACCACTATCGCGATGCTTTCGGGCGGTGAGCGGGCGCTCACCTCGATCGCCCTGATCGCGGCCATCATCGCTTCAAATCCGGCGCCATTTGTCTTTTTGGACGAAGTGGATGCCGCGCTCGACGAGGCCAACTCCCAGCGTTTTGCCGCGATCATCGAAGAACTTGGCCAGCACACCCAGTTCGTGGTCATCACCCACAACCGCACAACCATGGAAAAAGCCGTCCTGCTTTACGGCGTGACCATGGGCAACGACGGCGTGTCCAAGCTCCTCTCAGTCAAGATGGAAGAAGCCGAAGCCGTTATTAAGAAGCATGGAAATAGATAGTTTAGAGTGCCCCTCCTAGACTAGGAGGGGTCAGGGGAGGTATTTCCACACCCAGCTATTGACACCTCGGCGCCTTTGCGCTAGTGTCCTTTTTGCTCTGTCAGGTAACGGATTCTTACCCGTGCAGTCCGGTGAGGGCCTCGGGTCTTGAAAGCCGGCTACCTAATCGGATGGGGGGCGCGCCCGGTCCGATGGGGGAAACCAGCCAGGAAGCGGTAAAACGTTTAGGGCTCTCTCACACTCCGCCTTAGGCGGAGGTCAGTGAGGTCGGGGCACCTAGACTACCGAACTTCCAGCAGTGGCTGAAAAATCAAAAGAATCCGTCACGCCGCTCCTTAGACAGAGCTTCGTTCTTCCGCACCTGCGCAATTCCCAGTTTGTCGTTGCGTCGCGTTCGAGGGCCAGTCAGGACACAAAACCTGCTGGCTCTTTTCATACCTCAACCTCCCATCCTTATCAAGGAGGGGTGTGGGGTGGTTGTTGTTTCAAGCCGGACTAATCTTAATTGACAGCCCGACGAACTGATGTTACGGTAGACCGTTCGTATCGCTCGTTAACAATCGACGCTCTGTCAACAACTCGAGGGGGTGCTAATGCAGTCCATTTGGGTGGACCTGGCCACGCACCCGCTCGTGGGTGTGTCGTCAGCACTGGTGATCGCGGTAAATCTGCGTTATATGTACGTCATCCTGCGGCGCAATGAACCGCCGAACCCGCTGCCGTTCCTGCTCCTCATGGGATGGGTCGTTTTGAATAACCTCACCTACCGCGAATTTGTCCCATCATTTCTGGCGTTTTACACAAAGCTCCAGGTGTGGACCATCTTATCCGTAAACGTAGTGGTTCTCTGGAAGACGCGCGCCCTAGGATTGACAAAGGTAAGGACCCTGATCGCCTTCAACCGATGGGATGTCATCGTCGCAGTTATCGTTCCCATCATGTGGATGCTGTGGCAGATGCGCCTTCCGGTGCTGGGAAACTGGATTGGACAGATCGCAGGGTTTCTCTCGTTCGTGCCGATCATGAAGCAGGCGTGGACGAGTCAAGCGCCAATGGATCCGTAGCCTTGGATTCTTGGAGCGGCGTCTTACGGAGTTCAACTCGTCGCGACTCTTCCTCAGGGAATGGCTGCTCTCGTGTTTCCAGTTGTCGGTTTTATGCGGTACATTCCAATCTTGATTGGATTGTATTCTCGGCGCAAGCGTTCTCAGTGAGCCAGTTGGGTTCGATCCCCGACTGGCTCTTTTCATTTCTCAACCTCCCCTCCTTTTCAAGCGGAGGGGGTGCGGGGTGGTTGTCTTCCCCCTCCTAGCCTAGAAGGGGTGAGGGGAGGTACACTTCACTCATGTGCGGCGGCATCGGCTTCCGGATCAAGAATACGCGCGACGAAGCTCTCAAGGAGCTATTTAAGGCCGGGCAATTAGAATAGATCAAGCGCGAGGGCGAGCTGTTCACCTCATTCTGGGACCCGCGGCCGATCCTGCCTATTGTTAGAAACAGTCAAACAGAATTGCATGACTGGGGCAACCGCGATCCGGAAATCAAACTGCCCAAAACCGGCTGGGCTAAATCAGAATCGGTCGATGAGGGGCGATGGTCATATTTGAACCCACAACCGGTTGTGATCCCGGCCGAATTCGGCTATGAAAAAGGCGTCTGGTTCACGATCGACGGCGGCATCCGCG
>Ga0076002_114_pt1 | contig 9421 bp, 9 predicted proteins | sample RifGroA2_FD_68048 | JGI IMG/M metagenome (GOLD analysis project Ga0076002, IMG submission 68048) | Parcubacteria (Giovannonibacteria) bacterium GW2011_GWA2_53_7
CGGGGCAAGGATTCGAATCCCGAACCCGTCTCACTTCGCTCGTCGGCGTTCGGGACAGGCTCCGCAACCAATCGGGCAAATATATCCTCCTTTTAGCTCCGGGGACAGGATTCGAACCTGCGACCTGGGGATTAACAGTCCCTCGCTCTACCACTGAGCTACCCCGGAGCAAAAAGGAGAATGAATATTTTATTAGCCTGTAGCATTTACCCCGCTGCATAGCGGGGCAACTGAGCTACCCCGGAACGCTATCTTCAGACAATCTGCAGTCTACCGGAACTCGAACAAATGCTCAACCTATATTATACTGCAAGAGCCAATGAAGCAATCAAACATTTATGCATGACTCGATCCCCAAATTTTTCTCCCTTCTAATAGTAATAGCCGACGCCGGGTTAGTGCTGGGACTATTAGGCTTGCTGATACCCGGCCTGCGCCGTGGACTGCGAAGCTTCTTGGGCGGCTGGAAAAACGAGCTGGTATTTGGGATTGCCCTGGCCTCGACCGCGGGCAGTCTGGTGCTGTCCGAGTTGGCCGATTACCCGCCGTGTGAATTATGCTGGTACCAGCGTATTATGATGTATCCCCTGGTCATTCTTTTTGCCCTGGCCGTGTTTGGTAAAAACCGCGATGCCCGGATTCAGGGCATCATCTTTTCGGGAATTGGATTAGTGATTGCCGCCTACCACACCGCCCTGCAACTGGGCGTTAAGGCGATTGTGCCATGCTCAGACCGCGTCTTGGCCGTGCCGTGTGGCGAGGCGCTATTCAAAGAATACGGCTACGTAACTATTCCGGTCATGTCTCTGACCGCGTTTGCCTTTATCCTGTTCGTTTTGATTATCGGATCGAAAAAGGGCAATCGGTCAGGGGAGTTGGTGAGGTTGGGGTAGCGAACGGAGTTGTGGAATTATTCTATTAGCCCCAGCTTTTTGTATTTATGATAGCTTGACCATTGCCAGTCTTTAGGGTTTTTAACGTATCTGTGTTTGACAGGATTCCAATGAATATATTGAATATGATTTTCGAAATCCTGCACATCTCGTATCCCGCGGTCGTAAAATGAGCGTTGCCAGATGCGAGTGTATTTTCTCCCTCCCATAGGCGAGGCTGCCACGCCTCGCCTGCCGTCCGAAGCGTGGCAGGTTCGGGTATGGGAAAAGGAGATCTCGTAAGCAACCCGGCTTTTTAAATCATGCGTAAGTTCAGAGATATTTTTATGTCCGATTATCTCAAGAAGAAGGTGTAGATGGTTAAGCATAACCACATAGGCGATAATCGAGCAATCGCCCCGTTGTTCGAGATGCAGAATTTGAGTAACCGCAATTTTAGCAAAATCACTGTTTTGAAACCATTTCAGCCGATGGTAGGTATTTGTTGTAATAAAATATACTTGCGATTCTGCGTCATAGCTCCGTCGAATTTGCGACATCAATTACTCCAAGTGCCACCAATTTCATCCAAATCAAACCTACCATGACTGTATTCCAATTACAAACCAGCCAAAGCGTGGCAGCTTCGGCTATGGATTATTAGAGTGTTCTAATAATCCCTTAACTTCCGCATGCCGGCGTGGGACTGGATTTTTTCCAGGGCTTTGGCTTCGATCTGGCGGGATGATTTCCTGGACGTGATCTTTCAAGAGCTGCATGGCGGCCACGCGGTCGGGCGTGATGGTCTTCACATCTTCAATGAAGTCGCCCAGGGTCGAATCCTCGTCATCCTCGCCGACCGAAGTCTCGAGCGACACCGTGTCCTGGGAGATTTTGATGATCTGATGGATTTTTTCGATCGGCTCGCTCATTTCCGCGGCGATTTCCTCGGGCAGGGGCTCGCGGCCCAGGTCCTGAATCAGCTGGCGCTCGACCTGCTGGAACTTATTAATCGTCTCGACCATGTGCACCGGGATGCGGATGGTGCGCGACTGGTCAGCCAGGGCGCGGGTAATGGCCTGACGGATCCACCAGGTGGCATAAGTCGAGAACTTGTAGCCTTTGCGGTAGTCGAATTTCTCGACCGCTCGGAACAAACCTATATTGCCCTCTTGAATTAGATCAAGTAAAGACAGCGAGCGGCCCGTGAATTTCTTGGCGATGGACACGACCAGGCGCAGGTTGGCTTCGACCAAACGGCGCTGGGCTTCCATCTCGCCCTTTTCTTTGCGCTTGGCCAGCGAGACCTCTTCTTCGGATGTCAGTAAAGGCACCTTGCCGATCTCGCGCAGGTACATCTGAATGGAGTCGTTGGAGATGTCGCCCAGGTCGAAATGACGCTCGTCCTTGGAGCCCCCGGCTTTTTCCCGGACTGACTTGGACGGCTCTTTGGTGGTCAGGATGCCCTCGGTCGCTTCGATCACGGCCACGCCCATGTGCTCGAACTGGTCCAACAAATGCTCATAGCCCTCGACGTAATCTTCCAGATCGGGCAGGGCGTACAGGATTTCCGTTTCAGTGATAAAACCGCGCATCCGGCCCTTGGCGATCAGCCGGTCGACCGCGGCCTGGTCGATCTGGACTGTTTTAGCGGAACGCCGGGCCGCGCGCTTAACTGAACCCGTCCGCGCTTTGGGCGGACCGGTTCGGCGCTTAGCCGGATGGCGCTGTTTTTTCTTTAAAATTCTGGCCATAGACATATATAAATAACGAACCGACTTGGGCTAAAAACGCCTAACAACGGCGAAAGGGCCCGCTTAGCGGCTGACTAGCTGTCGCTTTTTGGAAACCTCGTGAAAATGATTAATCAATTGATTGGTGCGCGCGCTGTCGCCGGCTGATTCAGCCGCGCGAATGTCGGCTTTGAGGTTGGCCAGCGTTTGATCGAGGCTTAACTGCTCAAGATAGCGGTTGATCGAGCGCAGTTCCGAGTGGAGCTCGTCGGCGCTGGCCTCAGGCCATTCTCGTTCAGCCAAAAGGAGCAGGAGCGAAATCTTTTCAGCCAAGGGCCCGGCCATTGACCGGAGGCTGGCTTGAAAATTCGCCTCGGACGAGTCGTGATTTTCACTATAATGATCCCGCAGAAGTTTGTAAAGAGCCTGATCAGACTCGGTCAGCCAGTCCGCGGCCAGCTTAGAGGCGGCTTCCCGGATCAATTCCGGGCAGGATATCAGGATGGATAAAGCTTGTTCAGACAGACGCGCGCGACGGTCCAGCTTGGCTTCGGCCGGTGTTGATTCGACCGCGGGCCCGGCGGGAGCAGCCGAGCGGTTAATCTGCCGGCGCAAAACTTGTTCGTCCACCCGGATCGCCTCAGCCAGCTTTTGGAGGTAATGGGTCTGTTCCACGCCGTCGGGCAGGCGGGCGATGATCGGGAGCAGAGCGGCCGCCGCGCGCTTTTTATCGTCAACCTGCTTCAGGTCTAGTTTAACCAGGGTTCGATCAAAGGCGTCATCCATGAACCGGACAGCCGAAGCGACCGCCTGGGGCCAAGACTCGGGCTTGGTTCGGATGAGCTCATCCGGGTCCTTGGCGTTGGACAAACGGATGACGCGCACATCCATGGCTTCGGTCAGGGCCAGGTCGATGCTGCGCCGGGTGGCGGAAGCGCCGGCCGGATCCTCATCAAAGCAGATGCGCAAGTTTGGACTATAGCGCTTGATCAGGCGGAGCTGATCCTGGGTAAAGGCCGTGCCCGAACTGGCAACCACGTTTTTAACGCCGGCCTGGTGCGAAGCGATCAGATCCATGTAGCCCTCGACCACGATCGTGAAGCCGGCTTCCTTGATCGCGGTCTTGGCTTGATCCAGGCCATAGACGACCTGGCTTTTGTTATAAACCAGACTCTGGGGCGAGTTGATGTACTTGGCCGCGTCCTCGGGCGCGGGTGGCAAGACCCGGCCGCCAAAACCGACCACGGTGCCGTGCGCGTCGCGGATCGTGAACATCAGCCGATTCCGGAATCTGTCGTAATGGCCCGCGCCCTTTTCCTTTTGAATGGCCAGGCCGGCCAGATAAATTTCTTCGGCCGAGTAACCGCGGCCTTGCAGAGCTTTCAATGCGCCATCCCAGGCATTGGGCGAATAGCCGATCAGGAACTGCTCGACCATGTCGTCGCTGATGCGGCGTTCCTTGATGTACTGCCGGGCGGCTTCAGCCTCCGTCGATTTCAGCAATGTCTGATGATAAAATGAAGCGGCCAAGGCCAGGCATTCATGCAAGCGCGTTTTCTGGTTTTGGAGGCTGGGGTCGTAGCGAGGCAGGTCAACATTCGCTTTTTTAGCGAGCAGCCGAAGCGCCTCAACAAATTCCATGCCTTCCAGTTCCTGAACGAAACTGAACACGTCGCCGCCCTTGGCGCAGCCGAAACAGTGCCAGATGCCGTTTTCGCGGTCAACCATAAAAGACGGCGTCTTTTCGTGGTGAAACGGGCAGAGCGCCTTGTGGTATTTGCCGGCCGGCCTAAGCGTGATGTATTCGCCGATGACCTCAACCAGGTCGAGCCGTTGCTTGATCTCTTCAACCGGACTGCTAGTCATATTAATAGGGAAGGTTTGAGCCCCCTGACAGCCATTGTATGGGAAAACTTCGGCTTGTCAAAGGAACACCCGGCTTGGCCTTCGTTTGTTATACTATTAGGACTATGACCAGTCTGAACCCAATTGAACGGGGAATTATCGCCAGTTTGGCGTATTTCGACCTTTTGGATTACCCGCTAAAAGCGGCTGAGGTGGCGCGCTGGTTTTATACTAAGTCGCCGATTGAGGGTCTGACCCGAGCGCAAGTTTTAGACACTCTTCAAAATAGCGCATCGCTGAAGTCGTTCATTGAGCAAAAAGACGGGCATTACACGTTAATCGGCCGGGGCGAGTTGGTCAGCCTGCGACGCGAAAAAAGCCGTTTCGCTCAACCGAAATGGAAAATTGCCAAGCGGGCGGCCGGCTGGTTGAGATGGGTGCCGTTTATTCGGCTGGTGGCGGTCTGTAACAAGCTGGCCTATGACAATGTCCGGCCCGAGAGCGACATCGACTTCTTCATTGTCAGCCATTCGAAGCGGTTATGGATTACGCGGTTCGCGGCGACCGTAATGCTGGATTTGTTGGGACTCCGGCGGCGAGGCCCGTCGATCAAGGATAAAGTCTGTTTGAGTTTTTTTGTGACGGATGATGCCTTGGACCTGGAGCCGTTGAGCCTAAAACCGGATGATCCGCACTTTAGGTTCTGGATCGACCAGTTTGTACTGCTGTTCGGCCAGCCTGAACTGGTTCGCTTTCAACAGGCGAACAGTTGGATTAAACAGCGGCTGCCTTTCGCCTTCACTGAAACCAAAGCCCGAATAATCGGGGACGCGGCTGTCATTCGAATCATCAGGCAGTTTAAAGAATGGTTTTTAAACGGCTGGTTTGGGGATCGTTTTGAAGCGTTATTCAAGCGCTTTCAACTGGCCAAAATGCAGTTAAACCGCAACAGCCGCGCCTGGTCTGACAACACCGATGTTGTTATCTCAGACCAGGTGCTGAAATTCCACGAAGCGGACCGGCGAGCGGAGTATCGGGAAAAGTTTATAAATCGAATGACGAAAATAAACGATAATGATAATACAAACCCAGCGCGGGTTAGAAAACCCACGCTGTAATTAAAATTTATTTTACCGGCAGAACAGTCACTTGAAGTGATTCCGCTGAGGCAGGCAAACCATTACAATAAGTCCCCGGTTTTACCGAAACCGTGTAGTCTCCCGGGGGTGTTTGCGGGAGAACTATAAAAGTCAGAGTGTCGGAATATTTTTTTGGTGGTTCTGTTGGTGGCCCCAAATATACCGCGCACCCGATATCCTCGAGGTAAAAACTATTTGGATTGTTTTGTCGATTCTTAAGCTGTTTATATGTTGATTCAAGGAATATTCCAGAACGGCTATTAATCATCGCAGCCGCTGAAGTAATTGCATTATTATAGGATATTTTATCGGGATTCGTAGATACATAACCCACATTGGTAAGTAGCTCGCTGGGAGTAAGCAAAACATCTTCGTTATCAGAATTGACGATACTCAAATATCGGTACCACCCCTGATTACCGAAATCATAAGCTTTCTTAAAATTAGCTGTTAATGAAAACGATTCTCCCGGGTGAACACTCCCAGGATTTATAGTAAAAGTGACCTGATTCGATCCAAGTTTTGTGTAGTTATTTTCGATGTAGATGGTTCGGAAATAATAGTAAAAAAATATACCCGCACTACCAACTATGAGTATCACGATTACACCCAAGGTGATCAATATTGACTTTTTATGACGTAAGCCCTTCGTTGGGCCTGACACATCTGATTTAGATAGTTGCTTCATAGGGAAATCCCTAATTAATCATCATTCACAGTATACCCCCAAAATTCCGAAATTAATATTATTATACCATCGACAACTCAATATATTAAGTGAATTCATAAAAGCCCTTGACAGGCCGTTATAACTTGTTAAAATGGGTGCGACGTGTTTAGCACTCTTATTATTCGAGTGCTAAAAACTCGATAAATCATCCTATTGATCAATCATTAATCAGCCACACGATATGAAACTGCGCCCCTTAGGCGATCGGGTGATCGTCAAACCAAGCAGTCAGGCGGAAGTGACCAAGACGGGCATTGTGCTGCCCGACACGGTCGAAAAAGAAAAAAAAGAAGAAGGCGAAGTGGTGGCCGTCGGCACCGGCGAAAAAATCGCCAAGCTCGGCCTGAAAGTCGGCGACAAAGTCATTTTCGGCAAGTACTCGGGGGACGAGGTCGAATACGACGACGTCGAGTATAAAGTCCTTAAAGACGAGGACGTCTTAGCCGTTCTCGAATAATTATTCTATTGCTTAATAAGTTAACATCCTATGGCTAAACAGATTCTCTTCGACGAAAGTGCCCGCAGCGCTCTGAAGCGCGGCGTAGACAAACTGGCCAATGCCGTACGCGTCACCCTGGGTCCGCGCGGACGCAACGTGGTGCTCGATAAGGGCTTTGGTTCGCCGACCATCACCAACGACGGCGTGACCATTGCCAAAGAAATCGAGCTGGAAGACAAATTCGAGAACCTGGGCGCCCAGCTGGTCCAGGAAGTCGCCACCAAGACCAATGACGTGGCGGGCGACGGCACGACCACGGCCACGGTCCTGGCCCAGTCCATCGTGACCGAAGGCCTGAAGAACGTCGCCGCCGGTATCCGGCCGATCAGCCTCCGCCACGGCCTGGAAAAGGGCGTCGAAGCGGTGATAAACGAACTGAAAAAGATTTCCAAACCAGTCAAGACCAATGAGGAAATTGCCCAGGTCGCGTCCATTTCCGCGGGCGACGAAGCGGTCGGCAAACTGATTTCCGAAGTGATGGAGAAGGTTGGTAAAGATGGCGTGATCACGGTCGAGGAGTCCCAAACCTTTGGTCTGTCAAAAGAACTGGTCGAGGGCATGCAATTCGACAAGGGTTTTGTTTCGCACTACATGGTCACCAATCCCGAGCGGATGGAGGCCGTGTTTGAGGATGCACCCATCCTGATTACCGATAAAAAGATATCAGCGATCAATGAGATTCTGCCGGCGCTTGAGGCGTTAGCCCAGAGCGGACGCAAAGAGCTGGTCGTGATTGCGGACGAAGTGGAAGGCGAAGCCCTGGCCACTTTCGTGGTCAACAAACTGCGCGGCACTTTCTCAGTGCTGGCGGTCAAGGCGCCGGGCTTCGGCGACCGGCGCAAGGAAATGCTCGAAGACATCGCTACCCTGACCGGCGGTCGCGTCATTTCGGAAGAGATCGGCTTAAAGCTGGATGTAAAGGATCGGGCGTTTGACTTGGATCTGCTCGGCCACGCTCGGAAGGTCATCGCCACCAAAGACAATACCACCATCGTTGAGGGCCGCGGCGACAAGTCTAAAATCGAAGCGCGCATCAGCCAGGTCAAGGCTGAACTAAAGCGCACTGAATCGGAATTCGACAAGGAGAAACTGCAGGAACGGCTGGCCAAGCTGGCCGGCGGCGTGGGCATCATCAAAGTGGGCGCGGCCACCGAGACCGAAATGAAGGAAAAGAAATTCAAGATTGAGGACGCCTTAAACGCCACCAAAGCCGCGGTTGAGGAAGGCATTGTGACCGGCGGCGGCGTCGCTTTGTTCCGCGCCAGCCAGGCTTTGGAGCACATTAAGCCGGCTGACAATGAGGAAGCGGTCGGGTTGAATATCCTCCGCCGCGCTTTAGAAGAGCCGCTCCGACTGATCGCAGAAAATTCCGGCGCCGAGGGTTCGGTTGTGGTCGAGGAAGTCAGGAAGCTCGGCGGCAACCAGGGCTATAACGCTCTGACCAACAAATACGAAGATCTGGTGGCGGCCGGCGTGGTTGACCCGACCAAAGTGACCCGGACAGCCTTGCAAAACGCCGCGTCCATCGCGTCACTTTTCATTACCACCGAGGCGGTCGTGACTGACCTGCCCGAAAAGAAAGACGAGAACCCCGGTATGCCCCCCGGCGGCATGGGCGGCGGCATGATGGGGATGTGATTCTTGAACTTCGTTCGAGAATCACCCCGAACCGTCTTAGGCGGAGAGGGGTCTCACAATAGCGATCAACAGCGCGGGTTATAAAACCCGCGCTGTGTGTAAAATTATATGTTTATTCAGTTGGTTTGTCATTCAGTGCGCCAGACAGTATAATAGATGGCGATTGGGAGTATGAACGGCAATCAACCAAACCAAAACGAAACGCCAACTGACCGACCGCTGGATCCGCCCGTGGCGGGTCAGCCTCTGTCCTTTTATTGGCGGACGGCCCGCTGGCCAGCGGTGGCCGCTTCAGTGGTTGAAATTATTCTGGTAATTGCCGGCCAGCCCAATGTTTACTTGTGGGGCGTCAACCTGGTCGTCTTTATCGGCCTGTCCATCTGGCTCAAGACCAAAGGCCACCTCGTGTTCGGCCGGATCCTGGCCGTCAACGTTTTGTCAGGCTTGCTCATCGGATTAATTGTGGCCGCGTTCCGCCTGGTCTGGGAGCGGAAACTGTATTTGATCTTCAACCTGGTGACTGAACCATTGATCACAGCGGCCGGCGGATTTTTAATCGGCGCCCTGGCCTTTTCCGTGCTGGGCCGATCCGTCCGGCTGCCGCTGATCGGCGGCGCGCCAACTCCATCCAAAAATAACGTCAATCGAAAGGAGGTGAGAGAATGGACGAAAAAAAGAACCCGCTGAACGACAAAGACGTTCAAGACAATAAAATCATGGCGGCCCTGTCCTACATCTGGATCGTCAGCGTCTTGATGCTCCTGATGAAAAAGGCCTCGCCGTTTGTGCAGCAGCACGCCCGCCAGGGATTCGTCCTGTTCGTCGCCTCAGTCATCTTTACGGTTATTCCGATCCTGTGGTGGCTGAATATCGTAGTGGCGATCTATGCGCTATTCGGCATTTGGAAAGCGGCGCAAGGCGAAGCCTGGAAAGCGCCCTTCATTTCCATGATTGCGGAAAAAATC
>Ga0076002_156_pt1 | contig 9327 bp, 7 predicted proteins | sample RifGroA2_FD_68048 | JGI IMG/M metagenome (GOLD analysis project Ga0076002, IMG submission 68048) | Parcubacteria (Giovannonibacteria) bacterium GW2011_GWA2_53_7
CCGAACCAGGGGCCAGCGCCGGACAGCGGTCCCACTGACCGACCGCCTGAACCGGAAGCGGGCGAACCGATGGCCAATGAGCCGGAGCAGACTGACCCCACGGACCAGGCTCGTCAACTAAGACAGGAGCGCCGGCAGGATCGAATTCAAACCCAGGCCGCCAGTCCTTCGACCGCGCCGACTGAAGTAAAACCGGAAGAATCAGCCCAACCCGAGAACTGGCGCAACAACCGCAACATTTTCAATCGCGCCCGGCAGGCCGGCCGATCGGTCGGCAGTTCTTTACAAGCCGGCGCCGAAGCCGCCCGGCAGGCGGCAACCCAAATTGCGGAACAGGTCGCCTTGCAAGCACAGCGGAAGGCTTGGCAAATCGCCCATGAAATCGTTGAAGAAACCGCGCTGGATTTATTCTATGTGCCCTTGCTCGGGGTCGTGCCCCTTGGCCTGTTTACCATTCGGCTGTTCATCGGTCAGTTCGTCGGCAAGCTGTTCACGATAAATTTTCGGGGGATTCGACTGGCCCTGGTGCCGTCGATGAGTCTGGCTGAATTGCTCGTTCGGGCCGCCAAGAACTTTCTCCTGCTGGTCATCACGTTAATCTGGATATTCTTTATCTGGCTCCTGATCTATGCCTCCCTTAACTTTATCCCGTTTGCAATTGACTTAGTCATTGAATGGTTGGGTTCTTTTCTCAGCGGCAGTTGAATAAATTGAGAATCGAGAATTGAGAATTCAGAATGAAGAATGATGGAGAAGGAATAAGGTAAAAGGAAGAGGTATGGCAGACAGAAAAAGCCTTCCTAGCCATTTCAATGGCGTTGCCTATTGCCAGCAACCCGACTAAAGTCGGTAGGAAGTAATACTTCCTAGCCACTTCAGTGGCGTGGCCTGCAAATAGACAACCCGACTCCAGTCGGCAAGAAGATAATCGTTACCCTCACCTTTCATGTCCAGCCGATTCAGTCAATTAAATAAGACAACACTGTTCTCCGTAATCATGGCGGCTGGATTTTTATTAACTTTTAGCCCGCTGACGGTACACGCCCAGACCGAAGAACTGTCTGATTGCGCCAGCGCGGAAATCCAGGACCGGCTGGCTGGCCGGACCAGACTGAATGTACCCCTGCCTGGTTTTACTGACCCAATCGATTGCGTGCGCACGTTTCCTAATCCAGCCCTCAACACGATTGAGCATTACACTGTACTAAAGGACCGTGATCCCTCGGTAAACAATGACGACCTGGCCAACTATTTATACGCCTTCTATGTCTATTTCGTCTGGATCGTCGGCATCCTGGCCACGGTCATGGTCATGTACGGGGGCATCCAGTGGCTGACCGCGGCCGGCAATTCCTCGCACATAGAAAACGCCAAACAGACCATGAACGGCGCTTTCATCGCGGTGGTGCTGACCCTGACTTCTTATCTGCTCCTGCAATTAATCAACCCGACCTTGCTTCGTTTGAGACTGCCGATTACCGAAGTCACGTCTCAATTTGCCGGCGGGTTTTGCCAGACGATTGACGGGGTGGATTATGCGGATCTCGCCCGGTTCGGCGGCTATTCATGCGGCCAGGTTTTCCCGTATTACGGCGATCCGGGAAGCGATCGGCCGACTTCATTTTGTATGAGCCAATATTGTGAGAATCCGACCCGAGCCTGCCTGAATTGCACCGGTCAAGGCAAACCATATAAAAGCTGTACCAAAGTCGGCTTGGAATGCGCTTACCGAGAAAACCAGGTGGCTGTCAAGGGAACCATTTCCAATCCTAATAATTTGCCCCTCCGCAAAGTGGAACTATGGCAGCTGGGCTACCACGAAGGCGGATTTACTGTCTTTAATAAAGTAGGCGCTTATGAAAGCGCTGATCCCATGCCCAATAACAGCACGTACACAATCCAGTCGGCCGAACCCGTCATTCTGTCAAAATTCTGGATCGGCTTGACTTTTAGGAATGGAGGATTAAAGCAATGCGACGCGATAAATCCGGACGGTACATTCTCTGAATTTAACATGCCCTTTCAAACCGGGATCGTCTCCATGGCGACCGTGGACCTAGACGCGCAAGCTCTTTACGACGATTGTAAAGTTCATCAACCACCTCCTAACAATTAAAACCATGCCCATCTTTCTAAACAACTGGCGCCGAATCGTCGCGATCGTTATTTTCGCCCTGGCCGCCGTGCTCATCGGCTGGCTGCTGTATCTGGCTTTTTTCGCGCCGAGCCGGATAACCAATAACAACAATGGCCGGCTGGCCAACGGCCAGCTGCCCAATGTGAACGGCGCGATCAACCGGCCAGTCGAGGCTAATATCAATCGCCTGGTCGGCCTCCCCTTGACCAATCAGGGCGGCGGGCCGCCCTCGGACGTGGCCCAAGGCGGCCTGACCGTCGCGCCAGTGGTCGTGGACACGGCGACTTTGGATGCCAGTCTGGCGGGCAACGGCGTTGATCTTAATTATTACGACAGAATCAACGGCAAGTTTTTAAAGCTGGACCGGACCGGCGCCAAAACATTATTGACCGATGCCGTGTTCAAAGGCGTCGAGGCGGTCGACTGGTCGCCGGCCAAAGATAAAGCCGTCCTGAGCTTTAAGGATGATTCCAAGATTGTCTATGATTTTAACAAGAAGCGTCAGACGACCCTGCCCAAGGAACTGGAGGATTTTTCCTGGTCGCCCGATTCCAGCCAGGTGGCGGCCAAATTCATCGGCCCGACGCCGGACGACAACTGGCTGGCCGTGGTCAACGCGGACGGTTCATCCGCCAAAACCATCGAACCGTTAGGCCGTAACGCCGACAAGGTTTCAGTCGACTGGTCGCCCGGCGGCCAGATCGTGGCCACCTACCAGCAAGCGCTTGATGGGGAGCGGGTCGCGGTCGTGCCGCTCGGCCTGGCCGGAGAAAATTTCAAGTCAATTGAAACGGCCGGCCGCGGTTTCCAAGGCCTGTGGGATCCGACCGGCCAGCGCCTGCTGTACAGCGTCCATAGCGCCTCGACCGCTTACAATCCCAGTTTGTACGTGGTCAACGCCAACGGCGACAGTTTGGGCACGGGCAATCTCAGCCTGGGACTGCCGACCTGGGCCGACAAATGCGCATTCGCGGCCAGCGGACTAGACCTTTATTGCGCCGTGCCGGTCGGCCTGGAGCGAGGCAGCGGTCTGTATCCCGAATTGGCGGCCAGTTCCGTCTATCAGTTTTATCAAGTCGATTTGGCGACCGGCAGCCAGAAGCTGATCGCCCTGCCCACAGACACGACCGGCTTGTCAGCTTATCCGGTTGACAAGGTCTTCCTGTCCGCCACTCAGGATCAGCTGTTTTTTACGGATCAGGACGGCAAAATCCATTCATTAAAATTGCGCTGATGCGTTTGGGGCCGACTCAAATAACGCGCGGGCTGGTCGGCTTGGGCTTTATTCTGTTGGCCGGTTTCGCCTGGTGGGTCTTCAGCCAGCCCAATACGCCGAATGTCAGCGGCCGGGTGCCGCCGGTGGGATCAAGCGATCCCAAGCTGGGGAATTCAAAATCAGCCGTGACGATTGTGTCCGTGTATGCGCTGCCAAGCGACTGGCCCGAGTCCCCAACAGCAGAACAAGTTTTGGGAGTACCACGATGCTCTGTTCCAAATCAGCCCGGAATTCAGCCAAACCGCCTATACCCAGATCGCCAGCAGCCTTCAACTGGATGCGGACAGCTTCAGCCGGTGCCTGGTCAGCGACAAAGCGCGCCAGCTGGTCAGCGACGCGTATACGGAAGGTCTGGCCTACGGCGTATCAGTGACGCCCACGCTGTTCATCGGCCAGTACGTCTTAAAAGAAGCGCCGGACGCTGAAACGCTTAGTCAGATAGTCGCTTCACTTCTTAAACCATGAGCCGATTCAAGGCTACTATCGTGTTTGGATCGCTGTTCACCCTGGTGGCTGGTTTTATATTGTTCATCCCTAAACCTGCCCAGGCGATAACCGCTTGTTGTTGCTTAGAAAAAGTCAATGGCTGGCCTTGCTCGTTGCGTGAAATCACAACAACTTGTGAGCAATATAGTGAATCGGGTAGAACGGGGATTCTCCATACGTCTGACCCCTACAAATGCAATCCAGGCGCTGCGACCTTGGAAGAGATTAACGAGGCGGCAAAAAAGGCGACTGAATTAAAATTTACGCCCAATGTGCCGATTCCGGGTTTATTCGAAGGCACGATTACGGTCGACGGCACCCTGATCAGCCGCTACGTCAAAGCGGTCTACGTCTACTTCGTCTGGATTGTCGGCATCCTGGCCACGGTCATGGTTATGTACGGCGGGATCCAGTGGGTAACGGCGGCCGGTAACTCTTCGCGCATCGAAAACGCCAAACAGACCATGAATGGCGCCTTTATCGCCATCGTGCTGACGCTGACCTCCTTTCTTTTATTGCGCCTGATCAATCCGGCCCTGGTTAAGATCACCGACCTGTCTATCTTGACTGTGCCGACAATCTTGATCGGGGAGGGCCTGGAAACCAGCGAAAAGGGGAGCCCGGCCGCGCCCCTGCCCGCGAAACTGGCCGATCTTTCCAAAGTAACCAATGTGGTGAACTGGGACAGCCTGATCATCTCGATTTCAGATGAACTGGGCGTTGACGACCCCTATTACGTCAAAGCGATTATGATGATCGAATCGCGCGGCAATCCCGACGCGGTGTCACCGGCTGGAGCGTGCGGCATCATGCAGGTGATGAAGGAGAATTCAAACGGAGTCTGCTTGAAGGGTATGGCTAATGCCGAAGCGAACCTGCGCGCCGGCATCAGTCTGATCAAGTCCTTGTTCGCCAACGCCTGTCCGACCAAAGCGCGCTATAAAAGCGGTGATTACGCGGCGTGCGATCCGGCCAAAACCAGCTGCGCCAACAACTGGCATTACGTGATCGCCGCTTACAACGGCGGCCGGTCCGCCAACTGCTCCTCAATCACCTGTCAGGGCCAGCGCCAGACCTGGTGGGAATGCGCTAAAAATCCCGGCTATGCTGAAACGCGGAATTACGTCCTATCGGTTGAGCGGATGTACCAGATTGTCCGGGGCTGGGGCGGACTATAAAGTGAAAATTGAAAATTGAAAAGTGATAATTATCGAATGCCGTTTAACTCACAATTCTCAACTTTTCTCCATTTGGGAGATCTCCCGTAGGGAGACAATTATCAATTCTAAATTACTCGATGCCAAAATCAAAGACCATCTTCCGCTGCGCCAAGTGCGACAGCCAGTTTCCGACCTGGCAGGGCCGCTGTCCGGAATGCGGCGGCTGGGGCACGCTGGAAGCGCAGGCCCAATCGAACGAGCGGGCGGCCGTTCAAAAACCAGCTAGTAAATCCACGCCCTTCGAAAGCTTGCGCGGCCGCGAAGTCGAGCGCTTTCAAACCGGTTTGAACGAAGTCGACCGCGTACTGGGCGGCGGCTTGGTGCCCGGTTCCGTCACTTTGATCAGCGGCGAGCCCGGCATCGGCAAATCGACTTTAGTTATCCAAATCGCCAGCCAGCTGGCTAAGCAGAGAGCGGTGCTTTTCGTTTCAGGGGAGGAATCGGGTGACCAGGTTAAACTTCGGATAGACCGACTTGGACTAGCGGTCGGCAGTCTTCAATATCTCGGTGAGACCAACATTGAGTCGGTTTTAGCAACAGTGGCCGCGGAAAAACCCAGGCTGGCGATAGTCGATTCGATTCAAACTATGACGTCTGATCTGATTCCGTCCGAAGCGGGCACAGTCGGACAAGTGCGCACCGTAACGCTGGCACTGATGGAATATGCCAAACAGAGCGGCTGTCCCTTTATCATTATCGGGCACGTGACCAAGGAGGGGACAGTCGCCGGCCCCAAGACGCTTGAACATTTAGTCGACACGGTTCTCGCTTTAGAAGGCGACGCCCAGCATGCCTATAGACTGCTACGCTCGACCAAGAACCGCTTCGGCTCGACCAACGAGGTCGGCGTATTCAGCATGGAGGCTAAGGGCTTGGCCGAAGTGCCGAATCCGTCCGCCCTGTTTTTAGAGGAAAGACCGGAATCTGCCAGCGGATCGGTTGTGACCGCCACAGTCGAAGGCAGCCGTGCCTGGCTGGTCGAAGTGCAGGCTCTGGTTAACCCGACCGTGTTCGGACTGCCGCGGCGCATCGCTTCGGGCATTGACTTCAACCGCCTCCAGCTGATCCTGGCCGTTCTGGGCCGGCGTCTGGGCTTCAAATTGGGTGCTTTGGATGTATTCGTAAACGTCGTGGGCGGTTTCAAGCTGACCGAGCCGGCCGCTGACCTGGCCATTGCCGCGGCTGTGGCTTCGGCTGTTAAAAATCATCCAGTTAGCTCTAAAACCGTTTTAATCGGCGAAGTCGGGCTGGCCGGCGAGCTGCGCAGCGTGCCCAATCTGGACCTGCGCGTGAATGAAGCAGTTCGACTCGGCTTTGCTAAGATAATTGTCAGCGCCGGGAGTCAAACAAAAATGGGGAAAGCAGAGATTGTCAGAGCCAGAACAGTAGGGGAAGCGTTATCATCTGCGCTTGAAAAAACTGAACGCTAAGTCGAATCTGTCCCCCAAAAAAACATGAATCTGAAGCAAATTGAGAAAAAAATCGACCAGCACACCTGGTGGCTCGAGGAGGCGCCCGGCTTGTTGCAGGTCTCAATCTGGGCTTGGCATGCTTTTATCGAACAGCAGCGCCATCTCTTTCCGCGCTGCCTGAGTCTTGGTTTATTTTTTCAAAAAGGCGATTACATGTGGGAATTCACGCCCCAGGACGAGAAGGAGCGGAATTTCGCATGGTTGGTTAAAAGGACCGAGCGTAATTACGGTTTTGTGAAAAGACTGTATCGGGAATGGCTGACCGAGCGCATGGCGGCATTGAGTCTGGCCGAAAAACTGAAAAACGCCTATCTGACAGCGCGAATGCCATCCGATTTGAGCCTAGTCTATCGCCGATATATTGACGCGTTTATAAGGTCAGGCAGTCTGTCCGTCCTCATTGAGAACGCCGATCCTTACACTTCGAGCCAAATATTTTCTGACGTTCAAAAGGCTTTACCCGAATTGACCGCGGAGCAGTCCAGAGAGTTCATTTTAACGATGACCGCGCCGGTCGGCCTGCTTTACGTTGAACGCGAAAGGCGCGATTTGCTGACCGCCGCGATAAAAAGTTATGCTTGGCTTAAATCAAAGCGGTTGAACTGGCCGGAATTTGAAAAGCATCAGGCTCGGGCAGCCAGCGACTTCACAAGACTGAGCCGCAGTCTGCTGACTAAACCGGCTCGTTTGCGTAAAACCCAAGCCAAGTTGCGCCGGAGCCATCGCCTGCCGCATCGCCTGGCCACCAGCCTGAAAATTTTGTCCTTTTTCAGTTTATGGCAGGATCAGCGCAAGGAACTGGGCATGCGCTTGGTGCTATACCATTTGGAAATGTGCGCCAGATTGTCACAGCTGACCGGACGGCCAGCGTGGCACTTCCAGGACATGGGCCTTAAAGACATGCTCGACTTTCTGGGAGGCCGGGGCGGCCCGTCGCCGGCGGAGTCGAGGCACCGGCGCCAATTTTCAGTTTATGTAACCGAACCGGCCGGCCGCGGTTCACGGGGCAGAGTCTTGGCCGGAAGGCCGGCGCGACAACTTTTCAAACGCATCATGCGCCAACAGCAGTCGTCAAAAGATTTGTCCGGAGTTATCGCCTGCGCGCCCGAGCTGACCATCCGGGGGCGAGCCCAAGTAATTCTCAATCCAGCCACCCAAAAGTTCACCGCCGGCCGGATACTGGTCACAACCATGACCCGGCCTGAGTTCATGCCCTATATGCGCAAAGCGAAAGCAATCATCACTGACGAGGGAGGGTTAACGGCGCATGCGGCAGTGATTGCGCGGGAATTAAAACTGCCGTGCATCATTGGCACCCGAAATGCGACGCGGATGATTCGTAACGGACAAACGGTTGAAATGGACCTGCGTTCTGGTAGAATAACAGTGTTAAAAAGTTGAGTATGTCGCTTTTCGAAACCCTCGAAGTCAAAGCCAAGCGAAAACGCCGACGGATCGGAATTTCAATCCTGAACTGGAATGATTCGATTCGGGATAGCTTAAACAAAGCTAAAGCCATAGCCGATATCGTGGTTTATGGCCAGCCAAACTTCGGATTTGAGGGCGTGGAAAACGATGACCAAGAAGCAGTCGGCCGGCAGATGGTTAAAGACTTAAAAGCAGGGAAGATCGATCAATTCGTGCGCGGGCAGGTGGATGATTTCGGCACAGTGGACGAATTCAAGCGGCAATTCGGAGTGCCGAAAGACATGAAACGGCTAGGTTTCGGTCTGATGCGAGACGCCCATCAGCGCGAATTTTGGTTTTTACTCATTTCGAATCCGGAAGGCCAAACACTGGAGGACAAGATTCGGTACGCGGTTGGCGCCACCCAATGGCTTTATGAAACGTTTCCCGATTTCAAACCGAAAGTGGCGGTAATGGCGACCTGCCGGCCCGGTTCCTACGGCCGAGATCCGGTCATGTCAAAAAGCTATGACGAGGCTGAAGCGGTCGTCAAGCATTTGACGGACAAAGATGTCGAAGCGAAAAACGTTCACATCGAAATTGAAAACGCCGTTCAATGGGCCAATGTCATCATGGCGGCAAACGGCACGATCGGCAACCAGATTTTTCGAGCCATTTTATATCTGGGCGGCGGCCAGAATTTAGCCTGCCCCACGGTTTTCCCGGGTTACGGTCAGTATGAAGACGACAGCCGGAACGAACAGGATTGGTATCCGCATATTGTGGCCGCGGCAGCGTATGTTGAGTAAATTCTAAACTCGAAACCCGAAATACGAAAATAAGTAATAAATTCGAAAATTATAATAATCGTTTCGAATTTCGATCTTCTCCCCCCGGTCATCCCTTAGAGAGATGTCACGCAGGGACAGAGATCTCCCGTAGGGAGAGTATTTCGAATTTTCTTACTTACTCCCAGTGAATCTCCCGATCCGCTTCGATGATCCGCTTGAGCAGGGGCGCTTTGTCTAACTTCGGATCGTCTTCGAGCAGTCGTTTGGCCGCTTCGCGCGCCCGCTTGATCAGTTCAATATCGTGCAAAGAGGCCATCTGGAAGTCAGGCAAGCCGGACTGGCGGCCGCCTTTGAGCTCGCCCGGGCCGCGCAGTTTCAGGTCGGCTTCGGCCAGGGCAAAGCCGTCGGTCGTCTCGGTAAAAGCCTTCAGACGCGGATTAGCCTGACCGCCCTCGGATTCGTCAGAAAAGCAGAAGCAATAAGACTGAACCGGGCTCCGGCCGACCCGGCCCCGGAACTGGTGGAGCTGGCTTAAGCC
>Ga0076002_160_pt1 | contig 9326 bp, 9 predicted proteins | sample RifGroA2_FD_68048 | JGI IMG/M metagenome (GOLD analysis project Ga0076002, IMG submission 68048) | Parcubacteria (Giovannonibacteria) bacterium GW2011_GWA2_53_7
GGACGGATACAACTGGTGGACCGTCAACTTCGATAGTGGTGTCGACGGTTGGGCCGTGGAAGATTTCCTCGTCGCAACGACAACACCGGTACCACCACCGACACCAAATCCGACACCTGCCTGCTCGGCATCACCAAACACGGTTATTCCCGTCATTGGCACTCAAGCTGAATGGGACACAAAGTTTACTGCGCTCTATGGAGCAGATGGCGTTCCCGATCTCTCGCTCGCCGACGCTGTCGACGCTGACGCCTTTGCGTGGACCGGTCACTACTGGCTCCGCGCGTATGTGTCGATGGCGAAAACATATGGCGATACGAAGTATCTTGATAAGGCGGTCACGACGATCAACTACTGGTTTGCACACACGTCTGGATCATGGGGGTGGGGAGATGCAACCAATCCACCGCAAATGTTCCTCGACACCGGAATGATCGCTCATGCGGTCACCCTCTTCTCCTATGAAGTGTGGAATGATCCTCGCTTTGTTGCGTATCGGCCACAAGCAGATGCTTATATGAACCAACTCGAACCGATGCTCCATGCTTACGATGCGCAGTGGGCTACGAGTACTCCATACGCTGGTTCTCCGAGTTTCTGGGTCTACGCATCTTGTGGTAACGGCACGGAGATCTGCGGGTCAAATTCGTTGGTGATGTACAATCAGGGTGCGACCATGGCCAAGGCTCTCCTTCTTGTCGACCGTATCAAGCGTCTGAAGGGGGTCACTCCTGATGCGGGCTATCTCGACAAGGCAGACAAGTCATCTGCGTACTTTAAGACCTTTGTTCGGCTCAATGGAACTGCTTACGTCTGGAATTACAGTGGCGCAGTTCCGCAAAGCAGTGTCGACACCGAAGATACAAATCACGGACACGTTGACCTTGCTCACCTGGCTTGGGCGTACAAGTTCGGTCTTGGGGGTCTTACGAGCAGCGATATGTCTCTCCTCTCGGGGACCATGCAAAATATCCTGACCGCACAAGGGGCAAACGATGTTGCTACATTCGTTGATGGTACGGGCAATGCGGGAACTAACAATTGGGATCGTGTCTCTGTTGGCTATGACTGGATCGACCTTGTGGACTACGACCCCAGTCTTCTCGACAAGGTGATCGGTGCCTACAACACACATCTTACCAATGAGGGTGCCGCACGGTTCATGCTCGGTTGGGCGGAGATCCAGCGAAAGACGAACTGTGTTTCCTTGTTCTAATCTATGGGATAGTAGAATCTGAAGAAAACCGCCTCGATATGTCGAGGCGGTTTTTTTGTGTGTCTTAGAGCCTGTCCACGATCTCGCCGCAACAAACGAAGCAAATCCTTGCTCGCCTGTTAAAATCAAAAAATTCCGGCTGCAAATCCCGAAATGCGATCGCGAGGATCCGTTTCGGTTTCCATGGGCGGAGCGCTTCGCGTGCTTCACGGAGTGTTGCTCCTGTTGTGATCACGTCGTCGATGAGAATTATTGTTTTCCCCGTGATACGTTCGCCGTTCTCGACGACAAATGCACCACGGAGGTTGGTGAGTCTTGCTCCGCGCGTCTTTGCTTCAACTTGGCGCTGAGTATCTTTTTCTTTAATGAGGATGGCCGAATCAGCGATGAAAGAGACGCCATCCTTCACTGCTTCTTCCGCAATAGCAGACGCAACGACTTCAGCGTGGTTGCTTCCACGCTCGCGTAATGTACCTCGGCTTGAGGGGACGGGGATGAGGATCATTGTTTCGCGGGATTTTGCGGATTGTCGAGCAAGGTGTTTAAAAAATTCACGATAAAGGGCGATGCCAAAATATTTTCCGAGTGCGAGTCTCCGGTCGTATTTGAGCGCCCAGATCGCTTTTTTGACGAGCGGATGGGCGTAGTCAAACAATGCCGCAGTTGATGCAGAGAGCGCGACGGGTTTTGTAATGATCGTGCGTTCGCAGATGGCGCACAGCGCATGTCCTTCTTTGTTACACGAAATACAGTGTTCCGGAAAAATAACTGAGAGAATGGTGTCCCAAGTGGCGTGCATACTTGTCTCTGAGCATACTTGATTGAATGGGGCATGCAAGCTTTCAGGACTTCCATTTTTGGCGCATTGCTTGGTGTTCCTTACAGGAACTGTACACCTATTGGATACTTTTCTTCGCTTCGCTCAAAAAGATATCACAATAGGTCTTGCAGCGCGGCCCCGCAAAGCCGGGTTCCCAATAGCCACGCTTCACCTTCGCACTGCATCCAAAAATGGAAGTCCGGGTAAGTTCTAAGGGGTAGAGTGGAATTATGTAGATAATCTTGGATGGGTATGGTCCGCTCTTCCTGCGCTGTGGTATTATTGCTCTTATGGGAAATCCGTTCGGTGACATCTTTGGCGGCCTCTTTGGCTCACGGTCGGTAAACGCGGTTGTTGGCGTTGACATCGGCGGCTCGTTCATCAAGGCTGTGCAGTTACGAAAAAAGGGAACAAAGGCGGCACTCGACACCTACGGTGAAATTGCACTCGGACCGCTCGCGGGCCTTGAGGTTGGACAGGCAACAAATCTTCCTCCAGAAAAAATAGCAGAAGCCATACTTGCGCTGTTTAAGGAGGCAAAAATTACTTCGAGGGATATTGTTTTTTCGCTGCCGCTCACGTCGACACTTCTCTTGGTGATCGAAATGCCCGATGTCGGCGAAGAAAAACTCAAAGAAATGATCCCGTTTGAGGCGCGAAAATATATTCCGACATCCGTTGAAGAAGTTTCACTCAATTGGTGGATCGTTCCGCAATTGGAGCGGACCTATGTTGACCCCGACGAAGAGGAGCGCAAAAAAGGTGCGGGGCCTAAAGTTGATGTGCTTATTGCCGCAGTGCACAACGACGTGCTCTCTCGTTATCAGGAGATCGCGCAGAAGATCGGTGCGTCGAGCGCGCAGCGACGATCGGCCGGGATTCTGCGCTCTCGGTCATCATTGATATGGGTGCCGCAAACACGAAAGTAGCAATGATCGAAGGTGGGATCGTGCGTTCCTCGCATCTGATCAACAGCGGCTCTCAGGATATTACGGAAGCACTTTCCGCATCAAAAGGAATTTCAATGCTCCGTGCAGAAGAGATCAAGCGCGACTTCGGGCTTTTGAGTGATCCTCATGATCCGGCTGTTGCCGAGATCACCCGTCTTGCTGTTGAGCGTATTTTCACGGAAGCGAATCGGCTTATTTCAAAATATCAGCGAGACAAGCGAGTGCAGGTCTCGAAGATCGTCCTCTCCGGAGGAGGAGCGTTACTTCGTGGTGTGACCGAGCTTGTGCACGCGCGTTTTGATGTTCCGGTGATATTTGGAGCTGCTTTTGACAAGATCGAAGCGCCCGAAAAACTCGCACCAATTCTCGAGGAGGCGAGTCCGGAGTTTGCGACGGCTATTGGCCTTGCCCTCCGCAAACTCGGCTAGAATTTCTATTTTGAGCGCACTGCGTCGTTCTCGGTGACGCAAGTCCGCTCACCGTACTTTGAGTACGGGCCCACAAGGGGCACTTCCATTTCCCTAAGAGGAGTACCTCTAAGGGAAATTGGTCGCTCACCGCCTGCTCGAAATAACAAAAGCACATTCCATCGAAAATATCATCCTCGCTTAGGGCCTTCTCTTGAGATGTTACCTTTCCTTACGCAGAAGAATTATGAAGATTTTAATTTTTGGAGTAAATTTTTGACGACTTCTCTTCCTATCAACACGTTGGCGCTGTGCACACTAGTCGGAAGAGAAAGCATTTTGTACAATACAGAGAGGTATTATCGTCATGGCACCCAACTCCCCAACACAATTCGATACCTCGTTTCTTCCGCAACAGCCGCTCGCACGAGTGGATGGTGGTGCGCACAACAAAGAACCGATCTCGCTCAGTATGATCGTTGCGCTCATTCTGTTTTTTATGATGTTGTTCGCAACAGGAGGGGTTGTCCTTTACAAGGTCAACCTCGAACGGCGTATCGCTGCAGAAATGGGTGAACTTGCAAGCAAAGAAAAAGATATCCCCATGGGTACCATTGCTGAATTTGATCGCCTGCATTCTCGACTTACTGCGGCGACGCAGATACTTGATGGCCACTCTGCTTTTTCCCTTGTGCTCGATATCTTGAGCGGGGGAACTGCGGTGAACGTCGGTTATAGCAAGTTCATTTTTAGTGGAGCTGATGGTGTGTCGACTATTGTTCTTGACGGTATCGCGCCGTCGTATGCGGCGGTGTACTTTCAGGGGGAGGCGCTTCGTTCCCGACCGTACGTACAAAACGTAATGATCACCAATCCCGTGCTCGATATTCGGACGGGAGCGGTGAATTTCCAAATGGAAGTAACTTTGAGACCTAACGCACTTCGTTATGGTCGTTACTTTGATGTTTCCGATAACTCTTCGGCTGGATCGACCTCCAACCCCGATACTTCGGGATCAAAAGCAAGTACGGGTGATGGTAATGACGCACCGCCTGCCGGCTAAACCTATTTTCCTATGTACCGATTACTCCTTCCATTTTTTCTCACTTGTATGGCCGGCGCCATAGGTCTTTTTATTGTTACGCCGCAGTACGACGAGGTGCGCACCCTCCAGTTGACGGAAGATGCTTTACTCCAAGATCTTGAAGATGTGAAGACGATCAACGAAAAAGTAGATGCATTGCGCACGCAGCATGCGGAACTTCCTCGGGGTGCTGAGGCAAAGCTCGATGTCCTGTTGCCTGAGCGCGTGGATGGTGTGCGTTTCCTTATTGATGTTGATGCGGTCGTGTTGAAAAATGGTCTCCAGATGCGCAATCCTGCTGTGTCTGCAAACGCTGCCGCGAAGAATGCAACAGGCGTGTCTCGGTTGAGCAAGAACATGCTCCGATTTGAAATAGTGGGGACCTATGCGGAACTTCAGGGATTGCTTGTCGACATCGAACGCTCGCTCGCCCTTCGCGATGTCTCGTCGCTCAGTTTTACCTCAGGAGAGGTTGTGGGCGCAATGCCACGTTACAACAAAAGTGGAGAGATCATCCGTTCGTACTTTATTGAGATCGGAACCTATTCATTCAGATAATTGCTTGACCTATGCCTGAGAATAACAGCAATCGAAAAAAGATCATGGAGGTTCTTGTTGCCATCGTCCTCCCGGTGTTCACTTTTGGGATGCTCTGGTTTTGGCAGACGGGAAGCTTTTCGTCGAATGAAGACGTTGACGAGGCGGCGCTCACGAACGCCCGCAGTGCAACGGTGAGTGCTGCTTTGGGTGCGGTGGCGCGTATTTATCCGCTCCCGGTTGAGCTCTTCAAGAGTGCAGATTTTAATTCCCTTGTTGATTTTACGCCCGAGATCACCCCCGTCCCCCTCGGTCGTCCCGATCCTTTCTCGCGACCCGCTGGAGTCAATGTTGTTCCGGCCGATCCATCAAGAACGCGTTAAGACGAAGAGCCTCAGGCGATTCGTTGTTTGCATAAAGATACCACACCGATCGAACGTTCTGTGCTCGGTTTTTTGGTGTTGTTCCCAAGTTTCTTTTTTTAGTGTGCTGTTCCTGTTATAGTGTAACTAAGGACTTCTATTGAAAATATCTTGGCATCATGAGTTTCGCTTTATATCTTGCACAAAATGGAGTGGTGCGACGTGAGGACGTTGATTCCATTCAACGAGAAGCCGACCAACCCGGAAAAGGCGTCGATGCGGTCCTTTTGCGCCTCGGTGTTTCGGCGGAGCGCATACTGTCTCTCAAGTCGCAATATTACGGACTCCCCGAGCGTTCGCTCCTCAACAAACAGATTCCCGGGGATGTGCTCAAATACATTCCGCAAGAGTCCGCTCACTATTATGGCGTTGCTCCGCTTGGGGTTGTCGACGGAGTGCTCGAGGTTGGTATTGTTGACCCCGATCGCACTGATTCAGGGGATGCCGCGCAGTTCATTTCCTCGAAGCTCGGGATGCCCTACAAGTTGTTTGTGATCACTGAACCTGATTTTGAAGAAGTACTTCGTCAGTATCAAAATCTTTCAGGGGAAGTATCGAAAGCGCTTTCCGAATTGACCGAAGAAAAAGGAGGTGGATCGTTGCAGTTATTTTGAAACATGCGGTTGAGGGAAATGCGTCTGACGTCCACATTGAGCATACTGGAGAGAAGGTCCGCGTTCGTTTCCGTGTTGACGGCGTAATGTATACGTCCCTTATTCTCCCGCTCGATATTCACAGTGCGATCGTTGCTCGCATCAAGATCCTTTCTCAGCTCCGACTTGATGAAAAGCGCAAGCCTCAGGACGGTAGTTTTTCTGCGGTAATGGACAAAAAGAAGATCGATTTCCGTGTTTCGACCTTCCCCGCATCCTATGGCGAAAAGGTGGTGCTCCGTATTCTTGATCCGTCGCGCGGAGTAAAGACGCTCGATGATATGGGCATGTCGGCGGACAAAGTTGCGCTTATTCGTGAAGCGATCAAGACCCCGTATGGGCTTATTTTGGTCACTGGACCGACTGGTTCCGGCAAGTCAACGACGCTCTATGCGATGTTGAACGAGCTTGACCGAGAGAAGAAGAATATCGTTTCACTCGAAGATCCTGTTGAGTACAATATCACCGGAGTGTCGCAGTCCCAAGTTCGCCCCGAGATCGGTTATACTTTTGCGAACGGCCTCAGATCCATTCTCCGCCAGGACCCGGATATCATCATGGTGGGAGAGATCCGCGACAAAGAAACAGCCCAGCTCGCTATTCAGGCGGCGTTGACCGGGCACCTCGTATTTTCAACGCTCCACACGAACAGCTCAGCAGGTGTCATTCCTCGCCTTATTGATATGGGCGTCGATCCCTATCTTATTGCACCAACCCTTACTCTGGCGATCGGACAGCGCCTCCTTCGTACGCTTTGTGCGGACTCCAAGAAGCCGACACCGGTCTCGGAGAGCATGCGCCTTATGATCGAACGCCAGTTCGAGGATCTGCCCGAATCGGTACGGAGTACTCTCCCTGTCCCGACGGAGATATTCGAGGCGTCACCGTCGGCGACCTGTCCGTCGGGAACAAAGGGGCGTATTGGTGTTTTTGAATTTCTGCAGATGGACAAGGACATCGAGCACGTCATCCTGACGAATCCCGTTGAGCAGGCGATATACGACATCGCTCGAAAGAAAGGGATGATGATGATGCGTGACGATGCCTTTATGAAGGCTTTTGCGGGGGTTATCCCTTTTGAAGAGGTCAACAATATTCTATAATACATACATATGAGTTCCGCTCCCGTCTCCCCGCTCAAGATCATTATCATCGACGATGACGGGTTTTTGCTTGAAATGTACGCACTTAAATTTACGCAGAAAAACTTCGACGTGCTTGCTCTTCCCGGCACCCTGGAAGCTCTCGAGAAGCTGCGTGGCGGGTATGTTCCCGATGTTCTTGTTGTTGACCTTGTTCTTCCCGCGATGGATGGATTCGAATTTCTTGAAGTTGTAAAGAATGAGTCATTGGCCCCGGGTGCCGTGAAGGTCGTTCTTTCAAATCTGGGGCAAGAAGAGGATGTTGATCGTGCCACCAAACTCGGGGCAGACGGCTATATCATCAAGGCGTCAGCAACGCCCTCCGAGGTCGTTTCCAAGGTTGAAGGTATGATTGCGAACCGAGACAACAAAAAATAACGTCGTTCTTATTGGTATAAGTTTTTATTGCACATTTTATTATGACATCCGCTGAATACAAAAAGGAAATGGAAGAGCTGATCCTCACGGTCATCCACGAAGGAGCATCCGATCTTCACTTGGTTGCTGGTCGTCACCCGACACTCCGTGTTTCAGGAGAACTCTTGCCCCTCGTCAAAAAGCCGGAATTGACCAAGGAGGACACGCTCGCTTATGCCCGCGAGCTCATGGACGAAGATGACTTTAAGGTCTTTATTGAGCGTCATGAGATGGATTTCTCATTCTCGTTCGGTAAAGAAGCACGTTTTCGCGGGAACGGATTTTTTCAGCGAGGTACAGTCGCGATCGCCCTCCGCCTCATTCCGCGGCAGATCAAGACGCTCAAGGAATTGCGGCTTCCGACGATCCTGGAGTCGTTCACCAAGAAGAAGCAAGGGTTTTTCCTTGTCGTGGGTTCGGTTGGGCAAGGAAAGTCAACAACGCTCGCTTCCATGGTCGAGATGATCAACCGCGAGCGCGCAGAGAATATCATAACGATCGAGGATCCTATTGAATATGTGTTTGCCCCTGATCGTTCGATCATCAGCCAACGCGAGATCCGTACCGACACCGCAGATTTCCCGATCGCACTCCGGGCCATCTTCCGCGAAGACGTCGACATTATTTTGATCGGTGAAATGCGCGGGATCGACACGATCGCAACCGCCGTCACCGCTGCAGAAACGGGCCACCTCGTATTTTCGACACTGCATACGAACAACGCAGCCCAGACGATCGACCGTATCATCGACTCGTTCCCTCCCGAACAACAAGATCAGATCCGCGTTCAGCTCGCCGGCTCACTTGCGGGCATCTTCTCTCAACGCCTCGTCCCGCGCATTGCTGGAGGACTTGTGCCCGCATATGAACTTCTCATCAACAACAACGCCGTTGCGAACTTGATCCGCGAGCGCCGTACCCACGAAGTGCCTATGGTTATTGAAACCTCAAGCGAATTGGGCATGATCGACATGAACCGTTCACTCGCCGACCTTGTCCACGCAGGAGAAATCACCGCAGAGAATGCCTACCTCTATTCCTTTAATCCGCGCGCCCTGGAGCGAATGATCTAAGAGTCACTAGTTATTAGTCTTTATTCCTTAGCAAGATGCTCAATTTTTGGACTAAGAATTTTCTAAAGACTAAGGACTAAAGACTAAGGAATACTATGTTATACCGTTACAAAGCGATCAATCAGGAAACCGGCGAAGAAAAAGGAGGGATCATCGAAGCTCCCACCGCTGAACTTGCTATTGTCGGACTCCAGCGCCGCAAGTTCATCATCGTGTCGATCATTGCGGTTGATGATATTTCTTTTTGGGATCGCATTGTTGTATTCGAGAAACGCGTCGCCTACAGGGATATCGTCATGCTTTCCCGGCAGATCGCGACACTTTTCCATGCTCAGGTCTCGGCACTCCGTCTTTTTCAGGTGCTTTCACTTCAGGTTGAAAATCCGGCGCTCAAACGTACGCTCGATGAAGTGACTGAAGATATTCAGGCGGGTACGTCGCTTTCTTCGGCGCTCGGAAAACACTCCGAAGTGTTCTCTGATTTCTATGTCAACATGGTGCGCGCAGGGGAGGAGTCGGGCAATCTCGCGGCAACCTTCGAATATCTTGCGGATTATCTTGATCGCTCCTATGCGCTTATTTCAAAAACACGGAACGCACTGATC
>Ga0076002_155_pt1 | contig 9300 bp, 7 predicted proteins | sample RifGroA2_FD_68048 | JGI IMG/M metagenome (GOLD analysis project Ga0076002, IMG submission 68048) | Parcubacteria (Giovannonibacteria) bacterium GW2011_GWA2_53_7
GTTGAAAAAATTCTGGAGAAAAATCTGCAGGACGTTTACAGCCGGATGACGCCTGATCAGCAATTGCGGTTCCGCCAGACCGGCGAGGCCACGGCCTCAAAAATCGTTGAACTGATGCGGGCAGTCAAAATCAAAGTCGGAGCGGTGGCCCAGTTAATTGTTAAATGGCTCAGGCTGATACCCGGGGTTAACCGTTATTTCCTCGAGCAGGAGGCGAAAATCAAAACCGATAAAATTCTGGCGCTGAAGCAGCGGCGCCCGTAGTTCGATATGTTTTTACTTCAGGCCAACTTAGGTTCTGACCTCGGCCGTCCGATCAACGTGTCGGCGGTCGAACAAAATATTTTATCAAACCAGCTGGTTCAAGTCGCGCTGATAGCGATTGGCGCGCTGGTTGTCTTGGGGTTAATTTTTGACTTACTCAAACGCGGGCTCAGGCATCGCAATCGGATTCCGGTCGCTTTGCAAAAAGCGATCTTGCTAATCACTGTGCCCAAAGATGTCGATGAAAAAGAGGAGCAGCGCTTGAGCCGGGAACCAAAGGAAGTGCTGGCCGTGGCCGAGACTTTATATTCCAACCTGGGCGGCATCAAACCGGAAAAGTACGCCAACATCATCCAGAACGCCTGGCACAATTTCATCTATGGCCGGGCCGACCACATCGCCCTGGAAATCGTGGCCCGCAACGAGCTGGTCATGTTCTATGTGGTCGTGCCCCATCACCTCCAGCGTCTGGTTGAACTGCAGATTCACGCCCAGTACCCCAAAGCGCACATCGAACCGGTTGAGGACTATAATATTTTCACGGCCCAGAGCCAGACTCTGGGCAGTAATTTGGGTCTGATCAAATCGCCGATTTTTCCGATTCGGACTTATAAAAAGCTGGACACCGACCCGTTAAACGCTTTGACCAACGTGCTGTCCAAGCTGGGGCCGGCTGAAGGCGCGGCCATCCAGATATTAATCAGACCGGCCAAGCGCAGCTGGACCCGGCGCGGCCAGGCCGTGGCCCGGAAGCTTCAGCACGGCAAAAAACTGCACGAAGCCATGGAGTCCGGCGGCTCGGCCTGGTCGTTTGTCAAAGGCGCGGCTAAAACCCTTCAATCAGGCCTGGCCAAGGAAACCGAAGCGGAGAAGGCGCGCCAGGAACGATCCCAGATGCCGCCTCAGTTTCTGACACCAATGGAGCAGGAGCTGATTAAAGCCTTGGAGGAAAAATCGTCCAAAGCGGCTTTCGACGCCAATGTCAGGTTGATCGCTTCGTCCACCAGCCTGGAGCGGGCCCGCACGATTCATACCGGCATGGTCAACGCGTTTGCCCAATACCGCGCCCAGGAATCGGGCAATGCCTTCAGGCAAAAGCCGCTTTTCCTGAAAAACCGGTTTGTGCGTGATTTCATCTTTCGAAACTTCAGCGAGCGGCATAAGTTCGTCCTGAACTCGGAAGAACTGGCCAGCCTGTATCATTTACCTTTGCCGACCACGGAAACGCCCAATATCCTATGGCTGGGCGCGCGCCAGGCGCCGGCGCCGGTCAATGTGCCGCATGAGGGGATTAGCTTGGGCCGCAACGTCTACCGCAGCGTCGAAACGGTGATCCGGATGAAACGGGAAGACCGCCGCCGGCACGTTTATTGCATCGGCATCACGGGCACGGGCAAATCCGTGCTGATCCAGGAAATGGCCAAGCAGGATATCAAAAACGGCGACGGCGTCTGTTTCATTGATCCGCACGGCGGCGCCGTGGAAGACATCCTCGGTTCCATCCCCGAGGAACGGGCCGACGACGTAATTGTGTTCGATCCGTCGGATGTCGACCGGCCGGTCGGCTTGAACATGCTGGACGCGGCCACGCCCGAAGAAGCCGATTTCGCGATCCAGGAGATGATCGCCATCTTTTATAAGCTGTTCCCGCCGGAGATGATCGGCCCGATGTTTGAGCACAACATGCGCAACGTGATGCTGACCCTGAACGCGGACCGGGAATTTCCCGGCACGATCGCCGACATCCCGCGCATGTTTACGGACAAGGCTTACCAGAAATACAAGCTGACCAAGGTGAGCGACCCGGTTGTCCGCGCTTTCTGGGAAAAGGAAATGGCCCAGACGTCCGACTTCCACAAATCCGAAATGCTGGGCTATCTGATTTCCAAGGTCGGCCGCTTCGTCGAAAACCAGATGATGCGCCACATCATCGGCCAGCCCCATTCCGGTTTCAATTTCCGGGAAGTAATGGATCAGAAGAAAATCCTGCTGGTCAACCTGTCCAAAGGCAAGACCGGCGAGGTCAACTCCAACCTGCTCGGCTTGATCATTGTGGCCAAGCTCCAGATGGCCGCCCTGGGCCGCGCCGACGTGCCGGAGTCACAGCGGCCCGACTTCTATCTGTATGTGGACGAGTTCCAAAACTTCATCACGGATTCAATCGCCACGATCCTGTCCGAAGCGCGCAAATATCGATTATGCCTGACTTTGGCTCACCAGTATTTGGGACAACTGATTCAAGGCAGTGATACTAAAATCCGGGATGCTGTTCTCGGCACAGTCGGTACTTTGGTGGCTTTCCGGATCGGCGTGGAGGATGCGGAGATATTCGCCAAGCAGTTCGCGCCCGTCTTCAATGAATACGACGTGATCAACATCGAGCGGTACAACGCCTACCTCAAGCTGTTGATCGATAATTCTTCGTCCCGCGCTTTTAACATCAAAACTGACCCGCCCAGCGCGAGCGATCCGGTCTTAGCCACCCGCATCAAGGAACTGTCCCGCCTGCGCTACGGCCGGCCGCGGCCTGAGGTCGAGTCGGAGCTAATGGAGCGCACTCGATTGGGCGCGCCGGTCGTGCAAAATCCCGTGCCGGGGGAGAGGCTGGGGTAAAGTAAAAAGGTAGAAGGAAGAAGGAATAACTAAGAGGCAGAAATACCTCGGATATCTTTATATACAGATAGAGCTTCGACCATAAAATCATAAGCGAGGCTGCCACGCCTCGCTTTGTTTGTAAATCGCCCGAAGCGTGGCAGCTTCGGTATGGGATTTATCATATCTTGTTATTTACTATATATAATGATTAGCGTATTCTGTTCGTATGGACTCAACCCTCGGTTTTATTTTGCTCGCCATCATCTTTGTTGTGCTCGTGAGCGCCGGGTATGCGGGCTTGCGCGCGGCGCCGTGGGTGCCGTTGGGCAGCCGAGATGTCGAGCGCGCTCTTCAATTAGCCGAAGTCAAACCGGGCGAGCTGGTTTTAGACCTGGGCGCGGGCGACGGACGTTTTTTAATTGCGGCCGTTAAAAAGTTCGGCGCGCGGGCCATCGGCTATGAGTGTTCGGTCGGTCCGTGGCTTATGGGACAGATTCGCCTGACCTTGAGCGGAGTACGCGGATCAGCCAGTCTTCGGTTTAGAGATTTCTTTAAAGAATCTTGGAAGTCAGCCGATGTCATCACCTGCTTTTTAACGCCCATGGCCATGCGCAAAGTGGAAACAAAATTTGTGTTCAATGCCCAACCGGGCTGCCGGCTGGTCAGTTATGCCTTTGCTTTTCCCAACCGTCCGCCCGACCGCACCGATAAACCTAAACCGAATCTGGGCCGGCTGTATCTCTATCAACGTTGACCCAATTCTGATGGTTTGATAAGCTATCCACATCCAAACCAAAGAAGCGAAAACACAACCAAACTAACTACAAAACAGATGGCTGATATAAAAAAACTCGGCTTGATCCGACAACTCATTGAAGCCGCCGAACAGAGCCTGGCACGGGCCCAGTCGCTTTTGGAGGATACGCCGATTCAGAAAGCGACGGGCAACACCGATATTTTAGAGCGAGCCAAAGCCACCGGTAAAGCAAGCATCAGGCGTTTTGGCTCATTCGTCTATAAGCAAATCGGCCCGGTCGAACGGGTGCGCCTGATTGGCACCCTGATGCGCGACGAGTCAACCAATGAATACCTGGTTCTGTCAGCGGAGCGCACCTTCCGCGTACTCCTGGCCAGCGTAACTTATTTCAAGGGCGAGGTCGGGGATGAAGTCGTAGTCTTGGTGCCCAAGAGCCAGTCCGGCGAATGGGCGGCCGTCGAGAACATCATTAAAAAGATTGATTCGGAAGCGACTGAGGCCAAACCTGGCCGGCCAGCCAAAGCCGGGGATTTGGACGATTTAGACGCCACCGGCTGATCAGAAGCTGTTTCTGCATTGTCAATCAGCGTCTGATTCGGTAGAATGAGGCTGGCTTTGATTACGCTTAACCAAACAAATCCTTCCGGATTCGATGAGTCAAACCACATCCATCTCCCGACGCTACCGGCCGCAAACATTCGGCGCGGTCGTCAACCAACAGGGCATCCGTCTGACGCTCGAACGCGAGGTGGCCTCAGGCCGGGTGCACCATGCTTTTTTATTTGCCGGACCGCGCGGCGTGGGCAAAACGACCCTGGCCCGGCTCTTGGCCAAGGCGCTCAATTGCACCAGGCGGCAGGGCAGCGAGCCGTGCAATGCCTGCCCGACCTGCTTAGAAATGACCGACGGCCGTTCGCTGGATCTGATTGAAATTGACGCCGCTTCCCATCCCCAGGTCGACCATGTCCGCGAGCAGATCATCCCGAACGCCCGGACCGCGCCCAGCCGGTCAGCTTTCAAAGTGTTTATCATCGACGAAGTGCACATGCTGTCCCTGTCGGCGTTTAACGCTTTGCTGAAGATACTGGAAGAGCCGCCGGCGCATGTCGTCTTCATTTTAGCCACGACCGAGGTCCACCGCGTGCCGGAAACGATTATTTCGCGTTGTCAGCGGTTTGACTTTCAGCGCGTGGGGTCCCTCGAACTGGTCAAACGGCTTCAGGATTTATGCGCCCAGGAAAAAGTCAAAGTGGCGGACAATGTTCTGGCTGATATCGCCGCCGCGTCAGACGGCTCAGTGCGCGACGCGGAAAGCAGTCTGGATCAGTTACTGGCTTTGGGCGAATCAAAGATCGACGCTGAAATGGCCGCGCTGATTCTGCCCCGAGGCGACCGGCCGCGGGCCATTGAATATTTGGAAGCGATTATCAATCATGATCCCGGCCGAGCGATCACCGCGGTCAATGTGGCGGTTGACGCCGGCGTGGCCGTTGACCGTTTTCATAAGGACATCATTGCGGAAACGCGCCGGATGTTAAACCAGGCGATCGGCCTGGCCGATCCAGAATCGACTGATGAATCGTCTTCGAGCTCAGCAGTAACCGTTTCAGCCGGCCGATTAGCCACCATGCTGAGAGCGCTGATCGAAGCCGAAGGACTGATTAAACTTTCACCGGTGGCCCAGCTGCCCCTGGAAGTCCTGGCCGTGGAACTGACCGCTGACGGATTGCCGCCACCGATAAAGCCAGCTGCCGCGGTTCAGAAAACTGAATCTGGACTAAAAAATAAACAGCCGATTTCCAGCCCGGCACAGCCGGTTAATGACGCGACTTCGAGCGGGTCAACCGAATTAGCCGCGCTCTGGCCAAGTTTACTAGAACGAATTCAGCAGGCTAACCACGGCCTGGCGCTGATCCTTAAGGTCTGCCGGCCGGCTCAAATGAGCCACGGGCTGGCGGTGATCGAATGCGATTGGCCGTTTCATCGCGAACGATTGCTTGACCAAAAGAACCGATTAGTGGTCGAATCAATCCTGTCTGAAGTAATCGGCCAGCCGACCCGCCTAGACTGCCGGCTCGCCCAAGCCGATGGGGCTTTAACTCCAATCAGCTCGCCGGACGCCGGCCAGACGACCTGGGAAAAGGTGCTCCAAGCCTTTAGTTAGTCACAGTGGGGCCAATTGATTACTTCGGTTATTGCGGGGTCGTCTAGCGGCAGGACGCCTGACTCTGAATCAGGTAACGGTGGTTCGAATCCACCCCCCGCAGCCAACCTTCGTCCCGATGCGCTGCGCGATCGGGACTACGGTTGGCGCGGCCACACCTGCGCGCCAGCGCAAGGATGCCCTCCGGAGCTTTAGCGGAGGAGGGCGTAATCACTTATCAATGGATGTACTAGAGTAAGTGCTGGCGCTACGGATGACGCGGCCATACCTCCGCGCCAGCAGTGATTCATAGCCGATACGAAGTATGACCCTTAACAGTAAAAAATAATTTAATAAAGGAAATGTATGTTTGAAAATACTCCAACCTCGAGTCAGCCGACCGTCCCCCCAGCCCCCTTCGCCCCCAGGTCAAACCAGCCGCCCTCGAGCGGTCTCCCTCCCTCAGCGCCTCGATCCAGCCTATGATATTGGCCAGATGGGTAATGTGGGGGTTCTCTTTTCTATTTCCCATTCCCCTTTTAACATTTTCCTGATTTATTGCCATCCGGGCGCCGTTTGCTTGGCGTAGATTCGGATTCAGTCGATCAATAATCTCTTTAAAAATACCAACCTCAACCGCAATCTTAATTCCAATCTCAATCTTAATTCTAATTTGAATACCAACGCCGCGGTCAATCAAAACGTAAATGTAAATGTTGATACGGACGGAGACAATCTGACTGACGCCCAAGAAACGACTTTTGGCACGGATCCGAGCCAGGCCGATACCGATAACGACCAACTGAACGATTTCCGGGAAGTCTATCTGTATAATACCGACCCCCTCAATTCGGATACGGACGGCGACAGCTATCCGGACGGCGAAGAGGTCACCAACGGCTATAATCCCAATGGGGCCGGCAAGTTATCCGGCTCTTAGGCGAGGCTGGGACGGGGTCAGGCCCGCCCGCTGAAAAATTAAACCGGTTCAGCCGTTAAGCCGCGACATTAACTTATCGGTTTTCAACCGATTAACCCATGCGTATCCCCAACTTAGTTCCGATGATTGTGACCGCCCTGCTGCTGGCCGGCATGGTATTAATCAACTTTAATCCGAACTTAATCTGGCTAATTGGCACCAGCCTATCCGTCTGTCTGGGCCTGTGTCTTTTTTGGGTAACGACCCGCCGGTTATGGAGTCTAGATTTTTGGCGGCTAAGCATTACGCCGCTCTGGCTGTGGCTGGGCAGCCTGACAATGTTGATCGTAGTGGAACAAGCTTGGGCCCGCTGGATTATCGCCGTCGGCGCACCCTTGCTGATCGGTTTATTTTTAGACCAGGCCAGGCAGTTTCACAGTCAGCCGACAGTCTACCAGCCGTATTCGTTGGAGCATCTGTCGGGCACGGCCAATATTTTGGCGATTTTCTCAGTTTTTTCCAGTTTATACGGTTTGCGTTTATTGCTGGGATTGCCTTGGATATTTTTAATCCCGGTCAGCCTCGGCGCGGTCGCGCTGTTGACGCACCAAACGTTTTGGATTAATAAGATCGATCATCGATCCAGCTGGCGCTGGTGGCTGGCCATTAGTCTGATCATTCCGGAATTGTTCGTCACGGTTGGTTTTTTACCGACCAGTTACCTGGTGAATGCTTTGGTGGTAGCGGCCGGATTTTATTTAACGGTCAATTTAGGACGCCTGACTCTGTTAAATTCGATAAATCATCGAATGATAACACGCTATCTGTCGATTTCCATGACCGTGATCGCCCTAACCTTACTGACAGCGCGCTGGATTTAACCAAATCATATGAAACCCAAAATCGCTCCAACCTCACCGAAATACGCGCTCGAACATCCGGTCGAAAATCTATACCGGCAATCGGCTGAGACGACGATTCATCAACCGGCGGCGCGGTCGCGCTGGCTGCCCACGATTATTGTCTCGGTGATTTTCGGATTATTAGCCGGCACGGCCGGGATGGTGACGCTGAATAGCTTGTATCAAATGAATAATCAGTGGCCGATTTGGAATTGGCTGCGCCTGACCAATGAACAAAGACCCGAACGGGAGGTGGTCATTCGCGAATCAGGCTCGATCGACCGATTGGATCAGCGCCGCCAGGAAGCCTATGATCATATCGCGCCGGCGTTGGTCAGCCTGTATCGGATCAGTCAGTCCGTGGCGGTGACGGATGAGGGCCAGGTCCAGGCCGTGACGTTAATCAGCGGCGACCCGATCAGCCGGCTGGGCTTGGCCCGGCTGGCCTCGGGCAATTATCCGATTATCGCCTTTGCCGTCGCCGCGAAATTAAAAATCGGCCAAGAGCTTTATGCGTTATCCGCCAACCGACTGGCCGGCCGACCAGTGTTATCAACCCTTAATTTAACCGCGCTGAGCCGCCGGGCAGACGACCGAGTCGGCTTGGTTCAATCAAGCGACAGTTTAGAAGATTATTATTCGGCCGCCCCCTGGCCAGAAGATGCCGGATCAGGCGCGGTGGTGACGGATATCGACGGGGCTTTGGTTGGTTTAAGGTTTGGTGGCCGAACCGACAGCCGTTTTTTCCCGGTCGACTTTTTACGCAGCGCTTTGAAAAGCTTTGCCAGCCTGAGCCTGATCGAACGGCCCCGCTTGGGCGCGTATTACCGCGATCTGACAACCGAAATCGGTCTGCCCCTCTCGGTCACCGGCGGCCGCACCGAAGGCGCGCTTTTGACCCCCGGGACCGACTTGAATCAAGCGGCCATCGAAGCCGGAAGTCCGGCGGCCGCCGCTGGCTTGTTGGCGGACGACATCATTATCAGAATCAACGATCAAACCGTTAATAATCGGAACAGCCTGAGCCGGTTGATCCAAACCGGCACGGTCGGCGATGAATTGACAATTCGCTTCGTCAGACAAGGCGTCGAACAGGAAACTCAAGTCACTTTGGCCAAACAGTAATGAAGATTATCAGCCGCTGCCTGATCATTGCTAGTTTAGTGGTTGTGCCTGGCCTGGCCGCTCGGGCCGTCAGCTCGACCGACTCAGCCCGAGACGTGCCCGACTATCAATCAGGCGAAATTATCGTAAAGTTCAAGTCAGATCCGGCGCCGGGTCGGGAGTTAACCGACGGATCGGCGCTCACGCGCTGGCCGGACGTCAACGCGATTATCAGAAGCAACGGACTGTCCATCGACCGGCTGATCAGGGCGGGCCGCCCGGGCTTGACCTATCGCTTGCGGTTACCGGTCTGGCGCGATTTACTGAAATCAATCGCCGCGCTTCAAAGCAGCCCGAACGTGGCTTACGCCGAACCGAATCTGACAGCTCGGGCTGCGTTTGAGCCCGCTGATCCCTATTACAGCCAGCAGTGGAATTTTGATAAAGTGAACGCGGCCGCCGCCTGGGATTACGACACGACGGAGCCGTTATACGGCGGGGATCCCGGGGTGGTGGTGGCGGTCCTAGACACGGGCGTGGCCTATGAATCTTATGCCGATCCCGACGTCGCCGCCTGCTTGGATCCCGTCACGGGCACGCCCGACTGCCTTGCGGC
>Ga0076002_143_pt1 | contig 8825 bp, 7 predicted proteins | sample RifGroA2_FD_68048 | JGI IMG/M metagenome (GOLD analysis project Ga0076002, IMG submission 68048) | Parcubacteria (Giovannonibacteria) bacterium GW2011_GWA2_53_7
CGCGTCCGCGCTTGCCGCCCTCCATCCGCAGCGATGTGTCTTTTACGTCTTTGGCCTTCTCGCCGAAGATCGCGTGAAGGAGCCGTTCTTCCGGAGTGAGCTGCGTTTCCCCTTTCGGCGTAACTTTTCCGACCAAGATATCCCCCGAGCGGACTTCAGCGCCGATGCGCACTATTCCGTCCTCGTCCAGATTGCGGAGTTTGAATTCGCTGACGTTCGGAATGTCATGGGTAGTTACTTCGGGGCCGAGCTTTGTGTCGCGCACTACGCACACAAATTCCTCCATATGTATTGAGGTAAACCGCGCATCTTTGGCAAGACGCTCCGAAATCACAATTGCGTCCTCATAGTTTGCTCCGTACCACGGGAGGAACGCGACACGGACATTCTGGCCGATGGCCAATTGTCCGCCGGAAGAAGTTGAAGTATCAGCAAGAATCGCTCCTTTTTTGACATGCTCTCCCACGGAAACTGCTGGGCGATGATGAAAAGTCGTAAAGCCGTTCGTTCGTGAAAAATTTACAAGTTTGTACTCCTTTGTCTTTCCTGCCGAATTTTTTACGTCGATTTTCTGCGCGTCGGCATAAGTCACCTCGCCCGGATCTTCTGCCACCACCAACCGGCCTGAATCGCGCGCCGCAATCGTCTCGACGCCGGTGGCTACATATGGGATTTCGGGCGTCACGAGAGGAACGGCCTGCTTCTGCATGTTCGAACCCATAAGAGCTCGGTTGGCGTCATCGTTCTCTACGAAAGGAATTAGAGATGTGGCAACAGAAAACGGCTGATTCGTGGCGACCTCGATAAAATCCACGTCGTCGCGTTTGACGATAGTCGGCTTTCCGTTGCGGCGGACTTCTGCGAATTTTCCAGTGATGCGTCCGTTCCCGTCTCGCTCTGTGGCGGCGTGCGCGATGGCATACTGTTCTTCTTCAAAAGCGTTGAAATAGGCAATCTCTTTGGTGATGTGGCCTTTTTCAACTTTTGCGTAAGGAGTTTCGACGATTCCAAATTCATTAGGTCGCGCATAAAGAGACATGTGTAAGACGAGGCCGATGTTTTTTCCTTCAGGCGTGTGGATGGGGCACACGCGGCCGTAGTGCGATGAGTGCACGTCGCGTACCTCAAGACCCGCCCGCTCGCTTGTCAAGCCGCCCCGCCCAAGTGTTGAGAGTATTCGCAAATGTTCGATCTCATCGAGTATGTTGTATTGCTGCATCAGCTGGGAAAGCTGATCCGTGGTGAAAAATTCGCGGATAGCCGCTTGGAAAGGACGCGGATTTACAAATTGAACCGGGAGCGATGTCTCAGGATCCACCATCGCCATCCGATCTTGAATATTGCGCTTCATTCGGGAAAGTCCGACGCGCATTCTGCTTTCGAGAAGTTCTCCAACGAATCGCACGCGGCGGAATCCAAGATGATCTATGTCGTCCGGCTCGGCTTCAGGGTGAGTATTAAGCTCCGCGATGTTTGTCACGATGCGAACGACATCATCAAGAGAAAGCGTTGAATTTGCGAGCTCTTTTTCAGAAGTGGAAAGACCGAAACGGCGGTTGAAATGAAATCTGCCGACGCGAGAAAAATCGTAACGATCCGGGCTTAAGATCGCCTTGACGTGCTCGCGGGCTGAATCCGGCGTCGCTATATCTCCGTCGCGCAAGCGCCGGTAAATTTCGACATACGCCTCCTCGACAGTTTTAGCGTGATCATGCTCAAGAGTTTTCTCAACTGCTTCCCGCGCCGCCTCTTTCTTATCAAATCTTGCAAGTATCTCCTTCTCACCGGCAAGTCCTAAGACGCGCAAGAGAGACGTGACAGGGAATCTTCGTTTGCGATCTATCTTCACATAAATGCCTCCATCCGGATCGGATTCAATTTCAATCCACACTCCTCGAGATGGAATTATTTTCGCGGCAAAATATCCTTTGCCTTTGTAAGGAATGGATTCAAAAAATACTCCATAAGAGCGGGCGAGTTGAGGCACCACGATTCGCTCGACGCCGTTTATGATGAAGGAGCCGTGTGCGGTCATCCACGGAAAATCCGCAAGAAAGATTTCCTGCTCCTTTTCCACACCCGTGGTTTTGTTCTTTAGCCGCACTACCATTGAAAGCGGCGCTTCGTATGTGCGCATGGTGCGCTTAGCATAATGTTCATCCCATCGCAACGCTCCGAATTCGAATTTCACTAGTCTTAACTCAAATTTCTTTTTCGCATGATCGGTGATAGGAGAAAACTCTTTGAAGACGCGTTCTGCTCCGCCTTCAATGAACTGACGAAAAGAATCTATTTGGGACTCGACGAGGCTTGGCAACTTTACCAATGGCTCGCGGAAGCGCCCAAAATATTTCTGCGCACGAACAGCTGTTTTTGCCATGACAACAAAATTCACCGGGGACGGACACCGCGTGAACCAATTATTCAATTATTTTTTATAAAAAAGAAAACGAAACTCTCTTTTCACTAAAAGCGCAATCGCAACTCAATCATTGCTTGAAGCAAATATCGCGGCATTCTATAGTGTTTGGGTCGATAGTCAACCTTGACAATGAGGTTTATCTGTTGCTTATCTGAAAAAAACCTGCCGGAACCTTCTCCGGCAGAAATTTTGTCAACCTTGATCATCGGAGAGCAGAGTTTACATGCTCTTTCCACAACTCTTTCATGAGCTGCTCGAGCGATGAGCTTGTGCGCACTTGCAGTTGTTCAAGCACGTCTTTTGACATCTTTTCTCGCCAACGCTCGTAATCCGCTCGGCTCATGGTAAACGCTATAAACGCATCCAGCTTTTTAAATACAAGCACGCTGCGCCAGGCGTTTTTTTTCCATAAGCTCTTCACAACATGATCAGGCAGGGTGCCGCTCGGTACGGAAACACGTACGTAGTCCATGTCGAGCTCCTTGCCCCTCAGGGATCGGGGTCTTAATAAACAATGCTCCGATAATTTCTCCTTGTAAAGCTCATCCCCGACGAGCCTTCTTCCAAGCTTCTATCTCCGCATGATTCCCGGACAACAAGACTTTCGGCACTTTGTATTTCCTCCCCCGCCAGATTAGAACTTCGGGTCGCGTATAAACTTCAGGACTTGATATGCGAGAAGCTTCGAGCGATTCTATTTTTCCTAGAACGCCAGGAACAAAACGCGAGACCGCATCTATGAATATTGCCGCCGGCAATTCCCCACCAGTTAGGACATATGGGCCCGCGGAGATTTTTTTCGCCTTCAGAATTTTCTGCACGCGAGCATCAACGCCTTCATAATGCCCGCAAACAAGAAGAAATTCTTTTTTCTTTGAGAATTTATGCGTCATAGCTTCATCGAACTGTGCTCCGTCCGTCGAAAAAAATATTTTCTCAACGCCTTTTTTCCTGCCGATGGCGGCTTTTGAGGCCTGCAGGATCGCGTCCGGCTCTAATACCATTCCCGGACCTCCCCCGTAAGGCCTTCGATCCACTCGGCCGTATCTGTCGCGGGTGTATTTTTTTGGATCGTAAAATGAGACTTTTATTCTTTTTGCCTTAATGGCGCGGCCGATTATCGAACTATTCAAGTATGGCTCTATAGATTCCGGGAAAAGAGTAACGATGTGAAAATGAATCATAGCAACAGCGTTTAGCGTTCAGCAATTAGCGTTCAACTACCTATACGCTATACGCTCTTCGCTACTCGTTCTTGAGTTCGTTAATGACATCATCCACCGTGCGTTCGGGTCTGATTTGGCCATCGGGCTTGCGCTCACCGCTCTCACGCGGCGGCCTCTCTCCGCCTTCTGGCTCTTCGATCTTTAAGTTTACGCGCGCGTCGTTTTTCATGCCTACGACTCGTAATACCGTGCGTATAGCTTTTGCAGTCTGCCCTGATCGTCCGATAATTTTGCCCATGTCTTCCCTATTCACGCTTAAAGTCAAAAGCACTCCCATCTCGTCTACTGTGCGATTGATTTTCACATCGTCCGGATAGTCCGCGAGCGCCTTGATGACATATTCCAAAAACTGTTGATCTCTGTCCATATCTGTTCTGTTAATTCAATCTATTCTGCTAATGAAAACTGTAGCGGATTTTAGCAAAATTTTCCTGGATTTTAAAGACTTGACAAGTCTGGCCTATCTATGGACAATGCCCGCGATGAGCTCAGCGCTAATTCCGGAAGACAAGAGCAGTTTGATATCGAATATACTCGCAATTGTTGGGTTTATTATAGTAATTGTAATCGTTATTTGGGGGGTTCTGTATCTCACAGGGCTTTCTAAACCATTATTCTCGGGCTTCTTTAGGCCGCTTGGGAGCACGATAAGAGTTACTGTCCCAACAGCCCCAGTCTCTCTCAATGAGCCAGTAACAATAACTTGGAAATATAGTCCCAAAGTTTCAGGGACATATGCATTTTTGTATCAATGCCGACCAGGATTTCAATTTAAAGCAAAAGCTGCCGACAACTCTTTGAGTACTATTCCGTGCGGAGCGGCTTATTCGATCGGAGAAGCGAATTCCTTTTCAGTGATACCAACGGCAGGGACAGCGCCGACTACGACGATTCCAATCTCAATAGTGTTTGTTCCCGCCGCCACCTCAAGCTTCAACGATACCGTCCCGGGGATCTCTCGGTAAGAATACTTTCTGTCGGCGTCATCGATCCGATAACGGGCGACATCGTCCCAAGACCGCCGAGCTCGCCGTACGACCTTGTTGCGGTGCGCTTCGATATCGCAAACGCCGGAACGGCCTCGACTGGTCCGTGGTACTTCTCAGCGCAGCTGCCAACCGTACCTCCTTACATGTATTCGTCAGTCGCGCAGATTTCACTTGCGCCGGGAGATCATATTGAAAACATGCTTCGCTTCAGACAGGCAGCTCCGGGCGGCAATTTCAGCGTGGCTGTCGATGGAGCGAACTTGGTGCTGGAATCAATCGAAGCCAATAACTTCGCGAGCCAGAATATTTAAAAAACGGAAGCGATTATTTGCGGACGGAAAAGAATCTGCTAAAATAGCGTCTGAACTGGATCTAACAGCGCCTTGGCGCTGTTTTGATTTGGGATTTTTCCAGAACTTTTAACCAGGGAGATTAATAGATGTTGGAAAAAATAGTTGGCGTGTGCGAAATGGCGGCGTTCGCCGTCATTTACCTGGTAGCATGCGTTGCGGTGCAATACGATCCGTGGGACTACAGCCCGCCGCGTAATGTTGCAAAACTTGCGGAGCTGGTGCGCACGAATTGCCGAGAGCCGCGGTCCGCTGACTATTATCCATGTCTCGCCGTTTATCCTGACGGATCGGAGATAGGACTAATATTCAGCGATTCCCCGCTTCTGCGCGGCGTCATTTATCTCGACAAAACCGATAAAAAAGGTCGTCGAGAGTGGCGAGGATTCGGCGCGTTTCTTCGTGAGGTCGTGACGGTAAAGGAACTTCAAAGGAGGTAGGTCCGCCCCCCAGATAAAAATGGCGGTCGTGGTCTGCGCTGGGGCGCAGACCACTTTTTTAGCCCTTATTCCTTCTTCTCTCCTATATATCCAGCGTCGCCTCTTTCGCGTGCGATTGGATGAACGATTTTCGCGCAGGAACGTCCGTTCCCATCAACATGTCAAATACCATATCTGCCTCTTGCGCATCTTCGACGGTGACCAATTTCAAAACCCGGCGAGCGGGATCCATCGTCGTCTCCCACAGCTCATCCGAATTCATCTCACCTAATCCTTTGTATCGCTGCACCGATATCTTTGCTTCTCGTTTTGTAGCTGTCTTGATATTTTCAGGCTCCTCTTGACTGTTTACTGTTTCCTGTTCACTGTTGTTCACTTCTTCCAGCGGAATATCCTTACCGACGAGTTTTATTTTCTCATCCTCCGAATAGGCATAAGAAATCTCTTTCCCTTTTTTTATCTTATACAAAGGCGGCTGGGCTATATAGAGATACCCGTCGTCTACGACCGGCCTGAAATGCCGATAAAAGAGCGTAAGAAGAAGCGTGCGTATGTGCGCTCCGTCCACGTCGGCGTCTGTAGCGATTATTATCTTATGGTAGCGGAGCTTCTTTATATCGAACACATCTCCAATCGCGGTCCCCAATGCGACAACAAGATTTCTTACCTGCTCCGAGGCAAGCATTTTATCTATCCGAGCGCGCTCAATGTTCAGAATTTTGCCGCGGAGAGGCAGAATCGCTTGTATGCGTCTATCGCGCCCCATTTTACATGTCCCGCCTGCAGAATCGCCTTCCACAATGAATAATTCAGCTTCTTCGGCAAGCCGCGTTTGGCAGTCGGCAAGTTTTCCCGGCAAAGTCATTCCCTCCAGTGCGCCTTTGCGCAGAATGCTGTCCTTTGCGGCTTTAGCGGCTTTGCGCGCTTTCATAGCGAGCGCCACTTTTCCCATGATCGCGCGAGCTTCATCAGGATTCTCTTCAAGGAAATGGCCGAACGCCTCGCTGAAAACCGTCTCAACAGCGCCGCGAGCCTCGACGCTTCCTAATTTGGACTTGGTTTGTCCTTCGAACTGCACTTCCCGCATTTTTACAGAAACGACCGCCGTGAGGCCTTCCAACACGTCCTCGCCGGTGAATGTCTCACTTTCTTTTCCGCCATTTCCGTTCTTGAGCTGAGCATTGAGAGTGCGCGTGAGCGCGGACTTAAATCCGGTGATATGCATTCCGCCTTCGCTGTTATAAATATTGTTCGCAAAAGCTGATATGCGAGAGCCGATGTCATCGACATATTGAAGAGCGATTTCTACATGAACAGCGTCTTGTTCTTTCTCCACATAAAATACTGTTCTGTGTATCGGCTCAAGATGGCGATTCTGGAATGTGACAAGCGAGCGTAATCCGCCCTCGAAATAGAATGTTGTCGACGGCGCATCCAGGCCCAATTCGCGCAAATAGTAGACGTCGCCATCATCCACCTTCTTTACATTTCTCAAATCCAGAATGCTAATCCGCAGGCCGCGCACAAGATAGGCCTGCTGGCGCATGTGCGCCACTATCGTTTCAAATTGAAGAGTGCGATCAGGAAATATTGTTGGATCGGCCTCGAAGGTAATTATCGTCCCGTGAAGTTTGGATGCGCCAATTTTTCTGACCTTTCCAATCGGTTTGCCGCCGTTTTTGTATTCCTGAACAAACTTGCTTCCGTCGCGATGAACTTCCGCTTTCAGGTGCGATGAAAGAGCATTCACTACGGAAACACCGACGCCATGAAGACCTCCGGAAACTTTGTACCCCTCACCTCCGAATTTACCTCCGGCATGCAGCATCGTCATTACCGTCTCGAGCGCAGATTTTTTTGTTTTTGAGTGAACCTCTACCGGTATGCCCCGTCCGTTATCCGCGACGCGCACGAGATTCTCCGGAAGGAGTGCAATCTCGATGTCGTTCGCAAATCCTCCCATCGCTTCATCGCGAGAGTTATCAAAGACTTCCCACACAAGATGATGAAGTCCGGACGTACCCGTTGTGCCAATGTACATTCCCGGCCTGCGGCGCACCGCTTCAAGGCCTTCAAGGACGGTGATCTGCTCCGCTCCATACTTGCCGGCCGCTGAAGCAGAACCCCCCTTTTTGGGGGTGGAACTAACAACCTCTTTAACCTTTGTTTTAGCCATGTTTTGTAAGTTCAAGTATATCACCCCATTAGAAGATTTGGAAGCAAAAAGATGTGCAAAATTCAGGGTATTTTTGATGTAAATTATGCACAATAAAGCCTTTTATCGGACATCCCAACCTTTCTTTTTTGCCGCCACATAGAGATTTTCCATGAGTAAATTCACTTCTTTATCAGTCAGTGTTTTGTCAAACGACTGGAAAACTAATCTGAAGGCAAGTGATACTTTCGAATTCTTTTCGAAGCGATCAAAGAGTTCGATCCGTACTAAGAAATCGCCCGCATTCTGTTTAATTACTTTTTCGACGTCTTCTGCGGCAGTCGTCCCCGCAACCCATAGGGCTATATCACGGACAATAAACGGAAAGCGCGAAAATGATTTATATCTTTTCGTGGAAGAGGCCGGATAATCCTCGAACTTTTTGATTTCAGATATCTCATCTCTGTATTTACTTAGCGGCAGTTGCGATGCCTCTTCATTCTCCCCTGCGATCCCGACAACTACCTCTTCCATGCCTGCATCCCAAATAGTTCCTATCTCAAATAATTTTACTTCTTTAATTCCGAGCACATCTTTATTGAAGACATTTCTTTCTACCGCCTCCTTAAGGCCGTCCAGCAAATTGCTGCGCAGAAACGGGCGCTCTCCTCCGACCTTATTAGCTACTCGTCTCTCACCTTTATCAGAAAACACGGAAGTATAGACCTCGGAATAACCCATCGAGATCAATTTCTCGCGTACGTGTTCTGCTGTGTAGAAATTCTCGTTAATTTGAGGTTTATCCACAGCGGAATCGAGAGACGGTAGTTCGATTCCCGGGATCTTTTCGTACCCGATAATGCGGCCCACCTCCTCCGCTAGATCTTCCGGGATCGCGATATCAAGTCTCTCGAACGTGGGCGTGATTACAAATACGCTGCTTTTTATATCAAAAGGAAATCCAAGACGTGTGAAGGTGTCGGAGATTTTGTCCTCGTTTATATCCGTTCCTAAAATGTGATTTATTTGTTTCGAAGTTGTCAAAACGGCTGCATTTTTTTGCTTTCTGTGATATTCATCAACGAATCCTTCAACCTCCCCGCCCGCGATCTCTTTAATTAAATCAACAAGCTCGCGCATTCCTATAGCGGCCATTTCCGGCGAAAGTATCTGTTCAAAGCGCGTTGATGCATCGGTTCTTAATTTCAGCGCCTGCGCAGTTTTTCGCACGGACACTCCGTCA
>Ga0076002_110_pt1 | contig 8547 bp, 15 predicted proteins | sample RifGroA2_FD_68048 | JGI IMG/M metagenome (GOLD analysis project Ga0076002, IMG submission 68048) | Parcubacteria (Giovannonibacteria) bacterium GW2011_GWA2_53_7
AAGCGCGGCCGGATTGAATCCATCACCGACCGGATGAGTCTCAAAGTGATTGACGCCAAAGTGCCTCTCTCCGAGATGTTTGGCTACGTGACGACCCTCCGGAGCGCCACCGAGGGCCGGGCTTCTTATACTATGGAGTTTGACCACTATGAGGAGGTGCCGGCGAATATTGCGGAGTTGATAAAAGAGGGGAAAAAATAGAATATGGAAGACCAAACCTCAAAAAATACGGAAAACAATGGGGAAAAACTCCTCTCCGAGGAGCTTTTGGAGGACGATTTGGAGCTTTCGCCGGGGCTGGAAGAACTCCCCATTTAAGGGTATTGACTCCTATGGCGACTTTTATTAGTATGGGAATTACGCAGGTTTAACCATTATTAATAGGTGATTTAAGAATTTTTTTATTTTATGGCAGGAAAATTTGAAAGAACCAAGCCCCACTTAAACGTCGGCACCATCGGGCACGTGGACCACGGCAAAACTTCTTTGACCGCGGCTCTTTTGCACGTGCTTAATCTGGCGGGCAAGAAAGTCAAACTTGAGTCCATTGACCAGATTGACAACGCGCCCGAAGAGCGCCAGCGCGGGATTACGATTGCGCTCCACCACTCGGAGTATGAGACCGAGAAGCGCCACTACGCGCACATCGACGCCCCGGGGCACGCGGATTACATAAAAAATATGATTACGGGCGCGGCCCAGATGGACGGCGCTATTTTAGTCGTCTCTGCTTCGGACGGTCCGATGCCCCAGACCCGCGAACACATTCTTCTGGCGCGGCAGGTAGGCGTTCCGGCCATCATTGTCTTTTTGAACAAAGTGGACATGGTGGATGACAAAGAACTCGTGGATTTGGTGGAAGCCGAAATTCGCGAGCTTTTGACCAAATATGAATACCCGGGCGACAAAACCCCGATTATTCGCGGCTCAGCCGTGAAAGCGCTTGAGGCCAAATCGGTTGACGACGAGTGGGCCAAGCCCATTTTGGAACTCGCAAAGAATTTGGACGAGTACATTCCGGAGCCGGTCCGCGAGATAGACAAGCCGTTTCTGATGCCAGTGGAGGACGTCTTTTCCATTGAAGGGCGCGGCACGGTGGTGACGGGCCGGGTGGAGCGCGGCAAATCCAAATTGAATGACGAAGTGGAAATTGTCGGGCTCAAACCGACTCAAAAAACCATCATTACCGGAATTGAAATGTTCAACAAACAGCTTGACGAGGCTTTGGCCGGAGACAACGCCGGGGTGCTTTTGCGCGGCCTTAAGAAGGAAGACGTGGAGCGCGGGCAGGTTATCGCCAAGCCCGGTTCCATCACCCCCCACACCGATTTTGAAGCTGAGGTTTATATTCTGACCAAAGAAGAGGGCGGAAGGCACACCCCTTTCTTCACCGGCTATAAGCCCCAGTTTTATATCCGCACCACAGACGTGACGGGTGACGTGACGTTGCCGCAAGGCACGGAGATGGTGATGCCCGGAGACACCATAAAATTCACGGTCAAGCTGATTGCTCCGGTGGCGCTGGAAGAGCGCCAGCGCTTTGCGATAAGAGAGGGAGGTAAAACCGTGGGAGCCGGAGTGGTTACCAAAATTAGTAAGTAAGTTTAAAAATTTATATTTTGTTCGCGACCCCTTAGGGGTCGGGTCTTTTATGGCTACCGCTGACAAAACCGCGAAAAGTACCCAAGAGCTTTCCAAGCTTCGGATACGCGTACGCGCTTACGATCATAAAATTCTGGATTCCTCGGTGAAGCAAATCGTGGAAACAGCGCTGCGCTACGGAGCCGAACTGGTGGGCCCGGTGCCGCTTCCGGCTGAAATCCGGAAATACACCGTAAACCGCTCCACTTTCGTTCATAAGAACGCGCGCGAGCAGTTTGAAATGCGCGTCCATAAAAGACTGATTGATATCCTGAACCCTACGCCCAAGATTATCGATGCTCTGACCAACCTGAATCTGCCGGCCGGCGTCGATATTGAGGTTAAAATGTCGTAGTCAATCTAAGGATTACCTTTATGAAAAAATTCCGGTAGTCCGGAATTTTTTCATAAGGGGGATATAAAAAATTATGCCGTTTATGCTGGCCAGGAAAATAGAAATGTCGAATCTTTTCGACACCGAAGGCAACGCCATTCCCGTGACGGTTCTTCAAGCCGGCCCGCTTGCGGTGACCCAGGTGAAAAACAAGGAAACCGACGGCTACGAAGCGGTGCAGGTCGGCTTCGTGGAGACCAAGGAAAAAAAATTGAGAAAACCCCAGGAGGGGCATCTTATTCCCGCTGGCGTCAGGGCAAGGCATCTTCGCGAATTTAAAGATAAGGGAGAATTCAAAGTCGGCGACAAAATTGAGATTTCTGTTTTCAAGGAAGGCGATATGGTTGATATTCGCGCTCGCGTGAAAGGGCGCGGCTTTCAGGGGGTGGTCAAGCGCCACGGTTTTCACGGCGGGCCGAGAACGCACGGCCAGAAACACTCCGAGCGCGAGCCCGGCTCCATCGGAGCCACTTGGCCGCAGCGGGTTTTGAAAGGGAAGCGGATGGCCGGAAGAATGGGCGGCAACGCCGTTACGGTAAAAAATTTGAAGATTGTCAAAGTTGAGCCGGAACAGAATCTTTTATACGTGAGGGGGGCGGTTCCGGGAGCGAGAGGAGCTTTACTGGAATTAAAAAGCGTTCGCTAAGCATGGAAGTCAAGGTTTACAATCAGGACGGCAAAGAGTCTGGGGTTCTTAAACTTTCGGAAAAAGTTTTTTCTCTGCCTTGGAATCCGGACCTGGTGCACCAGGTGATTGTTTCGGAGGCCGCAAATAGAAGGAAAGGCACGGCTCATACCAAGGACCGCTCGGAAGTGTCGGGCGGCGGCCGCAAACCCTGGCGCCAGAAAGGCACCGGGCGGGCACGGCACGGCTCCATCCGTTCGCCTCTTTGGATTGGAGGAGGGATTACCCACGGGCCGCGCCGGGAACGGAATTACGAGGTCAGGATAAACAAAAAAATGAAACGTAAAGCGACTCTGACGCTTTTGTCGCAAAAACTTCGCGACCGGGAGATTCTTTTCCTGGATAATTTGAGCTTGCCCGAAGGAAAAACCAAAAAAGGAGCGGAAGTTTTTAAAAAACTTTCCAAGATAAAGGGTTTTGAAAGCCTCTACCAGAAATCGTCTTCTTTGGTTTTGCTGCCCGCGCCCGAAAGAACGCTTTTGCGTTCGCTCCGCAATATCAAGAATATTGAACTTTCCGAAGCGAGGAATTTGAACCCGGCCCAGGCGGCCCGTCATAAATTTTTGGTGGTGCCAAAGGAAAGCGTGCGGGTTTTAGAAGAAAGTTTTTCCAAATAACATGGCTTTTTGGGATTTTTTGAAAAGGAAGAGAAAGGGCGGGGAGAACCGGGCAAAGTCGCGGCGGGAGTCTTCTTTTTCCGCCTCTGACGGAGAAAAATCGCGCGAAGAAACCGATAAAAATCTGCCGCCGGCGGACGAGGCCAAGACTTTTTTTAAGGAAAAAAACCGCGTCTCCGAAAAAGCTTTCAGGGTTTTGATGAGTCCGGTGGTTACCGAAAAATCCACGGATGCTTCCTCGCGGGGGGTTTATACTTTTAAAGTCGCGCCCGGTGCCAATAAGCCCGAAATAAAATCAGCTGTCCAGGAACTTTACGCCGTGAAGGTCAGGCGGGTGAACCTGGTTGCCGTTCCTTCCAAACACCGTTTTTCGCGCGGGAAGATGGGACTTTACCCGGGCTATAAAAAAGCGCTGGTCTTTTTGAAAGAAGGCCAGAAGATAGAGGTGATTTAATATGAAAACTTACGAAGCAAAAACGCCGTCCCGGCGTCATATGACTGGAGTGGAGTACCGGAGGTTTTTGACCAAAAAGGACCCGGAGAAAAGCTTGACCTACGGCCGAAAGCGCGCAGCCGGACGCAATAATCTGGGCAGAATCACCACCCGCCATAAGGGCGGCGGGGCCCGGCGCCTTTATCGCGAAGTGGATTTCAGGCTGGATAAAAAAGACCTTCCCGCGAAAGTCTTGAGCGTGGAATACGATCCCAACCGCACGGCTTTCATCGGTCTCGTTCTGTATCGCGACGGCGAGCGGCGCTATGTTATTTTGCCGACGGGCGTCAGCGCAGGAGAAGAAATATTGATTTCAGAACACGCCGCCATTAAGAACGGAAACCGTCTGCCTTTGAAAAATATTCCGGTGGGGACGCAGGTTTATAATGTTGAAGTTTATCCCGGGTCGGGCGCGAAACTGGTGCGCTCGGCCGGAGTCTTTGCGGAGGTTTTGGCGCAAGACCCGCCTTCGAGCCAGCTGAAGCTTCCCTCCGGCGAGGTGCGAAAAGTAAAAGACCTGGCCTGGGCCTCCATCGGGCATGTCTCCAATGAGGAACAGGGTCTCGTGACCATCGGCAAAGCGGGGCGCTCCAGGCATTTGGGCATTCGTCCCACCGTACGCGGCTCGGCCATGAATCCGGTGGATCATCCTTACGGCGGCGGCGAGGGCCGAGCGCTTCGCGGGCGGCGGCGGCCGGTGAACAAATGGGGCAAAGGGGTGCGGGGCGTTAAAACCCGGAGGCGGAAGAAATATTCCGGAAGCTTTATTTTGCAAAGGAGAAAGAAATAAAATGACGCGCTCCCTTAAAAAAGGCCCTTTTGTGGACCCGAAGCTTTTGAAAAAAATTTCCAAATTGCGCCCGGGTTCCAAAGACGTGATTAAAACCTGGTCCCGCGCCTCTCAAATTGCTCCAGAGATGGTGGGATTCACTTTCGGCGTCCATAACGGCCGGGATTTCATTCCCGTCTCGGTCACGGAAGAAATGGTGGGGCATCACCTCGGCGAGTTTTCTTTAACCCGCAAGTTTGTCAGGCATGGCGGCAAAATGCAGCGTGAACTGGAAGCGCAGCAACGGGAAACCGAAGTCCAAAAAGCCCAAGCAGTTAAAGAAGAAAAGAAATAAACATGAAAGAAATAAAAGCGCATCTAAGATATATGAGAATTTCCCCGCAAAAAGTCCGTCGCTTGGCGGATTTAATCCGCGGGAAATCTTTCCGTTTGGCGGCGCTCGCGCTCAAGGAAGCCCCTAAAAGCTCGGCGAATGCGCTTAAAAAACTTCTGGATTCCGCCGCCACCAACGCCAAGCATAACGCCGGCTTAAAGCCAGAGAATCTTTTCGTGAAAGAAATACAGGTAAACGAAGGCCCGACTCTGAAGCGCTTCATGCCGCGCGCCTTTGGGCGGGCTTATCAGATTAGAAAGAGGACCAGCCATGTCAGTCTGGTCTTAGGGGAAAAATAACATGTCGCATTCCGTACATCCTTATGCTTTCAGACTCGGTGTTTTAAGGGATTGGAAATCCCGCTGGTTTCGCTCCAAAAATTACCAGTCTTTTTTGAAATCCGATATCGTTTTGCGCGACTGGCTGGAAAAGCGCCTGCGGGGCATGTATATTTCCGATATTTTGATTGAACGCAGCCAGAACGACTTTAATTTGATTTTGAAAACTTCCCGTCCGGGGCTTTTAATCGGACGCGGCGGAGAGGGGATTGAAAAGCTGAAGCGCGAAATTCACGAACTCGCCGCCAAAAAATCTTTGATGATCGCCAAAAATTTTAAAATTAGCGTGGAAGAAGTCCGTTCTCCCGAAACCCACGCCAAAATCGTCGGTCAGATGGTGGCGGAGGATTTGGAAAAGCGCCTGCCTTTCCGCCGGGTGTTGAAACAGAATGTGGAGAAAGTCGCGGCCAATAAGGACGTAAAGGGCGTGAAAATCGCAATTTCAGGGCGGCTTGGCGGCGCGGAGATGGCGCGCTACGAATGGCTGAAACGGGGACGCATTCCGCTTACGACCTTGCGCGCCGACATTGATTTCACGCGTGAACGGGCGCATCTTCCCTACGGAGACATCGGGATTAAGGTCTGGATTTACAAGGGCGAAGTCTTCGGCGAAGCCGATGAAAAATCCAAATGACCAATTTCTAATTCCTAATCAAATCCCAATGTCAAATTTAGAAATTAGAATAATTAGAAATTAGAAATTTTCAGGATATGCTGTTTCCTAAAAAAGTTAAATATCGCAAATGGCAGAGGCTCCGCGGCCAGTTCAAAGGGACGGAAACCAGAGGCACGGAGCTGGCGTTCGGGGCCTACGGGCTTAAAGCTTTGGAGTCTTCCCGCATTACTTCCCAGCAGATTGAGGCGGCCCGGAAGGCCATGACGCGCTTTGTGGAAAAAGGCGGAAAAATATGGATTAGAATTTTTCCGGACCAGCCGGTTACCCAAAAACCCCCGGAGGTTACCATGGGGGCGGGAAAGGGCGACTTGGTGGGTTATGTGGCGGTGGTTAAGCCCGGCCGGATAATTTTTGAAATGGACGGTCTGGCTCCCGAAACTGCCGCCCAGGCGCTCCGCCGCGCCGGCGCCAAATTACCCGTGAAGACAAAATTGGTTTCGCGGTCTTAATCATGAAAATCAAAGAGCTTAAACAAAAATCCCCAAGCGAACTTCCCGGCCTTTTAAAGGAAAAAAGAGCCGAGTTGCGTTTGGCGAGATTCAGGAAAACGAGCGGAACTTCGAAAAACACCAAGTCTTTCAGAATTTTAAGAAAAGATATAGCCAGAATTTTAACCCTCCTTCATTTTGCTGAACATGGAAAATAAAAAAGCAAAAAATTTGATAGGAAAAGTTGTTTCCGACCGGATGCAAAAAACCCGGGTGGTGGAGGTTTTACGTTTTACGCGCCATCCCAAATACGGAAAGTTCGTAAAAATTTCCAAGCGCTTCAAGGCCCACGATGAAGCCGGCGAATATCGCCTGGGAGATCGGGTGGAAATTCAGGAAACGAAACCCCTTTCCAAAGAGAAGCGCTGGAGAATTACCAAGTTAATAGAGCGCCCGGCCCGCGCCGAGAGCGTGGATGAAACTTTATGATTCAAATGCGTTCCATGCTGAAAGTCGCCGATAATACCGGTGCGAAGCTCGTCCAGTGCATTAAAGTTCTGGGCGGAACCAGAAGGCGCTATGCGCGCCTGGGCGACATCGTGGTGGTTTCCGTGAAAGTAGCCGAACCCCGGAAGATTGTCAAGAAAAAAGATGTTTTAAGAGCGGTTATTATCAGGCAAAGAAGCCCCTATCGCCGGAAAGACGGCTCTTATCTCAGGTTTGACGAGAATGCCGTGGTGATTTTGGAAGGGACGGAACCCAAGGGCGGGAGGATTTTCGGGCCGGTCCCGCGCGAGCTTCGCGAACGTGGCTTTATTAAAATTATTTCCCTGGCCCCGGAGGTGGTATGAGCATGACGACTTTCAGAATTAAAAAAGGCGACACGGCGGTAATAATTTCCGGAAAAGACGCGGGCCGGGAGGGAAAGGTTTTGCGGGTTTATCCGAAAGCGGAGCACATTTTGGTGGAAGGAATCAATATGAGAAAGCGCCACCGCCGTCCCCGCCGCGCCGGAGAAAAAGGCAGCGTGGTGGAAGTGGCAACGCCGTTTTCCTGGTCCAGAGCCATGCCCAAATGCCCGAACTGCGCCCGGGCAACGAGAATCGGGATTAAAATTACAGGCCAGGCAACTCGGTCGCGAGCTTGCAAAAAATGCGGTACGGAGTTTTAATTTATGAACCTTAGGGAAATTTACGAAAAGGCCGCGAGGCCCGAAATGATGAAACGCTTTGGCTGGAGTTCCCCTCTGGCGGTACCGCGCATTTTGAAAGTGGTGGTGAACACCGGCACGGGCCGCGTCCGGGAGGATAAGGAGCGGGAAGTGATTGAAAAGCATTTGGCTCTCATTACCGGGCAGAAACCTTCTCCCCGCCCCGCCAAGAAATCCATAGCCGCTTTTAAGACCAGGCAGGGCATGATTATAGGTTTTGTGACCACGCTTCGCGGCAAGAGAATGTACGATTTTCTCTCGCGCCTGGTGGAAGTGGCGCTTCCGCGGACACGCGATTTTCGCGGCATTCCGGAATCAAGCGTAGATAGTTCCGGGAATCTGACTTTGGGCGTCAGGGAACACATGGTTTTCCCTGAAATTGTCGGGGAAGATGTCCGAACGATTTTCGGGCTTGAAGTAACTGTCGTGACCAATGCCAAAAGGCGCGAGGAAGCGGTAGAACTTTTCAAGTTATTGGGTTTTCCCTTGAAAGCTTAAAATATGTCAAAAACTTCAACTTACGCAAGGTCATTAAAGATTCCCAAATACAAGACCCGCAAAGTTCGGCGCTGTTTTCGCTGCGGCCGCAAACGCGGATACATGCGCGATTTTGAGCTTTGCCGGATTTGTTTTCGGGAGCTTGCTAACGAGGGCTTGATCCCGGGAGTTAGAAAATCAAGCTGGTAATGGCTTGGCAAAAATTTTGATGAAAAGTAGAATTAACGTAATTTGGTAAAAATTGGCATATGACCGACCCTATAGCTGACATGTTGATAAGAATAAAAAATGCCGCGGCCGTTAAAAAAGAAACGGCGCTGGTTCCTTATTCCAAATTAAAGTTTGAGCTGGCCCGAATTTTAAAAGATAACGGTTATTTAACGGCCGTGGAAAAACGCAGCAAG
>Ga0076002_146_pt1 | contig 8389 bp, 8 predicted proteins | sample RifGroA2_FD_68048 | JGI IMG/M metagenome (GOLD analysis project Ga0076002, IMG submission 68048) | Parcubacteria (Giovannonibacteria) bacterium GW2011_GWA2_53_7
TCTGGTATGTTTATCGTCGCTGAAGGAAATGAAGGAGCCGGGAAAAGTTTTTTCGTCGCGGAGGTGAAAGCATGGGCGAAGCGTGAAAACAAGCGCCTCTTCTCTCTCATGGATTTCTGCGCACGAGAACACCGCTTTCCGACTCCCGACGAGCTTCAGGGCTACGACGCCCTTCTTTCACAAGAGCCGTCTCCCACGTGGGTTGGCGAAGCGATCCGAGAGGAAATGGTCAAGAAGTCCGATCGTGTCTACACGGGTCGCCAGATGGGCGAAGCGTGGTCCATTGATCGCCTCATCCTCTATCGTCGCGTCATCCACCCCGCGCTTCAGATGGGACTCACGGTTTTCTCCGATCGCTCCGTTGCTTCCTCGGTGGTTTACCAACCCATCCGTGAACCCGACCCCATGCCTCTTGAGGAACTCCTCTCTCTTGAAGGACAACGCCTCGCTTTTGAGACGAAGATCGACGCCATGGCGATCTACCTCGTCGATCCGGAAGAAAGCCTTCGTCGTCTGGAAGCGCGTGAGAAAAAAGATAACGCGGTGTTCGATCATCACGCCTTCATCACACACGTCGATGAACGTTATCGCTCCGACTGGTTCCGCAAGTTGTTCGAAGATCGCGGAACAAAGATCGAGCTGATAGACACGACGCATACGACTTTAAAACAAACTCAACAACTCACGCGCGCATTTTTAAACCGCGCACTCTCCTAACTCTATGTCACAACCTCTCATTTCCGTCGGTACCATTATCGACAAAAGCTGGCACTATTATAAAAATCATTTCGGAGAACTCTTGAGTGTTTCTGGATGGTTGTTACTCGTTGCCGGAATCAACGTCGTCGCTCTTACCTTCTTTCCTTCCGCAACGACGATCTTAAGCGAACGTCCTTACGGCATCGAGGAAAACTTCGGTACCATCCTGTTGATGCTTAACAACTTCATCTTTACTCCTCTCCTCGGCGTGTGGGTAACGGCAACCTTAGTTCGTCTGATTGACACCATCGTCTCCGGACGCAACACGACTCTGAAGGCCGTCATGAAGGAAGGCAACAAACGGTTCCTCTCCTTTTTGTTGGTGAGCGTCCTGTTTAGCTTAGTCCTCATCGCAACCCTGTTGTTCCTCGTGCCAGGAATCTTCTTTCTCCTCGTCGGCAACAGCCTCTCTGGAATCGGAGCCACCGTCGCCATGATCGGCACCCTTCTTCTCATCGTCGGCGTTGTCGCTTTAACCGTCACGGCTGTGCTGTGGGGCGTTCGTTTTTTCTTCGCCACCTACACGTTACTCATCGACAACCACAAGGGACGTGATGCTTTGAAGGCAAGCTATCGACTTGTCCATGGCCATTTCTGGAATGTCGTTGTTCGACTCGTGCTTCCTAAAGCGCTCTTCTTTCTTGTTTTCGCCTTTGGACTATTCATCGCCAACACACTTGCGACCATGATTATCTCTGGCGTGGCCGGATTGAACATCGATCTTCAACTCCGCTTAACCACGATCGTCACTGGGGTGCTTGTCATGATTCAAGCCATTCTCATCAACCCGATCGTTCTCATTGCTGACTACCTCATCTACAAGGACCTATCCCTGTTTTTGGGATACAGTGTTTGGATCCTTGTTCCCTACATTTTTATCATGATCGTGGACATGATCCCCTTGCCTTCTGGACTTGAGGGACTCGTCTTGGCACCTCTTTACATCGCACAACTTCTCCTCATTGTTTGGGCGACAACCGCCATCGTCATCACGACGTTCATCACCATGCGTAAAAAAAGTCCAAAGCTCCCGCTTGTGGGAAAAAGAGCTTGGTCAAAAGTTGCTCCCCTCATCCTCGTCGCGATTCTGGTCGGTCTCGTCGTTCTTGGAGGCGTCATTCTCCTCATCGTCCCCGGCTTTCTCTTCTGGGTCTGGTACAGCTTTGCGCAAATGGAAGTCATCCTGAACAAGAAACAAGGCTGGACGGCATTAAGCGCCTCTCATGACTTGGTGCAAGGACGATTCTGGCCCATTGCCTGGCGTCTGATTGTGGGACAACTCTTCCTCGGTCTCTGCTACTTCTTTTCGATCGCCATTCTCGTCGCTCTCCTCTCTCTCCTTTCCGGTGCTCCCGAAGTCGCCTTTTCAGTGACAGAACCTCCTCTCTGGCAAGATGTCTTGATCAATATTATCGAGGTGGTTTACTTACCCCTCTTCTTCATTTATTCGACCCTCCTGTACCTTGATGTGCGGAAAACCTACAAACCAAGTTCTGAACTATGAGATACGAACCCATCATCGGACTCGAAGTGCACTTACAACTTAAAACGCTCTCAAAGATGTTCGCTCCGGAGGCTAACGTCGAATCGTCCGTCCCAAACGTGAACATTTCTCCCGTCTCTTTAGCACACCCAGGGACGCTTCCCGTCCCAAACAAACGCGCCATTGAAATGGGTGTTTTGATGTCCACGGCCATCGGATGCACAATCAACACGCACTCGAAGTTTGACCGCAAAAACTATTTTTACCCCGATCTTCCCAAAGGATACCAAGTCTCTCAATTTGATCTCCCGATCGGGCAGAACGGAGAGCTCCTCATCGAAGTCGAGGACGAGCACAAAGAACGCCGCGCCATCAAAATTGGTATCGAGCGTCTCCACCTGGAGGAAGACGCGGCGAAAAATATTCATGATGCGTCCTCCGGAAAAACACTTGTCGACTACAATCGTGCCGGCGTCCCCTTGATCGAACTTGTTTCTAAACCTGATCTTCGGTCCGCGGAAGAAGCCAAAGCCTATCTTCATGAAATTCGTCTGATCGCTCGTACCCTTGGCGTGTCTGATGCTGATATGGAAAAGGGACATATGCGTTGCGACGCCAATATCTCTCTTCGACGCTTGAATGACGACGGATCCATTGAAGGGAACCGCTTCAACCCGAAAACGGAAATCAAAAATCTCAACTCGTTCCGCATGGTCGAGCGAGCGCTCCGTTACGAGATCGAACGACAGAAGAATCTTTGGGAATCCAACACGGGCGGAAGAAGCCACACGATTGATTCCCGAGCTTCCGGCTCAAAAACGTCTGCGTTTCAAAGAAGAATACAAACTTTCCGACGAAGACATCCGCATGGTCGTCGAAGATCCGTCGCTTGCCAATTACACCGAAGCCCTCTTTTCGGAACTCCACGCATGGATTGAAACGAAGCGGACTGAATTAAGTGAGGAGGAGGTCGAAGCCAAAACGACGCTCATGGCCCGCCTTGTAGGGACGTGGTTGTTGAACAAATGGATCGGTGTCCTGAATGCGCAAAAGAAAACGGTCGCCGATCGAGCTATCTCACCGGAGAATTTCGCCGAACTTATTTTGCTTCTCATGGACAATCAGATAACAAGTGCCAATGCGCTTCGTATGCTTGAAGTCATGACAAAGACAGGCGCCGACCCAAGCCACGTCATGGAAGATCATGGTTTTGGAAAAATGGAGGACACACCGGAACTTGCCAACCTTGTTGTCAAAGCCCTTGATGCCCATCCAGCTGAAGTGAACCGCTACCTCGACGGAGAAACACAACTCCTGAAATTTCTCATGGGTATAGTGATGAAGGAAACCGAAGGCCGTGCCGATCCGGGACTCATCCAAAATTTGATTTCGGTCGAAATCGAGAGTCGAAGGAAGTAGAAAAATAACCAACCACCGACAGTCACGCCGGTGGTTTTGTTAACTTTGCAGGAGCTAAGCTCCTGCAAAGTGATCGGGTACGATTGACAAACCTCTCTCAATCAAGGAAGATCCCATGGCTTTGGAGGAACCATGTCACGTTCTCACCGATTCATCATGTTCAGCCTCGCTCTTTCCGTACTGGGTCTCGTGATCCGAGAATATACCCAGGTTCCAAAAGAAACGCTCTTGCCCGTGGCAGAACCTTCGACGCCACGTAACGAACCAATCCCCACAGAAACGGACCAAGCCTGGGCGAAGGAGCATTTCTCCGACAACTGGGATGCTATCGAGCGATCGTATCCCATCGCGTCCGTACGCCTACAATTCGCACACGTGATGAACCGCGTGCGTTCAGGCAACATGGTTCTCAACATCTCCATCGCGCAAAATGCTGCCAGCGCGAACGTGAATTGCTAAAATATCCACCTTGAAGAACAAACGATCTTCGAGAACCCCCTCATGCAATTCACGCCCGAGGAGTTCGCACTCTCCGAATCCGATGCGTGGTGCAAGACGACGCACCGTATCCTCATTCCGTTGAGGGAAGCTGGTCGCACGAATCCACATGACACCGGCGACGCGGAAGCGCTCGCTATCTACGACCAAGTCGGCGCCAACTGTCTCCACCCGCTCTGGATCGCGTTCGGAAAAGAAGTCTCTCCGATCAATCCCGAAGCGATCTACGCAAAATAGCACCAAACCCTTGTCCCTCTCGACGACCTCCATGGTCCTCTCCGCTCCGATGTCCATCGGAGCGCTTCACTTTAAAAAAGCTTTTGCCAACGCCACCGCCTCGTCACCATCCTTCACCCACACGATTTCCTCTCGTCGTTTGAACCAGGTCATTTGGCGCCTAGCAAAGCGACGGGTGTTTGTTTTAATCTGTTCGATGGCTTCCACAAGCTTCAACTTCTCTCCCGTTACCGGAGACACGGCTCCACAAAAAAAGGCACAGAGCTCTCGATAACCAATCCCCGAAAGAGCTGGAGTCTGCACGCCATAACGCTTCATCAATCCGCGCACTTCATCAACAAGTCCATCGGCAATCATCTCGTCGACGCGTTTATCGATACGCCCGTCGAGTTCCTCTTTTGAAACATCCTTACCTACCCACAACGCGTCGTAGAGCTTCGGTCCCTTTTTACGAAGCTCCGAAAAGGGTTTTCCCGTCACGCGACACACCTCAACCGCACGAATTAATCGTCGCTTGTTTTGAACATCAATAAAAGCCTCTCCTTCCGGATCAAGCTCTAAATACTCTTTAGCGAGATCTTCGACGCGGTGTGTCTCGAGTTCCGCACGAAGCACCGAATCGGGAACCACTTCTGGAAACGAGAGGTTGTCGACGACCGCGTCCATGAAGAGACCCGTCCCACCAACAAGAACAGGAATGTGTCCTCGCCCTACGATCTCTTTGATCTTCTCCTTGGTGTACGCTTGAAACATCGTCACCGTGTACTCCTCGTCCGGATTGACAAGATCAAGTCCGAAGTGAGGAACCCCCTCAACATCAAGACCTCTTCCTCCCGCAAAAAGCTCATGGATGAAATGAGTCCGCTTTGCATCCTGGCCCCCTCTCGGCTTCGCAGTCCCGATATCCATGCCTCGATACACCGTCCGTGAATCGACGCAAATCACTTCGCCACCGACCGCTTTGGCAATCTCAATCCCGCAAGCACTCTTTCCACTTGCTGTTGGTCCGATCACGACAATAATCTTAGGCCGTTCTGACACGCTCCAATAATTCCGTTTTACTTAACGAGAGTTTCTCTTCCGATCCAAAAACATTCACCTGAAAATCTCCTCCCGCCATTTCCTTGTCACCCACGACAATCGTCCATGGCACCTTCTGCTTCGCGGCATTGCGCACCTTAGCTCCGATCGTATCACTCGAGGTGTCTGCTTCCACACGCACGCCTTCGTTGAACAGTTCGCGCTCAAGCGCCTTCACATACTCAACGTGTCCTTCTCCAACAGAAGCAAGCACGATCTGCACCGGCGCGAGCCAGAGCGGAAAGGCTCCGCCAAAGTGTTCGATCAAGACCCCCATGAAACGCTCAAGCGAACCCGAAATGGCACGATGAATCATCACGGGACGCTTTTTCTCTCCATCAGAATCAACATACTCCAACGCGAATCGTTCCGGTTGAACGAAATCGAGTTGAATGGTGGCAAGTTGCCATTTGCGTCCGATGGCGTCACGAGCAATGAAATCAATCTTCGGTCCATAGAACGCCGCCTCACCCAACGCTTCCTCATACTGAAGCCCAAACCCGAGCAGAAGTTTGCGAAGGGTCGCTTCTGCCACGTCCCACGTCTCTCGTCCCCCGAGATACTTTTCCGATTCACTCGGATCAGAGAGAGAAAGACGCGCTTCAAGAGGCATCCCAAACTTGCCGTAAAACGCTTTGATAATTTCATAAATCGCCTGACACTCCCCTTCCACCTGATCCGGTCGACAGAAGACATGCGCGTCATCCTGCGTGATTGAACGCACGCGAGAAAGCCCCTGGAGTTGCCCCGTGTTCTCGTCGCGATACACCTTCGTCACTTCGGAATAACGCAGAGGAAGATCACGATAGGATCGTGGACGCGAAGCGAAGATCTGCGTGTGATGCGGACAATTCATTGGCTTCATCACAAACGTTTCATCTGTCTTTTTACTCGAGACATGAAAGATATCGTCGGAGAATTTATCCCAGTGCCCACTTGTTTTGTAGAGATCAGACTTCGCCATGTGAGGGATGTCGACACGCTCGTACCCATAAGGTTTCATGAGTGACCATACAAAGTCTTCGAGGAGCTTTCGGATCGTTGTTCCTTTTGGAGTGAAGAGTGGAAGCCCCGGTCCCACGAGGTCAGAGAATGCAAAGAGATCGAGCTCCTGACCGAGCTTTCTGTGATCACGTTTCTTGGCTTCCTCCATCATCTTGAGATAAGCGTCGAGGTCCTCCTGCGTTTCAAATGCCACGCCGTAGATGCGTTGCATTTGTTCGTTCTCTGCTTTTCCGCGCCAGTAGGCACCAGCAAGCTTCGTTAATTTGAATGCGCCGATTTCCTTGCTATTTGCCACGTGCGGACCTCGACATAAATCGACAAAATCACCCGTGTAATAGATGGAAGCCGTATCAACACTTGCGCCGACATCCTGCCGTTCTTCCTCCGAGATCTTCGTGGTGCCACGTTCTTTCAGATCCTTAAGAAGCTCAACCTTAAACGTCTGTCCGCGCTCCGCGAAAAAAGTAACGGCTTCGTCAAGCGACATCTCCTCACGACGAAAATCAATCGCCTTGTTCACGATTTTTTGCATCGCCTGCTGAATCGCTTTGAGATCTTCTTCAACGAGCATGTGATCCGGAATCACGACGTCATAAAAAAAACCGTTTTCAATCACGGGTCCCACACCGAGTTTGACGTTGGGATAGAGTTGCTGAATGGCGGATGCCAAAACGTGCGCTGTGGAATGACGCAAAGTATGAAGATGGTCTTCTGACATAGAACTATTCGTTAATCAACAGTTTGATCTTGTTCGGAGCATGCGGGAGACGCTTGCGCCAGGATGGACGAAGGTTCACTTCGACCATTTTTGCCAAATTGTTTTCTTCAAAGTAGGCCACGACTTCCGCCGGCGTCATGCCCGCAAAGACCCCACGTGAAAGCGCTCGATGCGCGGCTGACGGAATGGCAGCGCCGGAAAGCTCAACCTGCAAGGTTGCCGTTTCCTGTTCCGCGTCATACCGATCGACACGAAGTTTCAACGCATCGGAAGAGACACCTACTGGTCGAAGTCCCTGATCGATATCTTGATAGAGTGAGGCTTCCGCAAGCATGTAAAGTTCATCCTTGTCGAAAAAGACACCCACGACTTGAAACTTCGCTGTAATTTGAAAGCCATCCGTTTCGGCCCCCATTTCGACGCTCGAGACCACTGAAAGATCTTTCGTGGTAAAGACCCGTCCTTCAAACACCCCAACTTCCGCCTGAAGCTCGGCTTCGGCTGAAGCAATCGCCTCGTCTCGCAAAGCCCCAAGCGCTTGATCGAAATCGACCTGTGTCAAAACATTCACGAAGCGCAGTCCTCCACTCATCACTTCCGTAGACTCACCATAGACGAGGGCCTGAACCGATTCAGAGAGGCCGGGAATGGTGAAGCGTCCGGCAGGAACGTCTCCCAAAGCTCCTGGCTGATCAGCCGTAACGCGAGCGGTCACGCTTCCACCAGAAGGAACGGTGGTGCCTTCATCAAGCCGGAAGAGAACTCCGCCCTCCGAAAGAAACCGCGTCGTTGCCACGAGAGGTTGAGCCGAGGAGCGTTTGTTCAAAATCGTAATGGTTCCGGAAGCCTTTCCTTCGACCGGCGTTGCGTCTTCCGTGGCCGGAGAAATAGAGAAGGAGTCCGAAATATCGACTTCCCGACTGACCACACGTCCACGCACCTCGCTTTCAAGCGTCGGGCGCGCGTTGACATCCACAATGAATGATGACGAGATTTGTTGTTCGATCGGGGTCATGCGAATTTCCGCCGAAACCAAAGAGGCATAGACGACCGCCACAAGGATGATGGCGGTAATAGGCGGTAATATGATAAGCGGAAGTATAGCATCGTTCATTGCAGTGCGAGAGATTGTGGTCAACGATCGGTTTTACTTTCTGCCAGTGACCCGGACCCAAATCTTCAAAAGTCAC
>Ga0076002_112_pt1 | contig 8198 bp, 5 predicted proteins | sample RifGroA2_FD_68048 | JGI IMG/M metagenome (GOLD analysis project Ga0076002, IMG submission 68048) | Parcubacteria (Giovannonibacteria) bacterium GW2011_GWA2_53_7
AGTAACCCCCTTTTGCCCGTATCTCAACAATCTGTACACCATCGACCATACTCACATTGTTTTCCGGTGCGGTATCGGTTTCTGAAGATGGTCCGTCTCGAGTCAGCACAAAAGAGCCACCAATAAGGAGTATTGCCAGAATACCTGAAATAATAGTTGCTTTCATAAAGATAATTATACTAGAAATTAAATATTGGTGGTAAAAACCCAATTACTACCAAGCTATTAATAAGGTTGAAGAGTGCAAACATAATAACAATCAGTCCAGCTGTCTTGAAGAAGATTCCTGCTTTTGAACTCTTTTGAATACTGAATGAGCTGAAACTTATAAGAGCAAGGACTGGCAGCGTGCCGAGCGCAAAAGCGAGCATGGTAAGCCCCCCTGTCAGAAAACTTCCCGTAGTAAGTGTATAGAGTTGCATTGACTGGGTAAATCCGCAGGGCAAGAAGAATGTCGCTATACCTACAAGTAGCGGAGTGAGTGTGTGATTAAATTTCGATACCCCATGAGCATGCTTGGCAATAAACTTCGGCATCGATGGCTGGAGTTTCTTAGCCCAGTGAAAGGTGTCAAGCAGATTAATACCGAGAACAAGCATCACTGTGCCAATAATCAGGCTCAAAATAAATGTTGCAGTAGTATTGAGCGTGAAGGCCGACCCGATAGCCCCAATCACTCCTCCCAGGACAAAGAATGATACTAAGCGCCCAGCATGGAACATGAGCTGGGGTTTAATCTTATCCCCCTCTTTTGCAAACGTTGCAGACATCGATAGGACCAATCCACCAACGACCGCCATGCAGGTCGAGAGTGACGCAATAATACCGATTACAAAGGCTGTACCATACGTTACGTTTCCTGCACTAACCAAATTTATTATTCCCATTTTCTGTAGCACCACAAAGAGTACTGCAAAGCCGAGAGCAATCGGGACCGCAATCTTGAAGTCTTCCCATGTAGCATTATGTTTTTGTTTTTCAAACGAGACAGTGTAGCCATGAGGCTTAAGCGGTACAGTGAGATCTTCCACAATCTGCTCCAATGTCTTATTGCCGAAATCTCCAGCAACATCAACCGAATGTTTTTTTACCTCTGTCGATTTGAACGGACGATTCAACCAATTGGAAAGCTGATTCAATTTCAGGCTGATGCGGACGGGTTTTGGGCTGACCGAAGACACAACTGTCGCCCCACCCGCCAACTGGCCTTGACCTAAATCGACCAGCAGCTGGGCGGCTCGATTCAAGGCCGCCTCGGTTTGCTCGGGGTCAATGCCTCGCTCAAACCTGGCTGAAGCTTCGGAAAACAGATGTAAAATCCGGGCGGTTTTCCTGACAACCCTCGACTCAAAGATGGCTGATTCAAGCATGACCGCCTGAGTCGATTCAGTCACGCCGCTGTCCCGGCCGCCCATCACGCCCGCCAAAGCCAGCGGCCCGCGCTGGTCAGCCATGATCAGATTGAAGGGTTTAAGTGCGCGGTCGACACCATCTAGCGTTACTAATTTCTCATCCGCTTTAGCAAAACGAACTGTAATTTCTCCGCCAGTTACTTTACCCAAATCGAAAGCGTGCAATGGTTGTCCGAACTCCAACATCACATAATTAGTCACATCCACCAACAAGTTGATCGGCCGAATGCCCGACGCCAACAAGCGACTGCGCAGCCGCAAAGGCGTCGGCCGCTGTTTAATACCCGTCACCACCTGGGCGGCATATTTAGGACAGGCCTTTTTGTCCAGCACGCGCACGCGGACCGGCGAACGTCGGCCGCGGCTCGCCGAACGGACAACCGGTGCTTTGAAGGCGCGACCTGACAAGGCCGTCAATTCCCGGGCCAGACCGAAAGCGGACGAGCAGTCACTCCGATTGGGCGTTACCTCAATATCTAAACTGATGTCATTAGTTTCCAGAGACGCGCTGGCCGGCGCGCCCACGCGGGCTTTGGCATCGAGAACCAGAATCCCTTGATGGCCAACACCCAAGCCCAGCTCGTCCTCAGCACAGATCATGCCGTCTGATTCCACGCCCCGGATTTTGGCGCGCTCCAGAATTTGTCCGCTGGCCAGCCGGCTGCCCGGTAGAGCCACGACTACTTTCTGTCCCGGCGCCACATTGGGCGCGCCGCAAACGATGGTGCGAATTTCCGAAGCGGCCGTGCGCGTCTTAGTCACCTTGAGCCGGTCCGCGTTGGGATGAGGCTTCACTTCTAAAACCTGGCCCACCACCATTTTGGAAAATCTAAGGCTGAGATTCTCGGTCGCAGCCACGGGCAAACCGGCCTGCGATAAAAGCGCCACGACCTGTTCCGCGGTCGGCTTGGTTTTGGTCAGCTGATTGAGCCAGTTAAGGGAAATTTGCATATTAAAATTGCTGGCTGAACCTAAGGTCGCCGCTTAAAGTCAGGCGAATATCAGGGATCCGATAATAAAGCATCATCAAGCGTTCGATACCAAAACCGAAGGCGAACCCGGAATATTTTCTTGAATCTAAACCCATATTTTTTAAAACAGTGGGATGAACCATGCCCTGACCGCCCATTTCCAGAAACCCGGTTAAGCCGCAAACTGAACAGCCCCGGCCGCCGCAGATGGTACAGCCCATGACAATCTCTCCGCCCGGCTCGACAAACGGGAAAAAACTGGGTCGGTGCTTGGTCGTGATCGGCCGTTCGAATAAGGCGCTTAAAAAATCATTGACCGTGCCAAAAAGATCGGTTAGTCTAACGTCTTCATCGATCACTAAGCCCTCCAGCTGGGTGAGCGTGGCTTCGTGGGATGCATCCGTGGCTTCGTGCCTAAAGACGCGTCCGGGTGCGATCAGGCGGACCGGCGGCCGGCGCGTTTGCAGGGCGCGCAATTGCACCGGCGAAGTGTGCGTCCGTAATACCAACGGTTTGGCGCTTTTGATATAGAAGGTGTCCCATAAGTCCCGGGCCGGATGATCCGGCGGAATGTTCAGCTGGTCGAAGTTTAATTCGGCTGATTCCACTTCCGGGCCGGTCACGGTTTCAAAACCCATTGAGCGGAAAATTTCAACAAGGCGCCGAGTAATTAATGTCAACGGATGGAGATGTCCAGACCGCGGCCGCCGCCCCGGCAGCGTGGCGCTTAAACTGGCCACCCGTTCCATCGGCCGGTTCAAACCCTGGGCGCGCTGGCTGGCCAGGTCGTGTAGGTGGTTTTTAATGCCGTTCGCCAGTTGACCTAAGCGCGGCCGTTCGGACGCGGGCAGACGGCTCAGCTGATTCAATAACTTGGTTAATTCCCCTTTCCGTCCCAGCCAGCGCTGTCGCCACGATTCCAAGCCCGCTCGGTCATTGATTGAGGCCAGGGTTTGTCGGGCTGACGCTTCGAGTTTTCGAAATGCTTGATCCATTGATTTAGCTCAGTGGCTTCTGTTCGCGGCTTAAGAATAGGAACTCGATGACTGCTAACATCAACAGGTAGGCGATCAAATTCCACCAGCGCAAGAATCCGGTTGCCTGGAGGATCAATCCGCCGGTCAGGAGGCAGCCCAGCAAAATGCCCTGCCGGAAGGCAATGCTGGTCTGGCGGAAGATTACCGGCTCGCGGACAAATTTCATTCTCAGTCCCAAACCGATCAGGGAAAAGGTCCCGGTTAAAGCAAAGAGCAGGCTGATAAAGAAAGCGGCCCGGCCCATGTTGCCCCCGGCTTGGGGATCAATCCGAAACAGGATCAAGCTCCAGGCGATCCAGCTTAGGATCGTGGTGCCGGCCATCAGGCTGAGATAGCGTCTGAGCGACAAGGATAATCTCGGGTCGTAAAAGGGTTAAACGAACACCTGAATTGTAACAAAAAATACGCTTAATCGCAAGCCTGATGAGAGTGATTTTTATGGCCTAGATTAGCGTTTATCCGCCTTCGTCCCGACAATCTTAGAGTCGGGACTTCGGCGGATTTCGCCTCAGCCGATTAGATTTGCTCGAAAAGCAAATTCCGGCTTTTGGCGGGTTATGTAAAATACGAAATAAATATGCATCGGCTTCATTTCAGCTTCCGGAACGGGCAGATTGAAAAATAGTCGCAGGTCCGGCAGACCACTCCGGGCGTGGCGCCAAACTCGCCGGATCGGATCTGGTTAATCTGGTTTAAGGCCCAGGTTTTGGCTGCTGCAAAGTCCGGCTCAGCCGGTTGGATGGTAAAGCGTTCATTGCTGTCCAGATAGATGAAGGTCAAGCGCTCGACTTTGAGGTTAAGTACGTTCGGATCGCGCGCGGCCAGCCCGTAAAGCAGCAGCTGAAATTTCTGTTCCTTGGTCGGTTCCGTGCGGCCGGACCCGGTTTTATAATCTAATATTTCAACTCCAGCCTCAGGATTTGAACTGATCGGATCGATCCGGTCGATCTTGCCTCCGATCGTGTATTCGTTCAGGCGGATCGTGAACGGCTGCTCCAAATACAGCGGGACTGGGAACTGGCCGGCGTGGGATTCATAGAATTTCTCGAGCGAATCCTGGCCGCGCTTTTTCCACTCCGCCAGCTTGACCTCGCTCGGAAACCATTCCGAAATCCAGGCGCGTTCATATATTTCCAACAGCTCTGCCAACTTGACAGACGGTTTGGTGGCGGATGGTTTGGTCGCTTGAACTGCGGGCGTTGTCTGGCTGAAGAGTGAAGTCTGGGGCCGGTCGGTCCGCTGGCGGATCAGATGAAAAAAGTCATGCAAAGTCTGGTGCATGGTCTGGCCATAGGAAAATTCCGGCTTGCCGCGCGACGGCACGCCGATGACATAAGCGTAGCGGTACTGCCAGGGACAGCGGTCATAGGCATTCAGGCGCGAGTAGTCGTATTTTGACTCAGCGCTGACCCGCTTCAGGATCGCCTCGGGTTCCGGCGCGGCGACCGAGCGGATTTTTACGTCCAATATATTCGATTGGCGTTTCCGCTCCTCAGCCACGGACCGCTCAGTGACCAATTTTAATTCATACAAGAAAGCGGACGGTTTTTTTAGGCGGGCGCCGCCGTAATCCAAAGCGCGCGTCAGACAGACCCGGTCCTTGGCCCGGGTCAGCGCCACATAAAACAGGCGCCGCTCTTCCTGGAGGTGGATGTCGCCCTCGGGCACGGTTTCCCTGACCAAGGCATCCGGCACCGGAATCGATTCAGACCGTTCCGTCGACGGAAAACGGCGCTCGACCAGATTAGTGATGAAGACATGTTTGAATTCCAGCCCCTTGGCCGCGTGCACGGTCATGATTTTCAGGCTCTCCGGACCGTTTTCCAAATTCGGCTCCAAATCACCCTCCTCGCCTGATTCCAGGCTGAGCTCGTGGTTGTGGAGGAAGGCGGCCACGGTCGGCTCGCGCACGGACCGCTCAAAATCAGTGATTTCGCGCATGAAGGCGTTCAGATAGCTCAGTTGTTCCAGTTTTTTCGGATCGTCGTCGCGGCTCAGATAGGTCAGATAGCCGGACGTTTCCAGGAATTCAAAGCAGACTTTTTGAACCGTGTTGCGCCGTGACTGTTCGGTCTGGCGCCGGATCAGGCCGAGCAGGCGTTCGCCATCCTGGTGGGCCTGGCGGCTCAGGAAGGCCAAGGTCGAATGCAATTCAAGCAGCTTGTAAAGCGACAGACTGCGCCGCCGGGCTTCGTGATTCAGGTCGATCAATTCGTCGCTGGTGAAACTGAAGACGGGCAGGTTCAGCACCCGGTACATAGCCGCCGCCTCATGGTAGTCGTCCAAAAGCTTCAGCCAGGCCACCAGGTCGAGCACGACCACTTTCCGGTACAGCCCGCGCGACGCTACGAATTGATAGGGCGCGCCGGCCCGCTCAGCTGCGGCTAAAAAAGGCTCGGCGTGGTCGTTGGCGCGGACCAGAATCGCCAGGTCGTTCCAGCTGGTTTTGGGCTCGGCGTTTTTGATTTCAAGCGCTTTTTCCAAGACCTGGCGCGCCTCGTCCGCTTCGGTATCGGCGACCAATGTTTCAATCACGCCCGATCCGCGTCGCGCCGCCTGGAGCTGTTTGGAGACGGTCTGGTTGAAGGCCGCCTGGGCATTTTGGAGCTGGACCTCGAGCCGGTTGGGGTTGTTGAGCTGGATAAAGGCGTGCGCCTGGTCCAGGATATTTTGCTTGGATCGGTAATTCTCAGTCAGGACCACGTCCGCGCTTTGGGGAAAGTCGCGCTTGAATTCAAGGATGTTGGAAATCGATGCGCCGCGGAACTTATAGATCGACTGGTCGTCATCGCCGACCACGGTCAGGTTATTATTCGGCGCGGCCAACAACTTCAATAGGGCATATTGCGCCCAGTTGGTGTCCTGGAACTCATCCACCAGGAGATAACGGAACTGCTCGCGGTAACGCTCCAGGACCGCCGGCCGGGTTTTGAAAAGCCTGAGCGTCTGATTGATTAGGTCGCCAAAATCGAGATAGCCGCGTTCGAGTAACAACCGGTTATAGGTTTGATACGCCTCGGCCAGTTCAGTCAACCGCTCCAATTCCTGGGCGGTCGAATTAGTTTCATCTGTTTTATGAACGAAATCGGCCTGGTCGCGGTTCAGTCGTTCGTTTTTAACGAATGCCAAATATTCCTCGGGCGTGATCGCTTCATCCTTGCAGCGGGAAAAATGCTTGACTAAATCACGGATGAACTTGGTCGGCTGGCCTAAAGGCCGGTAATATTTCAGGTTGAATTCGTCCAGATGCTGTCGGATGAACAGGTTTTGTCGCCGCTCATTCAGAATCGTAAAGTCGCCGGGCAACCCGATGTCGATCGCGTGCTCCCTGAGCATGCGCTCGCCGAACGAGTGAAAGGTCATTACCCACAAATCGATATAGCCGTAGGGCAGCCGCCGGTCAATCCGATCGGCCATTTCCCCGGCTGCTTTATCGGTGAAGGTCAGGCACAGCAGTTCATCCGGCCGCAAACCTTTTTCCTTGATCAGCCAAGACAACCTTTCGACAATGACCGTGGTCTTGCCCGTACCTGCCCCGGCGACAACAAGTAGCGGTCCCGCGCCATGCTCCACCGCACGCTTCTGCTGTTCATTCAACTGGACGCTAAAATCACTGGCTGGAGCTGTCAGTTTCTTCTTTTTATCAACGGTTTTTTCTCCGGTTTTCGGCACCATTATGAAGCCAGTATAACACAGACGGCCTTACAATCCCCTCCTTTTCAAGAGCCTGTCCCGAACGAAGTGAGGGAAGGGGTGTGGGGTGGTTATTCTCATGGCTGATTGAATGCTTAACAAGTAAAGCAAAGGACCCCGAACCATGTTGGTCGGGGTCCCGATGTTCATCGTGTTGAAGGTTCCTACTTGGACGGGCGCAGTCTGACCTAGTCGACCTGCGCCTTTCGACACTGACTGACGATCAGATCAAGCGACAAGCCGTAGATCGCATAGATGCTCTGGCGGCATCGTTTCTCGGCTGACAAGCCGAGTCGCCGCTCGAAATCATCGACTAGCGCGACCGCCTCATCAACCGTCACTCCGCCCAAAGCCTCAATCTCGACGAAGGCGCGGGGGTCAGTCAGGCCAGGCAGACGCTCCGTCCGGTAGACCACGATCTCAGCCCGACCGGGAATGATAAAAAGGTTACCGCTCTGCCGAACCGTCACGACTCGCTGGAAACCAATCAGCTCGAGAAAGCGCACCTGGTCATCTTCCGGCGACGTCACCTTGAGATTGACCTCCGGCCGACGTTCGCTGTCCGGCGTGCCGATGATCTTGGCGGTCATTTCCGACCGAAGCAGATTCGTCCGGACTCGGACGAATCCCTGGAAATCAGGCTGTCGCAGGTAGGTGTCATGACCGTCAAAGATGTGCAGGCGGGTATCCGGGAACTCAGCCAGCACCGGAGCGATGCGGCTTTGAAATTCAGCCATCGCTTGGGGAACGGTCACCTTATCCTCGGGCCGAATCAGCCAGTACTTCCGTTCGACTTCCATTCCGGATCGATCGATCATAGTCTAGGCCTCCTCTATCTAGTCTCAAACCCTCAGACGATTAATCGGCGGGAGCGTTTAATCCTCTATATGTAAACGTACGTCTGCTATGTTGGCCGCATAGCCGGCTGTCGTCGAGTGTCGACGGCGACTGAACGTAACACCAGTCATGGGGCGCTGTCAATGACCGCGCTTTAGATAATGAAAACTGTTACCCAACGAAGAGCGGTTAGATAGTGGGAAGTGTTACCGTAGCCAGTATATGAATATGGCTACGAAAAACACCAT